>Ga0265299_10000272_pt1 | contig 66656 bp, 42 predicted proteins | sample AusTroGonzalo_MG_4_FD_193485 | JGI IMG/M metagenome (GOLD analysis project Ga0265299, IMG submission 193485) | Bovine rumen microbial communities from tropical cattle in Woodstock, Queensland, Australia - Gonzalo_02 | ecosystem: Host-associated > Mammals > Digestive system > Stomach > Rumen ... | reverse complement strand
AATGCCGTTTGCGGTCAGGCTAATGTCAGCGATCCAGAAATCAGCGACGCTCCTGATTGCCAAGGTGACGTGACTTACACTTATACCTATACGGATTGTGCAGGACACTCTCACGACTGGGTATACACCTTCCACGTTGTTGTTCCTGACTTCAGTGATTCTATCCCAGCCAATGCCGATACGACTGTTAATTGCGTGGCTGACATAACTGCGCCTACAGTTCCAGACGTCAATGCCGTTTGCGGTCAGGCTAATGTCAGCGATCCAGAAATCAGCGACGCTCCTGATTGCCAAGGTGACGTGACTTACACTTATACCTATACGGATTGTGCAGGACACTCTCACGACTGGGTATACACCTTCCACGTTGTTGTTCCTGACTTCAGTGATTCTATCCCAGCCAATGCCGATACGACTGTTAATTGCGTGGCTGACATAACTGCGCCTACAGTTCCAGACGTCAATGCTGTTTGCGGTCCAGCTAATGTCAGCGATCCTGAAATCAGCGACGCTCCTGATTGCCAAGGTGACGTGACTTACACTTACACCTACACGGATTGTGCAGGTCACTCTCATGACTGGGTTTACACCTTCCACGTTGTCGTGCCTGACTTCGAGGATTCCATCCCTGCCAATGCCGATACGACAGTTAATTGCGTGGCTGACATAACAACTCCTACCGCTCCTATAGTTAATGCCGTTTGCGGTCAGGCTAATGTCAGCGATCCAGAAATCAGTGACGCTCCTGATTGCCAAGGCGATGTCACTTACACTTACACCTACACGGATTGTGCAGGTCATTCACATGACTGGGTTTACACCTTCCACGTTGTCGTTCCTGACTTCGAGGATTCCATCCCTGCCAATGCCGATACGACTGTCAACTGCGTGGCTGACATCACGGTGCCTACAGCTCCAGAAGTGAACGCAGTTTGTGGTGTGGCAACAGTCAGCGGACCAGTTAAGTCTGACGATCCTGCTTGTGAGGGTGACGTCACTTACACATACACATATACGGACTGTGCGAACCACTCTCACGACTGGGTATACACTTACCACGTAGTCGTACCTGACTTCAATGATTCTATTCCTGCTGATAAGAATACGACTGTCAACTGTGTGGCTGACATCACGGTGCCTACAGCTCCAGAAGTCAACGCAGTATGCGGTGTGGCTGAGATTAGCGGTCCGATTAAGTCTGACGATCCTACATGCGAAGGTGATGTGACTTACACATACACATATACGGACTGTGCGAACCACTCTCACGACTGGGTATACACCTACCACGTAGTCGCACCAGACTTCAAGGACTCAATGCCTGCTGATAAGGATACGACTGTCCACTGCGTCGCTGACATCACAATCCCTGCCGCTCCAGTTGTCAACGCTACTTGCGGTGTGGCTACAGTTAGCGGTCCGGTTAAGTCAGACGATCCTGCTTGCGAGGGCGATGTCACTTACACTTACACATATACGGATTGTGCTGGTCACTCTCACGACTGGGTATACACTTACCACGTAGTCGTACCTGACTTCAACGACTCCATTCCTGCCAATGCGGATACGACAGTCAACTGCGTGGCTGACATCACAACACCAGCTGCACCTGTAGTTAACGCTGTTTGCGGTGTGGCTACGGTTAGCGATCCTGCTAAGTCAGACGATCCTGCTTGCGAGGGTGATGTAACCTACACTTACACATACACCGATTGTGCAGGTCACTCACATGATTGGGTATACACTTACCACGTAGTAGTACCAGACTTCAACGACTCCATTCCTGCCAATGCGGATACGACAGTCAACTGCGTGGCTGACATCACAACACCAGCTGCACCTGTAGTTAACGCTGTTTGCGGTGTGGCTACAGTTAGCGATCCTGCTGTTAGTGATTCTCCTGCTTGCGAGGGTGATGTAACATACACTTACACATATACGGATTGTGCTGGTCATTCACATGACTGGGTATATACTTACCATGTAGTAGTACCTGACTTCAACGATTCTATCCCTGCCAATGCGGATACGACAGTCAATTGCGTGGCTGACATTACAACACCTGCTGCTCCTGCTGTTAACGCTGTTTGCGGTGTGGCTGAGGTTAGTGGTCCAGTTAAGTCAGATAATCCAACTTGTGAGGGTGATGTAACCTACACTTACACATATACGGACTGTGCAGGTCACTCACATGACTGGGTATACACTTACCATGTAGTAGTACCTGACTTCAACGATTCTATCCCAGCTAATGCGGATACAACAGTTAATTGCGTGGCTGACATTACAATTCCTACTGCTCCATCAATTAACGCTGTTTGCGGTGTGGCTGATGTTAGTGGTCCAGTTAAGTCAGATAATCCAACTTGTGAGGGTGATGTAACCTACACTTACACATACACGGACTGCGCAGGTCACTCACATGACTGGGTATACACTTACCACGTAGTCGTACCTGACTTCAACGATTCCATCCCAGCCAATGCGGATACGACAGTCAATTGCGTGGCTGACATCACAACGCCTACCTCTCCTGTAGTCAACGCTGTTTGCGGTGTAGCTGAGGTTAGCGGTCCAGTTAAGTCAGATAATCCAACTTGTGAGGGTGATGTAACATACACTTACACATATACGGATTGTGCCGGTCACTCACATGACTGGGTATATACTTACCATGTAGTCGTACCTGACTTCAACGATTCTATCCCTGCTAATGCAGATACAACTGTTAATTGTGTGGCTGACATTACAACACCTGCTGCTCCATCAGTCAACGCTGTTTGCGGTGTGGCTGAGGTTAGCGGTCCAGTTGTTAGTGATTCTCCTGCTTGCGAGGGTGATGTCACTTACACATATACTTACACGGATTGTGCAAACCACTCTCACGACTGGGTATACACTTACCATATAGTAGTTCCAGACTTCAGTGATTCGATCCCTGCTAATGCGGATACAACTGTCAATTGCGTGGCTGACATCAAGGAGCCTACTGTTCCAACTGTCAATGCAGTTTGCGGTGTCGCAACTGTTAGTGGTCCTGTAATCAGTGAAGCACCAGAATGTGAAGGTGATGTAACATACACCTATACCTACACTGACTGTGCTAACCACTCTCACAACTGGGTATATACATGTCACATTGTTAAGGAGAACCCTGTTATCCAAAGTGTTGGACATGAAACAAGTTCAACTATCGCATGTGTTGGTGACACAATCGTTCCAGAAGCACCTAACGCAATAAATAGTTGCGGTGAAAATGTAATACCAACATTAAACAAGATTGAAAATTGGGTAGCAGGAAAAGAGAATGTACAAGGAACTGTCACATACGAATATCACTATTCTGATTGTGGTTTAAATAGTACATGGAGCTACACCTACACAATCAATGACACAGAGAAACCTAGTATCCAAAGTGCAAGCGACACAACAATGTCTATCGTTGCATGTGATACGGTTAACTTCTTATCTACGCCAACAGCAATAGACGAATGTGGTGTTGAGAAATTGTACTACAGCATAGATGGAGAAGAATTTATCGAATATCAAGGATCCGCTTCACATAACTTCCCTATCGGAACGACAGAAGTTAAGTGGTATGCAACCGATCCAACAGGCAACATATCTGACACATGTGTACAGAAGGTAACCGTAGTTGATGTCAAGGCACCAACACCAGTATGTGATTTGGATACAATCAGAGTTAAGATTACAGAGAACTCAACCTACTTCGATTCTATCACATATCAAGAGACTGTAGAAGCAGGATTGAAGGCACCAACCTACGAAGACGAATGTGATGGTACAATTGTAGCAGAAGGTTCACGAGAAGACAATCAACCAATGGAGAGCATCTATCCATTAGGTGAGACAATCATCAACTGGACATACACAGACAAGGCAGGCAACAGCAGTCAATGTCCACAAGTCTTGATTGTTGAAGGCTGGACCATAGAGCCACTCACTTGTCCTGGCACATTAGACGGAAAGGTATTCTCATGTATCGATGACATACCAGAAGCTTACAAGACATTTGATGAGTTCAAAGCCAATGGAGGTTACATACCAAACGAAAGAAAGATCATATTAGACTCATTCCGTTCTGAAGACATTCACAACAATGACAGTTGCAATATGACTGTAACTCGTATCTATCACGTAACCGATCTTCGTGGCAATGACATCACATGCGAAGAGACTGTATCAGTAAGAGATACAATAGCACCTATCTTCGACAGAGCATTGCAAGATACTGTGTTAAGTTGTACAGATACCATATTTGACATTATCAGCATCAATGCAACCGACAATTGTGATCCATCTCCAATCATCGAGATTAAGGAGACTAACAATAGAAATTTGGATGCAGAGGACTATGCATATTACAATTACGAAATTGTAAGAACATACGTTGCAAAAGACCGTTGTGGAAACACAAGAGAGCAACGCCAGATGATTCTCGTCAGAGATACCATCAGTCCTAAGTTGGATGTTCCAAGCGATTGGGATGAGTACGATTTAGCTGATCTTGAAGGACATTGTACATTCAAGATTCCAAGTTACGCAGAAAAGGTTAAAGCATTTGCTTCAGATAACTGTTCTGAGAGCTTGACAATCGTACAAGTACCAGCAGCAGGAACTATTGTAAGCGAGCCAACAGATGTTATGATTTATGTATATGACGTAACGGGCAACGTTGACAGTTTGAGCAAGAAGGTATTCGTTCAATATGCAAAAGAGATTGCCAAATTGTATGCTACGAATGTTGATTCATGTATCACCGATGATCAAGGTATTTCATTGGCAAGTCAGAAGATCAGATCAGCATCTGGAAGTCTCGTAATTATCGACGATTGGACTCATGAGAAAGTAATCATCAATAGTACATTTGCATACGAGTACTATCGTGGCAAGGAGCCTAAGGTTGAGAACTTGATGTTCAGTGATAACGAGAAGACCTACTGGCACCTATTTGAGGATGTTGCATCCATCTTCGGTAGTTCGGACAAAGCTGCAGCTGAATTGACGAAGTTGACACAACGCAGTGAGTCAGGTTACTACACAATGGTCGTTACCGATACAACATCAGGATGTTCAGATACAGCCACCATCTTCGTCAACATAAAAGAGCGTCCAAAGATCTCTCTCGAATCTACGGTCGTATCCATTTGTGAGAAGAATCAGGTTGACTTAGATCCATACATCAACTGTATTGACAATATGGGAGCAGACAGTTTGAAGACCTATTGGAAGAAAGATGATCTATTATTTGACTTCAAAGACTCAGTAAGAGGATTAATTTCATACAATGACAATAATCTGTCAGCTGTTCTATATGCAGAAAACGAATGTGGTACATCCTCATCACTCAACACACATTTAGCATTCTGCAATAACACAGGATTCCAAATGACGACGGAGGATTCACTTGCGTTCCTTGACAATGATTCTATTGCATTAGAATTATTACGAGCTAACCTCTTGTTCTCAAGAGACTCTATCCTCTTCGATGTACACAAGCGTTACAAACCAGAGGAGATCTTCATTCAAACAGATCCTAACGATCCCGCAAGAATCTGGTTTGGTGAGAGTATCTCATTGTCAGCTGAGACGAGATATGATTACAAACAATTGACATGGTACAAAGTGGTTGGAGACTATGACATGAAGGAATTCAACAGTGCAACAGAACACGAAGAGTTTGTCTTCAACAATTGGGATGACAGACCAGACCAAGTGCTTTCTGTCATAGATCGTGGAGAGAGTACAGAGATAAGCGATTCGCCAATAGACACATCCTACTACTACGTAACCATTACGGATGGTGTATGTCCTTCTGTACCAAGCGGATTAACACGAGTTGCAGTATTGGATGGTATACCTACCGCCTTTACTCCACATACGAAAGATGGCTTGAATGATGTGTTCATGAAACATCATCACGTAGTAATCTTCGACCGATATGGACAAAAGGTATTTGAGGGAGACAATGGATGGGATGGAAGCTTCCGAGGAGGCATAGCTGATCCAGGAGTCTACTACCACCAAGTAAGAATGGGTAACGGAACCTACATTACAGGAACCATCGAAATCATTAAGATTAAATGATAATTCATACGAGGGGGTGTCAAGATTTTTCCGAGCTTGACACCCCCTCAAACTTTATCTGTACCAGAGCAAAACTATAAACATCAACGATACATTTAACCTATCGACAGAATTTTAAAATAAATCATTTTCCCCACCCACAAGAAAACTTTATTTGAGAATACGAATTTGTCACAAAATCACTATCTTTGCACGATTTAAGAAATGTATTAATAATTTTCGTCTTATGAAAATAGCATTCATCGGTGCCGGCAATATGGGAGGCGCCATCGTAAAAGGCTTATACCTTAGCAAGGCATGCAAAGCAGACGAACTTTTCGTTGCTGATGCCAGTGAGGAGACACTAAAGAACATCTCCAAAATTAACAAGAACATTTTCATTACCACCAACAACTGCGAAGCTGCCAAGAAAGCAGATTACATTATTATTGCAGTTAAACCATGGTTGGTAGACACTGTTCTTGATGGTATTAAATCCGCTATTAACCCTCATCAGACGATTATTTCTATTGCTGCTGGAGTTGAATTAAGTCACATTGCAGAAAAAATTGGAAAGAACTATTCTTTGTTCAGAGTGTTGCCAAACACAGCTGTAGCACTTCTTGCTGGAATGAATTTCGTTAGTTCACTCAACGCAAGTCCAGAACAAGAAGCCTTTGTATTAGGTCTTTTCAACAAGTTAGGTCGGGCTATTACAATTCCTGAGAAACAAATGAGTGCATTCACAAATGTATCTTCATGTGGAATTGCTTACGCACTACGTTACTTACGTGCCGCTACAGAAGGAGCTGTCGAGTTGGGTATTCGACCAGACATCGCACAAGAAGTGATTGCACAAACCATGATTGGTGCTGCTGAGTTAATTCTTAAGAACAAGACAAATGCAGAATTTGAAATAGACAAAGTCACCACACCTGGTGGATGGACAATCAAGGGGCTTAATGCGATGGAAGAATACGGCTTCACTAACGCCGTCATCAAAGGCATTAAAGCAAATAATTAACTCACGTATAACCTTCACTAACTTATATAATTTTTATGGTAAACGAACAAATCAAACAAATAGCTTTGCGCATGAAAGGTTTGCGTGAAGATCTTGAGATGACAGTAGAGCAAATGGCAGAGATTTGTGCCATTGATCCTTCTGAGTACGCTGCCTACGAAAGTGGAGAGAAAGACATCCCAGTCAGCATTCTTCACCGAATTTCGCAGAAGTGTAACATTGAGATGACTGCTCTTCTTTTTGGAGAAGACCCACACATGAATACCTATTACCTCACACGTAAAGGAAAAGGTACTGCCATGGAACGCACAAAAGCCTACAAATACCAATCTTTGGCTGCTGGATTTATCGATCGCAAGGCTGATCCGTTCATCGTAACAGTAGAACCTAACGATGCACCTATTCACCTAAATTCACACCCAGGCCAAGAGTTCAACATGGTATTGGAAGGCAGTATGCTCATCAGTATCAACGGGAAAGAGCTCACCCTCAACGAAGGAGACAGCATCTACTTCGACTCAAATAAGCTTCACGGAATGAAGGCGTTAAACAACCAAACCGTCAAATTCCTCGCAATCATTTTATAACCGAATTTTTTCAAAGCTACATATATGGTAGAACGATTTGTCAATAGAGTGAAGTTCGATTCTTACGAGGACTTCAAAGAGAACTTTAAACTAGTAGTACCTGATCACTTCAACTTCGGATATGACGTTGTGGATGAATGGGCAAAAGAAGAACCCAACAAAGTAGCGCTTTGTTGGACAAACGACAAGGGAGAGCACATTGATTTCACGTTTGCTGATATGAAACGCGAAACAGATAAAACGGCTTCCTATTTTCAATCCCTAGGTATTGGTAAGGGTGATATGGTGATGTTAATTCTTAAACGTCGCTATGAATTTTGGTTTTCCATCATTGCTCTTCATAAAATTGGTGCAGTTGTCATTCCTGCCACTCACCTTTTAACGAAAAAAGATATTGTTTATCGTTGTAATGCGGCAGATATCAAAGCAATCGTTGCTTACGGAGATGAGATTATCACAACGCACGTCAACGATTCTGTGGCAGAATCTCCATCATTAAAATTCAGAATCTCCATTGGTCCTCTCGTTCCAGAGGGATGGGAAGATTTCCACAAAGGAATAAATTCTGCACCTGCTTTCGTGCCACCTGCACGTAACGACAACGATGATATGATGTTGCTATACTTCACATCAGGAACAACTGGCAACCCTAAGATGGTGGTTCACTCATTCACCTACCCTCTTGGTCACATTGTAACGGGTAAATATTGGCACAACTTGAATGAGAACTGCCTACACCTCACAGTTGCCGATACAGGATGGGGTAAATGTGCATGGGGTAAACTTTATGGACAATGGATTTCTGGCGCAACCGTTTTCGTGTACGACCACGTAAAATTCAACCCTGCCGATATGCTCGCTATCATAGAGAAATACCATATCAATTCATTCTGTGCACCTCCAACCGTCTTCCGTTTCATGATGAAAGAGGGTCTGAAGAACTACGACCTATCCTCCTTGAAGCAATGCTTCATTGCAGGAGAACCATTGAACCCAGTTATCTATCAAGATTTCTACAACGAGACTGGCATCAAATTGATGGAAGGATTTGGTCAAACAGAAACCGTCGTTTCCATTGCTACATTCCCATGGATGGAACCAAAACCAGGTTCAATGGGAAGACCTAATCCAATCTTCAACATCGATTTGATTGCTCCAGATGGGCACTCTGTAGAGGATGGTGAACATGGAGAGGTTGTCTTCCGTATTGGAAAAGAAAAGCCAGTCGGACTTTTCATAGGATATTATCGCGATCAGGAGAAGACAGACGAATGTCTCGCTGGCGGTGTATATCACACAGGAGATATCGCATGGCGTGATGAGGATGGATATTTCTGGTTTGTCGGACGTACAGATGATGTCATCAAGAGTTCCGGTTACCGTATCGGTCCATTCGAGGTGGAAAGTGCATTGCTTACCCACCCAGCCGTTTTGGAATGTGCCATCACAGGTGTTCCTGACGAGATTCGTGGACAAGTGGTAAAAGCAACCATCGTATTAACAAAAGAGTATAAAGGTAAAGGTGATGCCGACTTAATCAAAGACATTCAAGACTACGTTAAGAAAACGACAGCGCCTTACAAATATCCTCGTATCATAGAGTTCGTGGACGAAATGCCTAAGACCATCAGTGGTAAAATCAAACGTTCCGAATTGAGAGATAACAAGAAATAAGAATAGAGAATGAAGAAACGCATTGCAGTAAAGATTGGGAGTAACGTATTAGCAGCAAAAGAGGGCGGATTAGATTTGTCCCGAATCAAGCAGATTGTTTCCCAAGTATCAACTTTACACAGACAAGGATTTGAGATCATCATGGTTTCATCAGGTGCTGTGGCTGCTGGTCGTTCGTTGATCACTGACGACAAGTTGGATGCTGTTTCTGCTCGTCAACTATTCTCTGCCATTGGGCAAGCAAAGTTAATCAACCATTACCATACCTTCTTCGAAGAGGAAGGTTTGGTTTGTGGTCAAGTATTAACCACCAAAGAGAGTCTCAGCACACGCTCCCACTACCTAAATCAGCGTAACTGCATGGAGGTGATGTTACAACATGGAGTTGTACCTATCGTCAATGAGAATGACACCATCTCAGTCACCGAACTAATGTTCACCGACAATGATGAACTATCAGGCATGGTGGCAACAATGATGGGAGCAGAAAAGTTAATCATACTGAGTAACATCGATGGAATTTACAATGGCAATCCGTCAGATGCAAGTTCTTCCGTCATCAGAGAAGTATATCCAGGCAAACGAGATCTTTCCAACTATATCCAAACCTCCAAGTCATCCTATGGAAGAGGTGGTATGCAAACCAAGACTCACATAGCAAGCAAGGTGGCTGACGAGGGGTTAGAAGTGATCATTGCCAACGGGAAAAAAGACGATATCCTATTAAAACTCTTAACCTCTAATGAGGATGTGGTCTGCACCCGTTTCCTACCTTCCAAAGAACCGGCCACCAGTATCAAGAAGTGGATTGCCCACAGCGATGGATTTGCTCGAGGCAAAGTCATCATCAACGAAGGTGCCAAGCAAGCCCTAATAGAAGGGGATTCAGCATCATCCGTCTTGTTCGTGGGAGTGGTAAGAATCGATGGAGATTTTGAAAAAGATGATATAGTGAAAGTAATGGATGAAGAGGACAATCAACTCGGTGTGGGTAAAGCACAATACAAAAGTGACGATGCTCGGAAATTGATTGGCAAAAAGGGAAAGAAACCAATTATTCATTGCGATTACTTATATTTGTTTTAGGTAAGTTCTAAATTACGTCAGAAATATGGATCTAACAGCTATATTCAAGGATGTACAAACAGCATCCAAAAGCCTCAACAAAGTGACAGATAGTCAAATCAATGACATTCTGAACACATTGGCTGACGAGGCAGAGAATCAAGTCGATTACATTTTATCCGAAAATCAAAAAGACTTGGATAAGATGGAGAAAAGTAATCCTATGTATGATAGATTAATGCTAACCGAAGAGCGTATCAAGGGTATAGCATCCGATATCAGAAACGTAGCCACACTCCCCTCTCCTCTTGGTAGAACACTGAAAGAGATAGAACGTCCGAACGGATTAAAGATAAAAAAGATCAGTGTTCCTATGGGTGTAATCGGCATCATATACGAAGCAAGACCCAATGTTAGTTTCGACGTATTTTCTATCTGCTTCAAATCTGGCAATGCCTGTATTTTGAAGGGTGGAACCGATGCCTACAATTCAAACGTAGCCATCGTAAACATCATTCATTCTGTTCTTAAAAAGAAAGGATTGGACGAAAACATTGTAGCTTTATTACCTGCAGGACGTGAAGCGACCGGAGAGTTGCTAAACGCTGTTGGCTATGTTGATCTAATCATACCAAGAGGTAGCGCCGGACTTATCAAATTTGTAAGAGAGAACGCCATGGTTCCAGTTATCGAAACAGGAGCTGGAGTGTGCCACACATACATTGACGAAGAGTGTGACCTTACAATTGGAGCAAATGCCATCTTCAACGGAAAGACACGTCGTCCAAGTGTCTGCAACACACTCGACTGTGTGCTAATCAACGAGAAGAGATTAAATGATCTTCCATTCTTGTGTGAGAAACTGGCTACCAAAAATGTGATTATCTATGCCGACGAAGCAGCATACAAAGCATTGGATGGTAAATATCCTTATTTGGAACATGCCACACCAGAGCATTTCGGATTGGAATTCATGTCATTGAAAATGGCCATTCGAACCGTACGAGACATTAATGCCGCATTAGAACATATTGCACAATATAGTTCCAAACACAGTGAGGCCATCATCAGTACGAATGAAAAAAACATTGCATTGTTCGACCAAATGGTGGATGCCGCATGTGTCTATACAAACACCTCCACCGCATGGACAGACGGTGCACAATTCGGATTAGGTGCAGAGATAGGCATCTCCACTCAGAAAATGCACGCTCGTGGACCTATGGCATTGGAAGAGATAACCACTTGCAAGTGGATTATCAAAGGAAATGGTCAAGTAAGAAGCTAATCGCACATTTTACAAAAAACAGAAGCATCGGTTTATAAAATCGATGCTTTTTTTATCAATATACAAACCAAAAAATTACCAAATAGAAACTTGCAAAAAGAAATTATTTTCTTTACTTTAGTCGCACAATAATCAATCGGATTTTAAAAAAAACATTCGAAAAGTCAAACAATTTAATTTAACTAAACATGCAAGGAATATTATTATCACTATTGTTTGGTGCCATAGCAGGATTCTTAGGCAGCAAAATTTTCTCTGGTTCTGGAAAGGGTCTTTTACTTGACATTATCATCGGTATTGTTGGAGGATTCTTAGGAGGTTGGATTTTTGGTTTATTGGGAATCAACATCGGAGGCGCAGGAGACATCATTGGACAGTTAATTGTAGCCGTATTGGGTTCCATTCTTTTATTGTGGATTATATCTAAGGTTATAAAATAAATTTTATTCAAGACAAAACGGGAAAAGACGTACAATATGTGCGTCTTTTTTTTTACTAAAACAAACTAAACCAACAAATACGCAAAAAATCACATTGATAAAATTTCTATTATTTTATTTATACAAAGCAAATATCCAATAATAATAAAATAAATTTTTAAACAAAATCATTGCAACAACTCTTTAAATCATTTATATTTGTCTATAAACAAATATAATATAAATACTTTATGGAACAAGAAATCACTATTATCAAGCATCTACGGGATCTTGATACCAATGAAAATCAAGTACAGACAAGTCATCACATGTCAGACTTCGCAGTTAACGAAAAGGCTCCGAATGAAACTGACGATGCCAAGCATGTATTTGATAAAAATAAAATTTATTTTACAGAATACCCAGTTGCAGAAGCATTATACGAAGGTGACCATCTGGCACGTGCCAGAATAAAATTTGGCAAAGTTATGTATAATGGCGAACCTAAGAAAGGTGGAATATTCCTTTGGTGTAATTGTAGCAAATTAAGTTCAATCAAACGAAGTCTAAAAAGAGTCAAAAAAGGCAAACGCGATTATCAAGAATTTGAAGCGTATTATTATAGTCCTAATGAAATACAAACAAAAGAGCTCAACCCAGCCTTCGATAGATTCATTGGAGCAGACGATCTGGGTTACCTCTTTTTTAATATGAGAGAAAACATTAAGCAATACTATTCTGCGCTAAGCTATGTCAAAAAGCACTTCACCCTTGTTGGAAAGTGCAAGATCAATGTTCCAATATACAAAAAAGTTAAGGACAAAGAGGTGTTTTTGTGGAATCAGAACAATCTGATGAAACCAGAAGAATACTATGGTGCAGATTTTGACAGTAAACTGGGAACATCAGATCCTAAGAATCAAAAGCTTTGTACCCGTCATAGTAAATACCCTAACCTATACGACAGTTTTTCTCTACAAGAAATATATCCAACCATCGATAGTTTTGAAACAACCAGTCCCGTAGAAGCTGCTGAAAAATTAGCAAAAGCACTTATGGTAATGCCAAGAGGACATCGAAGTGTTTCTGTCGAAGGTAGTGCATTTGAACTGTTGATGGGTGGACCCATCCAACTTGCGGACCAATTAAAATGCGAAAAGGAAAATGTCAAACAGAAAGATGGTGAAAGTGATGAAGAATATCAAAAAAGAAAAGACGAAGCAGAAGCAAAGTATCATGAAGAACAGATCCTAATCAAGAAAAAGAAGAATTACCTCTGTTCAATGGTTTATTTTGATGATAACCAACAAAAAGGATTATGTGGAGATGGATATATCTTTTATGATGCACCTACTCACTATGACAACCCAAAAATCAAGAATGACGATGAACAAATAATCGGGAATTATTGTGACCAGTTATGTAAACTATATTCGAACAAGAATGTAAGAAGTGAAGAAAAACCAGATGGTCCTATCTCGGGTTGTGAGGCTTTACAAAATCTACTGGACAAGGTGTTTGATGCACTCAAGAAGAGATATCATATCAATGTCGATTATATCTACTGTGACTTTGAAGGAATGCGAAACACAGCCAATGAACTCGGGAAACATCGTATCCTCTATATAAGCGGAGATAAAGCATCGGATAATTTGATTGAATCCACACGAGACCAAGTCTGGGTAAGTATTTGGGAAGCAGTAAAAGACCGAAAAGGGAAAGAAACGGAAAGGTATCGGATGATTTACGACAAACTTGAGGAAAGAGGTTATGCGTTTGAAGACAATGAAGGCAAAGCTCTTATGCTAAACAATGTAAAATCGTGTAGACACAGTACAATTAATGATGGAAGAAGTAGTTGTGGCTACAATCTAGTTAATACTTATGAGCAAAGACGCAACGTCAATATATGGGATTGTGTGATGATGGAATATTATGCAGGGTTACTTGATAAATATCTTGTCGGTCCAATTCGCAAGCATTTCCCCAAAGCCATCCGTTCTCTACATGCAATCAACAACCAAGCTGGATATATCAATCATCACCAGAACGGTAGTGAGTTTGAAACCTACTTAGGAGGCAGTGTCATGCTACCAACTGGCATGCGTTCCAATCCATGTTTGTACACGTTAAAATTAGATGCCTTCGAAAAAGATTCGATGGATAACTGGAAGACCTATATTCCTGAAATAACACCATTCGCTCGATTGAAATTCGACATCAACAACGTTCGTGCCGCCATGCTATCGAACCCTAACGAAGGGGTACATCCCTTTATGGCAACACAATACAGTTGGAACAATTATGTGGTAAATAGGCCAAGTGAGAAATACACAAAAGATGAAAAAAATAAATTTGTTCCTACGAGTGAACAATTGGATGAAGTGGGCTACAACGCTTGTTTCCAAAGAGAGATGCTGATTCATTCATGGATGTGCAAACCCGAAATGATGTATGCCTACGTGGACTATGGCTACGATGCAAGAAAATTCGGATATTTATTAAAAGCCTCATCTAATAATAAAACAGCTACATACGAACATATCAACAAGCAGCAATACTTCAAAGAGGCCCTCGATGATATTCAAAAAACAATTAACGAGTTAAACTGCATTCTGAATCCTTGCAAGAAGACGAAGTCGCTTATTCAGGATATTATTCCAGAGAACAGTCCGTTTATTCTATCCGGATGGCAAATCGGCAAGTATCAAGTATATCGTATAACCTTAGAGAAATATGATGATCCAAAAGCTTTTATGAATGTACGATATTTGCGCAGATCAGGCAAAGGAATATTCTGTGCTAGATTTTCAAGACTACGTAAAAAGATGGCATTGAAGAGGGAGATTCTTGCCAGTGTTGAAGGCAAAACAGTGGTATTTCCCAATGCCTATATTTTGAAACCAGAGAAAGGACCTGGCCGCTGGATTGTGATGAAAGGAAGCAACCGTCCGTATGTTCTTACGGAGCAAAATTACTACGAGAACCACCCATCGTTGGATATACAAGACTGCAAAGAACCCGTCTTTGACAGTAAGTATAAGTACACGATACGTGCGCGTAACAACATAAGTGTGTTTGGAGAAATTGCACGCTATCAAAAATGGGAAGCGACTATTAAATTAGGCGAGACGTTTAACAGTAAAACGAAGATTTTTGAAGATGAACTTGGTGATTCGTACAAACAATACAATGCAGAACAAGAATTCGTATTTACCAAGTTGTTTGTAAATGAGTCAACTGGAGCAGATGTAGAAAAGGTCAAAAAGTCATTGAAAATTGCCGATGATTCGTGTGATGTCAAACGAGTTAAAGCGATTATTCAGGGGGCGAATGTACAGATTGACCTCTATCGAGAAAGTGACGGCGTGAATATCGGTCGCGTGAAGAACTGTATGAAAACAGAAGCCAACGACAAGATAATACTCAAGGTCTCATGGTTGAATGCGACGAATCAGGATATCCAATATATGCTGCACTACAACTATGGTGGTTCGTTCAGAATGCTCTACAAGAAGAAGATCTTAGCACGCTCAGGCGACGAAGGTTATGTGTTGATTCCGTTGAAACCGACAGCGAGAGCGAAATCAATTAACGCATCCATCTTGCAAGATGGAGTTGTTAAAGATTCCCGCTCTGCACAGATTGGGTAATTGATAAGAAAACAGGCTGAATCACAACATAGGTTCAGCCTGTTATTTTTTTATTGGTGTCCGCTAAAACTTTTTAACCCAACTTTGACCTTCAATAGCTTGTGAAGTCCATTGTGACAGGGATTCCTGAGTTTCGTTTGTGTCACTGTGTACTACAAAGTTTATCTATCGTGAACTTTTTGAAAGGCATTTTCTTGTATTTTAGGCGTTCGTAAATTTCACATGCGGACTTGTTCGGCACACTGCATTGCCGCAGGTGGACTTTCTCGCCGAGTGCGTTGACTCCTTCTGTCGTGATGGTCTTCTGGGTCGACAAGATCCTCACGATTTCCGTCCAGTAATGGTTTATGCCCGCCTGTTTCAGCCTGTAGCGTATCGTGTTCACTATCCAATAAGAGAGCAGCCCGAGGAACAGGTGGGCGTCCGAGTTCTTGTCCGTTTGGTGGAAGATGGGGCGCAGGTTGAAAGCTCGATTGACCCTTTTTTACCCCGAAAATTAGTGAAAAAAATTTTTAAGGGTCAAAGTTGGGTTAATAATACTATAAATCTCAAATGAAAAACGTCCAATAGCAAAAACAAAAAAACTTTCAATGCATGATTCTATAGGATCTACATCCCCCTATATTCGGTCACCGAGATGCTGCACAATACGTAATATCTTCCGCCATATTAGCTTTACAATAGAGAAAATTGGTCTGCATAGACGAGTCAGGCAGATGTCTATAAAAGTGCATCTATTTTTTTATTTAGAGGCTATTGTTATAGTTTTTGGCCCCCCCCCAATATTTATATTATAAATAGACTCAGTAGCACCATGATTATATAATCCTTGAAGTAATATTTTCCCTTTATTCAAAGACCATATAGGTTTTCCTATTGAAGGATAACGTCCTGGAATATGATAATATACAGAGCCATCAGTTGCAGTAAAACGGCCCTGTTCTGGATCTGCAACCATTCTTGCTATTTGAGCATCATAACAAGCATCAAACACATCACGTCCCAATTCAAATGAAAAAATTCTTTGATAATCTACAGATGTATCCATAGGAATTCCAGTCCCGTCAACATGAATTGATAACGTCTTTTTCATAATTTGTACAATCTCATCGTACGTATAATCCCAAAACGATATATTTACATTTCCAACTAGTTTAATAAACCGGTCATATGGTAATTGTATCCCAAGACTTCTATAAAATTCATTTTTTATTTGTCCTTTCTGATAGACTTTTCCGTACCGTATGCCATCATAACTAACAAACTGAATGTTTTTTTCCTCGTTTTTATCTATTAAATTTTTAATTTTTTTTACTTCGGTTGATTCTACAGTGGTTATTGACTGTGGGTTTTCAACGATTTTTAATAATTGTTTCGTTTTACTATTTGCCAATTTTTCTTTCCCAATTTTTCTTTCAACGCATACTCTTTGTTCCACAGCCTTCGCCCCCATCACATCCGCCTCATGTTCCAGCTCCACATTATCATTCACCGGCATCCCATTAATATTCGTTGTAGGCGAAACGCGACCAGCCATTTGTTGCGCAACATGCCATGCTTCATGTGGGAGATGTTTTTCTTGACCAGGGGCTACGTGGATGTCAGTTCCCTGCGTATAAGCGAGCGCCTGTACTGTGGCAGGTTTACTGCTGTTGTAGTGCACACGCACATCGTCCATGGAGAAACCAGAGAGGCTTTCAATGCCTTCCTTTAGGTCATCTGGCATACCTGTCAAATTTTCTTTTTTTTCTAACTGAGCTGTGTTTTGCCCCACTTCTACTGCTCTTAAAGATCTATTATCCTTAAACTGTACAGTAGGTACATGCTTTTCTGAATTATTCTGAATAGCACGGGATTCTTCTGATTTGTTTTCTATACTATACATATCGTCTTTTTTATGTGTGTTAAAACGAACTATATTTCACTTGCAAAAGGGATGTCAGACAAATAACATTGACGGTTGTCCACAATGCTGAAGCTACCTGTGCCTATACTTTTCTGTTGAAGAGTACAAGAAGAACTTTTGAATGTTTTCCTTTCTGGATCCATAAATACTTACCCTATACATCTTTCGTACTTTTATTCCAGTTATAATTAAACACATACTTCACTTTTCCCATGCTTCCACCAAATTGACTTCCCTTTCTCTTCTTCAAACTCTCATCATGCAAGGCATTTAAATAACGGTAAGGATGATTTGTATGCGGAATATTTGATTCGAAGAAAGAACGGTTTTGGCTATCTAATTCAACCAGTTCTCTACCATCCTTAGATGTCATAGCTGCTCCCAAATTACCTTTTACAGTAAAAGAAGAAGGTTTCTTCTGTAGTTTGTATTTTCCCGGATACATATCATAATCATTTTTGGCCCATTCTAACAAAGATTGTCCAAATCTTTCTGCATAAGATGATCCATCAAAAAGCTTTCCTTGAGGTTGAGGTTCTCCAGTATAACAACCATCTAAAAAAATTTCTCCTTGGTAGAGAAATGGTTTCTCTGAATTGTTGGTTATTTTCTGATATATCTTACCTGCCAAAGCATCTGGATTATACCCCGCAAATTCATTACATACATTTTTGCCATTTAACCTTGAACCATGAGAAACTATTATAATACTCTCATCGTTTTTAATTTCGCCGTTGCCTTCTTTATCGCTCATTAGATCAGCCTCTCTAACAGAGCGGTTTTTAGATCTCCTTTTTTTAAGTCTATCTGCATCCTTTTTTATATGTTTATTCTTTGATTCTGTCTCATGATAAAAAATAAAACAATCAGGTTTAACCTTCTCCATATTCGGCAATGGTACAACATCAACCACCTCAACTTCATCCGCATCAATTTCACTAGTATCCGTCTGACTATCATCTGTATCGCGTTGAACGGATTCTCCCGATACTGCCGTATGTATTAAAGAAGAATTCGTACGATTCATCTTACACTGCACCGCCTTCTCCCCCATCAAATCCGCTTCCCGTTCCAGCTCCACATTATCATTCACCGGCATTCCATTGATATTCGTTGTAGGCGACACACGTCCAGCCATTTGTTGCGCAACATGCCATGCTTCATGCGGAAGATGTTTTTCTTGACCAGGGGCTACGTGGATGTCTGTTCCTTGCGTATAAGCGAGCGCTTGAACTGTGGCAGGTTTACTGCTGTTGTAATGCACACGCACTTCGTCCATGGAGAAACCAGAGAGGCTTTCAATGCCTTCCTTTAGATTATCTGGCATACCCGTCAAATTTTCTTTTTTTTCTAACTGAGCTGTCGAACTTATTTCTGTCACATTTGGGGTTTGGGATCTTTTATCTTTAAACTGTGCCGTAGGCATATGCTTTCCTGCACTATTCTGAATAGCATGGGATTCTTCTGATTTATTTTCTACACTATACATAACTTTCGGTTTTTTATGGTAAAATAGAATTCGCTTTCACTCTCTGATATACAAGATATATAACAATCGGAATAATAGGCAAAAACATTAATTTGAATACTTCAGTATAACTATTCTCTATTTTGATGAAAATGATTTGGGGCGACAAGGCTTCCAAGAAACAGAAAAAGAAGACAACTAATTCTGAAACCAATGTTATCGGCACTAAAACAAATAACGTCGGATAAACAGACTTCCACAAATTCATTTCGGTTGATGTGAAATTAAGAACAATATAAACAATGATAAGAAGGAATAAAACAATTTCAATGATTAAAAACAGTCCACATATACCTGAGTTATAATCACATTGTATCAATTTTCCCAAATCTGTTCTGGATGTTTCATCCACCTCATTTGTCTTGAAATGAAACAAGTAAAAGGGATTGATTATTCGAGATAGTATCGATGCTGTATCAACGGAGCCATTGTCCTTAATCATTCGAACTGGCAATCCGAATTCATCAAAATCAGCAAAATAGATAGCATCCACAAAGCATTGCAAACCTGAGATGTAATTATAATGCTTCGTCTTCTCCTCATAATTGAACATCAGATTCAATTCCAAATTTTTGTGTGTGGGTTCCTTGGCTCCAAACATATAATATCCGTCTGCTTTATCTACAAAGCTATCCACCACCAAACTTATCGTCTTAACAAACTTCGCCATCTCTCTAGGTCTATCAAATCGATAATCTGGAAAATAAAAATTAACGCCACTGACGTGTTCATGTCGAAGAACACTCATAGAGTCTCCAAACAAATTCAGTATCAATCTCTTTTGTGATGAGTCTGATAACAAAAACTGCTCTGTATAAACATCTCCCGAGAACATAACAAGCAACTCTGTCTGCCTCTTTTCCTCCCAATTCTGAGTTGTATCCTTGATGTATGTACTAAAATTAGTTTCAACAAGCGAACCTCCTGTCATTGGATCTACGATATAACCCAAATATGATTCATGATTATCTAAATAAGCATTCGAATGACGATCTAAATGTTTATACACATCACTCATCCAATACGGAATTATAAAAAATGTTAGCCTCTTATAATCATAACTGCCTATCACCTTTGCAAGGGAATCCACTTCATACCGAAGAAAGGCGGGTAAAGAATCGGCCTTTTCATCAGTTGCCTCAACTACAGGTTTTGCGGGTTCCGAAACAGGTTCAGGTTCCTCTTCTTCCGATTCCTCTTCTGTCTCTTCTGTTGGCTCATATTGACCCACTTCTATAGTCAGGTATTCAGTTTCTTCAGACATTATACTGACAAATTCCACAGAGTCCTTTTTCTTCTCTATCTCTTCTGGGACAACGATTTCAGGTGCAGGAAGTTGAAACGTAGCATAATGCTCACGTATATAATTCCATCCCTCCACCGTTTGTGAAGAAAACGGATAGTATCTGCTAAAGGCACTACCAAGATCACCCGCCCAAGTAAGCGATGGCAACAGCAGACATACGTATAAAACAACTATTTTCAAACTACAATCTCTCATTGATTATCCTATGAAATATTTCTTTTGTTAATTTTTTATTATTGGTTGAATACAGATGGATAGCACATTTACGTATCAGATTTGCAATATTTCCACCTGAAAGTTCATTCTGAATAGCTTCCGAGAGTATTTCCTTTTTGTCATCACCCAACCAGTTTTGTGGCAACATATTCTCCCAAAGGCATTCTCTCTGTTGTTCGTCTGGAATTGGGAAATAAACCATAGACTGAAATCTTCGAGCAAACGCTTCATCAATATTAGCTTTCAAGTTTGTCGCCAAAATGATGATTCCATCATAATCCTCCATTCGTTGCAAGAGGAAGGCCACCTCTTGGTTCGCATGACGATCATTAGAAGTATTGCCTGATGTCCTTTTTCCAAATAGTGCATCAGCCTCATCAAAAAACAGAATCCAATTACGACTTTCTGCTAAATCAAATACCTTAGCCAAATTCTTCTCTGTCTCACCTATATATTTGGAAACAATCATGGATAAATCCACCCGATAAACATCCATATTATTACGTTTACCCAACAACGTGGCAGCCAATGTTTTGCCCGTTCCAGGAGGTCCGTAGAACAATGCGCGATATCCTTTTTTCAAGTACTTTTTCAACCCCCACTCCTCCATGATGGTACGATGGCCTATAATCCAAGTGTTCATCTCTTCAAGCGATGCTTCAACCTTATAATCAACCACCAAATCTTCCCAATTCAATTCTGTCTCAATCAGTTTAGCAGGAAAATCCGAGCTATAAGTAGGTTTAAAATCCCTATGAAATAACACCTTAGATAAAAATTCATCTGTCACCTTCAGCTGTCCGCTAAGGAAAGGTTCTCCATGACTAGCCCCATCCAATCTGAGAATATTGTTTTTATAAAACCAATGTTCTTTGGTAAATAACGACATCACCACAGTTCTTTTCTCTATATCATCACCAGCCAAAATAAAGGCGGCAGTTTCTCCTGTAGGCAAGAATCCCCCATGAGACATTCCCTTCCAACCACCAAATTCAGTATAAGGGCGGCCCGTATTCTTATTTACAGAAAAGAATATATCCAGAGATTGAGGAGAGATATGTGGCATAAGAGCCAACAGAATCACAACACGTTCTTCTAATGTAACGTGGTCAAGTCCCAATTCGACTTCCAATTGATTGTCCGTCGGGAACTCGACATCCTCCAATCTTGAAAATTCGCTATCGTTATTAAAATAAAGAGCAATAGCCGTTTCAAGAATTTTATGAAACCATTTTATATATTGAACTGTAACAATCTGATTCATATAGACACCACATTTATTATTTATAATTCCACTCCACAACAATCAACCGCTCTATCCAAAGATATTTTATCATTCTAAAACTCCATGGAATCGTCTCCAATAAAACATCATACGCACGTTTATCCACATTCATCTGCCATGTCCTTTCATTCTCACATTTCAGATTAGCCGTTCTCTGCAAGAAAGAGACACGGAATCCTTCGTTTGAAGTGTGACTCATCTTCGTCCATTGATATTTTATGTCTCCCAACACACTCTCCGACAATTTGATTCATTCTCTGTCAACTTACACGATAGAGGTATAGGGCAAGTGAACTTAAGTCCCACTAAAAGCCTATTTAAGAACAATGTAGCCTCTTTATGTTCTCTCTCTTCCCCATAAACAATGTACTGCAATAAAAATATGGCTCGTATCCTACTCTCATCATTCAGGAAATCCTTACCTTCCGAATTGAGGTATCCAGCATACTGGAAGAGACGTGGCAGATAGGGTGCCAGCAATACAAGTCCCGCATTCTCGACCACCCACAATTCTTTCTGTTTAACGACCTCATCTTCTAAAATTCCCTTCAAATCATTTGTAGGACGAAATTGTTCCAGTTTTTCCCTCACTATTTCTCTTATTTCTACTTGGTTTTTATCCTTATTCAAATCATTTGAACCCATCCGATTTTCAAGATCCTTCTTTAATGCACTTAAATCAACCACATTTTGCAAACACTCTTTCATTTCACATACAGACCATGAAAAATAGGATTTAGACGTCAATTGTATCAACCGGGAGAGTATTGTTTTTGTTGATTCTTGCAAGATAAGTGTTGATGCTCCACACTTTACGAGTTGATGATAAAATTCTTTCAAATCCTCCAACACTATAGTTATTCTACTATCAGAAATAGATTTTAAAAACAAGTACATTGTTTTCGTATTTTCTCTTAAAAGCGTAAGAATCTCACTATTCGATAAGCAATCCGACTTCCATAATGAAGACAACAATTGAGGATAAGAAGTAATAGCATATACCAATAATCTCCGCTGGTATTCTGACGGCACATTATTCCTTCCGAACGATAATAAAAGCATTTGTCGAGTCTCTTCTTCTGACATAGAGATCGAAGGAGATTCTTGAATAAGCTCTATATATAATGTTTTAACCACATCAAGTAGGTCTTGACTTTCCATATCAGATTGTTTCCCCGCTTCATTCAACTCCAACCAATATGACTTTAATACTTCTGAAAGAGAAAGATTATAATGTGCAGCAAGTTCTTTCAAAACCTTTAGGAAATATATTTTTCTTGAATAGATTGAACCATGAGGAAACATTAAACATGAGAACAAAATTCTCCATTTTATACAAGAGAATCCTTCATTCGCTTTTCCTTCCAACAGTCCATCTCTATGTTTTTCCAGATTACGTGCATAATGAACCACAAACACATTATCCGCAAGATGTAAAGTTGATATCAACCGTTCTAATTCTGCAATAGAATGATGTGAAAAGAATTTTTCGAAAAGAGTGACATCTTGAACAATCCTCTCCAAATCTTTCTCAACCCAATTATCGGTTCCAAGATTTTCTTGTATTACATATTCATCTTTTACGTATAACGCATGAAGGTTAGACAATACAGAGGATAAGCTTACTTCCAAAGAAGTTGTTTGATTCTCTAAGCTATCACGAAATAGGTCTAACAACTCTACAAAATCTACATGATAATAATCAGCCAAATTCTTTATAACAGTTTGAACAAACGAAACTCTGTCAAACCTTGTTTCTGGCATATTGATGGCAATTTGTAAAATGAACTGCCATTTAATGTGACTATATTCATTATTACACTTACCAGACAATACTCCTTTATTTTTTATCCTTCCAATACAATCATCCAGACAAAAAATAAAGTTTGCTTCCTGAGAAGAAAGAGCAACAATTATCTTTCTAATTCCATCTTCAGGTAAAGCAGAAACGATACTATGTAGATTACTTTCTTGAGATAAAACATACATCAAATTGTTTCTTGACAGCAAATATTCTTTTAAAAGCACATTAGGAACACTTGTCTGAAGGACTGAAATAATCGTATTTGCTTCTGTATTATCTAAACTAACATAAGGATTATCTTCCGCTATCTTTGTCAATAGTTCTGTAAACTCCAACCTATAGGCTTGAAAAGATTCCATTTCATTCACAGCAAAAGTAACCCACCGAACCAACAAAGACAAATCCAAACAATAATGAGCTGCCAAAGCTTTTAAGGTGTAGGCAATGAATTGCTTTCTGGAGAACCAAGACTTACCCTCCGTATATAAGTAACTAAGTACCACCTGCCACAAAACATCACGATAAGCGACATCAGAAACGTTGGGTGTTTTAATTTCATAAAATTTCTTTTTATATCCTTCAATATGCAATTTAACATAAAGGCATACGAACCGTGATTCATCAGGATGTAGTTTATCGACAAGTTTTTCCAAATCCTCATCACTAAATTGTTGTGAAAGCCGACGTAGAATAAAATCATAATGTCCATAGCGTTCCAAAAAAGCGCGTAACAATGAAGAAGAAGACTCAAGAGCTATTTGCAGGAGATAACTTACATCTGAAAATTTATCATCAACACCAGGCAACACGCAACCATGCAGAAGGAAATAAATCAGATGTTCACATGCCAATGAAGATTTTGATTTCCGACGAATATTCACTTTCGAATTTCCACATTTTATATAAGAATGAGCGCTTAACAACTGTAATTTCAACGATTGTAATTTCTCTCTCAATTTCTCCGAGAACTCCTGATCAAAGTGTTCCTCAGACACCGTTCCAAGATTTAACTCAAGACTTTCTATTTCAATGATATCATCATTATCAAAAACAGACCATTCCTCTTCGAATACTCTCTCAAAAGAATTTCTGAAAAAATCATTCCACCTTTGATAGAGTCCTTTAGCAAAATCCTCTGACGAAGAATTCAATAAAAACTGACAAGTATCGACATTCATAAAATTCATTTTTTCAACCATTCTAATAATTTTGTTGACAACACGTCCGCACCCAATTTCCGCTGCGTGGAAAGCATATATTTCCAAAAATCGAAATCAGCTTTAAAAGCATTTCTTGTAGAAAATGGGAACCATTTTATATATCGAACAGCAATATGTGCTGGTATTCTCTTCCTTAACAAAAAAAGACAACAATTACAAAAATGTCTATCCTGCAACAACTCATCCGAAGCAAAAAATAGGACAGAGATTGTAAACTTATCCTCTTCTGGTATTTCCATAGATTGAGAATAGGCTAAAAGAGGGTGTTCAACAATAAAGAAATCAAACTTATGTTCATCAATTCCCAGTAACAACTTTAAATAAGTTTCCACGCCTGAACATTTTTCGAAAGATGACTCCAATAAATTCATAGCTTTCCCTCTCTCCTTCCCATAAGAGGCTAAATATTTTGCGAAAGACAAACGAGCATCAGGTTTACGAGCACCATGGAAATTAACACCTCTCAACCTACTATTCTCCCCGTACATGCTTTCTAATAAATCTATCCAACCTGATGATATCCCATATTCTCCATTTAATAAAGAATGGATGTTGTTTAATTTATCCAATACATCTTCAAAAACATCATCGAACCAAGAAAGATAAACCTTTAATTGTTCAGCCTTATCTACGTCCGAAGCTGTTGATTTATTGATTGAGATAGCCCTTCCATTCACACCATAACAATCAGGAAGTCCATCGACTAACGGAGTATGATATAATTTACCATGATCCACTCCCTTCAAAGGAGAGCATTTCTCTTTGTCTTGAGCGACGGAATTAGGTGTTTCCACTCTCATATATCGATAATTCTGAAGAAGTTTATATACCTCATCAACATCTACAGGAACCCTTTGTCCATTTCGCCAAAGACAAATAGAGTTCAGATCTTCTCCAAATGATTTTATGATATAAGAATGGTAAAAATCCGGTACATGTAGTTTATCAACATAACGGCGTCTACCATCTGAAAAAAACAGATTAGACACCCTCCTCACTCCTTCAATTTTATTAACGATTGAATACAAATCAGAGATAACAAAGCAACCATCTTGATTCGTTAATGATAATGGGTCAATTAATTTACGTTGACTAGGTCCGTCATAAAGTTCATCAATCATTTTCCCCCGATTCATTTCCTCATCAACAGACATATAAGAGAGTCCAGAACTAAGAAATACTTGAGTCTGATAATAGATGTCTGCCAATAATCGCTCGGCATACGCATCCATATTTATTTCGACATTCGCATGGAGTTGAAGTTCTATGGATTGAGAAAAGACGACCTTGTTAAGAATCTCACATAAATTTCGGTTCGCATGGAAAAGTTGTTCAACACGAGCAATAATATCCTGTTTACGGACATCAAGCGTATTTGAATAAGTATCCAACACAAAATCATACGAACAAGATTCCTTGTTTACAATCACTTTTACATCTGACACATCTTCAACCGATGATAAAATCAACAAACGATAATCAGTTGGTGTAACAGGTATCGTCGTAAAGACCTCCTCAGGAGAATACAACATTGAATTTCGTGGATCAAACACCTCTCCAGATGTAAAATAATCCTGTAAATCAAAATTTAGTCTATAATCCAGTTCCCATAGAGCATAATTCACCTGTTCAAGAATAGTCACTCCAGGATCATGCAGATTATAATCTGTCCATAAATTGCCAGACAATTCCTGCAACTGAGAGATAGACGTCTCTTGAAGTATCTCAAAAGAATTTTTCTCCTGCTGATTACGCTCTATCGATATATGCTTCATTCTATTAATTAAATTTCACACCTTTATTTTTCCTGAATGTAAAATGTTATCTTAGTCCCTTCTCCAAAATCAGAGCGTGTACGCATCTGTAGCCCATAAACTTTCTGTCCATTGTCATCCGTTCTTTTGTGCCATCGGATTTGTATTTTATTAAACCATGAGCCAAACCACGAATTACACAAATACACTACTCGTTTATGTCTTCCGAAACAATTCATTGCCGAAACTTCACACATAGCATATAAGCCTGTACCTTTCTTACCACATGCTTTAGCTACAATATAGTAAGCCGAACACGCATAATCATAATTACTGATATCATGCCATTGACCATTCGCTCTCACCTCCAACATCTGTCCTCGATATGACTTTGCTGAAACATTACCATCAACCCTAAGTTCCGAAGAGAATGAAACCAATCCATTTTGATGCAATTCGATAACTGATTCATCTGTTTCACCTCTTTTTATACAAATTGTCCCCTTATCATTAACGTAGAAACGCCATGCTGCCTCACCATCCAAAATATCTTGACGTACTTCCATAAAATTACCAGCTCGACTACCATTGGTTGGAGAAAGGACAAGTCCACCCTCCGAAGTCTTTACCAAACCATCGTCAACAATATTAAGCATCGAATCAATTAGATCAGCGAACTGAGAACTATCAGGTTTCTTACCTGGTGAGAAATATTCTTTTAACGTACGTCTATTTGTTTTTGCCATATTTATAAATATTTAGCAGTCCAACGTTTCATTAATATCAGATTCAGGAGCCTCAACAACGAAAGTGTCACCAATTTCAAAGTCACCAATTCCAGAGACACCATTCCATTCTTCCTCATCAATAAGTGGTCTCACATATACATCCTCAATACATAAAACAGCCCATTTTTTTGAAGGGGTGATTCGAAATTCATCGTTATCGTCCAATGCCCACTCATAAATGTCGCGTTCATAATTATCCTCTGATTTACTATATACATGTATGACTTTAAATCCATACACTAAAGAGACTCCACGAATTGTACGGATAGCATTTTGTAAATCCATGACAGAAAAAGAGCGTCCTAATGCCGGAGACACTTCTCCACTGAGCCATGGTGACACACACAACTCCAGTGCCCTACGAACTTGGTTTACAATATTTCCAGACGACATACCTCCCTGTGTTTTCACGCCGCAGAACAAAGTAACATACTCATATTCAGGATTAATCACATCAACGAAAACAAAAGGAGAAATATAATTCTTAAGAAAGACCTCCATCTCTCTCAATTCAGAATCTGTACACAATGGTACTTTTTCAATCGACTGCTTTTTTTTAAGTACTACCAAAGTGACAAGAGGACTCCTTCCTATTTTTTTTACATCAACATGAGAGAGACATACCACTCTATCAATCTGCATGAAGTTTTGTAGTATCAACTTTTCATAATCGCCTGCAAGGAGTGCTCTATTTCTATGTGAAATTCTCTCTTTTATTCTCATCTGCATCTCATCTGAAGATTCTTTTTTTCTTTCTCCCTTAATCGGGGATACTTGTGTGCATGATTCAATTCCCACTATAGAATTATACTCTTCATCGGTCTCTTCTATTTCCACTTGTACTACATTTGTATATACCATCTTTGCTTTAGCACATCTTTTATAATCTTTTTCAACCAAAGCAGAAATCCACAAACATCCTTTTGCATCAAGCATATCAGAAGAGACCACTTCAGGCATCAGCAAGGAAACATAACCACTCTCCAATAACCCATTTGTAGTATCCGATAATACATTTGAATCTGGAAAGTTTATCCATCCGTCTTCTGTTCTATAAGACCAGTTTATTTTAGGAATATCCCACATTTCTACCATCATGTCATTTAATTCAAGATAGAAATTCAAAATAGACCCCCCTAAAGCACCAGTAAAAGAGATGACTAATCTACCACCTTCTTCCATTCCATTAATAAGCGGAATCGGATACATGAAACTATCTTTTCTGACAGAAAAACCAAAAGCAGGTTGTAAGTAAGAAACCTCTATTTCCGAAGCACCTCCAGCAATGAACTCGGTTTCCGCTTCAGCCTTATATCCTAAACTAACGCTATCGACCATAGGCATCACCGGTTGCTTCGGTATCGGCAACTGATGTTTTATTTTACTATTAATCAGCATCGTCTCCGCAAAAATTTTACGATAAAGGGATTCTCCAAATCCCATAGAAGGGGAGGTGAATACAAACCTATAAAAACCGCATGGCACATTACCATATTCATACTCTAAATTGTCAAGATGTCGGTCGGTTATTGTAGGTACAGATAACGAGAAAAAAGACTTCTCCACTAGAGCATCATCTGGAGAAGGAATCTCATCCAATGATGTTCTAAACATATATTGTTCATTGTTATTCAAAGAAGGTTTCCATGAATAGCCACTTAAATACTCCCCTTTAACTCTAAAGGATGTATTATCTATAATTTCAGAATCATTAGATACATACGAAGAATAATATCCCTTCATTCCAGTTCTATCACTTGGCAAACCTCTCCATGACAAAGAAAGATCGACTTGAGAGACTCTCTTGTTCAACAACTCTTCACTACCAACAACAAACCAAGAACCCAATACTGCACTACTTCCAAATGGGCTGAACGGTTGTGTCACATCAACTTGTCCTAAATCATTATGCACCTGAAAATTTCTTAATCCATCAACAGCGACAGACACCTTTACCTTTTTCATTTTTATCTTCCGACACCAACTGTATGGATATAACCAAGCTCTATTTGAAACCAGCATCCGTATTTCTGGATTTGAACATCCTTCCAACACATCAATAGCAGGGAAATTTGAATCCAATTCAATAGAGATGGAAATGCCACCTTCTGTATTCGTTTCATAATAATCCATCATAAAATTCCCCGTTTCTAATAATCCCACAGAAGTACTCAAATAAACACGAAAAGTACTTTCATTTAAAACCTTATTTTGAGCTTCTTTTTCACTAATTTGTTGACACTGGCTAACTTGTCTAATCATATCCTTGAAAAAGAACACAGAATCCTCAGTTAGCACATAATGAATTTTAATATGTCTATGCCCACCAGCCAACTTGAATATTGAACTTCTGAGTCCAATGCCTAATTTCTTATCACAATCGTCATCCTTTGGATAAAAAGAAGATAAAGTTAGATTCGTCACATAATTCAAATCCGATTCAGGATGTCGTTCTTTTACTTTCCCAATTTCCAACCATGACAAACTGTTTAATTCGACAGGAGTTAAGACTAAATCCGAGAGGGTTCTACCACATATCGGTCTGTCTTCACGTTTAATCCAGATTCGAGTATTAGAAGGGAGTGTAAAAGGCGAAAAACCATGTGCAATTTTTGCGGAGATCCAAAATTTCCCATTCCGTTCCTCTCTACATTTAACTCCTAAGACTTTATCATAATAAAAATCATTAATTCCCTGCAATCTTTGGTTAAAAGAGTCCGCCATTTTCGCATATTTAGAAAGGAAATAAACCATCATGGACAATGATGGATCCATGTTTCCATTATGCATAATCTCTTGCATATAGATAGGGATTCTCGATTGCAATGTTTCTATCAAGGCAACAAGCTGATGTCCCGTTCTGAACAAGAAATCTTGTGCAGATGATAACGATATATCATTTATCATGGCACTACACCATACACCCTTCAGGTTATCCAACTTTAAATTTGGGAAAAGACGACACATCTCCTGATAAATAGCAGACCATCTCACCTCTATATATTCATGCAGATCTGTCAAAAGCATATAAGAATAAGACTCTTGAATAGAGGCCCATTCAATCCGCTTTCTCCAATCTTCAATGCGGAACAGCATACTTTTGATGTTCTCCTTTATTAAATCCTCTCCTGAAGGATTTGAATTGATAGAATGAACTGCCTTCTGAATATCAGTCAAGTCACAAGACATGATCTCCGCACAAACAATGATTGGCTGGTATTCGTATATATCTGCCAAAGAAACATGGTTCCCATTCGAAAGCACAAATTCCTTTTGTCCAGCTGATTTCAAAGCTTTACATAACAACATGTTAAAATCAGACTCTAAGAAAGTTATGTTTGGACAAGCATAGCGCGCTCTATTAGACCGCACGGTTCCTCCTATATTATAAATGCTCCTCATAGTAATACGGGAATACCAAGTTACTTCTGACATTTGTCAATCGGATGGTATAATGCAATTCTATTCGTAAAACACCATTATACTCATCTGTCATATCTAAGGATATATCGTTAAGAGTTATTCTAGGTTCAAAGTATAACACTGCCTCTTCGATAGCAGCTTTCAACTGAGTTCTTGTTGTCAAATCCATATTATGACAGATCATGTCATAAATACCGACGCCATATTCTGGTTGTAAAAACCTCTCACCTTTACGCGTACTCATCAACACAATAAGACTCTGTCGGATATCCTCCTCTTCTGATACCATTCTCGTTGGAGTATGCGCTTTATCAAATGACGGTGGGAAAGACCACCCTTGACCTAAAAACGATGACATCTTTTGACTATTTATATCTTAACAATAAATCTAACTTTACACACTGAAAAAATCTCATGCTTTTATCCAATCTGCACCGTTGGGCATCCGGAAACAATTAATCCTCCATGTACAGTTGGGTCTCCCATTCTTGCTGCTGGTTTACCTCCAATCAGAACAGAAGTAGATCCCATTATAATCGTATCAGGAGGGCCAACACACACGCATGTATCGCCCATCACAGAAGCTGGCAATCCACCAATCAGAACCGATGGCACTCCTGGTCCTACAATAGGACCTCCCACATGAGGCACGGGAGGCACACCTGGTGTTACCATAGGACAAGAATGCATATCTGTTACTCTAGCTGCTAATCCCATAACACATCTATTTAATTAATTTTCACTAACGCACCTTTAATTGTAGTATTCACAGAAGCAGAAACCTCTGTTGCTAATGATGAATTAACCTTGGCATTTATTTTGGCCTTCAACTCTATATTTTTAGCTTCCATCTTCAAGTCTCCAGTACTAGTTGACATCTGAATGTTTTTCTTTGCCGACATCTTTATATCTGTCGCATCAATCGTAAGTGTTTTTTTAGTACTGATAGCTATACCATCACTACTCATCTCCAGTTTATTGGCGTTTTGATCTACAATAATAACTTTCTTATCCTTTTCGCAAATCAATATTTCATTACCCTCTGAAGTACCTATTTTAATGGATCGATTTTCATCATCCATCAAAAAAGTCAATTTTTCTGGCGTGACAAAAGCTCTCTTGAAATTCTTATCATCGTATTGATATAAAGCACTTTTTTTAGAACTGTACAAAGAGCCCAAAATGACTGCCATCGTTGGATCATTATTGACAAATCCTAAAATAACCTCATCTCCAACCAAAGGGATGAAATGACAGCCAGAACCATTGGAAGCCAACGTTTGGGAAAGTCTAGCCCATACACATACTTCCCTATCACTAAACAATGGTAATTTCACTTGCACTCTAAATTCCGACATAGGGTCACCACTCAACTTTTTCACCACACCTATATGCAACCCCTCTATTCCCGGCAAAAATCCAGATGCAGAAGGAGCCATTACATCCGTTTTTTGTGTTATATTGAAAGGGGATATACCCATTCCAACCTCTGTTATCCATGAACCAGGTTGATAAACATGTGTAACACTTCCAACGAAAACATTCCCATTGAAGCGATCACCCATACCCTCCAACTTGATCATGCAACAAGGTTCCACATCAGCACAGCCACAGAAAGAAAGCTTACCTCTATAACGTGCCAATTCAGACCTCATCAACTGTGATGCTCCCCACTCTTTAAGAACAGTATTATCATCACAAGCATCACTTTGCAAACATAGGTTCTGAGACCCCATGTAACCAGACAGTTGTGAAGGAGTAACATTCCCTTGATTATTTACCTTCGAAGATTTCACATCAGAAACAAGCAATTTTTGCTCTTTCGGACTCCAACCAACACACTGAGCAGAAAGGACCTGATTCTCTGCTACCAATTCTGCATCAAAAGAGAAGATGTCATGCCCATATTTAACCGTCAAAACCTCTTTCTTTGAAAAATCAGGAGCAACAGCTTCAACCTTATTACCATTGGTTTTCAACAACAAACCACAAGCATCAGCTCTGGAAAGAGCAAAATCCCAATCAGTACAATAGTATTGAACCATCTGCTCATGTTTAACCTGTGTGTTATCAGTTTTCACGGATAAATCATTCGTTCTCAAGACTTCAGAAATTATTTCCGAATCAGACATTTTTAAAAACACCCTGTTTCTTCTTTGAATCGTTGCTTTAATCGCATGACTTTTACATGTAACGACTAGCAACATGGGGCCTGACATATCATTTAACATACGGATACGTTGCGACGTAACCACACCGCTAAAAACAAATTTGTTGCAAGACTGAAAACCCAAAAGGATATCTATTTTAGAACCTATCATGAAGTAAGGAGCCGCACTTTCTGGCACATCAGATTTAGGCATATTTCCACAATAAACTTGGATTTCTGCATAACCTATACGATTCACTTCATGAACAACTTTTATTTGTCGATAACGAAGTTCTTGACTCAATACAGTCCCATTGCTACGAATTTCATACGTAACCGATTTACCAAGATTATCAATCGTTGAATTCATAATTACATTCTATTTTTTATCAGACAAAGGGGGAAAAAGTAATTTTGTACCAGGAATAAGATGCCTAAATCCAGACAAACCATTTATGCGAGCAACATCTGTCACATATCCGATAGAACCATACACTTCTTTACATAACTGAGGTAACGTATCTCCCGACTTGACAGTAAAAAGGTGAGAAAGATCCGGAGAACTCGAGTTCTTTTCTTTCTCATCCGTTTCTACATCAATATACAGAGATATGAGCAGATTCACTTCTGCTCTCAAGGGTTCTCCATCAGCACTAAACATCGTGTATTTAACGTCCTTTTTCTTCAGGCGTCCCTTAAAATTCAATGTTCCCCAAACGACTTTTAAAAACGGAGTTTCATGTGTTTTACCAACATATTTTTCAGAAACAGTTTCAAGTTTTTTAATACTATCGTCAATAGAATTTGACCCTCTAATAGCACCCGTATTATCTAAATAGAATTTCATAGAGAAATCTTTACCTCCAAATCCTTTGAATGTAGGCGATTTCTCGCCTACACTATGAGGATTGTTATACTTAATCTCACTATTTTCCGAGTACTCTACAGGATTGACTAACATCGAAAACCTTCCTTGTTCCGTGCTAAACTTACAATCTGTATAAGATATTATCTCCAGTTTTTTTAAAGCGCTCAATGCATCAAATTTTAAATGTTAAATCCTCGGTATCCTTTATAAGCATAATCAAAGAATCTACTGATTTATCTATCGATTATTTTCTTCCTATCTGAAGGACTCATATCAATACCGTAATTCAGTTCGAGGTCACAAAGCACCTGTTGCTTAACCTCTTTTACAATCTCATCTAATTGTTCAGACACCTTTGAATTAGGATCTACCGTGGTCTTTACAATTATTTCCTTAATAACAATAGACATTATAAAACCCTTGTAATTTCATGAAATGCTAACTCGGTTGTCTCCATCACCAATTCTCCGCTCTTCGCAGAAAAATTCCCCACATCCCATTTTACAGGATATGCTTCGGAAATATACCATATACATTGTTTGTTTCCATCAGAATCCAATAAAGAGATCGTCAAATCCATCGGGGAAACTTTCTTCACACTTGCAAAGGTCATACTAACCCATTCATCAAATACATCCCTAACAATAGGATTAATAGCTCTTTTAAGAATAAGGTTACCATGTTTTACTTCCTTAGGAACATCATATCCAACTCCTCCACCCTCAGAAAGATGTACAAGTTCAATCTGTTGATTCAATCCGGAAACTTCATAAAAACGAAGACTAATTCCGAGCATTTGCACATCAAAATAGAAAGCGACAGGAAAAGACCACAAGTCTAGCATAAATCAAAAGTTATGCATTTTCAACAACAAGTCCTTCGTGAACAAGAGTGATTCCCTCTACAGCAGCTTCATTGCCATCTGATTTAAGCGTAAGTCCTGTAACCTTTGAAGGCCATGCATTCTTCAACTTCCAAACCATAGTAGCATTCCCCTGCTCATCCAAAAGGCTGATTGTCACACTTCGTCTCTTAATGGTATTCATCTTGATTTCATTAAACCAATCAAAAAACTTGTTATCATGAACAAACACTCCTTTTTTGAGTTCAACATCACTGTTTTTCTTGATTCCAGGCATCTTAATTGTAGAAAACTCTGGGCTGTTTCCATGTCTATACTCTATTACCTGAACTTCTGTATTCAACCCACTAACCTCTTTTACTGCAATTTCTCCCAAATCTTCAATTTCAACTTTGAAATAAAACACGGGCAATGGCCACACGTTATCTTGAACTTCTCCTGCCATATATTAATTCCTTTATATTTTAGTAAATAATTATTCTATTTTTATGATTCCTGCATTTTCTGTTGGAATGTAATTTCAATGAACTCAGCAGGACGAGTGATCGCCACCTGAACGGATACTCTCATTATACCTTCTAACACATCCTCAGATGTCATCGTATCACCTAATCCAACATGCACATTGAAAGCTTCATCAGGTGTTGCACCTGCTAAACCTCCTCTTTTCCATATACCATTTAGAAAATTTTGAATCATGGTACGAACATTCAACCATGTGTTATACTCATTAGGTTCAAAAACATATGTTTTTGCAGCATTCTTTATGGACTCCTCCAACATAATCATCGTACGACGTACATTTACATATCTCCAATCAAGAGAATTTCCATCCAATGTGCGTGCACCCCAGACTTTCACACCATCACCAACAAAAAATCGAATAGCATTCAATGCTTTTCCATTCAATGGGACATTTAGATCTTCTTGTTCCTCATTAGTCAAATTAACTGCAGGTGAGATCACCGAGTTAAGAGATAAATTTGCTGGAGCTTTCCATACCCCTCTTGAATTATCAACTCGGGTATACACACCGGCCATCGCAGCAGACGGAGCAAGAAGATTCAGCTGGCGACACATCTCTGCAATAATTGCCTGATAAATCGGACTAACCTGATTTAATGTCTTATGCATTGTTGCCTTATCATTCTCAGACAACTGAGAAAAATCTTGTTCATACAATGCAAGTAATGCTGCTTGCGTTGATTCAGGCTTACTTTGCAACTCTTCTGTAAGCAAATCCTTTAGACTCGCTTCATCAACATTTTCAAAAGACAAGTCTCTCTCTTGTACAATTGAAGTATTTACCCAAGGATAATAAGCTGCAGCAAAATCTAAATAGTCACTTCCAATCTTTTCTCTAAAATCATCAATCACATTACCTGACGGATCATTTCTTTCCTTATATCCATTAAACACATCAAGAATGGCTATTCTATTTCGCATTTTTTGTCCACAATGAGCCAAGATTTCCGTTTGAACGGAAGCACAATCTGCTGCATTTTTCAGGCTAACCGCTTCTGGACATATTACCATAGTTGGTTCCTGTTCCTTTAGAAGAGTCATAACACCTTCTTTTAATTGCTTGCTATTAATAGCATCATTATAGCTACCAACAGAAACAATATAACAGGCGCCACCTCCATTCGCAAAAAACATCTGCATTTGATAGTAGAGCTGATACTTCTCACTATCACGATTCACGACCACCTTTTTGCTTCCACATACCAACGGATTTACATCTGTACCTGATGCCTCGTTGATTGTAAACTTCACACTCGGTGCCCCACCAAAATAAGTTCTAAACTCAGCCATTGATGTGATTTTAAATGGCTTTTTCAATAATGAAACGTTACCGTTTAATGCCCTTTCCGTATAACCAATAAAAGCAGGAATTGCAGTAGCAACTTCAACTGTCGAGTTGCCAAATGCATTCTTTTCTACGACGTATACTCCAGGGGTTTTCATTGTACCCATAAATTAGATTTTTTAAATTATTTTGTAATTAAAACTGAAATGTCATACATATAATAAACTAACTACCATATCTTTAGATATATCCTTGGTCAAAACCTCTCCAATAACTGGTGGATCTATATTCTTTTGTATAATCCTTTTGTGATTTGGTCGCTGATTGTCTGTTTCAAACAATATCATTTTCTGATTATTTCGAGCTTTCAAAGGAATTTTTCTCGATGATGCAATCAACAAACCTTTTTCACCAAACTGCCATGGAATATCTATAGGCATCGGATGCTGAAAACTAATTGAATCGTCATTACTAACTATATGATAAGTTAAGTCATCTGTCTTATTTTCATCAGATATGATAAGATACCCCCATCTCACTAACTTCGTCTTGAAACGTAACACCACCTCCTTGGTATAGTTGACATTCAACGGGATTTCAACGAGGAATAAACCTCCTATTCTTTTCTGGCCCTTATCTGTGAGTGATTTCACAACATCATTAATTCCCGACTTACATCGCAATGTATATTGTCTGAACATGTTCAATCCACCCATCTCTGTGTATAACAAGAAATGATTGTCTTTCACTCGGAATTCAAACTGAAGTATATCATCATCGAAAAAACCAAAATTATTTTCTTCTGCAAGCAATGAAATTGAATTGTCGTTTCTCTCCTTCATCACAACACCTCTTCTGTGCATAATCTGTTTGGATTCTCCTGTCAACACTAATTCATAATATTTTGAATAACAATCATCAAAATATTCATGTTCCACTCTAACTACTATCAACTCTTTCAACACTGGCATCTTCTAATTCTCTAATTGATAACCTTTATTGACTGGCCTAACCTTAGTAATATTTCCACTTCCAATCAGTAGCCTTCTGATTTTACACATAACGGACGGGAAACACTGCGACCCCATACAGGACCAAACATTATTTGTTTCTTGTAGTCCCAAAGAGACCAATTCCACCGTATATTGCACCCCATCTACTGAGAAAAATGGACATGATTGTATAAAACGCAAGGCTTCACTAAAAAAAGATAAGGATTCAGTATATCTCTTCTCTTCAAATACAGAAGCAACCAACACATTCATATTCATAATCAAATCAGGATATCCAAAACTCTTAGTGTCTCCAACCGAACGAACAGCACTTCCTCGACTAGAAACAGACTCCCGTTCAATCGAATATAAGAATATCCGAATTTTATTTGGACGTGCTTCTATACCATTCCCTATGAATCCAACTTCTGCACAACCCTCCTGTTGAGGAAGACTTCTTTCTATATACTGATTCATCTTCTCAGCATAAGAACTCAAAATTTTCTTTATCATGTGAATATCGATCTATGAACTTTTAAATCAAATTCTCTAGACACGGATACATAATTAGTGTTTTGTTTTCAACCTTAGTGTCTTCGTATTAGATTATCTACAGCTCAATATAGTTGATAAATAACATAAAGTGTTTTTATTAATTTTACAAGAATACAACATCTTATAAAATAATAACATATATATCATATCGCAAAATAAAATATTATTTTATTGACAAACAAATTTTTTTAACAATTTTACAATAAAAAATATTCAACTAATTATAAATTAAATAATTATTATATAAATACACAATAAATAAAAATTAAATAATTAATGTTACACAACATATATCTTACCACATATCAAATTTTATAAAATTTTTATTATTTAGAATTAATATTTACATCAAGAAATAACGTAAATGCCTTGAACTCTCAAAGAACAAAGGATGGAACCAAAATCAAATTTTAACACCCCCTCTTTTATTTTTTCTTATAACTCTCCACCATTTTATCCTCAAAAAAGAGAATAAAGACGTACCTTTGCATATCTTTATTTGTACGTGTATATGATTAACTTTCTAAAAACCTATGCCCTGTTCATCTCGATGATGATAGGTATTGTATTTCACTCCATATTCACCGATATCTCTTTCATCACGAAATATTTCATGGATGAACCCCTGAAAGACATTACCTTTATCACCAAATACATGCTGTTCGTTATGTTGTTCATCGTCTATTGCAAAGTAGACATTCGACAATTCAGATGGAAGCCATGGCACATTTACCTACTAATCATACAATTCACCGTTTGCATGCTTGTCTATCTACTATTTTTCAAGTTTGACATAAACGTAGCGGAAGGAGCCTTAATATGCCTTATCGCGCCAACTGCCACATCAGCGCCAGTCATTACGGGATTATTGGGTGGTAATGTGGAGGGACTAATCACATATAGCATCTCCAGCAACTTATTAGTGGCTATTTTCGCCCCATTCTATTTCTCATTGATTGGTGCACACGGAGCAGGCGTGGAGGGACTCACCTTCCTACAATCTTTCTACATCATCTGCGGCAAAGCCTTTCCTTTGATCTTCGGACCGTTCTTATTGGCAGCCATCCTCAAATTAATCATTCCTTCCATTCACGATTATTTCAAGAAGAAACAAGGTATCTCTTTTTGGTTATGGACCATCGCATTGGTATTACTAATGGCACGAACAACAACAGATTTGATGAACTTAGACAGAACTCAAATCTACTCTGCCTTCAACATTGCTATTGTCTCATTAATAACCTGTATGGCACAATTCACATTTGGCCGTCGAATCGGAAAGAAATATCATAATAAAGTAGCCAGCGGACAAGCCTACGGACAAAAGAACACCATTCTGGCCATCTGGATGGCTCAAACCTTCTTCTCTCCTATCGTTGCCATCGCACCCGCCACATACGTTTTATGGCAAAACCTCATCAATTCCTATCAGTTATACAAACACAGACGAGGAAGGAGAAAAGACCAAGATTAATTGTTATCTTCATCAATAAAAAAAACTTTCGAATAGATCTCTATCCGAAAGTTCTCCTATATGCTATAAAATAATTTTTAGCTAGGTTCTAATTCACTTCTTTTTTATTTGGGATTGTGCCGCTTTAGCTATAAAGTGAAGACGATTAAGCACATTCACCTCACTCACACCACCATCAAAATCCAAGAAGAGAATATTCATATCTGGATATATATCTTTTACCTTCTTTTCAATACCCTTTGAGATGACATGATTAGCAATACATCCGAATGGTTGCAAACTAATAGCCGCATTGATGCCACGCTCTGCAAACGAAGCCAACTCTGCAGGGATAAGCCAACCTTCACCAAACTGAGCAGCCAAACTAACTATCTTCTCTGCACGTTTAGCCTCCTCGTGGATATTCGCTATCTTCTCATAATAACGGAACTTGGAAGCTGCCTTATCTACCTTTTTCTCTATTCTTCGAATCATGCTTTCGCCCAACAATGTCAGTATTCTCTGCTTAAGGGAGCGTTTCACATCCAAGTAGCTGGTTTCATTAAACTTAGCATTCGGGAAGTATTGAGTGAAAAACTCATTTAAGGAAGGGATAACCGGTTCAATACCCTCATGCACCAACCAATCCACTACATGTTGATGACCAAAAGAGTTATATTTAATGAAGATTTCACCCACAATACCGATTCTTGGCACAGCTTTGGTCTGTGTAATAGCTTCGAATTTTAAAGCAGCCTCTTCCAAATACTTCAACAACTGACTCGTTTTTTTCAACGGAATGCAAGAAACTCCTTTCTGAATATATTCATCCTTGATTTTCTCAGCCGCACCTTTCTCTTTTTCACGGACAGCCGCTGCATAATACATTTTTGCGATAGCATCCGAATAGAAAAGCATATACAAAGTGATCTTAGCAGCCTTCTTAATATCAGGGGTGAAACCAGACTGTTCGTTGATGGTGTTCATAATAGAGACCGATACCACTGGTATATTCTCATAGCCAGCAGTTATCAGAGCTTTTTTAATCAACGCGATGTAATTCGTCGCTCTACACTGACCACCCGTCTGAGTTATCGCAAATGTTATATTATTAGGATCATATTTGCCTGATTCCAATGCACGGATACAATCACCCACCACAAGCGTAGCAGGATAACAGATCTCGTTATTAGCATATTTCAATCCCAATCGAGCCGATTCTGCATCACTCGATGGCATGTTCTCCATTTCGTAGCCCATCAGTTTAAACACCGCAGGGATAAACGGTGAATGGAACTCAGAGAAGAACGGAACTAGAATCTTTCTCTTCCCTCTATCTGAGACTGTATATTCAGGAGTTGTCTTAAACGGTGATTTAGCCGCTTCTATACCTTCATGCTTGAATTTCAGTGATTCTATCAAAGAGCGAATACGCAAACGAAGAGAACCTGCATTATTCACATCATCCACCTTCAGCAAGGTCAAGTTCTTACCTCCCTGTTTCAATATATCACTCACCTCATCCAAGATAAAGGCATCCGGACCGCAACCAAAGGAGGTCAACTGAACAAAATGAACATCTTTATCCGTATTGGCTACCCATTGAGCAGCCTTCATGATTCGATTCATATAAGACCATTGTGGGATGATATGAGAATTGGCAATCGATTCATCCACACCACGAACCACATCTTCCGTGATGACATCCACGCCAAATGAGGTGATGATTTCAGAGACCTTATGTTGAATAAGCGGGTCATTATGATATGGACGACCAGCCAAAAGAATCACAAAACGATTCTCCTTCTCGGCCTTATCCAATAGTTGTACAGCTTTATCATGAATAGATTTCACATAGCTGTTTTTAGCCTCCTTTGCCATTTGGAAGGCTTTTTGGAAAATCTGCTCGTCGTATTGATCTTTCAACAACTGAGAAAGATACAATCGACACGACTTCATCAATAACGTATCATCCTTGAAATTGATGACAGGGGCATCCAACGGAATGTTGTATTTCGCCTTCGTATTGATGGCGCTTTTCAATACATCCGAATAACCAGCCACCACCGGACAGTTGTAACTATTATTGGATTTAGGTTCCATCTCCTCGTACACCACATACGGGAAGAAGATGCGATCCACCTTTTTAGATACCAAATCAAAGATATGTCCATGAACCAACTTAGCTGGGAAACAGATGTTATCAGCCATCACCGTGTTCAATCCGGACTCATAAATCTTAAATGTTGAACGAGCGGACTTCTTCACCTCAATACCACATTGAGAGAAGAGGATGTACCAGAACTGATAGTTCTCATACATATTCAAAACACGAGGGATACCGATGGTGAGAAGCGGATTCTTCACCATACCCTTCGTACTGCTTTTGAAGGCTTGTTCACTCTTATATAGACTAAGGTTGAAGGCAACACGACCTTTCTCACCCTTATTGGTATAAACTTTTTCGCACTTATTACCTGAATAATAGGTTTTGCCATTGGCAAACACATTTTTCAGAATCTGGCAATTATTTTCACAACCCACGCAACGCATAGGTTCCACCGTGTATTCTTTCAAGTCAACCACCTCGTCCAAGAGTCTGTTCATTGGTTGAGTCTGACCTGCTGAAACTTCAGTTCTCTGCTTAGCAAAAAGAGCAGCTCCGTATGCACCCATCAATTCTGGGTAGTTAGAGACCACAACTGTTTTGCCTGTAGAGCATTCGAAAGCACGTACCACAGCTTTATTACGCATTGTACCACCCTGAAGGACGATATGGTCTCCAAGCTCATCCATACTCTTCAGTTTCAACACCTTATACAAGCAGTTTTTCACTACTGAGTAGGCCAAACCAGCAGAGATATCATCCAATGGAGCCCCTTCACGCAAGCATTGCTTTACCTTTGAATTCATAAAGACAGTACAACGTGTACCTAGGTCAGAAGGGTTCTGACTTTTGCATGCTCTATCAACGAATTCTGCGATCGGGCATTCCAACGACTTCGCAAAGCTATCAATAAACGAACCGCAACCAGAAGAGCAAGCCTCATTGATTTCCAATCGGTTGATAGCCCCTTTATCAACAAAGATAGCCTTCATATCCTGGCCACCAATGTCCAAGATGAAAGAAACCTTTGGATTTAACTTATATGCAGCTGTATAATGAGCGATTGTCTCCACCATACCATAGTCAAGTTCGAAGGCTGTTTTGATCAACTCTTCTCCATAACCTGTGGAACAACCTGAAATAACATTCAATTTTTTCCCTTTTGATCGAGCTTCTTCCAACAATACTGTCAAACCCTCCTTTACAGTTTCCAATGGTTTACCACCATTTTTCTTGTAGAAGGTAAAGAAGATTCGCTCCTGCTGATCCATTGCCACCACCTTAGTGGTAGTAGAACCAGAATCGATACCGATATAGCAATTCTCATCTGTCAAATCAGCTATATCGACCTTTTCTATTTTATTTTTTTCTTTTGATAGAACCCACTCATTAAATTCCTGTTCGTTTTCAAACAATGGATTCAATCCCGATTTAGCGATGCCAACGGTTCCTTTGTTTTTTGAGAACAATTCGATATAATCATCAATCGTCATCTGTTTGGCATTTGCCTCAACAGACAAAGAGGCACCCCATGCAGGGATGACGGAGGCATGTTCGCATAAGATCACATTATCTTCTGTCATGGACAACTTCTCCATCAGAAGTTTCTTCAAAGCAGGGATAAAAGCGAACGGACCGCCACAAAGGAAAAGTTGCGGTTTGATATCGCATCCACGAGACAATGTGGAAACAACCTGTGTAACAACAGCATTGAAGATAGAGGCTGCTATATTCTCTCGACTAACATTCAAACTAATCAGGTTTTGTATGTCTGTCTTAGAAAAGACACCACATCGAGAAGCTATCGGATAGATGGTATCCGCATGCATAGCCATCTCACTCAATTCAGAAACATTCACAGCAAGTATTGCCGCCATTTGATCAATAAAAGCACCCGTACCTCCCGCACAGTTACCGTTCATACGGATATCAGGTTGAAGTTGCTTGTTAAAGAAGATCATTTTGCTATCTTCACCACCTATATCGATAAGTGTCTTTGTCAACGGATACTTACTCTCTATCACCTTGGTTGCAGCTACAACCTCCTGAACAAATGGGAGTTGAAAACGTTCTGACAATCCCATACCTGCAGAACCCGTCGCACAGAAAGAAACAAAAACATTCCCCATGGAAGCCTTCATTTTTGTCAAAGAAGTTAGAAGAGTTCCCGGAATATCTGCATGATGTCTGTTATAATCTTTGTAGACAACATCACCCTTTGTGTCTATAGCCACCAGTTTCAAAGTGGTAGAACCGGCATCCAATCCTATTCGGCACAAGCCCTTATCATTCATCAAATTTACAATATTTTGCATAAGAATATAATTGACTGCAAAGATACAACTTTTTTTTCGCTCAAAAAAAAATCTTTCATGGCAAAAAGAAAGACCATCAGATTTACTCTGACAGTCTTTCTTACAATGGTTTTGAACCTATATTTTCTACTCTACGGATTTTGTGTAATCATCCCAACAAAGCCCTCATAAACTCATCTCCTTCCAAAACGCCGTATGCACCTTTCTTAGCAGATTCTTCATCATATTGTTGTACAGAATCTGGTTCGATGCCTGGATAATAAATTAAGAACGGAATAGGAGCGGATATATGTGTCTTCAAGCGACATGGGGTCGGATGGTCAGGAAGAATAGCGATGGTCACTGGTTCGTCCCACTTAGAAACCTCTTCATAAATAGGCTTCACCACACGATTTTCCAGATATTCAACCGTCTTCAATTTAAGTTCCACATTTCCTTCATGACCTGCTTCGTCACTTGCTTCAATATGCAAATAGACAAAATCATTTTCTCTCAACGCATCAATGGTTGCCTGTGTTTTACCTTCATAATTGGTGTCATACAATCCAGTAGCGCCTTCCACCTCAATGCATTTCAAACCTGCATAGACGCCAATTCCCTTTATCAAATCAACGGCTGAGATAACGGCACCACTCTTCAAACCATACAATTGCATCAAGGTTTTCATCTCTGGCTTATAGCCTGCAGACCATGGCCAGATACTATTAGCAGGGTCTTTCCCCTCTGCCACACGTTTCTTATTCACTGGATGTTCTGGAAGAATCTCCATAGAACGAAGAATCAAATCGTTTAATAGACGAGCCGTCTCTTCTGCCTCCGGGCAATCTGCCTTTACCATTACATCCTTGTAAGGTGTACCGGGAACGTCGTGAGGTGGTGTACATGAGACATGTTTGTTTCCCCCTTTGATTTTCAATAGATGACGATATGAGACTCCTGGGAAGAAGCGCACCTTATCATCTCCCAACTTCTCGTTCAGATAGTTGATTAGCTGATAAGCCTCCTCGTTAGAGATATGACCTGCAGAATGATTTTTAATCTTTCCATCTTGTACGCAGATGATGTTACAACGCATAGCCATCTCGCCCGGTTCTATATCCACGCCCATGCTGGCAGCCTCAAGAGAACCTCTTCCCTCGAATACCTTTGCCACGTCATATCCCATGACCGTCAGGTTAGCTATCTCACTACCTGGGTGGAACCCTGCAGGAACAGTTGCCAACAGACCGTTGCGACCTTTCTTAGCCAATAAATCCATTGTTGGAGTATTAGCTGCTTGCAGGATTGTCTTATTTCCTAATGAAGGGATTGGCTCATCAGCCATTCCATCTCCTAATATAATTAAATACTTCATATTTTTTATGCATTAAAAAAGTCCCGCATTTGCAGGACTTTCTATTGTTATTATCGAATATTAGCAATACTTATGATATCAGCGAAAACGCCAGCCGCCGTAACAGCCGCTCCTGCTCCGTATCCACGTATCATCATCGGATCTTGATAACGAGCCGTATTGATGATGATTAAGTTATTGCTACCCTTCAAATCAAAGAATGGATGAGAAGGTCCGACCGCTTGCAGACCAACGCTCGTCTTTCCATTTTCCAGCTTAGCCACGAAGCAGAAGTGTTTACCTTCAGCCTCAACAGCCTTACGTTTCTCCTCGAAGATGGCATCATAACCCTCTACCTTCTTCCAGAAGTCGTCCAATGAACCTTCGAAGAAGTCGGTTGGGATAAACAAGTTCTTCTCCACGTCATCTTGTTCTACACGAATACCCGATTCACGTGCCAAGATAACCAACTTACGAATAACATCCTTACCACTCAAATCGATACGAGGATCTGGTTCTGCGAAACGAGCCTCCATAGCCATTCTGATGGCCTTACTCAACGGGATATCCTTGCTAATCGTATTGAAGATGAAGTTTAATGTACCAGAAAGGACAGCCTCCAACTTCACGATTCTATCACCACTGAAAATCAAATCATTGATGGTGTTGATAATTGGCAAACCTGCACCCACATTTGTTTCATACAAATATTTGATACCACGTTTACGAGCGATATTCTTCAACTCCATGTAATTGTCATAATCACCGGAAGCTGCAATTTTATTGGCAGCGACCACTGAAATATTGTGAAGGAGTAAGTCTTTGTAGATACCAGCAATAGCGCCACTTGCCGTACAATCGACAAATACGCAGTTGTAGATATTCAAATCGATCAAAGCCTGTTTGATGATCTCTGGAGTAGATGTCTTACCAGCCTTCAGCAATTCATTATATTGAGTCAAATCTATACCATCACGATCCAAGATGTAATTGCTAACATCAGCGATACCGATCACCTTTACCATCAAGTTGTTTTGTTTCATCAACAACTCTCTCTGAGTATGCAATTGTTCCAACAAGCTACCACCGACGGTACCCGTACCAACAACGAACAAGTTTAATTGTTGATATTCAGAGAGGAAGAATGATTCATGGATACAATTCAACGCTTTTCTAAGGTCAACACGCTTCACAACGCAAGAGATGTTTGTCTCGGCAGACCCTTGAGCCAATGCGATGATGTTGATATTATTACGACCCAGTGCATTGAAGAGTTTACCTGCAGTACCTGTTGTTTGCTTCATATTATCACCTACGATAGCAATCGTAGCCAAATCTTTCTCTGCAGTAATGGTATTGATAGCACCCATTGACATCTCCTCGGTGAACTCCTCCCCTAGAAGGTCCATAACCTTTTCTGCATCATCAGCCTGAACACCAATAGAAATGGAGCTACCAGAAGAAGCCTGAGAAACGAAGAATGTATGGATTCCATTGTAATCCAATTTCATGAAGATACGACCATTCACATTATGAACGTTCATCATACCCATTCCTTGGATGGTCACCAAAGCAGTATTTTCAATAGAAGAGATACCCTTGATGGTTTTTTCGTCCTTCACATCTGTTGAGATAAGCGTACCCAACTCATCAGGACGATTGATATTCATAATCTGAATAGGAATATTAGCCACGCAAGCCGGATAGATGGTTGGAGGGAATATAACTGTTGCGCCAAAGTTACAAAGTTCCATTGCCTCAGAATAACTAAGGTGGTCGATCTTATAAGCTTTGCGAGTAACATCAGGGTCAGCTGTCATGAATCCATCCACTGTCTTCCAAATCTCTATTTTCGAAGCGCCCAATGCAGCAGCAATAAGTGCGGCAGTATAGTCAGAACCACCACGACCTAATGTAGTAACATCTGCAGAGTCAACATCAGAAGCGATGAAACCTGGCACTACGACACGATTGTTTGACAAGGAGGAGAACTCCTCTTTGATTAATTTATAAGTTAACTCATAATCAACGTTGACATTGCCAAGAGAGTCGCTCGTCTTGATGAAATTGCGAGAATCCAAGCATTGAGCATCAATGAAATAGCTAATGAACAAAGAAGCAATGCGTTCTCCATACGAAAGGATAGCATCTTCTGTTTTTGTCGTTAAGTCCTTGATTAGATAGACACCCTTTAGGATATTCTGCAACTCCTCATGTAAAGAGTCGATCTCTTTTTGTGCTTTCTCTTTCGATGAGGCAGGCAAGCAACCATCTAACAATTGATTGTGAGTGTTAATTATTGCATTCAGTTTTTCTGTATATGAAGCATTTCCTTGCGCAGCCAATGTGGTAGTCTCCACCAACATATCTGTGACATTTTCTACTGCTGAAACAACAATCACAACTGGCTCTTTAACGCCTTCAACAATTTTCTTGACCTGCTGCAAGTTTTTTATGGAGCCTACGGACGCTCCACCAAATTTTAAGACTTTCATACTTTTTTTTATTACGTTAAGGGACTACAATTTCCCAATTAAAATTTATAATTTGCAAAGATAGCAACTTTTTCAACCAAATACAATAACTATAAAGTTAATAACAATAAATAAAGGGAAAAGATTTTGTATTCGAAGAATGGAGGTCGTGAAAAATATTTAGACTATCTTTGGAAAGTTGTTCATAATGAACAATATTTCAGTTCGCTTCTTAAGGTACTTGCGGATGCTGAAAACAACATAAAAAAACAATAAAACCATTACCACATGGAGAATCTTGATTTAGAGGAAACAAGTGAAGAAAAAAAGACCTCAGCCAATACAGTCGAACAAATGCTATTCAAAAACGATTTGCGCGACACGCTTAATGATGTTGCGAATTCCATCAACGGGGAGTCTTCTGATGTTGCAACCGATGTGATGACTGATCAGGCGACGGATCAAATTGCCGAACAAGCTACCGAACAAGTTACCGAACAGATTATCGGTCAGGTTGCAGAAGAGGCTGCTGGTCAGGCTGTAGGAGAAGTCGCAGGAGAGACTATAGGAGAAACTGTAGGAGAAGCATCGGCTTCTACTATAGGGGAGATTATCTCGGGCGTAATCGGAAGTATATTTGATGGTGTATAGGGAAACGGAGAGGGGACTCCTTTATTCAAAGAAATCCCCACCATATACTGCTGTAGCCGTCTTCTTCCTTTCCAATGAATAAGAAAGCATCACCTCATGTGATGTGGCTGCTATGTTATGAATCCTTCCAATACCGATATCAAAAGTATATCCTAAGCGGAAACGTTTGTATTCTGCACCCAACGTGATGGCCAACGGATTGGACTTAAATCCTGATGACATATCGGGATGCCACGTCAGACCCGCCCAGATGAAACGATCATAAAAACCTGTCACATTCACCTCAAGCAAATTCACCTTCTTGTGATGCATGTAAGTCAACATCGGCGCTACATCCCATTTTTCATTCACCTTAAACAGATAACGTCCATATAGATAGATGTGTTGACCTGGCACGAATGTCGACGTCTTTCCACTAATCAAATGTGTAACTGAGGCTCCCACCAATAGGTTCTCCTTTAGTACAAATTCAACACCTAAATCCATATCCGGACGAGTCTCATTGAGATCATCTGGCATAAAATCCTCACTCAGTTCTGCTTCACTCTCCACCTTGTATTTATTCAAATCAAAATGAGAAATCAACACACCAAAGCCCAAACCAAATGAGAGCAACATATCATCACTCAACCGCAAACCATACGAATAATCGGCTTTCACGTTGGTGAAACTTCTTGCTATTCCCAAATTATCGTATGAAACGGACATTCCAATACCTGAGTTCCATTTATCCACAAATGTATGCGCATTGGCAATAAACGTTTTGGGAGCGTCCTCCATTCCTGCATATTGAAAATGTCCTAACAAGAAGAGGTCCACATCTTCTACGTTACCAATACCAGCTGGGTTCTTGTTAATACGAGAATAAAACTGTTGTGAAAGAAGCAACTCTTGTTGTGCATTCACTACGAATCCTAATGAAAGGAGACTGATCAATACTATTAATTTTTTCATCTTACGTTCCTCCCCTATTTTATTCGTTATCTTCTTCTAATATTTTCACTTCCACACGACGGTTCTGTTCATGTTCTGGTTCCGTCTGTGCATCTTTCACAATCGGTTCTGACTCACCCTTTCCCACTGGAACAAGGGTAGAAGCGTCCACACCTCGTTTTATCAGCAAGTCGCGTACGTATTTCGCACGTTTTTCCGACAAGCGTAGGTTATAATCATCATCCGCACGAGTATCCGTGTGTCCACTGATCTCAAACTTCGCTCCTGGATACTCTGCCATGGCAGCAAGCAACTCATCCAACTGCGCCTCGTACTCTGGCTTCATATCATACTTGTCCAAATCGAAGAAGAAGAGCACCCAGTGGAATCCTTTTGGCTCGTCGAGGGTTGCCAATGGTTCCAATTCCATATCCTGTGTAAAGCCAATTAAGACCGACGAGTAGATATCATCTGCTCCATGTCCATCCTCTCTATTGGAGATAAAGAATGCAGATCCATTATCACTACCGAATGCCACGTTATAATCATCCGCAGAGGAATTCACCGCCTCAGAAAGGCAAACGGCAGGACTCCATTCCGTTGCTTTTTTACTCTTCTTTGCGCAATAGATATCCATTCCGCCATAACCGCCTTCTCGATTTGATGCGAAATACAATAGCGTGTCACCCACCACCAACGGATAATCCTCATTGGCAGCTGTTGTATTAGATTCTGATACTAAAGTGGGACGACTCCACACCTTGTCAGAGACCTGTTCCACATACCATATATCACGTCCTCCCTTACCTGCCTTAAACTCACCTGAGAAATAAAGGCGCTTACCATCCTCACTCAAGGAAGGATTATAAAAACCAGAGGCTCCACGTCCCGTCTGTACCCAACGTGCCACAGCCAGAGAAGAGTTTTTATACGACAAAGGTTGCTTCATGACACCCTGTATCTGAAGCATCTCCACATTCGTCCATTTATCATTTTCCCATGAGGCAACAAACAAATCATTTTTACCTGTCTCCCCTGGTTTGGAAAAATAGAGTTTATTGTGATGTGCATCATAAGCGAACGTACCCTCAATTCCCAAATTCATCAATTCCTTGCATGGTGTGATTATATCAATCATATAATTCTGATTGGGAACGAATGAATAAGCAGTATCATTTCTAAAAAAGACCAATGTGCCATTTTTATATGGGGAGATTGGCAACTCCTTTGCTGATGTATTAATATCAGAGGATTCGAAATAGGATATACCTCCCATCAGTCTCTTCTCCACAGCATACGATCCTAAGACGAATACCATCAATAATGTCGATATCAAAATCTTCTTCATATATCTTTAGACTTTATGATTCTACTTAAATTTACCAACTTCAAGTGTGCCCTTACGGATCTCTCCATTCGGCATGAATACTCTATAATAGTATGTGCCAGGTTCAGCCAGATCCCCTTTATAGGTAGCATCCCATCCGTTATCGCCCTCAAATATCAACTGATGATAACGATTGAAAATTTCCACTCGAAGTCCCCTTCCCAACAAGAAGGTATTATTCAACTCCTCTTTTCCATCATTGTGTGGCGTAATCAAATTAGGAATCACTAAATCCACATTGACCACCACCTTATCCGATGGATCCACACATCCATATCCCTCTTTGGAGGAGATATAATAAGACAATTCTCCATTCTGTGTTGGAACGAACTGCCATGAAGTCGCCTTTTCCGTCATGAATTCCACCTGTTTTTTCGTGCTCTCTTCATGCCAAACCAACGAGTCTCCATCATATCCATCCAAATCGATGTCAAACTTCACAGCTTCACCCAGTGATAGGTTATCGCTTGATACGAGTTGCAAATCCAATTTGCCATGAGGTCGCACACGCACTGATGAAATGTTCGTGTTTTCCCAACTCTTCTTATCAGACAATGACTTGATGCAACCACCATCTATTGCACGCACCTCGAACGAGTAGGTTTCCGCCTCTTCGAAAAGTCCATCCACCACACCTCTGACATAGTAGAATGTATCCGTGCGTGTCGTGTCGACAAGTTTTCCATCATAATACCAGTAGTACAAAGATGGATGGATGAAAGAGAGATCTGGTGTGGCAACCGCCATGGCACTATCCTCTCCCAAACAGATAACAGGAGTTGTATTCAGCACCATCTCATAAGGTTTTGAGACATACACAACCATCTGGTCATCTATCGTATACACTGTCGTACAACTCAAATCCACCTCTTTCCCTTCTCCTAATGCAGTCACCACCGACTTGTCTGAGGCAACAATAACTCGGAATGATGTGTTACCCTTAAGTTCTTCAGTGGCGGTCACCTCGATGACACTATCTTTCGTAATAGAACCATAGTTCTTCCATTTATTATCTGTCGCATCATTTCGATATTGGAACAGATATTTAGGTTCTCCGATATAAGTTTCCAATCCCTCTTCATTGTATGCCACCAACTCAAACTTATCATTCAAACAAGCAGCATGATAAGAAGAGTGGGCTCTATCACGAGTAACAAGTTTCACTCTCGGATAACACAATGTGACGGAGATATCATCCAACAATATATCATTTCCCCAATTAGCACCTCCAGGTGCATTGTTATACAATCGGAAGGTATAATCCTGAGCTTCCGCTAAGAAGCGGAATGACAAGTTCGCCCATGAATCTCTCGCCAAGGAGCCTTTGCGTTGATGGATATCTCCCGAAGCAATGGAATAGACCACTTTACCATCTGGGTCGATAATCTCCATTCGTACATTAACAGGAGTTTCAGAGCCCTCTTTATATACCGCATTATTGATAAAGGCATTGAAGATAACCCATACACCCTTCGACTTACTCAACTCACAATTCAAAGACATCTTTCGTTCATAAATCATAGCGCCTTCCAACCCTGCTTTGCAGTTAACAAAGAGCATAGCACCATCTTTATCATCAGCAGTGTGATCCTCTGCCTCCCAATAATCTCTATCGGCATAGTTCTTTTTTCCATCTCCTTTATATGGATTGTTTGTAATGATGTAATAACCATCTTCCAAACGGTATTTTGAACACCAATCACGTGTGTTATTAATAAAATTCGGATCGAAAGCGCCATACTGATGTTCCTTCACATAATTGAACGGATCGGGTGCCCAATAGCCCTCTATCGTTGCAGTCTTGCCCGATGCTGAGTCAACAATACTATTTTTATATTCATGACCCAATGCATCCACGTAAGTTCTTGCCGATGAAAACGAGCCAAAATCATCATTCCACAAATACTCTGAAGAGAACTTATCCGTATCCACCAAGTAGATTTTTCGAATGGCTATTATCTCAGTAGAATAGGCTGTATCCTTTTTGCCAGAGTATTTTGACGTTCCTGTCACCCTCACTCTATATTCTGCACTAACAGTTGGAGAGAATTCATTCAGTGTACCATTCGTCATCTTTTTCAAATCACTCCACTCAATTTTTTCAGATGCTCTTTCCAATGACTTGTATTGCAGTGTGAATTTAGGTGTTCCCTCAAACGACTCCGTAATAGCTGATAATGAAACAGTTCCGCCCTCCCTCACTTCAAACTCAAGATCATTGAATCGATGAGATTCCTCGCCCTCCTTTGCTGAGAAATGAACCTCTGGTTTCTTAAAGGAGATTAAAATCGGTGCTGACACCACTTCACGACTCACACTGACCACCGAATCATTATCTGGATTCACCTCATCATAAGTAATAACACTCTTTAATGCAAACAACGTACTATCTTTCGATAGTGTTGAAGTATACTCTTGTGACGTGGCATTTTTTATATTGCTCCACGTATCACCCCCATCCGTACTCTTCATCCATTGATACGAGTACGATGCGGAATCAACAGAAGAACACCCCACTCCCGACAGTGTAAACTCTTCCGTAGGAGATGTGATGATAGAAGACCCAGACGAGATGGATGCCTTAGCCGTATAGAAAGAGTCGGTTGGAACAGCGCCAACAATTTCGTATGGAAAGACTCTCATGTTAATATAAAAAGTATAATTCCACGACTGAGAGGAACCCGCACTGCAACGCCATGCCGGTTCATCTCCATTTCCTTCGTAATAGATAGCCGAGATTTTTGAAACAAGTTCGGATCGTCCCATAGGAACGCCGTCCTTTAAAATTTGGAATTGTGCAGGCGACCAATTATTGAAATAGGCATTCACCATCGCAACCGTACCACATTCGTCTGCATCCGTCACCTTATAACTTGACAATGCATACCAATTAGACAATGACAATGTCTGTCCCGTTGCAAACAATGAGCCACATAGGAATAATAAAGTCATCCATTTTTTTAGCAAAGAATTTCGATTCATTAATACATAAGTTTTCTAGTTTCACAATAACATCACTCTATGTGCAATGATTTTCAAAGATAATCAATATTTTTTTAAGATGAGTTCTATAACTTCACTGTTTTGAAAAAAAATCTTCAAACAGGCCACGGAAATTTCATTTAACTTTCCTTGCATAGTTAAAAACACTTGTCTTTGGGGCAGAAAGGCCTATTCGCTTAATGTACGGGCGAATAGCATTCGCCCCGCTTCATCAACAATCTGTCATTAATGCGTGTAAATAAGATGGTTGAGACCTCTATCAATACGAAAAGATTCTTTGAATTGAAGCATTGAAACAAAAATCTTACCTTTTGCTCAATTATTACACTTCCCTCTCTTATAAATGCCTTAAAATTGCGTACTATTTAATTGTATTATTTTTGATGTGTGTGTGTTAATACCATTTTATGTTAATTATTAGGCCATTTGCCTCAACGAGTACCATTATTACTCAAGCTGGCAACTGACTTAATCTAATTATATCATAAAATCATAAAAAGGAAAGAACCAAATATATTATATATCATGAAAAGACTTTACAAAACTGCACTACTAACAGCAATCGGAGCAATGCTATCCGCAACTGCTATTGCTCAAAATCTTCCTGGTGTAAGAAGTACCATCAAAGTGAACGGCAAGGACCGTACCATTGATGTGTATGCACCAAGTGGAATGGGCGAAAATCGTCCAATGGTTATCTCTGCTCACGGTATGGGGCAAGATATAGACTATCAGAAAAAACAGTCTCGTTGGGACCAAGTGGCCGATACGGCAAAATTCCTTGTTGTCTATCCACAATCGAATGGATCTACATGGGATTTGGGTGCCAATGGCGCTGACATCGCCTTCATCAAGGCAATCATCAATGCGATGAGTTCGCAGTATAAAATCGACCTGAAGCGTGTCTATATGTCTGGTTTCTCCATGGGTGGTATGCTCACCTATTCTGTGGCGAACAACATGGCAGACCAGATCGCTGCATGCGCTCCTGTCTCTGGTTATCCAATCGGTGACTTGACAGCTAAGCCATCTCGTCCGATTCCTATCATCCATACCAATGGTGATGCCGATGATGTGGTACACTACGAACCTTGGAAGGGTACCTTCAACGGCATGTACCAAGAACAACAAGGTGCTTATGCACAGGCATCAGCTTGGGCAAAAGCAAACGGTTGTGACGACACTCCTGTCGAATCAGTTATTGACGGCGCTGCCACTCGTTACGTATGGAAAAACGGCAAGTGTGGCGTTGAGGTTTGCTTGAACAAGATCTATGGCAAGGGTCACTGGCCATCTAACGACAAGTACCATTCTGTTCGTGAAATCTGGAAATTCCTTCGCCGCTTCTCATTGGATTGTGGTTCCTCATCAGTAGAACCTGTTGAGCCAGAAGAGGTAGGTCCGTACAATGAAAAGCCAGCATCCATCCCTGGTAAGATCGAGGCTGAGGAGTATGACCTAGGCGGACAAGGCGTCTCTTACAATGATATGGATTCAGAAAACCGTGGCGAGGCCTTCCGTAACGACGGTGTGGATATTTACGCAGCTGCAACTGGCTATTCTATCGGTTACAACCAAGAGGGTGAATGGCTGAACTATACAGTTGATGTGAAAGAGAGCTCCAAATATACAGTTTCCATCTCTGCCGCTACGGATAACGCTTCTGCTTCTTTCCAACTTTTGATTGATGGCAAGGCAGTCACTGGCGAGATTTCCGCTCCTAACACAGGTAACTTTAAAGATTACAGAACTGTTATCGCCCGCACAAGCGAGATCTCTGCTGGTCAACACACACTCCAGCTAAAGATCACAAGCAGTTGGCTTGATATCGACTACATGACGTTTGAGAAATACGAATCAAATGGTAATGACCCTTATGATGACAATGGTTGTGTGATTGGCAAGCGTGATGCAGTTGAGTTGGCATCTGTCTTCTCTTCCATCGCTCTAAGCAATGTGAATCCTAAGGTGAAACCAACCACCTACCACAATCCAATCATGACGCAACGTTATGGCGCAGACCCTTGTGCGATGGTTTACGGCGACTCTGTTTATATCTACATGACCCATGATATCTACGAGTACGATAGCAATGGTAAAATCAAGAAAAACGAATATGGTAAGATTACCGAGATTGTCTGTCTTTCCTCTGCCGATCTTGTAAACTGGACAGACCATGGACCAATGAAGGTAGCAGGACAAGGAGGTATCTCCAAGGCAGGAAACTCGTGGGCACCAACAGCTTGTCATGTGAAGATGAACGGCAAAGAGCGTTTCTTCCTATACTTTGCTAATGGCGGTAACGGTATCTATGTTGTAGCTAGTGATACACCTTATGGACCATGGGAGGATGTGAAGAATGGACAAGGATTGATTACCCGTTCGATGCAGAACTGTAATGTAGAATGGTTGTTCGACCCAGCAGTTCTTGTTGACGATGACGGTACGGGTTACATCTACTTCGGTGGTGGTGTGCCACAAGGACGTAATGCAGATCCTGGTACCGCCCGTATTGCTAAACTTGGCAAAGACTTCATCAGCATTGATGGAACCGCTCAATCATTGAATCCACCATACCTCTTCGAGGATGCAGGTATCAATAAGATTGGTAACAACTATGTATACTCCTATTGTACGAACTGGAATACAAGCGGTAACAACATCGGTATCAACAATGCGGTCATCGCTACAATGATATCCACTAACCCAATGAAAAATTTCAGTTTCGATCGTAAAGTGTTTGATAATCCATCCAAGTGGTTGGGTGCTAATGGCAACAACCACCACTCGTTCTTCAAGTTCAAGGACAAATGGTACATCACCTATCACAGTCAGTGGATACAGAATCAGATTGGTGTCGAGGGTGGATATCGTAGTTCACATGTTGACTATGCCAATGTGGATGAATCAGCAGGAAAGATTATGGGTGTGAATGCCGGTACTACCAAGGGTGTTGATCAGGTTGTTCCTGTAGATGGAACAAAGAACATTCAGGCAGAATGTTTCGCATGGCAGAGCGGCGTTGAGGTGAACTATGTTGGCAAATCGACCAATATGGCAGTGAAAGGAAAGAATGGATCATGGATTGGACTATGCGGAGTATTAGCAAAGGATGTAAATAAGTTCAGAGCACGTGTTTCCGCTCCATGTGGAGGTGCCATCAGAATTTCGACAGGTTCAGCCAACGGTCCAGTTCTCGGATACTTGAACATAGAGGCTAACAGTTCATTTGAGGAGTTCACCTGTGATTTGACATCAGACATTCCAACAGCGAAAGACTTGTACTTTACTTTCAGTGGAGAGTTGACATTCGATTCATGGAATATGTTCTATGAAGAGTCATCGGACAACAGTGAGATTGAAAATGCTACCACTATATTGACGGTAGTACCAAATCCAGCCAAAGATGTTGTGACAGTAAGCGGATTGAATGTAGGTGAGATTGTCACCATCACATCTGCCACAGGAGTTGTAGAAAAAGTTTTCGTAGCCGAATCAGAGGATGCAGAAGTTGTTGTCTCAGACCTCGCATCAGGCGTTTACTTCATCTCCAATGGAGTAAAAACAGTTAGAGTGATTAAGTACTAAAATTTGTAATATCCATTCGAAGGAGCGATGGCAAATATGTCATCGCTCTTTTTTTTTGTGATGAATAAGATAAGGTGATAGTGTTACAAAAAAATGTTACCTTTGTAGGCAGAAAGGAAATGTGATAGCCTTTTGAAAATTGAACGTTAATCTTGTTGTTTGCCAACTACCAAGATGAATGAAAAACATTTACATGTTACAAATGTATGATTGAAACAAATCGGATAGAATTTAAACGAGAATTGACTCGCGAACTAGACATAGAGCGCGAGGTGGTGGCATTCCTCAATTACCATGAGGGTGGCATACTTTATATAGGTATCGATGATGACGGGATTCCCATTGGAGTACAAGACATTGATGGTGATATACTTCGAGTCAAAGACCGCATTCGTAACGGCATTTCCCCATCACCCATGGGACTGTTTGATGTAATGGTGGAAATAATTGATAATGTAGAAGTTATCAAAATTTTTGTTGCTAGTGGAAGTGAGAAGCCCTATTACAAGACGAAATATGGGTTGTCTGAAAAAGGATGCTTTATACGTGTGGGTACTGCAGCGGAACCGATGACAAATGCACAAATAGAAGATTTTTACGCACGTAAAGTGCATAATTCGCTAAAAAATGTGGTTTCGCCACGACAAGATTTGACATTTGTCCAACTCAAAATTTATTACACTGAAAAGGGGTTCCAGCTTAATGACAATTTCATCCGTACGCTTGATTTAATGACCGATGATGGAAAGTACAATTATGTTGCGTATCTGCTTGCAGATGAGAATAGTAATTCAATGAAATTGGCAAAATACGCAGGGACAGATCGTTACGAATTAATCTCTAATAACGAATATGGCTATTGCAATCTGATTACAGCCACGCAGAGGGTGCTTGACAAACTTGATGTCGAGAACAAAATATCTTCCGTAATCACCTCGAAAAGACGTATCGACACACCTCAGTGGGATAAAATCGCTGTTCGTGAGGCCGTTATTAATGCCATTGTGCATAATGACTATTTTTATGGGGCACCATCAAAAATTGAACTTTTTTCGGATAGATTAGAAATTACCTCTATTGGAAAAATTCCTTTGGGGCTGAGCAAGGAGGACTTTTTCAGTGGTGTGAGTATGCCACGTAATCGGGAACTTATGCGAGTATTTCGTGATGTGGAGATGGTAGAGGCGCTCGGCTCGGGCATGAACCGCATCATGCGCATTTACGGACGTGAGAACTTTGAGTTTGGCGGCAATTACATTCGAATGATTGTTCCGTATAAATGGAAGGAAAATGAAAATATAATGAATGCTGAATCGATGGATGGCACTGTAAATGGCACTGTAAATGGCACTGTAAATGGCACTGCAAATATTCTTGTAGAAAAAGAGAAGGAATTGTTGAAGATGGTAGCTAAATATCCTAACTATTCTTATGAGCAATATGCGGAATTGCTCCATTCTTCAAGGCGAACAATTGCTAGGATGTTAAAACATTTGCAAGAATTTAATGTGGTTATTCGTATGGGGTCTGACAAAAATGGATATTGGGAAGTAATCAAAAAGAAAACTAAAGGAATGTAAATAACGAATCAACATGAAAAAGACTGACAGAATTTTGAGAAGTGCAACAACCACTTCTATGTGAACCGTTGAGGCTTTCACATCGTTGAGTTCCACAACAGCCATCATCCAGATCCCAATGATCCTGAGAGTGGAGCGGATGATCAAGATGGCATGTTTCGGTTTAAAAAAGTGATTTCATCCCCCTCGAATTGATAAGCAAAGCTTATCGACCTGAAAAGTTGTGACACATATAGCATAGAGAAAACCCTGTGGTTCTGTACGCTCATATATCATCACACTGAATTAATTTGGATTTTAGTATTCTGATTAATTTATATAATTTTGTGTCATCGCACCAGTGACGTGCGAATACAATTTGTCGAATTTAAAATTCATTATACAAAACAGAAATATTTTAAACTAACATATTATTAATCATAGCGTTTGCTATTTATTCAGCACTGCCTCAAAACCTGAGAAATTTTGAAAATGCAATTGCCGAAGAATAAGTCAGCAAGCGTCTGCGCTATGCGTGGACGTTGACTTATCGGCGATTGCGGGCAATCTCAGGGCCTTGAGGCGTGGATAGTCAAATGTCCACGCTTCTTTTTTGCTCAATGTGATTGCCCGCAAGCTGAAAGAAAATCAAACGTAACACATAAACATAGCGCAGATGGATATAACACAGAGCATAACCATCGGCAAGAGGCGATATATAGGTTGTAAAGCAAAACTTGCAGAGTGGATTATGCAAACAATTGAGACAGAAACTGATAATGTACATAGTTTTTGCGACATCTTTGCAGGAACAGCTGTCATATCAGACTTGGCAATCAAGAAATACGATAGTATCATTATCAATGATTTTCTATATTCTAACAATCTTATTTACAAAGCATTCTATGAAGCTGGAGAAGTAAATGAGCAGAAGTTATCCGTTTATGTCAATTCACTCAATCAAATAAACACCGAACGAATTGAAGACAACTATTTCTCTAATAACTATGGAAACAAATTCTTTGATTATCAAACCGCAAAAAAGATTGGATTCATAAGAGAGTTGATTGAACAAGACAAGGCTTCATTCACAACGAAAGAATACTGCATTTTAATCGCTTCTCTCATTTATAGCATTGATAAGATTGCCAATACATTAGGTCATTATGAAGCATACATAAAAAAAGAAATCAAACCTAGACTTATGGAAATTAAGTTGATTGATTACAGCTCGCTTGAACATGTAAAGATATATCGAGAAGATTCCAATCAACTTGTTCGGAAAATTGCAGCAGATGTTTTTTATGTTGATCCTCCATATAATTCGAGGCAGTACAGTCGCTTTTATCATTTATATGAAAACCTGGTCAAGTGGGATAAGCCTACACTTAGTGGTGCGGCAATGAAACCTGCAGAGGAAAATATGAGTGATTATTGTTCGTCAAGAGCACCAAAAGCTTTTGACGATTTAATTAGTCATTTAAACACGAGATACATTGCCGTTTCTTATAATAACACATATCATTCCAAAAGTAGTTCTTCAAGGAATAAAATCACACTTGAGGAAATAAAAGATATTTTGTCAAAACGAGGGCCTACAAAAGTTTTCGAACATTCTCACCCGTTTTTTAATGCGGGTAAAACCAATTTCAACAATCACAAAGAACTTCTTTTTATAACTCATGTAAATGAAGGATAATGTAATGCGTTCGCCATTATTCTACGTTGGCGACAAATACAAAATAATAAATGAAATAAAGCGTAACTTCCCAAATAACATTCATCGTTTTATCGAACCATTTGTGGGTGGAGGTTCTGTCTTTATGAATGTGAATGCTCAAGAGTTCTTACTCAACGATATTGATAGGAATATAATAGCAATTCACAAGATGCTTTGTAGTTATGCTTCGGACAGAAAAGCATTTTTTGAGGAAGTTGATGCTATTGTTGAACTTTATGGGTTATCCTGTTCATACAAAAAAGACATAATTCCCCAGAATTTGAAAAAAGAGTATGCAAAAACTTTTTATGCTCGATTCAATAAAATAGGGTATGAGAAAATGCGCTCCGACTATAATCAATCTGGGGATAGAAGTGCATTTATCCTCTACTTGCTTCTGATTTATGGCTTTAACCGAATGATACGTTTCAATCACTCTGGAAATTTTAATCTTCCAGTTGGAAATGTCGACTTAAATCATAACACAATAAAAGCATTAAATGACTATTTTGATTTGATATCGACTAAAAAACCACAATGGTTTAATCTTGATTTTGAGACTTTCATTAATCAGATTGAGCTGACACATGACGATTTAATATACCTTGATCCGCCATATTTAATAACATTTAGTGAATACAATAAATATTGGAACGATGGCACGGAAAAGAGGTTATTAAATATTCTCAATCGACTAAATGACAATAATATTCGCTTTGCCATCTCGAATGTCACTCATTACAAGGGCAAGGTGAACCAAATATTCTTTGATTGGTCGCACCAATATAACTCACATCCTATTAAAAGTAACTACATCAGTTACCACGACAATACAAACAAAACATTTACAGAAGTTTTAGTGACAAATTTTTAATAGTTATGGCAAAACCAGAATATAAGCCGTTGCTATATACAACGACAATGCGTAATCCGGAGCGATTAAAATTTATGTTGTATGTCCTTTCTAAATTCAAAGGACAAATTCTGAACGATGTGTTGGCTACAAAAATTGTTGGCGAAACCATACGTTATGGTTTGTATCGTCCAATGAAACAAAGTGAATCAATAAAAAGGAAATGGTCTTCTACTTCTAGCGGGACATTCAGTGAATACATTCTAACTGACGAGGAAGTAAATTATATGCTTGAGGAAAACCCTCAGCAACATAAGGAAGCAGGATTCTCTAATGGTTTCCCGTCAAGGTTCGCAACAATTTATGATTTAACAAAAGAAATGGGATTAGCTTATTTTAAGCCTCAAAGAGCAATTGTTATATCTGAATTGGGAGAACATTTGTTGAAATCGTTTAATGTTAATGTCTGTGGCAATGAAATAATGTATGAGCTCATTAATCCAGAATATGAACAACAAGTGTTTTTACAGGCAATGGCAAAGTCACAACGGAAAAATCCGTTTGTTCGCGTACTAAACGACAATATCCCATTGATTTTATTATTACAAACGATAAAAATGCTCAATGCAGATCCAAAGCAAAATGGTGCGGGAATCTCACGTCGAGAATTACCTCTTTTAATGTTTTGGAAAGACAACAATGCAAAGTCATTGTACAAAAGAATAGTACAACTACGGAAAGATTACGGATATAACCCAAGCGATGAGACTATTATTGAAATTTGTATTGAAGAAATAATGGAAGGCAATTATAAGAAGTTTAACCCAAAATCAATTATAGTTGATTATCCAGATGAACTTATCAGAAAGATGAGAATAACCGGTTTGATTTCGTTGCGTGGGGCTGGACGTTTTGTTGATATAAACAAAAATGAAGAGGATAAAGTTGAATATGTAATTAATAAATATGCTAATTATTCTTCCTTTACAGATGAAATTGCTTATTTTAATCATATTGCTACTCTCGATAAAAATTTGATAGAGATAAAAGCAAAACCGGTAACCCCAAATAACGCAGAGAAGTTATTGACAAATTGGTTAAATCAATATGCATGGGATGTTATAAAGAAAGAATTGTCGATTTTGTCTTCTGGAGGAACGAGCAAAGACTCTGTTTTGAAATTGATTGCAGCCCCATCTCGTTTAGAGTTTCTAACTGCATTGGCCATAAAATCCAAGATACCCAATGTGCGTGTTTTGCCGAATTATAGTTGTGATGACGAGGGATTACCGACATCAACAGCAGGTGGGAATAAAGGTGACATAGAATGTTATGAACATCAAAAAGGTATATTGGTTGAGGTTACAATGGCAACTGGCAGACAACAAACTATAATGGAAATATGGCCAATAGAACGACATCTGACAGATTTTCAAAAAGAAAGAAAGGCACAATGTGTATTTATCGCCCCTTCAATTTTTGCCGATAGTAAAAGGCAAATAAATTTTGTTAGATCAGATTCTAATGGTGAAAAGGAAATTAGGCCATATGCAATAAATGAATTTGTGAATTTTTTAGAGAATTCGCAGTGCCTTTATGTAAATCAAACTTATGCAAATAACGATTCTCCATACTCAATCGCAGCTGAATCACCTGCACCATACGGGGAATAATATTTCACGAAGAAAACTTCGTGCGGTTTCAAACATATAAAAACCTACAACAATCCCATAATCACTCATATTGGGCGGAAACTTTTCATAAGTCATGTTTCCGCCCGCTTTAACTATATTCAAAGTTTGTTCGGATGATGTTTCTTGCTCATTATTTTTTTCACAGCGAAATACGAGACAACTCGTTTGCCAGATTATTCAGACCTCTTTGGATTTTCATTGCTTGCTGTGGTCTTGGCTTTGATGTGCCATTCAGATAATGGCTCAATTGTCTTTGATTAATTCCTGTTATATATTGAAGCGCAGCTAAAGAGAATATGTTTTGATAGTATGACAACAAGCTCTGCACATCAAAATGATACACCAACTTGTAATCTCCATCTAACACGTGATTATACTCTTCTCCATCTGCTTTGGCGCACTCTACATAAAACTCAATACTTTCCTTGATGCTTTTTTCTAATTCGCAAAAATTTCCCTCAACGGCAACTATCCAACCGTTAATTTGGTCACAAGTCGCCGTGTAACCCATATCTGTACGTGCCACATTGATTCTAACTTCTTGCTTTCCCATATTCTCTAAGTTTTTTTAGTTAATCTGAATTTCAGTTTTTATTAACACTCTAAATTTGGTTCCTCACCAAACCAAAACGCATAAAAGTATTAAAAACAATACGATTCACAAATAAAAGTATTAAAAATAATATTATAATCGAACAGAGAAGATTTGGATTCTGCAATAATACAACATAAAACCTAAACGATTAGGTTTGCTTATAAATAATATTATTTGCTTTTCCCCCGATTATGCGTAACTTTGACATGTGAAGAATTTGCTATTTGTTTTTTCTGATCAATACCTGATATTTAAACTACTAATTAACTAAAAATCAACAAGAAAAATGATGCCAATAGAAGTAATAACAATCCAAAACAAAATCTTACTGATTCGTAACCAGCAGGTTATGATAGATAGAGACATTGCGGAATTGTATGGAGTGGAGACCAAAGCCTTGAACCAAGCGGTAAAAAGAAATGCAGAAAGGTTTCCTGATAGATTTATGTTTCAATTGACGAAGGAAGAGGCTTCTTGTTATTTTTCAAGGTCACAAATTGTGACCTTGAAAAATAACACAGATAGTCGAGGCAAAAATATAAAGTACTTGCCTTATGCCTTCACAGAACAAGGTGTTGCAATGTTATCATCAGTGTTGCGTAGTCCAACAGCCATTCAAGTAAGTGTCAAGATAATGGACGCTTTCGTCGCCATGCGCAAATTTCTTTTGTCGAATGCGCAGATCTTTCAGCGACTCGACTCGCTTGAAATTCATCGCATAGAATCCGATAAGCGTATTGACGAACTATTCACCCGAATGGACCGATACAAAATCGATGATACCCAAGGTATCTTCTTCCAAGGTCAGATATTCGATGCGTACGCTAAATTCCAGAGCTTTATCGCACAAGCCCAGAAGGAGATTGTGCTGATAGACAATTATGTGGATATCACAGTGCTCGAACGGTTTTCGACCAAGAATAGCGGTGTGGACGTCATCATCTACACCTTGCCCAACACACGACTGACAGCGCAGGACATCCGCAGCTTCAATGCGCAATACCCTACACTTACAGTAAAGCACACCACTTCGATGCATGACCGCTTTCTGATTATTGATAACACTATCCTCTACCACCTCGGTGCCTCGCTTAAAGACCTTGGCAGAAAATGCTTCGCCTTCGAATTGTTTGATGCGGGGTTTATACCTGATATTTTGGCTAAAGTGATATAATAAATTAAAAAATCTATGATGGAAAAGAAAGAATTAGCAATACACAACGTAGATGATTTTAAGGGAAAATCTACACGATCCGTGGAGTCCAAGTGATGCTTGATAGTGATTTGGCTGAGATTTATGGATATGAAGTGAAAACTCTCAATCAACAAGTCAAAAGGAATATAAATCGTTTTCCTCCCGATTTTATGTTTCAACTGACACGTGAAGAATTGGATATGGTAAAATCGCAATATGATATTTTAAACTTGAAGTCACAATTTGTGACTTCAAGTTGGGGTGGTATAAGGAAAATGCCGAATGCTTTTACTGAACAAGGAATTTATATGCTTGCCACGGTTTTACGTGGTGACCTTGCCGACCAACAAAGCATTTTATAATGAGAGCTTTCCGCGAAATGAGAAGTTTTTTGCATAATAACGCCTGTTTATTCGCAGAAATCGACACCATTCAAAAACACCTCATAGAATCTGACATCCATCACAAAGAACACGATAAACAAATTGCAGAATTGTTTTCTCTGATGGACAAGTACAAAATTGATGACACCCAAGGCATCTTCTTCCAAGGCCAGATCTTTGATGCATACGCTAAATTCCAAAGCTTTATTAGTCAGGCTCAGAAGGAGATTATATTGATAGACAATTATGTGGACCTATCTGTGCTTGAAAGACTGGCGACCAAAAACAGCGGCGTGGATGTCACCATCTACACCCTGTCCAACACAAGACTGACCGCACAGGATATTCGAACCTTCAATGCCCAGTACCCCACATTGACAGTAAAACACACCTCACAAATGCACGACCGTTTTCTAATCATCGACAACAGGATTTTATACCATGTTGGCGCATCGATCAAGGACTTGGGAAAGAAATGTTTCGCCTTCGACCTGTTTGACGCAAGCTTTATCCCTGATATTCTGGCGAAGGTAATGTGACAAATTGAAATTTTTATCTGTAATGGAAAATAAAGAATTAGCAATCATCCAAAACAAAATATTGGTGATTCGTAACCAGGAGGTTATGATAGACCGGGACATAGCGGAACTGTATGGAGTGGAGACAAGAATCTTGAATCAAGCTGTAAAGCGCAATATGGAACGTTTCCCTAATGAGTTTTGTTTTCAGCTAAACGAAGACGAGTTTGAAAAATGGAAATCACAATTTGTGATATCCAATTCAATTAAAATGGGTCTTAGGAAAAGACCGTTTGCATTTACAGAACAAGGAGTTGCAATGCTTTCTGCTGTATTGAAAAGCGATAAGGCTGTTGCTGCAAGTATTCAGATTATCAAGGCTTTCGTCTCTATGCGCAGATTCCTTCTGTCAAATGCGCAAATATTTCAACGGCTCGATTCGCTTGAAATACACCGTATAGAATCTGATAAACGTATTGATGAGTTATTTACACGAATGGATCGTTACAAAATTGATGACACCCAAGGCATCTTCTTCCAAGGCCAGATCTTTGATGCATACGCTAAATTCCAAAGCTTTATTAGTCAGGCTCAGAAGGAGATTATATTGATAGACAATTATGTGGACCTAT
>Ga0265299_10000270_pt1 | contig 67107 bp, 56 predicted proteins | sample AusTroGonzalo_MG_4_FD_193485 | JGI IMG/M metagenome (GOLD analysis project Ga0265299, IMG submission 193485) | Bovine rumen microbial communities from tropical cattle in Woodstock, Queensland, Australia - Gonzalo_02 | ecosystem: Host-associated > Mammals > Digestive system > Stomach > Rumen ... | reverse complement strand
CTATATTGTCGCGTCCGAATGCAATCTTGAATACATTACGACCGATGCGACCAAAACCGTTAATTGCTACTTTTATTTTAGCCATAATATTTATTGTTTTTAAATTTCTGCAAAGTTATTAAAAATAAATTACCGATATTCTTTTTTTTGTCCATATTTTAAACATGTTTTCCACTTTTTGCCGATGCCTGTCTATTCCATTGTAGTCCAATGTGTTCGGCTGACGAGACTGTTGGTTGTTGTGAATAAAAACGTGAGCTCATTTTTATTGAATTTCATGCTAAAAGGAGATTAACCATTTTATAGTCAAATGATTTGCAATGTATTCCATTTTTGATTCTCAAAAGTCTATATTCTTGCTTGAGGTAATAAGGATGGGGGTAGCCGACATTTCGAGTTGAGATAACCGATAAGAATATCTTATCATACGTGACAGGAAAATGATTATCTGCATTTTTTATAACATTCCGCTCCAGCCGCGTGGGCTTTTACTTTTTTATTCGCCACTACAATTGATTTTCAGCGGTGCTCATGATTGTCTTTGGACAATTGTTGGCAAAAAAGTAAACAAAAAACCATGTCCGCTGAGTCTGCTTCGCTAAAAATCGGCTTCACTATGCTAAAAGTCAGAAACTTGCTTCCGCTCTGCTACAGCTTTAAACAGACTGACTTTTTATGCTTCGTTCCACCGATTTTCTTAACGCTCACCAGCCAAGGCGGCAATCAAGGTATGCTCACTTCGTGTCGCGAGCTAAAGGTTCGCCAAAGGCGATGAGTAAAAAAAACGAAATTCGTCTTCGGGAGATTCCATTTTTTTGCATTGCCAACATAAATCCACCCACCTTTTCCGTTGTCCCATAAGAATGTGCTCAATCATTAGGTATGGACAGAAAAAAGGCTGTTTCTCAGCTTGATAAAAAACTTGAAAACAGCCTTTTAGTTCTATATTAAATCGCTTTATTCTTCTGGTGCGAACATCGGATCCCAAGGCGGAAGTTTTATCGGCTTTTGGTCGAGCATCTTCTGGATGTCTCCGCTCAAGTATTTCTTGTTCACTACGATACGGAACATATATTCGTTGAACCATTCGTCAGTGAATGTCAAGTAGCCATTGTGACCGTACGATGATCCCCATGAGTTTTCAAATTGCCATTTGGTAGGAACGTCCTTGTCGTCTACATCTACAGCAACTAGCAGCATGGCGTGTGATGATCCGCTGTCGAAAGTCCTGATTCTCGTTGCCTTGTCCATTCCGAACTTCATTCCGAGCAACGATTCGAAGTCAAAGTTGTTGATATCCAACGTTCCGTCGTTCTTGCTGAGGAACTTTGCAACATCGCAGGAGGAGTATAGAGGTTCTTTATCCTTGAGGCTTGCTAATGCTGCTTTTTTCAGTTCGTCGGCTGGAAGATTTACATACAGCCAGTTCTTGCCTTCGAGTACATTGCGGTCAAATTCAATTTCGTATACCTTGTTGTATTCGCGCGACGGGTCGTTCATAAGCATAACGTAATCTGTCGTCTTGTAATTCGGGAAAAATTCTTTGTAGAATGACATTGGTGTATAATCCTTGTAGTTGTCCTCGTTGTCGAAGCGATACTTGAACTCGGTTGGTGGTTCTCCAAGGAACAAAACAAGATAGCGGTAAACTTCGCATAGCATGTTGAATTTCATTTCGTCGATTTTCTTAGGAGCTAGCTTCTGTGCTTTTGCATCGCGGAGTTGCATGGCGTCTTCGCGCAGCTTTCGCGACAGCAACTGGTTGAGCCAAGATGTGTTGTTGGAATGATAAGTTTCTGGCATAACAGTATTTGGCACAAGTCCGTATTTTTCAACCAGATTTGCAAACGAGTTCCATACGCCGCCGTCGCCTATCGGATTGTGCAAAGCCCATTCGTTTGTCCTGTCGTCCAGAGGCTTATCAGCATTTTGAAGTATTATTTCAAGGAAAAGATTTGATTTTTCGAACATGTCCCAGAAATACAGATAGTTTTGGGAGAATTCGAAGCCGCTGAGTTCCTTGTCCTTGATGACCTTTGGGCGGAGCGAGCTAAGTCCTGTGAACATCCAGCATCTTCCGGAGCTTTTTTGGTCGCAGATACCTTTTACATCGGCCTTGTACTTGAACTGGTGGTCTGCCTTGCCAGCTACGTCACGGTTAACCGCCAACGAGCGTATGTCGTTGTTGGATAGTGCATTGCGAATTCCCTTGTCGGCATCGGCCTTTTGCTTGTAATTGTCTCTGATCTTGCCTACAACCTCTTCGGTAAGGTTTGTTGTGTTCTGCGCAAATATCGTAGAACTCAATGCTAAAAAGATAATGATTGATAACTTTTTCATATAAATATCATGTTTGTTTTATGTTGCGAATTTACAAAATTATGACTTTTTTCGACTTAAAAACTCAAATCGTTTTTTCAACCGCTCAAAGTTAGTACACATAAGCATTGAGCATAGGAGGAAGGGCATTGCTGGAATTTTGTATCTGACCAGTGCTCCAATGTTTGGTGTTGTCATTCCGATTAGAGCATATAGTATAAGCATAAAGTAAAGAGTGAATAATACCAATCTAAATTGTTTTGCATCAATGCGATTGAATCTAATGCACATATACAGGAACAGCAGTAGGAAAATTATATTTTCAATACTGCATGCAAGTTTTATCAACGAGTCCGATTCCGTAATGAAAGGGCGCAACAGTGTATTTATATATGCTGGCACTAGGCTTGACGCAAAGCTTGCAAATGTTGGTTCAAGTTCCTGAATTTCAATGTTGCTGCCAGAGTATTGTGCTTCTCTGTTTACCATGTTGATAAAATCGTGCTGCTTGTTCACAATGGTGTCAACCAAATCGTAGCCGAATATGCGTCCGCTAAAAAAGAACAGGGTTATGGCTATTGCAAATATTGATGCTGATGAGAAGAATAGTTTTTTAGCCCCGAATTTGGACGGCATGGCGAATATTGCCATTCCGGGAAGCATGGCCAGCAAGACGTAAAATTTTGCAAGGAAAAGAAGCCATGCCGAAACGAGCACCACAAGCAGCTTTGTTGTTCCAAACTTTCGGCACATAGATACCCACGAGAACATCAGCAGTCCAATAGAAAACATCACTAGGCATTCCTTCATCATTCCCGACGACCAAAATAGTACGCTGGGTATAAGAAACGCGGAAACCACTGCTATCCAATGCCTTTCGTTGCAGAAGCTGTACAATGCCAGTGCGAGTAGATATGCTCCGCAGAATGCCAAGAATGCGCTGATTATCAAGTTTAGCCAGATGTTTCCTTGGGTAAACAGGTCCAGCAGGGCATTGTAGCGTATGATTGTACGGTTGTCGTTTAATAGCCCATAGTTCCATGCCTTGTACCAATAGTCTGCCTTGTCGTAATAATATTCCAGCTGCGGTTCGTCGGCACATATTCCCGAAACCATCTTGAAATAGTCTGATGGACAGTCTTCTATGGCGGAATACAGCACCTTGCCTGCGTGATGGTATTTGAACACGTCGGAGTTTTCCTTGTCCTCGTATGCTATTTGATATATGCCAACAAGCGCAAAGGCAGCCAGTATCTTTGTGGCGAAAATGGCGAGTAGCAGCTTGTTTTGCAGGCCGAGCCTACGAAATACCTTAAGCTTGCATATAATGTATGAAAACAGAGCAATCAGGGCGCATCCCAACGATATGGTTGTCAAAACATTCATTGCTTGGTTGAATTTTGTTGTAGATCTTCGCCTCGTTTCTGCAGCGATTCTGCCATCTGCAAATCGCCGCGCAAACTATAAATGTAGGCCAAGTTGAAATACGCAACATGGTTGTCGGGGTTCCTCTCCAGTGCCTTGTTGAAATATTGTTCGGCTTCATCGTATTTTCCTAGCTGACAGTCGGCTACTCCTATGTAAAAGTATCCGTCGTCGTGGTTGGGGTTGATTTCGATGGCTTTATGTCCGCATTCGACAACTTCTTCCCATCTGCCTAGAGCTATAAGTGATTTCAATTTGCCTGAATATGCGACAAATAGTTCGGGAAGATGATCTATTGCCTTGTCGTACATTTTGATGGCTTCTTCTTGGCAACGCAGCCGGTCCTCGTAGCTGTACAATTCGCTTTTGGCTGCTTCTGCATAGCAGAATCCGAGATTGTAGTATATTTCGGGACGGTTTTTGTTTCGCTCAATTTCTTGTATGTAATACATCATTGCCGTGTCGTAGATGCCAAGTTCGTAGTAGGTGTTTCCAAGTTTAAAGTATGAATCGTATATGCTCGCACCCATATTCAGAACTTCTGTGTAGCATTCCTTTGCTTTTTTATAATCTAATGTGCTGTATGCAATTTCGGCTCTATTGTAGAATGCAAGTCCGTCGTATGGAAATAGTTCAATTGATTTATCTAAACAATATATTGAAGAGTCGGCATAGTGTTTTTCAGGGTAATACTGGTCGAGCCTCAAATAGCAAAAACCCAAACGCTCGTAACATTCGCTGTATTCAGGATTGATGTCGATTGCGGATTTGTAAATTGAAATAGACTTCTGCATATTATTATTAAATGCTGCAGAATCAATGCCTTCAACTTCCAGTGCCTTGTCGCGGATTGCATCTCCTAGATAGAATTTTATTCGCGCACTGCCAGGAACCTTCGGCGCATCGGCTGAATACAAGGTGTATGGATCTTTCCATTCGGCTGCACGAATAACTGTTTTGGCCGAAAACAAACAAACTACTGTTATTGCTAACGTTGTCATTATTACCGAATTTCTGTTCCACCCGATATTTTCAGTGTTGATGCGGAACAGTCTGGACAGTAATTCGACAAAAGCTATTGCTGATGCCAATACTGGAACAAACAAGAATCTGTCGGCAAACGATGAACCTATCAAGTATACGGTGTTTGAATAGATGCTCATAGTAGTTACCCAGAACAGGATACAGAAAGTAAAAACACTTTTTTCTTTTTTTATAAATAGGCTGTAGATAACGTATATAAGCATTGCTACATAAAGTAAAAATACAAGTATGAACCGCCAGTCAAAAAGTCCTATATAAGGTAACTGTGCAAACGAATAGTCGCACGATTGCATGTATGGAACAAAAGCCAGCAACAAGTATTTGCCCATTAGAAAAACAGCACTTCCCCAACGGATGTCAAGCGGTTTGTCGGCAAGGTAGTTTTGCATAAGTGTAACATACGAATCGTGATAGTCGGGATGCCAAACCGACAATGCCATGTGCCTCATTTCCAAATAGACACCTGCCGCCAATGCGGTTGTAAATATTATAGCAATGTAGGGCGTAAGTATCTTTATTTTAGATGCGTTAGTCTTTTTTGTTTTATCTTTTGCCTTAATATTTGTGAGAGTATTTGTTTGAACTTTTTTTTCTCCAAAAAAGAAAACGAAAAGAGGAATTATCACCAGTGCGGTTATTGCACTTTCCTTTGAGAAGAAGGCCAGTGTGTAGCATACGAACAAGCCTATCAGGTCGATTATCTTCCTGATTGTATTTTCGTTTTTATAATATCTAAGTGCAGATATTATTGCAAGCAGAAGAAAAAAGAAGTAGCACAATTCGTCGCGGCTCTTTATATTGGCGACTACTTCTGTGTGCATTGGATTGGCAGTGAAAATCAATGTGATGAGTAGGGGATATATCCATGACTTACGTTTGAATATCATACGTAGAAGAATGAATAGCAATACGCTGCATGCTGCATTCCACAAAACATTCATCACGTGGTAGAATGTGGTATTGTCGGGCGAAATTTCCCATTCCAATGCAAAAAGCAATTGTGATACAGGACGATACTGAAATGTTTCGGGTAGAAATTCTGCTCCAGCTTGCGAATGGTCCATCATTATGTCTTTCCAACCCGACAGTCCGGCAGTTACAAACTTGTTGTCCTTGAACAGGAAGCTGTCGTCAAGAACCCAGCCATGGTGAAACGTGTTGGCATATAGCAATATGGAGAATACAAATATGCCAAAGCACAAAAGTATGTCAAGCAACTTGTTGTGCTTCTCGCCATTCAGAGGCTGAACCGTATCAGTTACCAACTGCATAGAGCAAACTCAAACGGCTGCAAATTTAACAAGTTTTTTGCTGAATATAACAAAATGAATTACTTTTGCGCTCAAATTATTATACGATGAAAGCAAAACAAATAATTTTCTTAATCATAAGGATTGCCGTAGGTTTGTTTTTTATATTATCAGCAGTTCTGAAGATGTTTACAATCAAGGAATTCGAGATGTATATTTACAGCTACGGCATATTGGGATATACATTGTGTACTTTGTTTGCTCGTATACTCATTGTGTTTGAAATTTGTGCGGGACTTTGCCTCATCCTAAAATGGTGGTACAGGCTAACATGGTGGCTTATGCAGATTTCGCTGTTATGTTTTTCCATATTCCTAATATTTGCACAGTTAAGAGGCGATTCCAATTGCAATTGCATGGGTGATATTGTCCAGATGAATCCCTTGCAGTCAATGATAAAGAATGTAGTTTTGATATCGCTGCTCTTTTTTGTCAGGAATTACGAAAACTGGAAATTCAAGTACGATAAGATCATTAAGCCAATATCTATATTTTTGATTACATTGGTGCCATTCGTAGTTGCTCCGCCCGAATTCATATACAAGTTGTTGTTTTCGACGGATAGGAACATAAACACGGTATTGTTTGAAAAGGCATTGTCCGATAATACGTTTTATAATTGTTACCCGACAATATATCCAGGAGAAGAGTGTGATTCTACTTTTGTAACTCACGAGAAGCCTCTTGTGCTTGAAGGCAAAAATGTGGTTATGTTTGTTCATGCAGGGTGCAAGTATTGTCGTGAAGGGGCAAAGCGTTTGGCCTTATTCTTCAATGAAAATGAGCTTGATAGGAGTAGGTGCAAGGTGTTTATTTATGGACACGGGAATCCGAAAAACATATACGATTTCATTGAAAAAACCGAAAGCTATGGCTTTGAATTCAGGGAAGTGGATCCTTATGCTACAATTGACATCGTATCGGGAGAATATCCAACATTCATATTGATGCAGGACAGCAGCATTGTCAAGTCCTTCGATTTGTGGGGATTGGAAGAAAGTACTATAGTAAACTTCTTCTCAGATGAAAGAAAATAAGTACGCGTCTCTGCCATATTTCATATTTGTCGTAGGACTTTTCCTAAGCATTATCAGCTTCAATTTCTTATGCGAAGGTATGTTCATGGATGGGCTGTATTATTCATGCATATCGCATAAACTGGCTGACGGACAATGTACTTTATGGCATCTTACATATACCGACTTCAATTACAATCCGTTTTATGGACATCCGCCGCTGGCAATGTTGCTGCAAAGTTGGTTCTTGAACATATTCGGCGACAATGTTATATGCGACAAGATATATTCTGTTCTAACATATATTATAACAGGGTTGCTGATGTGTCTTGTCTGGAAAAGGTTGGTAGGAGATTTCAAATCGGCATGGATGCCACTGCTGTTCTGGATTACGATTCCTTTGGTAATATGGGGCTCAACAAACAATGTGCTTGAAAATACGATGAGTATATTTGTCGTTGCAAGCATATTTTTCTGTCTGGACGAAAAAAGACCGTATCTTTCCTCAATGCTTGCAGGATCAATGGTCTTTCTAGCATTTATGGTAAAAGGTCCGACATCATTGTTTCCTCTTGCATTTCCTGTAATACAATATTCTTTCCAGAACAAGATGTCATTGCCTAAGTGCTTGCTACGTTTGCTGATAATGGTTGCATCTTGTTTGGCAATATTCGCATTGATGTTACTGTTGTCCGATGATGCAAGATATTTCTTCGGGCAATACTATGACAGCCAGATTGTTGGTAGTTTCAATGGGAAACCTACTATTGGAAATAGGTTTTATATTGTTTGGAGATGCTTCTGTGAAATATTTGTGGGTGTTGCTATATTAATTGTAGCGTTTGTTATTAAGCATAAGACAAAAACATTCAAGCAGATAGCAAGTCTAAAGCAGACGCTTGCAACCAATGCAGATGCTCGTGAAAATGCAAAAAAATCCTTGGGATTCTTTTTGCTCGGATTGTGCGGAGTGGTTCCAATGATAGTAAGTATGAAACAAAGCGGCTTCTACATAATCTCGACAATGCCGTTCTTTGCAATCTCTATGGCTCTTTTGTTCAGGTCGATATTTACAGACATTAAGGGACGTGCCGTAAAATATATTGTTTCGTGCCTTATGTTGGCTGTTGCCATTGCCTTGAACATAGTAAATTTCGGAAAAATTTCACGTGATAAGGATTTGATACACGACATTAAGGCTTTCGGTGAAATAGCGCCTAAGAATGAAGTAGTTTTAATTCCACAGTCACTTGGTGCAGAGTATTCGCTTCGTTGCTATATGTCGAGGTATAATGATGCGACCTTAACCGTAAACGATAATAACTGCAGATACATGATACTTCCCAAATATGATAGCATTGACAATTATGAATGGGGAAGCAGATACAAAAAAATAGATATTAATACTGAGAAATATAACTTTTACATAACCAAATAAATTAAAGCACAATGAAATTTAAATTTTATGCATTAGCATTAGCTGTTTTTGCCATTGTTTCGTGCACCAACAGCAAATCGGAAAATGAAACTAAAGGTTCTGACGAAAAACAGGGCAAGCAGCAGCCAAAAATAGAAACCGCTGCAGACGAATCGATAGTTTACTTCTGCAAGGACATTACGCCTGAAAATATACTTAAACTGTATGAGGCACTTGGTGTTAAGCAAGATGGCAAGATAGGGTTGAAGGTTCATTTCGGTGAAGAAGGAAATCAGAACTTCCTTAACCCCGAATTGTTAAAGCCATTGGTTGAGAAAACAAATGCAACATTTGTAGAAACCAACGTGTTGTATGTAAGCAAGAGACGTTTTACCGATTCTCACATAGCATTGGCAAAGGAACACGGATTTACATTTGCGCCTATTGATATTCTAGATGCAGATGGTGAGGCTGAACTTCCTGCTGAAGGTCTGAAGCACTACACTAAGATAAAGACTGGCAGTCATTTTAACAACTACGACAACTATATCATTTATTCGCACTTTAAAGGTCATGGTTCGGCTGGATTTGGCGGTGCTATAAAGAACGTATCGATGGGACTTGCATCACCTGGTGGAAAAATGGCTATGCATGCCTCCAATATTCCTGCAACTGTCGATCCAAGTGCATGTGTCAACTGCCAGCGTTGCGTTCAACAATGTCCGGGCAATGCCATAACAATTACCCAAAACGGTCCTGTAATCGACCCTGAAAAATGTTTGGGTTGCGCAAAATGTATAGCAGAATGTCCTCTAAAAATCTTTGCGCCGGATGGAAAAGATGTTGAAGAAAATGTATTCCTTGAACGTCTTGTTGAGTATGCAAAGGTGCTTTGCGATGCTAAGCCAATGGTTTATATAAATGTGATGGACAATATTTCGAAAACATGCGATTGCTCGGCAAAAGCTCCCGCACCATTTATGGAAAAGGTAGGAGCAGTAGCATCAACGGATATTGTAGCCATAGAAATGGCATGTCACCAGCTTACGGCTGCAAAATATGGCAAAGACGATGCTTTCAAGGATGTAAATGGCATCAGTGGATTTGGTCAGGTTCAGTATGCTCATCAGCTTGGAATGGGTAACATTAAGTACGTTCTTGTTGATGTCGTTACGGGAGAGCGCATAAGCCTCGAAGATGCTATAAAGTAAGCTATCCTTTTACCACCATAATGTCATCCCAGTCGGTTGTATATTGTGGTGACAGGTGTTCGCGCTTGATATTCAGGCGGTCGCTGCCTTGTATGGCGTTGCGGACAGTGCCTCGTCCATTGTTACGGTTAATATCGTCGATTGTTTGCTGCAAAGCGGAAAGCTTGCTCCGGTTGCGCGTATCGAACAGATTGTATTGTACTGCATTGTCTTGTACGATGTCCCATAGGATAACGCCAGCTTTCTTGTATGCGAAGTTGCCGTTGCGATAGTTGGCACGTAAGCCGTCGATGGCCGCCTTTATTATTTCTGAGCTGTCGTTGGTGCTAATGTCAAGGCGGATGTTGTGATTTATGAAATCTTGAGGAAGGTCGGTGCGGAATCGGCTTGTGAATGCGAAAACCGTCATTTGCCTACATAAAGATTTTTGTTCGCGTAGTTTGTGTGCGCAGTCGGAGGCAAAGTTGGCTACTGCTTCTTCTAATTTTTGTTTGTCGGTAATTCCTTCGTCAGCAAAGCTTCGGCTTACACAAATGCTTTTCTTTGCTGGCAGCTCGTCTAAACTTATGCACGCTTCGCCACGTAGTTCACGCCAAGTGCGGTATCCTGTAATGCTGAATGCAGAGCGAACCCATTCTCCATCTAGTCGGGTGAAATCGGCGGCAGTGCGGATTCCATATTTTGACAAGTGCTCGTTCATTTTGCGACCAATGCCAAACACGTCGCCGACTTCGAAAAGTTCGATAGCCTTTTGTCTTTTTTCGTCAGTATCAATTATGCAACATCCGTGATAGCCTTTGTATTTTTTTGCAAACTTGCTTGCAACCTTGGCAAGTGTGCGGGTTGGAGCTATGCCGAGTGAAATGGGAATTCCAGTGCCTTTCTTTATGGTACAGACAATTTGTTGACCGTAGTTTTGCAGGTATTTGGTATCGCCCATGTCGGAGAAGTCGATAAAGGCTTCGTCGATTGAATACTGGTCGAGTTTGGGCGTGTAGCAGGAGAGGAGCGACATCACTCGGCGGCTCATGTCTCCGTAAAGGACGTAGTTTGACGAGAATACGGTTATGTCGTACTTTTCTATTTCCTTCCGGATCTGGAACAGCGGTACGCCCATCTTTATCCCTAGCGATTTTGCTTCATTGGAACGAGAAATTACGCATCCATCGTTGTTCGACAGCACTACAACTGGCTTTCCGTTGAGTTCAGGGCGGAAAACTCTTTCGCACGAAACGAAGAAATTGTTACAGTCGGCAAGTCCGTAGAGTGTCATTGTTGTGTTGGTAATATTATAGCATCTGCAAATGTAAAACATCTTTAGTTTATATACATAAATCCTCAAAAAATAATTTCAGAAAAAAGATTGCCTTTGTTGATCTTTCATTTAATAAAAAATGTGGACTTAAGGAAATTAAGCATTCAGCACAAAAAGTCAACACGTAATATATGATTTTACCGATAAAGTGTTTATATTTGCCACGTTTATTTTACATATATGGCTATAACAACGCTTATAATAATAGTAACCGCCTTTTTTTCTTTGATAACGTTTCAGGGAAATTCATTTTTGCCAGATAACATGCGCCATCCGGAATGGACAGACAAATACAAGTTCAACGCCTATTTGGTATGGCATTATAGAGAGTACGTGAGGCTTTTCGGATACGGTCTAATCCACGCCGACTTTTTTCATCTGCTCTTCAACATGTTGACGCTGTACTTTTTCGGTGAAGGGTTGGAAATTATATTATCAATATACGGTGGTTCGAAGCTTATAGGAAAACTGCTTTTCCTGCTGCTTTATATTACTGCATTGCCAGTTTCGACGCTTTGGGACTTGTTCCGTCACAGAGACCACTCGTATTACAACGCAGTTGGAGCCTCTGGTGCAGTTTCGGCAGTGCTATTCTCTGTAATCTTCTTCATTCCAGATATTCCGATATATTTTATGTTCATTCCAATACCGATTCCAGGTTGGATTTTTGCTATCATATACCTTATACTTTGCATATATATGGACAGAAAAGGAACTGACAACATTGGACATTCGGCGCATTTTATGGGATCGATTTACGGACTCGTGTTCTCATTGATAACAAAGTTAATCCTAGTCTAAAACATTTGTACAGAAAGAACAAGAACTTGTAGCTTCAATACAAAATTGTTCTCCATTATATAGTTGGGGCATTTCTGTCTATGACAAGGATGACTGACTGCGGTTTTCTAGTCAGCTATCTGCTTATCGCATTTTCTTTATTGTGTATGTTATCACACCCCATACGGAGAAATCGTTTTCGGCAGTTATTTTTATCGGTTTCGATTTGCCATCGGCAGACATGAGCCAAGCACAATTTTTTTCTTTGTCTATACTAATCCTGCGCAAGGCGAATTCTCCGTCTATATGGGCAACAACAATGTCTCCGTCCTTGACATTTAGAGATTTGTCAATTATAACAATGTCACCGTTACCGATGCCGTATTCTTTCATGGAATCACCATCCACTCTCGCAAAAAAAGTCGTTTCGCGATGTCGCACAAGTACGCGGTTAAGGTCAATTGTGCCGTTCATGTAGTTTTGGGCTGGGGAAGGAAAGCCTGCATGAATTGCATCTGGATTATAGCTCGGTGTTGCGTAATTGCTTGCATCAACTTCGTCAGCAGCAAAAGCAGTCAACTTCGAATATTTGTCCATGGCATTGCGGTTTAGTTGTAGAAGTTGTCGAACCAGCTTCTTCGCTTGTTAAGTTTTAAATCCTGCAACATCGATGCCTTGACGTTGATCTGGAATGCATACGACTTGTGCTGTCCGAATGGAACAACATGCAAACTCATTTCCCAGCAGTGCAGGTCGCGGTAGATGTCGATGGTTGTCGGGCTCATTTTCTTGGCTTCAATATCGTATCCAGTGGCTATGCTTACTTTCCACTTCTTGGTGATGTTGAGTTCGCCTGAAACGTTGAGCGTCTGTGTGATCTGTGATTCGTTGTATGGCTTAGAATAGCGGAAAGTGTAGCTTACGCGCAGATTCCATGGAACGTTGAAGTCGACGTAACTGTTTGGATATCCGTATATTATGTCGTACATGCTTTGTTGGGCTTCTTCTATTTTCTTGTCTCGGGCTTTTGAGTTAAGCGAAAATCCAGCGGTAATATAGCCTATTGTCATTCTTACTAAATGACCGTTGTCCTTGACAAGAGCTTTGTTTATTCGCTGGTAGTTGCCATATTCGTTTTGAGCAATGGCGTATGGGTCGAGTGTGGTGTTGAAAGAGATGTCTACAACTTTTATGCGTGTGCGTCCGGCAATGCTAATAGGTGCCCAGTGCAGGCTGTCGGCAAAAATGTTGTAGCTTGTCGAAATGTTGAAACTTTCGAGCAGCTTAATCTTTGTGTTGTCCTTGGTAGTGTCCTTGAGGTTACGAAGCTTCATTTCAAGGTTGTTGCCAAGGTTGATGTTCACCGAACCAGAACCTCCTTTGTTCGGAGTGCCGTATGGCAAACCCTCAAACATTGAATATAGGTTGACAATGGAGTCGTATTGTCCTGTTGTGTTGTTGTACATCACACGAGAATACGTCCCGTAGTATTTGTATTTTTCCTTGCCGAAGTCGGGAACATAGCTGAAGCTGACGCTTGGAGTGAATACATGTCTCAATGCCTTGACCTTTCCTTTTCTGAAGCTGAACATTCCATAGATTGTAGTTGACCACGACAACGATGTGTTGTAGTCCCATACACGGGCAAATGTAGATGCATAGTCGGTTTCAAGAGTGTTTTCATCTGTGTTCCATTCTTTGGTAAATCTCTTGAAATACCATCTTTCGTTGTAGTTGAACGATGGTGTCAATGTGGTGTATTTGAATAGCTTGAACGATGCATTGATAGGAATCCTGTGGATAATGCCGTTGGTGATACTGTCGTATGGGATATTGAAGAAGTCGGCATCGTTGGTTCTTATCTTGTTGGTTGCATTCATGGTGTAGGCTACGGATATTTTTTCGTAGAAGCGGCTCTTGCCTACAGCTTTCTTGCGTTTGAACGGGTATATTCGGCTCATGTTGAATGCGATTTCAGGCAATGTTAGGTCTATGCTTCCTGTATTGCTGTTCTGTGAATGCTTCAGCGCCATAGACATGCTAAACGGCGAATTGGGGAATACGTAGCTGTACGAAACGCTTGATTGCTTGGTAGAGGTCATATAATTGTCCACATTGTACGAGTTGTACTTGTCGTAGTCGCTGCTGCTCATATTTACGTCAGCCGAGAATGTGGAATTAGGATTTGCTTTCGAGTCTTGTGTGAATTTCCATCTTAAAGCATACTGGTTGGACGAAGAGAAGTTCGATAATCCTCTGTACCCGAATAGGTTGCGATTGTATTTGAAACTTAGTGAGCCGTTGAATTTATATCTTACCTTGTAGTTTGTTACCAATCCTACACCCCAGCTTCCTTTGGAATATATGTCACCCAGAAGCGTTATGTCCATGTAGTCGTTTACGAAGAAGTAATATCCTCCGTTGCGCAGGAAGAAGCCTCTGTTTTCTTCGTCTCCAAATTCGGGTATTATTATTCCAGATGTTCCGCCTTTTTTGTTGGGGAAATAGCCGAATGGAATACCAAGAGGTGTTGGTATGTCCTCGATGACGAGGTTTGCCGGACCAGTAATTATTTTGTCGTCGGGAATTACTATAGCCTTGCTCAGATTGAAATAGAAATGAGGGTCGGGGAGGTCGCATGTCGTGAATTTGCCTTTGGTCATGTGTACATGCTTGTTGTCATGCAGTTTGGTTTTGCCTCCAATAAGATATGCTCCATCATATATTGTCGTGACATTTTTTATAATGCCTTTTTTCGACTTGAAGTTGTATCTTATTGTGTCGGCGGCAAAAGTTTCGTCTCCGTCGCTAAATTCTGGTTTGCCTACTATTGAATCTCCATCCATGCGCCCATACGCATATACTTCGTTCTTGTCGAGGTCGACCTCTATGAATGCCGCGGTTATGTTCATGTCCTCGTACTTGACAATTGCGTTTCCGTAGAGAAAAGCTTTGCGGTTTTTCATGTCGTTTAGCAGTGAATCTTCCGAATTGTAATAAACAGGAACATCGAAGTCCTTTGATGTTCCGTGCTTGCCTTTGCCAACGTTTGGAATCGGTATCGTGTCAGCTTTTAATGTGTCTGAAACTGTTGATGACGAATCTGTTACGATGGTGGTGGAGTCGGGTGTAGCAACGGCAGGAGTATTAGAGCGCGAACTGTCCTGTATATATGTAACTTGCGGAAACACAATGGTGTTTGTTGACAATATTGTAAAAACCGCAAATAATAGTTTGTACAAGTATTTTTTTAATAATATGAATTTCTTACCTTTGCGCAAAATTTGTTATACACCGTTTTCTTTGTGAAAATTGGTGCAAAGATAATAAATATGATAAAAATTATGTTGCAAAAAATAAGTATAGCATTAGTAGTTGTAATGACATTGGTCATGTTCTCAGATATTGCTGATGCTCAGACTACTAATGGTAAAGGACTAAATGTTGTTGTCATAGATCCCGGACATGGTGGCAAGGATCCTGGAGCAGTTGGTAAGGTTGCCAAGGAAAAGGATATTGTATTGTCGGTTGCTATTAAACTTGGAAACTTGATAAAGAAAAACTATCCCGGAGTAAAGGTAATCTATACTAGGGACAAGGATGTGTTTGTTGAATTGAGCGAAAGGGCAGGGATTGCCAATCGTAATAATGCCGACTTGTTTATTTCTGTGCATGTGAATTCTGTAGAAGGAAGTCCTACAACCCATGGAACAGAAACTTTTGTCATGGGTTTGCATAAGAACGATGCAAACCTTGCAGTTGCTAAGCGTGAAAACTCGGTTATTTTGCAGGAAGACAACTACTCGTCAAAGTACGATGGTTTTAACCCTAATGATCCTGAAAGCAATATCATATTCAGCCTTTTCCAAAATGCATATTCCGATCAGAGCCTTTTGCTTGCTGCATCGATAGAGGAAGAATTCAAGTCGTCGCTGAAGCGTTTCGATCGTGGTGTAAAGCAGGCAGGATTCCTTGTGCTTTGGAAAACGGCCATGCCAAGTGTTTTGACAGAAATAGGATTTATCAGCAATCAGGAAGAGGAACGCTACTTAAATTCAGAAGCTGGACAAACGGAGATAGCAACATCAATATACAATGCGTTTGCGAAGTATAAGTCACAATACGATAATTCAAATATATATCTTGAAAAAATCAATGTGCAGCCGCAAGCATCGCAGAACAAGGAGAATAACGATAAGACTTCGGCGCAGAACTCTCCGGCAAAAGACAACAAGCAGGAAACTGTAAAGCCTAATAGCAATAATAACGTGTCGGCTACTAATGCTGGTACAACAACAGCTACTACGACCGCAACTGCAACCTCAACTGCTGCTACAACAACTGCTAACAAATCCGATGACAAGGAAGGTATTCGATTCAAAGTGCAGGTGAGAATGTCACCAAAGCAACTTGAAATAAACGAGAAGAATTTTGCAAAATACACAGATAAGGTTTCATATTACATTCATGAAGGCAGTTATAAATATACTGTAGGATCGGAAACGGATTATAATGCAATCCTAAAATTTTTCCAGGAAGTAAAATCTTCATATCCGGGCTGCTTTATTATTGCATTGAAGGATGGTTGTAGAATGGATTTGAATGAAGCCATAAAGGCGACAAAAAAATAACAAAGTCATGAAGAAGAAAAACAGAAAATACTTTTTATATGGAATACTTGGCGTTATTGTCCTTGTAGTTACTTACTTTGGAATTGGATTTTTGAAAGGAAGCCAGCTTTTCAAGAGTACGGAATATTATTATGTTTATTATGACCGTGTTGATGGTTTGAACACCTCAAGTTTGGTCTTGGTTAATGGCTATAAGATAGGAAAAGTATCGGAAATAAAATTACTTCCCGACAAAGACTGCAAAATACTTGTTACACTTGAAATTCAAAAGGATTTCCAAATCCCTGACTCATCAGTTGCTGCTATTATCAGTACCGACATAATGGGTACTAAGGGTATCGAAATGCAATTCAGTGAAAAAACTACATACTACAAACCAGGCGACTATATCATCGGAAAAACGCAAGAAAATTTAAAGGACCAGATAAGTTCAGAGGTTTTGCCGGTAAAGAAAGCTGTTGAAGATTTGATGGCAGAGATTACCGATGTCATTGATATTGTGTCGGGTGTGTTCAATGAGGATACACGGCAAAATCTGGAAGAAAGTTTTGCTTCATTGAGAAATTCTCTTGTACATCTAGAACATTCTGTTGGGCGTATAGATAATATCATGGCTAAGGAAACAGACGATATTGTTGACATTCTTGCCAATGTTAAGACTTTGAGTGATTCTTTAGCTGCAAGTTCAAATGAGATAAATGAATTCATCAACAATATATCCACATTTTCCGATACCTTGGTGGCATTGAACCTAACCAAGACTGTTAACGAGGTGAATAGTGTAGTTGCAAAAGTAAATGATGTGGTGGATAGGGTAAATAGGGGCGAAGGTACGCTTGGAGAACTTATTAAGGACAATACTCTGGCATTGCAGGTCGAAAATGCTGCTATGAATCTTGACAAGCTGCTCACCGACATTAGGGTGCATCCAAAGAAGTACATAAATCTGAGCCTTATTTCTGGAAAGTCGTATTATGTTACCGACGAAGGCTATTTGTCGGAAAAAGATCAGGAGCGGATGAAGAAGCAGCAGGAAAAGGATGCTGAGGAGTCGCAAAAGGATATACAGAAGCAAATGAAGTCGGAAACTAAGGGCGGACTTTATTTTGCAATTCAGATTTTATCGGCCACGTCGAAAATAGAGAAATCTTCAAAGGAATTTAAGTCGCATACCGATGTTGTTGAATTCCATAGCGATGGAAGGTACAGATATGTACTTTATCCACATTCGAATCCTAAATATACAGAAACGCATCTAAAGACTGTTAAGACCGAATTCCCGGACGCTTTCCCAGTTGCTATTGAAAACGGAAAGATAATATCGTATGATGAAGGTCGGAAAAAATATATTGAAAAATAGTATATGAAATGAGATTGTGATACAAAACTGGCGGGCAAGCGCCCGTCAGTTTTTTTTGTTTCTATCGCATCTCGGTTATTGACTTGCATTTTTCAAACGATTTTAGCGGATGGCAATAACTTTTTATAGTTGCACCATATCGTAGTCCAAGGTTGTCAAGGTTGTCTTCTTTTTTTCAAAGACAACAGGGACAACAAAGACAACTTTTTTCTTGGTGAATAGCAATGTTGTCTAATGTTGTCAAGGTTGTCTTCTTTTTTTCAAAGATAACAAGGTCAACAGTGGCATTTTTTTCCGGTTGAATCGCAACGTTGTCCAAGGTTGTCAAGGTTGTCTTCTTTTTTTCAAAGACAACAAGGACAACAGAGACAAACAAAGAAAGGTATGATTTCATTTTTAGCAGACAAAAAAATCGGGTAACCAATTGATTGACTACCCGATTTCTTGTGCTATGAGACGATTCTTTACTTTTTCCTAAATGATAGTGAGTTGTTTTGCACTGCAACTTCAATGGTATCGCCTTCGTGAACCTCGTCACCGATAATCATCTTGGCAACTTGATTCTCGATTTCGTGCTGTATGTAACGCTTTACAGGTCTTGCTCCGTAAATCGGGTCGTAGGCGCTGTCGCCGATAAACCTGATGGCTTCGTCGCTGATGCTGAGCGTGTAGTTGTTTTCTGCCATCTTCTTAATCAGATGTCCGAGCTGAATCTTAACGATGCCTATAATCTGATCCTTGCTCAACGGCTTGAAGATGATGGTTTCGTCGATACGGTTGAGAAACTCGGGGCGGACAAACGATTTCAGTGTTGCCATTATGTTCTGGCGAGTCTTTTCCTCGTCGTACTTGCCGCTGTCTATCTGCTCTTGTATGAACTGAGAACCGATGTTTGAGGTCATTATTATTATTGTGTTCTTGAAGTTTACCGTACGACCCTTGTTGTCGGTAAGACGACCATCCTCAAGTACTTGCAACAGAATGTTGAAGGTGTCGGGATGTGCCTTTTCAATTTCGTCTAGCAGAACCACCGAATAAGGTTTGCGTCTTACAGCCTCGGTAAGCTGACCACCTTCCTCGTAGCCGACATATCCTGGAGGCGCTCCGACCAGACGCGATACGCTGTGCTTTTCCTGATATTCACTCATATCGATACGCGTCATCATGTTTTCGTCATCGAACATGAATTCTGCTAAAGCCTTTGCCAGTTCGGTCTTACCGACACCTGTCGAACCAAGGAAGAGGAACGAACCGATAGGCCTTTTCTCATCCTGCAAGCCAGCACGTGAACGTCTTACGGCATTTGCAACTGCATCAATTGCCTCGTCCTGACCGACAACACGCTTGTGAAGTTCGTCCTCCAAGTGCATCAGTTTGAAACGCTCGCTCATTGCCAGACGGCTAACTGGAATGCCAGTCCAACGGCTGACTATTTCTGCAATATCTTCGGCATCAACGGTTTCGTCAACCAAGCCTTTGTCGCCCTGAATGGTTTTCAGTTTGCCTTTCAGTTCTTCGATGTTGCGCTCGCTTTCCTTTATTTTCCCATAGCGGAATTCTGCCACCTTGCCGTAGTCGGCATTGCGTTCAGCAACTTCGGCTTCGTGCTTGTAGTTCTCGATGTTCTGCTTCTCGGTCTGAATCTTGTCAACCAAAAGTTTTTCTTCTTTCCACTTCGACATCAACGAGTTGCGTTCGTTGCCGAGTTCTGCGAGTTGCTTCTCAATCTCCTTTACCTTTGATGTGTCGTTTTCGCGCTTCAAGGCTTCCTTTTCTATTTCCAGTTGCTGAATCTTACGGTTCAGAACATCGATTTCCTCAGGCACCGAGTTTACTTCAATACGTAACTTTGATGCTGCTTCATCAATAAGGTCGATTGCTTTATCGGGCAGGAACCTTTCTGTAATGTAACGGTTCGAGAGTTCTACAGCTGCAACAATTGCCTCGTCGAGGATACGCACCTTGTGGTGGGTTTCGTAGCGCTCCTTCAGACCACGAAGTATGGAAACCGAACTTGCGATGTCTGGTTCGTCAATCATAACTGTCTGGAAACGACGCTCGAGAGCCTTGTCCTTTTCGAAATACTTCTGGTACTCGTCGAGGGTAGTGGCGCCGATAGCACGAAGTTCGCCACGGGCTAGGGCAGGTTTCAGGATGTTTGCAGCGTCCATTGCGCCCTGCGATTTTCCTGCGCCAACTAGGGTGTGGATTTCATCAATGAAAAGCACGATTTCACCGTTGCTTTCAACCACTTCCTTAACCACAGCTTTCAGTCGCTCCTCGAATTCACCCTGATATTTTGCTCCCGCGATAAGAAGTCCCATATCAAGTGAGTATATTTTCTTGGATTTCAAGTTGTCGGGGACATCGCCCTTGACGATACGACCTGCAAGACCTTCGGCGATAGCGGTTTTACCAACGCCAGGTTCACCTATTAATATAGGATTGTTTTTTGTACGCCTTGTAAGAATCTGCAAAATACGGCGGATTTCGTCGTCACGACCGATTACGGGGTCGAGTTTGCCGTTCATTGCACGCTCGTTGAGGTTGATAGCGTACTTGCCAAGCGCATCGTAAGTGTCTTCAGCCGACTGAGAATTGACAGTGCTGCCTTTTCTCAGTTCGAGGACAATGCTTTTCAGGTTTTCTTTGTTGAAACCGGCATCGCGCATCATCTTGCCAATGCTTTCCTTGCTTTCGGCAAGTGCCATGACAATGTGTTCAACGGAAATGAATTTGTCGTTCATTTCGGTTTTCTTCTTGTCGGCATCGATCAAAATGCGGTTGGTGTCCTGTGAGATGTAAGGTTCGCCACCATGAACTTTTGCGTAGCGCGATACTATGCTTTGAACCGTCAGTTCAAAGTTGCGCTTGTCGATTTCCAGTTTGCTGAGCATGTAGCTCATGATGTCGGGCGATTCGCTGAGCACCGCCAGAAGCAGATGCCCGGGCTCTATCGCCTGATGTCCATTTTCGCTCGCAATAATCTGAGATTTAGAGATTATCTTCTGAGCTTTCGTTGTAAAATCTTCTATATTCATAATTCTTCAATTTTTTTTCAGTTAACGCTGCGTGGTATTGCAATAAGTTTGCCGAGAAAATAGAAGAACGATGTAATACGCTTATTTTTAGAGATTTATATTATTCGTACTGAAAATATATGATGACAAAATGGCGTATATAAGCGCACTCATCAAGACAAAAAGTCACATTAACGACGTTCTTTTTCGATTTCAACGCCTACCTTGCCAATTTTTCCACCCATAGGAGGATTAAGCTTTGAGATTCTGATTCTTGCTTTTTGCAATTGTGGAAAACGTTGGAATATAGCATCAAGGATGTTTGAGGCAAGGTTTTCTACAAGGTTCGACTTGGTGTTTTTCATTATGTCGCAGATGATGGCATAAACCACTTGATAGTTTAGCGCATCGTCAAGATTGTCAGATTTTTCTGCCTTACTGGTGTCAGTAAACATGTATATGCTGACGGAAAATCTGTTTCCAGCAAACTTTTCTTCATCGTAGTGACCATGGAATGCAAAGAATTCCATGTCTTCAATGAAGATCATATTTGTGCTGTCCTGCATGTTTTAGAAAAATGCCGATTAGTATTCAAGCATTAGGTTGTCAACCCATATAGTATTGCCGATTGTTCCTGTGAATGCTTCCTGGCATGATGCACTAATAAGTAATATTGCATGAGTAACAGGAGTGTTTTCGTCGCCCCAGCCAGTTTCAGTTATCGGAACATTTTTGCCTTTGCTGTTTATTGTGTAGTACTTGCTTCTAAGAGCCATATAAGGTTGATATATGGGCGATTTTGTTGCGTCACCGTAAATAACAGGGATTCTTAGTCCATTTACCCAATCGGTTGTCGGGTTTTTGATGTGGTATATAGCTGTGCCTACTCGTTTTGCGTATACGTTTCCGTTGCTATCTTCCCAACGGTTCTGAAGGATGAGCATGATTTCCTGTTCGTCGTTACCAGATCTTGTTGACGATGATGTAGTTTTACAAACAGTGATGGTTCCCTTGTTGGGCATTGCCGACTTGTAGTCGAGTATGAGTGCCTTTGGTTTCTTGGTGAAAGGAACGCCCCATTTCATTTTGCTGTATGGATTGTCGGCTCCGTCGATTGGTTCATGAGCTTTGCCCCAGTATATTGTGCCAGAAACGAGTACTTTTATGTTTATCATTCCCAGTACTTTACATTCGGCATATTCTGTTGTAAGCTTAGCACAATATCCGTTACCACGTTTTTCGGGATATACAGTATTGCTGGTCTTTGATATGCCGGCAACCTTAGCGTAGGTGTTTGATGTTGCCCATATAGATTCAATATCAAGAGCCTTGTTGCCATATATGTTTTCTGTTGGACCTATGGCGTATATTCTTCTTGTTTTTCCACCGATTATCGATGATTCGTCAATGTACCTAGTTACCCAACTTTCAAAATCTCCAAATTGTATTTTTTTGTATGTCTGTGATTCTGCATTTTGGTTTAAGCATAAAGTTGCAATAAACAATAACGATGATATTTTCAATATTCTTTTCATATTCAATTAATTGTTATTATTCAAATTTATATTAGTTTTCGAATTAGCGGAATTTTATCCATAATTTGTTGACAATTCTTTTGGGAATTGCGTTTACCATAGGTGGCCATATTACATTTATAAGTCCTGGAGTTTTGCTGCGTCGTTTGCGGAACATTGCTTTTAATGCTTTGTTTACAAGCAATTGCGGTGTATACACAATGCGGGTCTTTACTGCAAATCTCATTAGTCCGTTGTATTTTGGACTTATATTATATAAAGGTGTGTCAACTGCTCCCGGGCATATTACTGTAGTGTGGACTCCGTAAGGTTTCATTTCGAAGTATAGAGACTTCATGAAACTTTTTAGATAAGCTTTGGTTGCTGCATACATGGTTAGACCCGGTGCAGGCAAGTGAGCTGTTACCGATGAAATTGTAAGTATGTAGCCGTAGCCACGCTTCTTCATTTCATCGCCAAAAAGAGTGCACAGTTGGGTAGGGGTGTAGATGTGTAGGCGGAGCATTGTGTTGGCTCTGTCTAATGTTGTGTTGTCCAGTTCCTTGAAAAAGAATATGCCGGCATTGTTTATAAGTATGTCTATTTGTATTCCATTTGTCTTGCAGAAGTCATAAAGATCATTTGCAGCATCGGTTTTTGACAAATCTTGGTATTTAGCTGTAACGTTTACCTTATATTCTTCTTGTAGCTGTTTGGCAACATCCTTTAATTTTTCTTCTTCATTGCTTACAATTAGCAAGTTGCATCCAGACTGAGCCAGTTGCCGAGCGTATTCAAGTCCCATTCCAGAACTTGCGCCTGTAATCAGTGCGGTGCTATCCTTCCTGATATACTTGTTGAAAGTTTTCATTGTCAGTCCTTTGCAATTTTATTTATAATTCGTGCTAATGTGTTGTTAAATAATGAATTGCAACTACATTCGCACTCAATGCCGTTCAAAAACGACGTGCAAAGTTAACACATTTATTTTTAATAGAGTTTTCTATTTCGAGCTTATTTAGTACCAATTGTTGTTAATTGGCAAATTGTCAAGCAATTACGTTTTGCGCTTAATTCTGCTTTACAAATTTTCTTACAGAAACCTTTCCCTGTGTGAACATTCTTGTAATATATGTTCCAGTTGGGAAATTCGAAACGTTTATTTCTATGATGTTTCCGTTTACCTTATTATTAGAGTAAACTAGTCTTCCTAGGTTGTCGAATATTTCTATGAAGTCGTTGTCGGAAAAACCATATAAGTTTTCAATGTATAATTCGTTGTTGCAAGGACTTGGATAAATGCTTACATTTTCGGAGAACTCAATATCTTCCACACCGACAAGGCAGGAAGCCACCCTTATTCCTGTAGAAGCAGAAATTCCATCGTATGCGTCGGAAACCTTTTGCCATTCATCGTCTTTAAGTACATATAATGTGCTTGGACGTCCGTATCCTCTGTTGTGAGACAAGCCAATGACAATATTTTCGTCAGCTGCGTAGTTTATGGTGTATCCTAGGAAAAATGGTCCGTCAACTTTCAGAGGTTCGTTGAAGGTGATTTTTTGGTAATAGTTTTCTCCTAGGTCACGCAGGTATACTCTTTGTTCCGAAATTACGGTTGTAGGAACTGGATCGTTTCCGTCCCATGTTATGAATGTCATATATGCGTTGGGGTTTGTGTATTCGAGTTTCATTATTGGGACTACAATAGATGATATTTCGTTGAATGTGTAGTATTCGAATTTGTCGGCGTAGGTTGCTATCCTGTCGCTGTTGTGTCCGCCTAAGTATCCGTCAAGTCCATGTACACCAAGCTTTATTGCGACTTCGTCATCAAGCAGGTTGCATAAAGTATCGCAATATGATCCCACATAGTTCTCGTATACTACAATGTATTCGTGTTTTGTGAGAACATCACCGCCGTTTGGGTTGGAAACAGCGAGTGTAACATCATATACGCCTGAGTGCTCGTATGTTACACCTTCAGGTAAAACTTGGAATTCTGATGTTGAAGGAGTTCCACCTTCAAATTCCCAAGACCAGAACATTGGATAGCCGTCGGATAAATCCTCGAAGCGTACTGGAGTGTTAACCTGTACAAGTCTGTTTGGACAAGTAAAATTGGCATGAGGCACGGCATTTCCTATTGAAGGTATTACATTGATATAATTTTCGAGCATTAATGTGTCGGCGCCAAGAGTGTTGGATACGATTAGTGTTACGTTAAATTGTCCCACATTGTTGTATCTGATGTTTTGTGGGTGTTGTTCATTGGAACTTGTAGGTTGTGCACCTTCGAACCACCATTGCCAAACCCAAGGCTCTCCCTGCGACAAGTCGGAGAAATTGATTGTATTGCCGGCGATTACAGTTACTTGGTTTGCTGCAAAGTATGCTGTTGGTGCCTCTGTTGGTGGAGCAACAACTTCAATGTAACTTGTACGAGTCTTAGTGTCTTCGTTGCCCTGACGGTTTCTTGCCGTTAGTGTTACATTGTATGTTCCTATGTTGTTATATGTTATAGTTGGGTTTTCATCGGTAGAACTTGCTGGATCTCCACCTGGGAATGACCACGACCAAGCGGTTGAGCGTTGCGAACGATTGGTGAATGTTACGGTTTCGCCAGCAGGAAGACGAGTTCTGTTGGCAGTAAAATCGGCAACAGGCATATTGTCGGGGCAGGCACTTTCGCGAGCACCAAGTCCTACTAATTCTCCTGAACTCAAAGGCCTGTTCAGTTCGCGCATTGATCTGTCGGGACTTATACAAATGTATGTAGGGGTTCCATCCAGATCCCAGTCGTTAAATAGGGTGCTGTTTATTGGGTTTGTTTCCAATGGTGCCATTGGGTATTCGGCATTAAATTGGTTCATATACCATTCTATTGTGTTAGGAGCATCGCTGTTATGTACAGCCACACCAATGAAAATTACATCGGCGCTGTTGCATCCCATTGCCTGGTATGTGGCAACAACATCAGGCATGTCTTCCTGACAATAATGGCATGTAGTGAAGAAAAAATCAAGAATCACATATTTTCCATCGCGGAGATATGCATTTATGTCATGTGTGTTGCCGTCTTGGTCGGTAAGAACTACTGTCTCTGTAAACTGGTCTGGAACCATCTGTGCGTATGTGCATACGGAAATTATTATCGCAGCAATCGTTATTAAAAGTCGTTTCATAAAAACATATATTATAGACAAATGCCAAAATTAAGAAATTAATTCTAATTGGAGATGTTTTTGTGGTAACTTTTTTTGAAGTTTTTTACTAGTGATTTTGTACCTGGTAAAAAGGTGTTGTGGAGTGCTGCCACTGGGACAAAAAAAATCCCGACCGAAGTCGGGACTTTCAAGTTCAAAAAACTATTTCTCAATAATCTCCTTGTGGTTCTGCAGGATGTTTTTGGCGGTGCCGACCTTATCTGAAAATTCAAACATCGACATTGCGTACCAGCCTTTGTAGTCGGGTGCCCAGTAGCGGATGCCAGCCATGCCGTGAGTCTTGCCCCACGATACAACATCGGAGTAAATGTCTGCTTGGCCCTGCTGATCCTTGTTGTAGCCTCTTACCTTCTTGTTCCAGCCGGCAAACGGACCTTCCATCTTGCCCGAAGGATAGGAGAATTCGCCGATGAAAACATTAAGGTGGCACTTTTCGTTAATCTTGGTAACGGTCTTTTTCAGGAGTTTTTTCTTATTTGCCGACATCGATGGCGCACTTGGGTAGTAGCTAATACCGGCGGTCTCCACGGCGTAGCCGTTGTCCTTCATAAAGTTAAAGAATAAAGCACTGCATTTTGGCGGGAATACAACAGTTGCAATGTGAGTGGAGAATTTTACATTAGAAGCATCGATGCCCAATTTTGCGTATGCATTCAAAATTCCAGCCTTTACAGCTGCGTAAGCCTTCGCGTCGTACTTCCATACATTGCGCTTTAGCCAGCCGCGAGCAAATACTGGGGCAGTGTATCTTTTCATTTTCTTGGCTTTCTTCAGCTTGGGGTTGACTGCGGTTTCGAGTCCCATGCTAATTCCTGCAAAACCGAAATTGGCCTCGTTGCCGAGATTCCAGTTGTTTACGGTGCAACCAGTGTTGAGAATGGCTTCTGCTACAAATTCTCCGTATGCTTCAAGCACCGTGCAGATTTCATCGAGCGAAAGTTCCGACCAAGCCTTTCCGTTTTGGAGAGCGTAAATTTCGGGATATTCCTCGAAACGCGGAGCCTGCTGCTTATCCATGTCCATATAGGTGTATGCGCACATGATTTCGGGATTGATAGGAATGTTCAATGCCGCAGCGAGCTGGCAAAGTTGGATTCCCTGGTCGAATGTGTGGACATTGGCGTTCTCGTCTTCTTCGCCGTCGGTAATATCCTCGTCGGTCTTGTGGCGCTTGGTTGCAATGCGGACATACATTTCGGTAGAGCCGAGTTCCCGGTAGATGGCTTGCAATTCAGCCGGTGTCGAAGCGGTCTTGTCGCCAATCTTGAAGGAATAGCCATCTTCGAACTGGTTCAGCGAGAAGGGGCTGAGCGAAAGAGCAACACGGAAATCGTCTTCCAATGCTATTTCTCCCTTTTTTGCACGTACAGCACCATACTGCAAGATGACAGTTTGCGAAACACCTTCTGCCATAGCAATCTCACGAATTTCCACTTCGGTGCCGTTGATGGTGGCATAGCCGTCATATTCCATAAGGTCTCCAGGGGAGATTGTGTTGTATGTTTGCTGAGACGTAATATTTTGCGTCTTTACGGCACCTACTATGCCTTGGTATTCGATTCTGTCGGCATTTCCACTGCCGTTGCATACCATCTTAACAGATGATGCACCAGCGTTTCTAATGGCTGACATCAGGTAAGTGCCTGTGTTGGCTACTGAAACGCGGAATTGGTGTATGCCCGATTGCAAGTTCTGTGTCATTGCGGTTAAAACACGACCGTTCAAATCGGCGATTTCAATAGTTACATTTCCTGCTTCTTCCACCGAAAGGTTTACTTCGGTTGTTCCGTTGAAAGGATTTGGATAATTCTGCGCCATTTCCAAGCCGCAGTTTTCGGTATTGTTCTTATTCGCTGTAACATTCTGCACCGTCAAGGTAGTGTCGGACCATAAAATGTTTTCCTGCCAGCCTTTGGTGAAATTCGTTACGACTACGCGGTTCAACTGCAAATAGTTGTTGTTCTCGTCGCGACCTGTGAATGTAAGGGTAACATCTTGTGCAACAGCACAAAGGCACATCAGCACCAATAGGGAAATAGATAAAAGTCTTTTCATTATCTTTAATTTATCTGTTTTAAAATTTGCTTGCAAAGGTACATCCTTTGAGTTGCTATTTACTATTCGTATATTCTCAAAAATTGTTCTATTTTACACATTGGTAATTTGTGTTTATATGTTATTGTGTGGGTTAGTGTATTTGTAAATTGTTTCTGTATGTACATTATTATTGGCTGCAATAAAAAAGCATTGTACATAACAGCACAATAATTGAAATGTATTGAAAAAGCAAATGTTGGGTTTAATTATCGCTCAACCCAATTTTCGCATTTCACACCTGGCATTAGGCTAAAATGCTTGATATTTTCTGTAACGACCGTTAGTCCGTAGTGGAGGGCAGTCGCACCAATAAGCATATCGAACTGACCGACTTCCTTGTCCAAGTTTTTCCTTATTTTATTCAATGCGCAACGAATCAGTCCGTATTCTTCAAAAACATCACTAATGTCGTATATTATAATGTCGCGTCGCAGGAGTTGTGGCTCTTTGATATGTCTTTCATAGTCGTCACTTTTGATAGCACCGTATGTTAATTCTGCCAATGTTATCTCGGATGCGCATAGATTTTTGCGACCTACGGCATCTATGTGTTGTGGTACACCATTACGTTGGTGAAAATATTCAATCCATGTGCAGGTATCAAGTATATATTTCCCCATCAGTCATCAAGATTAACGTCAAGCATATACTCATTTTTGCGCCCTTCCTTGATTGCAGCTTCCATACGGGCAGCATCTTCAGGGTCGTCAGCCCAGCAACCACAAAGGCTCCAAAATTCTCTTTCTTTTTCCTCTTCTGTAAGTTCTGTCTCAACGAAATCTTTTTTTGCCGCCAATGAAGTGGTCAACATCGCAGCCAATTCCATTTTTACATTGTCGCTAAGTCCCTTCAGCATATCCCAATATTTCAGGCTTACAGGCGAGTGCGGTGTATAAGCAGTTCCATTCATAACCAAATCCTTTTGTAAATATTTGCAAACTTACATATAAATCTTGAATTATACGCTAAAAGAATGAAAATCTTTCTTTCGCAATATAATATTGTCATTTCTTGGATATTGTTCCATTTGTCATATTTGCTTATTTAGTATGCTGAAATTTATTAACTTTGCACTTGAAAATTGTTTTAAAATTCGCATACCATGACCAACGATGCTACATCGAAAAACTTGCCTGTTTTGCTAGATATAGACAACATTAAAAGCAATGTTTGTCTCGGCGACGACTTGCGTCTGGCTGTCATTGAAGGGCTGTCGACATCGTTGCCCGAATATTTCCAGACTGCCGTCTATGCGCTGAATCTCCATATTCGTGGCAAGATAACCGCCCATATAAATCATCAGTTGTATGAGATAGACGCACCTTGTTTTTCGTCTATCCTTATCGGACAGTCTATCGGCGTGGTTGAGGCGAGTGAAGATATGTTGCAGTACATTTTGAGTTTTTCGCCGTCGTTTGCCGAGGAACTCAATCTGAAGTTATCTGGCGAAGCTCATGTTAGGGCATATATGCGTCCTTTTATGCAACTGACAGAAAAGCAGATGTTTGTGGTACAGCACTACCTTGATTTGTTGCGAGAAGTTATGTTATCTCCTGATGTGAGCAATGTCCACGAGGTAGCGCTTGACCTTGTGCGTTCGATGATGTATTTCGTTTACGGGTTGTACGACAAGTCTTTTACAAAACTATACACGCTTTCGCGCTCGGAGGAACTGGCAGGGCGATTCCTTTCGTTGGTTGAAATGCATTGCCACGAGCATCATACTATTGATTGGTATGCCGACGAGATGTGTCTGTCACCCAAATATATCGCCAATGTGGTGAAGCAGGTTACAGGGCGCACTGCCTACGAATGTATAAGGCAGAATCTTGTCAAGCAGGCAAAGTCGTTGTTGCAGACGACTGCACTTCCCGTGCAGCAGATTGCAGACCGACTTGGATTCCAGAACCAGAGCCATTTCGGGACATTTTTCCGTAGAGCGGAAGGGGTAAGTCCCAAGGAGTATAGGAGCGGGTTGAAGATTTGAAGATTGCTTGCGCGAGCTAAAGGTTAGCTACGCTGATTTAAAAATTCGAGGATTTGAAAATTTGATGGTTACAGTTCCAATCTAATCTTATTTCTGTTGGTTTCGGCAGGTTGCGATGCATTGCTTGTCTTGTACGAATTGAAATTGTAGCGAATATCTATTCCCAACAAAAAAACATCATCCGTCTTTTTCAGATCCTGAAACAAGTTCAGGATGACACCGAAGGCGGATGATGTTATTTGTCCCAAGCTTTATTTTTCTGTTGAAATGTATTCTTTCAGCGCAGCCACATAGTTTTCGAATGCTTCTATTCCGGCTGGGGTAATCTTGCAGGTTGTGCAGGGCATTTTCCCCTTGAAGCCTTTTTCGACTGATATGTAGCCTGCAGCACTAAGCTTGTCGATTTGCACGCTGAGGTTCCCCGATGTTGCGCCAGTCTGCTTCTTGATGTAGCTAAACTCGGCACTATCGACATCGGCCAGAATGGAAATCACTGCCAATCTCAGCTCCGAATGAAGAATCGGGTCAAGTTTTGGAAACATAGCTACTTGTATTGAAATTTAATAATCAGACCAGTTACCACGAGAATAATTCCACCAAGGGTGAAAATGAGCAGTTGCGCCTCATTGTAAACCATTGATGCAAACACGGCTCCGCCGATGCCAAGGATAAATCCACCGATGGTGATAGCCCAGTTTTTAAGCAGGAATCCCGAGATGCTTTCGGCAAAACCAAGGAGCACGACAATTACGAGCGAAATGTTCATAGGTACTGCCAGCATTGCGATGACACTGATACTGACTGCAAAAATGCAATAGGTGAGCCATATCAGTCCAAGCTGCTTGTTGATGACATTTTGTGGCACATCGGTATTCTTCCTGTCGAGGATTCTCACGATGGGGAAACCCAATGCAGGCATGGCAAACCAGGCGCAATTCCATACGGGACTGCCGGTGATGTGCCAAAGTTCGTATATGACAAGCGATGTCACTGTGAGCAAAATACCCCAAAGCATAAAGTGCTTTGCATTGTTCTGAAGGATGATGCGTCTGCTGTTGTTTAGCATTTCACTAATTAGAGAGAGGCTCTCCTGAGCTGTCATCTCTTTGTTTTGTTCTTTCTGTTCCATAATATCAAATTTTAAATTAACCTTATTTATTATTTCTTTTTGTGACCTAATCACCACCGCGCGTTAGTTCTTAAATCACTTTGCAAAAATAAACAAGTTTATAATATAAACTAAAATATTTTTGAAAAATTTTCATTGTGAGATAATATGTTGATTAATAATGAGTTCTATGTCTATTTTTCTTTGAGAATGTGTCGTGTGACGAGAAAAAATTAAGAAAGGAAGATGAAAAAGCGTAATTTTTTGGGGAGGGAGACAAAAAATGGGGCATCATTACAATCCTTCGATTTCGTCTCGGCTTAAACCGGTAATCTTGCAAATTTCGTTTGTTTCGTAACCAAGTGACTTCATTCTAGTTGCTGTTTGGATAAGATTTTTGTGGACTGCTGATTCGTAAATTACTTGTTCGTTCTTCTCCCATTCTTCCCAGTTTGTTTCGGAAAGATAACGGGTTACTTGCTCGCGAAGAGGATGAAGGTCCTCTTTTATAACTTTCCAAATTTCGTTGGCATTAATTTGATAATAGTCGTGAACCAGCACATGACGCATCTTTTTGATAAATGTCCAAGGGGTTTCTGAATGTTGGTTAGTGAAGGCATGTGTAAGGTTATAAGATGCTTCCCCGATAATTTCAATATTTTTTACAATACCATAATATTTAAGTTTGTCGGCACTGATTTCTTCCAATGTCTTTCCTTCTGCGAAGCTGAGAATACAATCAATGGCATCAATTATATGTTGCAACCGTTCTTTATCCCTAACTTTTTCTCTCATAGATTAATTTTTTATCACGATTAGCACTTTCTACAGCGAAAGGTAGCAATGTTCCATCTTCGACTATGTCAACTGGACGGTCAAGGATTTTTTCCAGTTCACAAATCATTGCAGCGTGTTTCAGCAGACTTATTCCATCTTCATCATATTGCACAAGCAGGTCAACATCGCTCAATGGAGTTTCTTCGCCACGGGCAAACGAGCCGAACAACCAAGCTTTCTGTATTGGCTGTGTCTTGAAATAATCGGCAATCAGTTGTTGCATCATCTTGTTGCTCATAGCGATATTTATTTGTCGTTTGCGGTACAAAGATATATTTTTTTTTGTAATCGAGAATGAAATATTTGATAAGAGTTAACCTAAATGTCTGGTGGTATTAAGCGATAAGAATATCCTATCAAACATAAAAGGAAATGCTTATCTGTTTTTTTTACATTCCGCTCGTGCCGCGGTGACATTTACTTTTTTTGTCACCAAAAACAGTAAACAAAAAAAGTGTGTCCGCTGAGTCTGCTTCGCTAAAAATCAGTTACACTTCGCTAAAAATCAGAAATTTACCATATGTGATGGTTGCGCTTTAGACGCGAACCATCACAACGGTTTCAAACAGACTGATTTTTTACGCTTCGTGCCCCCGATTTTCTTAACGCTCATCAGCCAAGGCGGCAATCAAGGTATCGCTTTCAGCGATGAGTAAAAAACAAAATCCGTCTTCGTGAGATTTCGTTTTTGCATTACAACATAAATCTCCACACGCAGTCCATTTAATAATGCAGTAAAAAAATGGCCGTATCTCACGACACAGCCAGTTTTACGATTTTTTGTATCTTTGCATCAATAAGGCCCGACATTTCCTGAGAAATCAAACTGTCTGGTATTGTTTTTTTTATGAATATGTCAAATTATTTTTGTATCTTTGTGGCAAATTTTATGAATCAATGGCAACACGAATAGCAGATACACCGATTCTGAATGAGGCAGAGACAAGAGATTTGCTTTTGCATTCTTTCCGTACTCGCACAAAGGAGGAAAAGGAATCCTTTGATGCAGAAATGGATAAGTGGCGTAAGGCATACGAGTTTATGAAATCAATATCAGATGGAAACTTTTAGGAATATTGTCCTGACTGATTCTCACATTATAAAACCGTTTGATTGCGGAAATGACGACTTGAATGACTTTCTGTTTTCGGACGCAAAGAATAATTCCCGATATTTGCATTATGTCACATATATAATTGAGACGGAAAGCCAGACTGTTGCATATTATTCGCTTGCAAATGATAGTTTGAATTTGTCTGCAAATTTTGGAATGTTAGAAGAAATTTCGGAAATTGTTGACCCATGTTGTTTTGACATTATTAGTTCGTGTAAATCGTTACCAGCAGTGAAATTAGGAAGGCTCGCCGTTGATAGAAAATACCAAAGTAGTGGAATCGGTGAGAATATATTACAATCATTATTCTATTCTTTCACTCACGGCAACAAGACAGGTTGTCAATTTATGCTTGTTGATGCAATTAATGTTCCGAGAGTTATTTCGTTTTATGAAAGGAATGGCTTCGAGTTGATTTCTGCAAGAGATATTGGCAACTCATCGAGAATGATGTACAGATGCCTAATAAACATTTGATTTTAGTAAAAAAATGGCCGTATCTCATGACACAGCCAGTTTTACGATGATTTTTGTATGCCTTATAAAATTCAGTCTTTATTGAAATGAAAGTTTGTTCATCGTTTTTTGTGTTTGTGTAAATAAATGTAAATTAACTTTGGTTTTGCAAAAGTACAGCCGTTGCGATAGATGTGCAATCCCGAAAAATGATGAAAAAAGAGGTCGGGATTAACTATATGTTGTGATAGGAGGGAATATCGGCTATGCCATAATTTGTTTAACCTCGCCACAAAGCGAACAATCTGTCCTTCTCAACTAATCCCTCCCCAAAAATATTTTTGCCAATTCATTTCCAATTCCTATTTTTGTACCTTGTATTATAAGGTATGGATTGATGTATTCAAGCGAAGCACATATTGACACGGATATTACAAGGAAAATTATTTTTAATTTGTTAAATATCAATCAATTGTTCATTTCTTACACACCATACAAATTTAACTACAGTCATTTATCAACCCTTATCTCAGATAATTATAAATTTTAGTATATGAACAAGTCGATTTTATTGATTTTAGGAGTGTTGTTGCTGTCGGTATTGGCAGCTAATGCACAGAATCTCGACCGCATTAGCATGAGTTCGGGCGGAGCGGCTGGCGACAATGTAAACTATGTCCTCGGTGAGACATTCAATTTTACAATGGCAACTGGCGGAAGCGATGGCATTAGCCTCGAAAGCGGTTCCCTAAGCAGCGATGAGAACACTGGCGGCGACATTCCGACCATCCTGCAGGAAGCCTCAGAATTGCCCTCGCAGATAGAATGTTATCCGAATCCAGTTTCTGACATTCTAACCGTTGATTTCAACGGCACAGAAGGTGTTACAGGCGTGGCAGTGTTCAATGCGCTGGGACAGATGGTGCTGCAGACATCGGCAAATGGCGAAAAGGCATACCTGAATGTAAAGTCATTGCCGGCAGGCAGTTATTTTGTGTCGGTGATGAATGGAAAAGATGTAATAGCGGTAAAGAAAATAGTGAAGAGTTGAGAGTGGTGAGACGAGAGTTGAGAGATGAGAGAAGAGAAGTTGTCCTTCGACAGGCTCAGGAACCAAAAGTTGAGAGATGAGAGATGAAAGCGCTGAGTTGAGAGTTTATATGGACGAACAGCTTACTGCCCCTACACCCTTAAAGCCGTTACGAACTTTAAGGTCGTTAAACATGGGCAGAAAGGCTGTAAGGACAACCATAAACAATCTCAAACTATTTCAAACCATTTCAAACAATCATAAACAACCTCAAACAACTTAGAAACAAATTAAAAATTACAGTATATGAAAAAGTTCATTTTTACCCTCTGCCTCCTTATGGCAGCAATGTTCCTGACGGCACAAGATGTACCTCAGGCGATTAATTTCCAGGCCATAGCCCGCGATGCAAACAGCGAAATTATGGCTAACACACCGATTATGATTCAGTTGTCAATCCTCGACGGAGCGCCCGACGGCGAACTGGTTTACCGTGAAATCCGTTCGCTGACGACCAACGCCTACGGCTCGTTCTCGTTCCAGATAGGCCGCGACCCCTATATGGCTGTTGGCGAATTTGCCGACATCGACTGGGGCGGAGGACGCAAGTTTCTGAAGATTGACTACGACCCCACGGCAATGCTTCAGTTCGACCTCTCGCTCGGCACAATCGAGTTTGTAAGTGTTCCGTATGCATTTGCGGCAGGAGGTGTTTCCTATATTGATGCCACTGGAGCCAACGATGGCGATGTCCTTGCCTACAATGCCACAAGCGGTCGTTTCGAACCTGTAGCAATGAGCAGCACTGGTGGTGGAACCTATACAACTCCAAACCTTTCGGCAGTGCTTTCCGAAGGAAATTCGGCGAATAATACCACGATTTCCGACCTTGCAGCACCCGTAAATGCAAACGACGCAGCAACCAAGGCGTATGTTGATGCACTTGTGGCACAGTTGCAGGCTGCTATTGAAGCACTGAATCCAACATCGACCGAAACTACTGGCTCATTAAACGGACACGACTGGGTTGACCTCGGTCTGCCAAGCGGCACCAAGTGGGCAACCTGCAATGTGGGCGCAAGCACACCGACTGCATACGGCAACTACTACGCTTGGGGCGAAACGACAACTAAGGAAACTTACAACAGCAGTACTTATACCTATTCAGGCAATCCGACCACACTTCCATCAAGTGCCGATGCCGCTACTGCCAACTGGGGAACTGGCTGGAGAATGCCGACCTACGATGAACTGAATGAGTTGAAAAACAACTGCACAGTAACTTGGACAACCCAGAACGGAGTAAACGGACGCTTGTTCACCGGACCAAACGGCAACTCCATTTTCCTGCCCGCTGCCGGCTATCGCCTCGATAGTGAGCTCAACGATGCCGGTTCCTACGGCTACTACTGGTCGAGTTCGCTCTACACGGGCAATCCGGACGACGCGTGGTACCTCTACTTCACTTCGGGTTCTTACCGTATGTACGACGACTACCGTTACTTCGGGCAATCCGTTCGCGCTGTTTGTGTGGGTACAAGCGTTGGTAGCGAGTCCACAGATCTTCCAACTGTAACAACATGCGAGGCATCTGACATTACTACTACCGGCGCAACCCTTTCTGGCAATGTGACCTCCGCTGGTGGAGCAACTGTAACCGCATGCGGTTTCCTCTACGGCACAAATTCCAGCAACCTTTCGCAAACAGTACAGAGCGGCAGTGGAACAGGTAGTTTTACTGCAAGTCTTACAGGGCTTACCTCTGGCACAACCTATTATTATAAGGCATACGCCACCAACAGCGCAGGTACGGCTTACGGCGAAATAATGTCGTTTACTACGGAAAACTCAGGAGCAACTACAGGAACCTTGTATGGCCACGACTGGGTTGACCTCGGTCTTCCGAGCGGACTTCTTTGGGCAACAACAAACGTAGGTGCCGAAAATCCAGAAGATTACGGCAACTACTACGCTTGGGGCGAAACAACGACCAAGGAAACATACAATTTGAATAACTATAGGTATTATGACGGATCAAGCTATACCAAATACACAGGTTCAGATGGCTTGACAGCCTTGCAGTCTTCCGATGATGCTGCTACCGCCAACTGGGGCGAAGACTGGAGAATGCCGACTGAAACAGAAATGTATGAATTGTGGTACAACTGCGCTCACGTTTGGACAACCAAGAACGGAGTAAACGGATGCTTGTTCACTGGACCTAACGGCAACTCTATTTTCCTGCCCGCTGCCGGCTACCGCAGCTATAATGAGCTCCGCTATGCCGGTTCCTACGGTCGCTACTGGGGTTCGCTCGACTCGGACTATACGGACTGGGCGATGTACCTCTACTTCAACAATTCGGGCGATTGCTACTTTGGCGGCACCAACCGCTACTATGGATTTTCTGTGCGTCCTGTCTGCGTGAGTACAAGCGTTGGTAGCGAGTCCACAGATCTTCCAACTGTAACAACAAGCGAGACATCTGACATTACTACTACCGGCGCAACCCTTTCTGGCAATGTAACCTCCGCTGGCGGAGCAACAGTAACCGCCCGCGGCTTCCTCTACGGAACAAATTCCAACAATCTTTCACAAACCGTACAGAGCGGCAGCGGTACTGGCAGTTTTACCAAGGCTCTTACAGGCTTGACCTCTGGCACAACCTATTACTATAAGGCATACGCCACCAACAGCGCAGGTACGGCTTACGGCGAATTAATGTCGTTTACTACTCAAACCGCCTCTACCTCATACAGCGAGCCAACTGGCTATTTGAACGGCTACGGCTATGTTGACCTCGGTTTGCCTTCTGGCACCAAGTGGGCAACCTGCAATGTAGGTGCAAGCACGCCAACAGCATACGGCAACTACTATGCTTGGGGCGAAACGACAACCAAGGAAACATACAACAGCAGTACTTATACATATTCCGACAATCCAACCACGCTTCCATCAAGTGCCGATGCTGCCACAGCCAACTGGGGCGCAGGCTGGAGAATGCCGACTCAGACAGAAATGCAAGAATTGATAAACAACTGCACCGTAACTTGGACAACACAGAACGGAGTAAACGGACGCTTGTTCACGGGATCTAACGGCAACTCTATTTTCCTGCCCGCTGCCGGCTACCGCGACGGTAGTGAGCTCTACGATGCCGGTTCCGGCGGCCTCTACTGGTCTAGTTCGCTCGGCTCGGACAGTACGGACGACGCGTGGCGCCTCTACTTCAATTCGGGCAATTACGGCATGAACTACCGCAACCGCGGCTATGGGTTGACCGTTCGCGCGGTTTGCCAGTCTCAGAACTAATCTTTTGTTCTCCCCCAAAACGCGCAAAGCGGCGGAAACATTGCAGTGCGGTGCATGCGCGGTAGCGCACACAAGGGCACCGCAGGGCAAGGTTTCCGCGCGGCAGGGGGGGGTAGCGGGCTGAAAGCCCAGCAAGCACAACAGGTTTAGGCAACGCCTCAAACCGAATGTACAAGTACCACCTACGCCCTGAAAGGGCAAAAGCGAAGAAATTACGATTGAAACTTAGATACGCCGCAGGCATTCAAACATAGAACGGCGAAGCCCTCAACTAAGTTAAACATTCAAACGTGCGAAGCACAAAGAAAACCATCTTATTATCGAATCTTCTCTGCGATTTCCTCTATTACCTTTGGATAATATTCGTACTCAAGTTTATGCACCTTGTTGGCGATGTCGTCGGGTGAGTCGGAAGGGCTTACTTGCACTTTTGCCTGGAAGACGGTGTTGCCTTTGTCGTAGTTGCCATCGATGAGGTGGATGGTTATTCCAGTTTCGGTTTCTCCGCTTTGCTTCACGGCTTCGTGTACGTGCATTCCGTACATTCCCTTTCCGCCGAACTTAGGCAGTAGGGCAGGGTGTATGTTGACGATTCTGTTGGGGTATTCCTTTATAAGGTATTCGGGAACTAGCCACAGGAAGCCGGCGAGGACGATGAGGTCAATCTCGTTTTTGCGGAGGTATTCCATTATTTTTTTCCCGTCGTTGAAATCGGCTCGGTTGAATGTCAGGGAGTCGAGGTTTAGGCGTTTTGCACGCTCAAGTACGAAGGCATCGGGCTTGTTGCAGAGTACACAGACGGGTTTTGCGATGGTTTTTCCGTTGAAGTAATTTGTGATATTTTCGACGTTAGTGCCTGAACCAGAAGCGAATAGCGCTATTCTTATAGTTTTGTTCATAGTTTTGTCCTTTATGTTTGATTATCAGTGCAAAGTACGACAAAAAAAATGGCACGGGCAAAAAAGAATCAAAAAAGTTTGACTATCTGAAATGTATTTTGTTATTTTGCGGCGATTTTTTAAAGTGTATTTTTATTAACTTAAATTAATGTTTTATGTCAGACATTGCATCTAGAGTAAAAAGTATTATAGTAGAAAAGTTGGGTGTTGACGAGGCAGAAGTAACACCAGAAGCAAGTTTCATTCAGGATTTGGGCGCTGATTCGCTGGATACTGTAGAATTGACAATGGAATTTGAAAAGGAATTCGGCGTTGAAATTCCGGATACTGAGGCTGAAAATCTCACAACTGTAGGAGCTGCAATCGCCTACATCGAAGCACATATAAAATAATATATGGAGCTAAAGAGGGTAGTCGTAACAGGAATGGGCGCAATATCGCCCGTAGGGCTGACCTGTCTCGAAACGTGGAACAATGTTCGGGACGGTGTCAGTGGCTCTGCCCTTATCGACTCCTACGACACCTCTTCTTCTAAAACAAAGTTTGCTTGCACGGTAAAGAATTTCAATCCAGAGGAATACTTTGACAGAAAGGAACTCCGCAAGCTTGATAGGTTCAGCCAGTTTGCCATTGTAGCTTCCGACGAGGCAATAAAGGACAGTGGCGTTGATTTTGACAAGGTTGACAGGACTAGGGCTGGAGTTGTTTGGGCATCAGGAATCGGTGGGTCAAACACAATTTTTGGTGAAATCATTGACTACACAAGCAGTGCAGTTTCTCGTTTTTCACCATTCTTTATTCCAAAGATAATATCGGATATAGCGGCTGGAACCATTTCCATCAAATATGGTCTGATGGGACCCAACTACAATACCGTTTCGGCTTGCGCATCGTCGGCTAACGCTTTGATTGATGCTGTAAACCTTATCCGTTTGGATATGGCCGATATGATTGTCATCGGTGGTTCTGAAGCCTCTATAAACGAGGTCGGAATGGAAGGTTTCCAGTCGATGCAGGCAATATCGAAGAACAATGAGGAGTATCAGACCGCTTCACGTCCATTCTGTGCGACCCGCGATGGTTTTGTAATGGGAGAAGGCGGATGTGCTCTTGTTATCGAGGAATATGAACACGCTGTGAGACGCGGGGCAAAAATCTATGCCGAAATAGCGGGCGTTGGTCTTTCTGCCGATGCTTACCATATTACGGCTCCTCACCCAGAGGGACTTGGCGGTATGATAGCTATGAACAACGCACTCAAGAATGCTGGAATAGCACCCGAAAAGATTGACTACATAAATGCACACGCTACATCAACGCCAATAGGCGATGTGCCAGAAATCCTTGCTATCCAGAAAGTTTTCGGCGAACACGCGTACAAGCTCAACATCAGTTCCACAAAGTCGGAAATCGGACATTTGCTTGGTGCCGCAGGGGCAATAGAGTCTATGTTCTGCATTTTCGCAATAAACGAGGGCGTAGTACCTCCGACAATAAACCATAAGCAGTTTGACGAGAAGATTGACCGCAACCTCAACCTCACATTGCATAAGGCGCAAAAGCGTAACGTTGATTATGCAATGTCTAACGCATTCGGTTTCAGCGGGCACAATACTTCCATCATCTTCAAAAAAATGGACAAGTAATGTTTCTATCCTTTCTTTTCAAGAAGAAAAATCCCAAGGACGAAAAACTAAAAAGACAGCTTGAAGAGATAATTGGCTTTAAGCCAAAGGAATTGCTGTATTACAAAATGGCTCTCCGCCATTCGTCGGCAAACAAGAAGCAAAAGGAAATACGTTATAACAACGAGCGTCTTGAATTTCTTGGCGATTCGGTAATAAGCACGGTGGCGAGCGCAATGCTGTACGAAAAATACCCGAATGCCCCCGAAGGCATACTTTCGGTGCTGCGTTCAATGCTTGTAAGCCGCAAGAGCCTTAACCGTGTGGCTTCTGAATTGGGATTAATACGCCTGATGCAGTACAAGGAAGGCAAGAACAATGAAATCAAGAACATTACTGGCAATTCATTCGAGGCATTGGTCGGTGCAATATATTTCGACAAGGGCTATGCAGCCTGCGAAATCTTTGTAAATAGGATATTTGACAAGTATTTCGATGTCGCAAACCTTATGAAGCACAACAGCGACTACAAGTCGCGATTGCTCCAGTATTCGCAGAAGGAAAAGTTTGTTCTTGTAATTGACACATTTGAAAGTATGGAAGCTTGCGAAAAGCAGTATCATTTTGAAACTGAAATTTGCATCGACGGCAAGTTTGTGGCAACAGGCAAGGGCTGGACGAAGAAGGAGGCCGAGCAGATGGCTTCACTGTCGGCTCTAAAATATCTCGGCAGAGAATAAATTGTAAATCATTGGTTTTTAGGATATAGATAAATCTCTGTTAGGAGAGAGGGTTTGCTTTTGCAAAAAAGTTTTTAGTATTAGCAAAATAAGTGCTAACTTTGTCACAATTTTTAAATGCGTAGAATGAAGCAAAGGACAATAGCTGGCGCAGTAAGGTTAAACGGAAAAGGTTTGCACTTCGGGAAGGAGACGACATTGACGGTAATGCCAGCCGAACCAAATAGCGGATATGTGTTTGTAAGAACAGACTTGGAAGGCTGTCCGCAGGTAAGGGCTATTGCTGATAATGTTAATGAGACATCAAGGGGTACCACAATAGAGGAGAATGGAGTTTCGGTAAGCACAATCGAACATTTGATGGCAGCCACATACGCTATGGGTATCGACAATGCTGAATTCCACGTTGATGGTCCAGAAGTCCCTATACTTGACGGAAGTTCACGCTTTTATGTTGAGGCTTTTTCTAAAGTTGGAACAAAGGAGCAGGATGCAGAACTTAAGGTTTTGAATGTTGACGAGCCGATAAGTTTCTCCAACGGAAAAGGTACAGAAATCACACTTTCACCAGCCAATAATTATTCAGCGAAAGTAGTTGTCGATTATGGTACTGCTTTGCCGATGCAAACTGCAGAACTTTCAAATCTTGCCGACTTTGTTTCAGAAATAGCAAACTGCAGGACATTCGTGTTTCTTAGTGAAATCGAGGTTCTGCTCAAGATGAACCTTATAAAGGGAGGAGACCTCGACAATGCTATTGTTGTGGTTGATAAGGTGTTGCCACAGAGTGAGTACGACCGTATTGCTGCATTGTGCGGAAAAGAAACCATAAAGGTACAGGAGAGTGGAATTTTGAATACTTTGAAACTTCAGTTCGACAACGAGCCTGCGCGTCATAAGTTGCTCGACATAATAGGCGACCTTGCCTTGTGCGGATTCCGCTTTAATGCAAGAATTGAGGCTGTTCGCCCTGGACATTCCGCCAATACGCAGCTATCAAAGAAATTAAGACAATATTTTTTACAAAAACGATAAACAAATTGGATATGAATCAACCATTAGCATTTGTTCATCCATCGGCGAAGATTGCAGAAAACGTCATAATAGAACCATTTGCATATATAGAAAAAAATGTTGAGATAGGGGAGGGAACTTGGATTGGTCCGCATACAACCATATTGGAAGGTGCAAAAATCGGCAAGAACTGCAAGATATTTCCTGGTGCAGTAGTCGCTGCAATTCCTCAGGACTTGAAATTCAAGGGCGAAAAGACTACTGCCGAAATCGGTGACAATACAATGATTCGCGAATGCGTTACAGTAAGTCGCGGAACTTTGGCTAAAGGTCGTACCATAATCGGTTCCAACTGCTTGATAATGGCATATTGCCACGTGGCACACGACTGCGTTGTAGGAAACAATGTGATACTTGTAAATGGTGCTACACTTGCTGGCGAAGTCGTTGTTGACGACTATGCTATTCTAAGCGCAAATACCCTTGTGCATCAGTTCTGCCATATTGGTGCGCATACAATGTTCGCAGGCAATTCGTTGGTAGGCAAGGATGTTCCACCATATATTCGTGCTGCAAGAAATCCGCTGGCATATTCGGGCGTAAATTCGATAGGATTGCGTCGTCGTGGCTTTACCAACGAGATGATAAACAACATTCAGGATGTTTATAGGGTTCTTTATAACAAGGGTTTGAATGTTACTCAGGCGTTGGAATACATTGAAAACGAACTTCCTGCGACAAAGGAGCGTGACGAAATAGTACTTTTCCTGAGAAACTCGAACAGGGGAATCATCAGGGGAACTGGCGAAAGAGAATAATTGATTTGACAATAAAATAATATTGGTGTCCGCTAAAAAATTAGACTATACGTATAAATGCAATATTATCAACTATTTATACAGCAATATTAATAAAGTGAGTTGTCATTTCGGAAGCTAGTCGAAACACGCGATACGGAACGGGGAGCGTTGTGAAGACTGCTATCCGTAATCTCCCACAATATTATAATCTATTGGTGTCCGCTAAAAAACATAATAACACATATAATTACAATATTATCAAGTATTTACACGATAATATTAATAAAGGGGCTTGTCATTTCGGAAGCTAGTCGTAACACGCGATACGGAACGGGGAGCGTTGTGAAGACTGCTATCCGTAATCTCCCACAATATTACTAATCAAGGAGATTCCGTATAAGTGAACTCACAAGCAACGTTCCTTATGCTGTTCGTTCTACTTTACGGAATGACTTTTCCTTTTTTAGCGGACAATAATGATTATAATCAAGGAGATTCCGCATAAGCGAGTTCACACGACACGTTCCTTAGTCGGTTCACTCTGCTTTGTGGAATGACGATTTATTTTTAGCGGACACTAATAAAAGGCAGTTGTATAATTGCCTTTTATTGTCTATCAGAATCTGACTCCAAAACCAACTTTTATTATGGCATCGAGTCCTATGTTTGTTTCTATCAGTCCAAAAATATTGTCGTTTCCAATTCTAACGCCAATTGGTGTGATGTTAAAAGCAAAAAGAGATGTAGATAGATGTGATGATTGTTTGTTGTCATCAAATATTACGGCTATGCCGAAATCTATACCAGAATATAGCTTTACGTGCTTTCTGTTGAGGTAAGAGAATTGTGCGCTTGCCATAACAGAAATGGTTGATGTGTTGTAGTGGTTTACAAGTGCATCGGTAGAATCATAAATAGTTGTAGTTAGGCCTTCATAAATGAATTTTGCACCAGGGCGAAACCATGAATTAACCTGATAGTAGTATTCGAGATCGTAAGTTCCGATGAATCTGGTGTTTGTTTGGTTGTTTGCAAGTCCGTTACCAACTCCTTCTGCAACAATCTTAAAAATGTCGAATATGCCACCGAATAGAGAAACACTACCAATACTTACGGATAGTTCATTTCTAGGGGACATGTCAAATGTATAGGAGTTATTGGGTTCTGGTTCTAGGTATTGTTGTTCTTGTCCAGAAGCAAAGAATGGAATTAATAATGTAGATATTGCTATTGCAATAGTTGTTAATTTTGTCTTCATATCAGTTCTTTCAAATTTTTGGAGGGATAGCTATATAAAAAACTATTCCATTATTTTTTTGCAAGTTTACAACATTTTGTTCAGATAGCATAAAATATTTTGCATTTATGCGATAAGAAGCCACGGGTCTTTCATTTAACCGCCCCCTTTCGCTCCCTGAGCGTAGTCGAAGGGTCGAAGGGTAAGGTTAATACGCATTATATCATTTCGTCACCTTGACTTCGACAAGCTCACTTCGACTGCCGCTCTGTGCATCGCAGCCAGCGGATTTGTTCAAACGCTAACTATTTGTATCATAAGTAACAACGTTGTCCAAATGAAAGAGCCGTGATAAGAAGCTAATTCTCATTTTCAATAGTTTCCTATTTCCTGACAGTAATATGTTATCTTCGCTGTATCCTTTGGCGAAAAAATGTGTTTTGATTATGTTTTATTTGGCGTTGGGACTATCTTATAGATAAACAATGATGATTTTTGGAAGTGGGAATAATTTTTTACTCTCTACCTTAATTGCCATATTTTCAAAAACCTTACTTTTGCAGAAAAATTTTTAGTATGGACGCAACAGAAAGAAAACAGATTATCGATCTTATAAAGAATGAAGTAGTTCCGGCAATCGGATGTACCGAACCTGTGGCAGTGGCATTGGCGGTGGCAAAGGCTAAGGAAACACTTGGCTCTGTTCCCGAACGCATCGAGGTTTACCTGAGCGATAATGTGCTGAAAAATGCAATGGGCGTTGGTATTCCTGGCACTGGAATGATTGGTCTGCCTATTTCTATTGCGTTGGGGGCCTTGATTGGCAAGTCGGAATATGGTCTCGAGGTGCTGAAGGATCTGAACGCCGACAGCATTGCCATAGGCAAGCAGATGATTGACGAAAAGCGTATCAGCATTAAGCGTAAGACTGGAATCACCGAAAAACTCTACATAGAGGCAATTTGCTATGCTGGAAATGATTCGTCAAAGGCTGTAATTGCCTGTGGTCATACAAATTTTATTCATATTTCGCGCAACGATGAGGTTATTTTCGAGAAAAAGGTTGACTCATCGGAATGCAAGGACTCGGAATGTTGCCACCTAAGTATGCGCAAGGTTTACGATTTTGCAACCACTGCTCCTATTGACGAGATTTCATTCATCCTCGAGGCTGGCAAGATGAACATGTCCATTGCCGAGGAATCATTCAATAATAATTTTGGACACACCTTGGGTAAGATGTTGCACGGGCATCAGCACGATGCACTTTTTGGCAACGGCATTTTCAAGGATATAGTTTCTTACACCTCGGCTGCCTGCGACGCCCGTATGGCTGGCTGTCCAAGTCCTGTAATGAGCAACTCTGGCAGTGGAAACCAAGGCATAGCGACTACTGTTCCTGTGTGTATTTATGCCCGCGATACCAAACAACCAGAAGAAAAGCTTATCCGTGCTTTGATACTCAGCAACTTGACATCAATTTATATTAAGCAGAGCCTTGGTCGTTTGTCGGCTTTGTGCGGCTGTGTGGTTGCATCTACTGGTTCGAGTTGCGGTATTACTTATCTGATGGGCGGAAGTTACGAGCAGATTTGTTATTCCGTAAAGAATATGATTGCAAACATTACTGGTATGATTTGCGACGGTGCAAAGCCGAGTTGTTCGTTGAAGATTGCCACTGGAATTTCGTCGGCGGCATTTTCGTCGATGCTTGCTATGGAAAACCATTGTGTTTCGTGTGTAGAGGGAATTATCGATGAGGATGTTGACGACTGCATCCGCAACCTTACTCTCATCGGCACATCTGGCATGAACGAAACCGACCATTATGTATTGGACATAATGACTTCGAAGAAGTAGTACATTGCACATTTTGTGTAATATGTTTTGTGAAATTAGTATAATTGGATTATTGTCAATAATTTTCTACTATTGGCATTATATCTATGAAATAATTGAGAATATTGGCTGCGACGAGCTAAAAATTGCAGAATAACTGTTGAATACCTTGTTAATCCAAATGTTGAAAAAATAGCATAAGATTTTTATGGATTTTGCCGTGCAGAATGTAGTTTTGCACAAAAAATAAAATTTACGACAATGAAAAGCTTAAAGGAACTGATGCCCGAAATTTACTTCGAGGTAATGGACAAGGAAGATTTCGCAGAACACGAAATGTACCTTAACAAGATAATCGACCCCAACAATCACACAAAGATATTCAAGCAGAAAGGCGACATTGAGGAATTCGTTTTCTATAATTTCGACCTTAAGCGACTGAAAAACAAAATTTTGAAAGTCGTATCTGGAACAAAGAACGATGTGCTGATGTACAGGGTATTCCCGAGCAAGGAACACGATTTTATACTTGCTTCGTTCTACGAAGACCTTGAGTTCAGTTCGCGCCGCAACGAGTTCAATATCCCAAATACTGAGGATTTTAGAAAAATATTCATCGATAAGAACAACAAAATTACAAAGTATGTCGATTTCGGATGCAAGGTTGACGAGGCTAAGAAAAAGACAACTTTGTTGCTAAAATGCGTCAATATTTCGCACAATACATTGATTTCAAACATTTTTGAAACCATCGAACGTCACGAACTCAGCACCGACTACATGGAATTGTGGCAGGTAAAGAAGTCGGACAAGAAAATCGATGTCTATTACGAAATTTCAATTGAAATAAATTCGGTACTGGCAAAAGAGGAAATTAATTCTATCGGCGACGACTTCGAACGCTACATCCAGTGCTACATTAAGCCGATGAGTATTTTCGATCTTGTTGGTCCTGCAATGGTTGGCCCGTCGAGCTCGCACACTGCCGGCGCAAACCGCATAGGTCAAATTGCACGAAACATTATTTGCGCAGTTGAACAGTCGGGCGAAATAATTGAGACCGTTGAGGTTAAACTTATCGGTTCGTTCCGCGATACAGGCGTTGGCCACAAGACACCATCGGCTCTCGGTGGAGGACTTTGTGGATATGTTACCGACGACCCGCGAATGATTGAAGCAGGAGATCCACAGTCGCTGAGCAAGAACGGAATCAAGTTTGCAAATTGCACCGCAAAGTTCAACGGATACAAGAAAGGTTCTGCCGACGACGATGCAAGATACGCCGACCAGAAGAACGCAAACATCGCCGAAGTTATCTTCAAAACCAACAAGGGAACACACTGCGTAACCGGTTTTTCAATCGGAGCCGGAAATGTTGAAATTAGGTTCTATGACGGAATGCTGGATTTTGCGCTCGATGGAAAGATTGACACGGTTCTTAACGGTGGAAAAATTGAAAAAATCAACGAAAAGAACGCAAATCTGCCAAAAATTGCTAAAATTTACAACGAAAATTCGGCTACCGAGCTTCCAATGATGCCTTTCCATACTTTCGAGGAACTTATAGAATATGTGAAAGAAGAAAAAATCAATCTTATCGACCTTATACTTGACATTGAAAGGCAGCTGCAGAACACCGACCGCAAGCAAGTTTACGACAAGATGCGTAGCTACTGGAACATTATGCAGAAATCGGTTGACGATGGTATTCGCAGCAACGAACTTACATTGCTCAAACTCACCGGCAAGGATTCGAAGAATATCAACAAGTACCGCGAAGGAAACAAGATTTTCGACAACATTTATGGTAAGGCAGTTGCATACGCAGTGGCCGTAAACGAGATAAATGCAAAGTCGGGTGTTATAATCGCTTGTCCAACAGCAGGTTCATGTGGAATTTTGCCAGGCGTTCTGAAGGCTTACAACGAAATTCACAAGCCAGAAGAAGACAGGATACTCGAATCGTTGATGATAGCAGGTTTCTTTGGAATGATTTTGTTTGGTGATGTTTCAACTGCTGGAGCTGACTATGGATGCCAGGCCGAAATTGGTTCGGCAGCAGCAATGGCGGCAGCAGCCTTGGTTTATCTCGAAGGTGGCGATGTGGAACAGATGATTGAAGGTTTTACCATTGCAATAAAGAATTCGCTCGGACTTATCTGCGACCCGATTGCCGGCCTTGTGGAGGTTCCTTGCGTAAAGCGTAACGGTATTTACTCGTCGCACGCAATCAGCGCGGCACTTATGGCACTTAGCGGAGTGAAGTCGTTTGTTTCGCCTGATGAAGTTGTACTTACTATGCGTGAAGTTGGTGAACGCCTGAATGTTGATTACAAGGAAACTGGAAAGGCTGGTCTCGCCAAGACCCGCGATGGCAAGGAAGTGGAGAAGAACTTTGCCAACGAGGTGAAGAAGTTCTTCAACTAGAAGTAATCATCTACTGCTGTGTCCTGAGCGAAAAGTCGAAATAACTATAAATTTGATTTTTCGTTTACGTTAGAGATTTACAAATATTGTTGTCCGATAAAAAAAGGAAAGTCATTCCGCAAAGCAGAGTGAACCGACTTAGGAACGTGTCGTGAGAACTCGCTTATGCGGAATCTCCTTGAGTAGTAATATTGTAGGAGATTACGGATAGTAGTCTTCACAACGCTCCCCGTTCCGTATCGCGTGTTTCGACTAGCTTCCGTACCTTTAGCTCGCGATACGAAGTGAGCAAATGACGAGCCCCTTTATTTATACCATCGTATAAATACTTGATAACATTACAATTACGTACATCACCCTGATTTTAATCGGACAACAATAATTTACAAAGAGTCTTCCATTGAGCATCGTTCGACGGATTAAATGACAATCTGTACCTAATCGTCCTTTTATATCCGTAGGGCGATTGCTTGCGCGAGCTAAATGTTGCGGGATGATGCCGTATTTATACCCGATAAGGGATAATTATTTCATATACTTAAATTTTATACCCGATAGGGTGTAATTACTTTCCCAGCAACACCTTTGCATTTTCCAATGCCTCGGGCGTAAGCTTTTCGCCACTCATCATCGAAGCAATTTCGGTAATGCGCTCGTCTGCAGAGAGTTTCTTGACGCTGGAAATTGTGCGCTGGTCGTCGGTATGCTTGTAAACCTTGAAATGCTCGCTGCCCATAGCCGCTACCTGCGGAAGATGCGTAATGCTCAACACCTGCACGTTCTCGGCTATTCGCTGCATAATCTTGCCCATACGGGCTGCAATTTCGCCCGAAACTCCAGTGTCAATCTCGTCGAAAAGTATGGTAGGAATATTCATCGAGTTGGCCATAAGCGACTTCAATGCAAGCATAAGGCGCGACAACTCACCTCCCGAAGCAACCTTCTCGATTGGCTCTACCGCTACCGCCTTGTTGGCGCTGAAAAGGAAGGAAATATTGTCGATGCCGTTTGCCGAAACCTCCGTGATTTCGTTGCCAATCTCAAACACTCCGTGCGGCATTCCCAAGTCGTGAAGCATAGAGTTTATGTATTCCTGCGTCTTCTTGAACGATGCCGAACGCTTCTTGCTCAGATTCTCGGCAGCGGCTTTCACTTCCTTAGTCTTGACGGAATGTTTCTTCTCGAGGTCGGCAATTTCGTCCTCGAGGTTGCCACTGTTGTCAACATAACCTTTGTATTCCTCGTACTTCTGCTTTAGCTCGGCAATGTCGGAAGCACGGTGCTTTGCCAATAGGCTCATCAGCAGGTCGATGCGCTCGTTGGTGAGTTGCAGTTGCTGTGGGTTTACTTCCACCTGCGACAACTGCTGCGAAATGGTATCGTTGATGTCCGAAAGTTCTATTATAGAGGATTCTAGTCGCTGTTCAAGCTCCTGAGCAGGCTTGAAGTTCTTGCCGATTTTTGCAAGGTTGCTACGCATCTGCTTCAGCAAGGCCGAAGCCGAGTATTCGCCACCGTCGTACAGGTTGGTAGTCTCGTACAAGGCCGATTTTATCTCCTCGGCATTTTCGAGCATCGAGGCGCGGGCTTCAAGTTCTTCAAGTTCGTCATCTGACGAAAGTTTTGCATTTTCAATCTCCAATGCCTGATACCTATAATAATCTAAGTCCTTCTGAACCTTTGCGAGAGCATCCTTTTTAGTTTTTAACAACTGTACAACCGATTGGTATTCAGCATATTTCTGCTTGTATTCCTCGAAAAGTGCCAATGTTCCTGCTGCCGAATCGACAATGCGCAGACGGTAGGGCAAAGTCGTGAGCGACAGGTTTTCGTGCTGAGAGTGCAAGTCGAGGAAATTGTCGGTAAGTGTCTTTAGCACAACCAAGGTCACAGGCATATCGTTTACAAAGGCCCTTGACTTGCCTTCGGGCATAATTTCGCGCCTTACAATGGTTTCATCGGAATAGTCAACCTCGTTTTCGGCAAACAAGTCCTTTAAGCCAAGATTTTTAATGTCGAAAGTAGCTTCGATTACGCATTTCTTGTCCTTGAAAAGAAGTACATCGGTGTCGGCACGTTTGCCCAGAAGCAGCGAAATTGCACCTATAATCATTGATTTTCCCGAACCAGTCTCGCCAGTAATAACGGAAAAACCCGAATTGAAGTCAATGTCGAGTTTTTCAATTAGAATATAATTTCTGACTGAAAGGTTCCTAATCATTATTCCGAACGGGTTATCTTGTCGTACTTGCTTGAGTTTGCAGCGTCGATTTCTTTCATTAGGTTGGCAACGCGGGCTTTTTCGTCGGAGAAGCCGTCGGAGAAAATATTTACAATTTCGTCGCCCTTGACGGTGCTAACAATCGACATCAGGAACGAACCCGGACGACGGCGGTGCATCGACCTTAGGCTTTCGAGCGATTCCTCTACCGAAGCACGAGCATCGCTTGGCTTGTCGGCAAGCCTATCCAAACCTTGACGATGATAAGTGTACATAAAATCGCGGAAGCCAGAATACTGGTCGTTGAGTAAGTTTTCGGTAAGCCAGTAGCGGTTCTTTGTACCTTCGTACTGTTTCCAACCCGGTTCCTGTGCGCCCTGTGCGTTTTGCACAATCTTTTCAGCCAACTGGTAATATTGCGTGCCGGCCTGCGAACCAAAACTGTCGTAGTCCAATCCGAGCATTATGTAGCAGTAGTAGGCAATCACAGCCGACAAATTACTTGTAAACACATTGGGATTGAACTCAATAGGCTCCATTTCGACATACTTGAACTGGAACTTGTCGTCGAGGTAGTTGAAAAGCGGCGACATATACGAAGTACCATAAACCGGTCGCGACGATGTTACCTGTATCTTGCCAGAGTACTCGTCGGAAGCGACTTCCTTTTCAACAGTTATGGAAATGTTGCATTCGATACGCTCATTCTTGGAAAACACATTGTTAGTCCACTTTGTATTGTTGATGAACTCATACAAGTCCTTGCGCATCTCCTGAAAAATCTTCTCGTAGTTGGTTCCCTGAAGCTGCTGGTGCGAAATCTGAATCTGGCATTCAAACTCTTGTGACATAGCGACCATAGCAACGAGCATTGCGACGATAATGGAAACGATCTTTTTCATAATCAAGGCTTTAAAAGTTTTTCTATTTCATCAACAATATCCTTTGCAACCATAACTTTTGACTTCAGGTCGTAGTTTTTCACTTCCTTGTTGCGGTTGATGATTGTAATCTTGTTTGTGTCGTGGTTGAACCCTGCTCCCTTGTCGTTCATCGAGTTGAGGACGATGAAATCGAAATTCTTGCGTTCGAGTTTGCCGATGGCATTTTCGAGTTCGTTTTCCTTCTCAAGGGCGAAACCGACCAGAACGCGGTCTCCTTTTTGCTTTCCAAGGCTTGCTGCAATATCGTCGGTAGGCTTGAGCGTGATTTCAAGGTTGTTGTCCTTGCGCTTGATTTTGGTATCCGAAACGTTCTGCGGAGTGAAATCGGCCACAGCTGCCGAAAGCACGGCGGCATTGCATTGCGGAAATTCGCTGTTGCAAGCCTCGTACATTTCGCGTGCTGAGTTAACCTTAACCAACTTTATGTTGCTGTTGTGGACATTCAGCGATGTCGGTCCCGAAACCAGAACAACCTCTGCCCCACGACTTGCACATTCCTCGGCAATGGCATAACCCATCTTTCCCGACGAATAGTTGCCGATAAAGCGCACGGCATCAATCTTTTCGTAGGTCGGACCAGCGGTTACCATTACCTTTTTTCCCGTCAGCGACATCTGTCCGTTGAAGAAAGTATCAAGGCTTTCGACAATGCGTTCCGGAGCTGCCAGACGACCTTTACCGACAAGTCCGCTTGCCAGTTCGCCGTCCTCGGCATCAATGAAATGCACGCCGTACGACTTCAGTGTCTCGATATTTTTCTGCACTGCTGGGTGGGCGTACATATCCAAGTCCATTGCCGGAGCAACGAAAACCGGACATTTTGCCGAAAGGTAGGAGGTAAGCAAAAGGTTGTCGGCTATTCCGTTTGCCATCTTGCCGATGGTGTTGGCTGTTGCAGGTGCGATTAGGTAAGCATCTGCCCACATTCCAAGGCTCACATGCGAATTCCACTCGCCGTTTTCGGGATTGAAGAAATCGACGTAAATCGGATTCTTCGCCAACGTTGCAAGTGTCAGCGGAGTAATAAACTGCTTTGCCAGCGGAGTCATCACAATCTTGACTTCTGCGCCCTGCGTAACGAGCAGACGGACGATATTCGCAGCCTTGTATGCCGCGATACTTCCAGTAACGCCAAGCAATATGTGTTTTCCGCCAAGCATCATGATATTATTCAGCGCTTTCGACCTTAGCTTCTGCAACAACTACAGGTTCTGGTTCTTCCTCAGCTTCAGCCTTCTTCAGGTTGATGTCCTGGTTGGTGTAGTAAACGTTGTCGTTCATGAACTCCTCGATTGCGATGTTAGTCGGCTTCGGGAGCTTCTCATAATACTTCGACACCTCTATCTGCTCGCGGTTCTCGTGGATTTCCTCAAGATTGTCGTTGAAGCTTGAAAATTCTTCGAGTTTCTTGTAGAGTTCCTTCCTGATGTCGGCATTAACCTGGTCTGCCATCTTAGAGCAGATGACTACCGATTCGTAAACGTTTCCGGTCTTGTCGGCCATTTCTACCACATCGCGGGTGATGCAGTTTGTCGGTGCATTAGTCTTTTTGTAATCCATTTTTGTTTTCTATATAATTATGTGAATTTGTAAAATATCTTTCAGCTTCCTTTAGTTTCTTTGAGTTCGGAAATTTGTCCACAAAGGCGTAATATGCCTGCACGGTGTTTTTGTGACGTTCGAGTTTTTTGCTCTCAACGCTCTTTGTAGCAAGGATGTACGAAGCCTTTACCATCGTGAACATAATTTCTTCGCGGTAGGTTGTCGTCGGATAGTCGTAGAGCATATTGCGCAGAGCAACTATCGCAGCCTTGTAGTCGCTTATCTTGTAATAGAGCATTGCATTGTTGTAGGCTTTTGTCTCGAGCTTGAAATCCAAATCCTTGATGTAACCTTCTACCTGTTCGCGGTACTTTGATTCGGGATACTTATCAATAAAAGCATTCAATTCCTTAATTGCCAATTCGGTATAAGTTTGTTCAAGCGAAACGCTCGGTGAAATCAAGTAGTAGCAATATGCCGCCATATATTCGGCTTCCTCCGTGCGCTCGGTATTGGAATAAAGCCGTGCATATTCCTTGAAAAGATAGCCTGCCAGCGAGTACTCCTTCTGGTGGTAGTTGCAGTAGGCATTGTAGAAACAGAGAGTCTCGTACTTGTCGGTTCCCTTATAGACAGCCCTTATGTCCTCGATGAGTCCGAGAGCCTTGTAATAGTCCTCGGCTTCGTAGTATTCGAAGACTTTCTTGTATTTCATATCGCTGTCGGCACTTTTCATTATCTTGGAATATTCACCACAAGACACTGAAAACAAGGCGATTAGGCCTACTAAAAAACAATATATACCTTTCCAATTAAACATCTTGCAAAGATAAGTAAAATAGTTATTCGCAATAATTTATTTTTTCAATAAAAAAATCTGCTGAGATAACGGAATTTATGGGGAAATATTGTAGGGCAAAGGACGTTTGAAAGTTCAAGAGTTTAAAGGTTCAATGTTCAAGGGTTTCTATGGCTAAAGCCGTTTTGAATGGCTGACGCCGTTTCTGTGGCTCTGCTGTTTCTAGGTTTAACTTCGTTGAAGGCTTCGCCGTTCTATGCCTGCGGCGTTTTTTAGTTTCAATGGCTTCGCCGTTTCAGAGGCTCCACCGTTTCTGAGTTTGCCACACGGCTCTTTCATTTGGATAGTATTATTGCTTGTGATACAAATAGTTAGTGCTTGGACAAATCCTCTGGCTGCGATGCACAGAGCGGCAGTCGAAGTGAGCTTGTCGAAGTCAAGGTAACGAAATGCATATAGTGCGAATTAACCTTACCCTTCGACAGGCTCAGGGGGCGGTTAAATGAAAGATCCGTGAGTTTGCCATACAATTTTCAAACAAATTGTCCAACTTTCCGATTTTTGTTTTATCTTCGCAATCGCTAAAAATTTTACAATGGAATATCGCGAGGAAAAAGACACAATGGGAATCGTAAAGGTTCCTGCCGAGGCATACTGGGGCGCACAGACGCAACGCTCATTTCAGAATTTCAAGATTGGCGGACGAATGCCGATAGAGATTATACGCGCCTTTGCCGTGCTGAAAAAGTCCACCGCACGCGCCAACGAGGAACTTGGCAAACTGCCTACAGAAAAGGCTAACCTTATTGCTCAGGTCTGTGACGAAATTTCAAACGGTAGGCTCGACGACCAGTTTCCACTGGTGGTTTGGCAGACTGGCTCTGGAACTCAGACCAACATGAACGTCAACGAAGTGATTGCAAACCGCGCACACGTCATCTCGGGCGGAAAACTTACCGATGCGAAAAAAATCTTGCACCCCAACGACGATGTCAACAAAAGCCAGTCGTCTAACGATACTTTTCCAACGGCAATGCATATTGCAGCAAAGCAGGTAATTGAAAAGAAAACCATTCCTGCTATCGAAAAACTTCGTAATGCTCTTGATGCAAAATCCAAAGAATTTGCCAACGTCATAAAGACTGGTCGCACCCACTTTATGGATGCTACACCTATAAGTTTCGGACAGGAGTTTTCGGGTTATGTATCGCAACTCGACCACGGGTTGAAAGTGTTGAAACATAGTTTGTTGCATCTGTCAGAACTGGCAATAGGCGGTACTGCTGTCGGTACAGGGCTTAATGCTCCAAAAGGCTTCGACGCTGCCGTTTGCCGTCATATTTCCGAAGAAACTGGATTACAGTTTGTTCCTGCACCCAACAAGTTCGAATCGCTTGCCTCGCACGATGCCATTGTTGAAACTCACGCCGCACTGAAGCAACTTGCCGTAAGCCTTGCCAAGATTGCCGGTGACTTGCGTTATATGGCAAGCGGTCCGCGCTGCGGTTTTGCTGAAATCTTGATTCCCGAAAATGAGCCTGGATCGTCGATAATGCCCGGAAAGGTTAACCCAACGCAAATCGAAGCCATGACAATGGTTTGCGCTCAAATCATAGGCAACGACACAGCAATAACCGTAGGCGGAATGAACGGTCATTTTGAACTGAACGTTTATAAGCCAATGATTATTAAGAATTTCCTTGAATCTGCAAATCTGCTTGCCGAAGCCTGCGTGTCGTTTACCGACAACTGCGTTTCGGGAATACGCATAAACGAGGAAAAGGTTGCAAAGTATATGGAAATGTCGCTTATGCTTGTGACCGCCCTGAACGAAAAAATTGGTTACGAAAAGGCTGCAATAATCGCAAAAACTGCCCACAAGGAGAACATTTCGCTTCGCGAGGCGGCTCTTAAAACAGGCTTTATATCGGCAGAAGACTTCGATGAAGCAGTCAATCCGCGAAAAATGGTATAATTTCATTTTCAAGTTTAGCCAATAAGTAATATTTTTGCGCAAATTTTTTCATTATGTGTGGAATAACAGGATTCTACTCTATAAAGCACAATGAATTTGTCTCCCGCGACGAACTGAAGGCAATGACCGACTGCATTGGTCATCGCGGTCCTGATGCGCAGGGGCAATACTACAACGATTATGTAGGACTTGGACATCGTCGCCTTAGCATACTCGACCTTTCTACCGACGCAAACCAGCCGATGGAGTCGCACTCGATGCGCTACACCTGCGTGTTCAATGGCGAAATCTACAACTTTATGGAAATCGCCTCGGAACTCAACATCGAACTCAAGACCAACTGCGATACAGAGGTCGTGGTAGAGGCTTTTGCCGAATGGGGTATTACCTTTATAAATAAACTCAACGGAATTTTCTCCATCTGCATTTACGACAAGCAGGAACACATTATGTACCTTTTCCGCGACAGATTAGGAATAAAGCCGCTGTTCTACTACTGGGACGGCGAAAACTTTGCTTTCTCGTCGGAAATAAAATCTCTGCTAAAGATAAAGAAAATCCGCGACAATCGCCAACTTAACAATATAGCAATCAGCGAGTTCTTGAACTTAGGCTTCATTCCCGAACCCGACACCATTTACTCAGGAATAAAGAAATTCCCAAGCGGAGAAATCGGAATAATATCCGAAAAAGGCTTCCGTACAGAAAACTACTGGGATGTTGAGGGAATAATCCGACGCAATATCATAAGCGACTACGAGGAAGCCAAGCAGCGCATACGCGAAACCATTGAGTCGGCTGTAAAGATGCAACTTATCAGCGATGTGCCGTATGGAACATTTTTGAGTGGTGGTATCGACTCAAGTCTTGTAACTGCCGTTGCAGCAAAGGTTTGTGGTGGAAAATTGAACACATTCTCCATTGGTTTTGCCGATCGCGCCCACGATGAGTCTGAGTACGCACAAAAGATTGCCGAGTATCTTGGAACGGCACACCACAAATATGAAGTTACCGAGAATGACGCGAAGGAACTGATTGGCGATATGCTTGAGTTTTACGACGAGCCTTTCGCCGATTCATCGGCAATACCAACGATGATGGTGTCGAGGCTTGCAAAGCAGGATGTCACTATGGCACTTTCTGGTGACGGTGGTGACGAACTTTTCCACGGCTACGGGGCTTATATCTGGGCAAAGCGTATGCATAACCTCGGCAAGGAACCTTTCAAGCAGGTCATCGGCGATTTGTTAAGTATGTCTCCGTCCGATAGGTACAAGCGTGCTTCGTACATATTCAAGTACAAGAACAAGGAACATCTCAAGAGCCATATTTTCTCGCAGGAACAATACCTTTTCAGCGAATTGGAACTTTCTAAAATATTGAATCCCAATATTTTTGTTGACACAGGCGTTGAGCAGGACTATTCAAATTACGTGCGTAAACTCACACCTGAAGAGGCACAGGCAATTTTCGACATACGCTATTATCTGAAGGACGACCTTCTTGTGAAAGTTGACCGCGCTTCGATGAAATATGCTCTCGAAGTCCGCGTTCCGCTTCTCGACCACAGGCTGGTTGAACTGGCATTGAACATCAGCCCTAAGTTCAAGATTTCCAATGGAGTACAAAAGTACATTCTGAAGGAAGTGCTTTACGAATATGTGCCCAAGGAATTTTTCGACAGGAAGAAGAGCGGTTTCTCCATTCCGCTGGAACGATGGTTGCAAACCGACTTGTCGTACCTGATTGACGACTACCTGAACGAAGACATTATTGCAAGGTACAATCTTGTAAATTATGCAGAAGTGCAGAAGCTGGTAAAGAAATTCCGTGCAGGCCACGGATACCTATATAATAGGTTGTGGTCGCTTATTGTTCTGCACAAGTTTATGGTAAAGAACGAAAAGGTGTAGATTGAATGATAAATCACCTCGAAACAGCGCAATCATCAAACAATTAGAAACGCCGTAGGCATTCAAACGGCGTCAGCCATTCAAACTCTTGAACCTTGAACTGTTGAACCTTAAACGCCGCAGGCATTAAACTGCCCAATTATTTGTTTATGAACTTGTTCAGTTCGTCAACCGACGACGAGAAATCAAATACATCGTTCACCATATAATATTTGTTCTGGTCGAAGCAGTACGGATAGGCAAATTTTAGGAATTCCAGCTTGGTGTGCTCGAAATCGAAAAGATTTGCAATTTCTGCCAACTGCTTGGCGGTCATCAGTTCCGATGAAACAATTTGCTTGGCAATTGTAAGTTTAGTATCTTCAAAATCAGCCTTTTCAATGGTACGTTTTGCATCGGCGAAATCAGCATCGGAGCATGGCATTGGCGCGGGTACAGGTTCTGCAACTGGTGGCACTGGTGGCTTATTGTGGCTGTGATTTCCGTGCTGTGGTTGAGTCTGTGGATTTCCTTGCGGTGGGAATTGAGGCGGATTACCCTGCGGAGGATATTGGTGGTTTCCTTGCGGAGGGAATTGAGGAGGATTGCCTTTTGGTGGATATTGATGATTTCCCTGGGGTGGAAACTGAGGAGGATTACCTTGCGGAGGATACTGGTGGTTTCCTTGTGGGGGATTTCCCTGTGGCGGGTATTGGTTATTGTTGTGATGTCCGTGCTGTGGTGGTTGGTTTAAGTCATGTGTCAAAGTGGCATTTATTGGACGGTTGGTTGCGTTAATCCTTATCTGTCCGCTTTTCTGCTCGCAGTTGAGCGAATAATTGTTCTGTCCGTGATGTAGGCTGATTACCGTTGTCATTTCCGAATGCCTGTGGTTGTCGATTACTATGCGCAAAGTGTAGTCCCAGTCGGGATAAAGGTTTGTAATACACAGCGATTCCACGGGATTCGGGTTCTGTGGTTTGTCGTTAATATACAGCCAGAAACGTTCGTGCTTTGCACTTTCGATTGCAAGCGAAGTGGGCTGCGCAAACAAGTATGCACTTGCCAATGCCATGAATATGAACAAACAAATCTTTTTCATCATTTTTTATTTTAAGTATGTGCGGTGCTAAAATAATAGTTTTTTTGCTAACTGCAAAACATTAATGCGGTTGCGTTTGTCCGGATTGTATTGCACAGTTTTTATGCTCATTTATCTATAATTAATTTTAGACCATCATAGGCAAGACACATATTTTTGGGAATTTTTTTTGTCGCATCGGAGTATGAAATTCGGTGTCCAATATGTGTGAAATATGTATGTTTTGCATTTATAGTCTTTGCAAAACCAATTGCTTCATCAAGAGTAAAATGCATAGGATGAGCATCATATTGCAAGGCATTAATTACGAGAGTATCCGTATTAAGCAACTTTTTCATTTCCGATTCGGGGACGAACTTGGCATCGGTTATATATGCGAATTTTTCAATTCGAAAGCCTAAAATAGGCAATTCTCCATGAAATGCACGAATTGGTGTTATTTTTGTTTTCCCGACAAAAAAGTCGGAGTCAGAATCAATAGTATGGATATTTACTTTTGGAACGCCAGGGTAGGTGCTGTTGTCGAAAATATAGAAGAACTGCTTGTGTAGCGTATCAATTACACGTTGTTCTGCATATATTTCCATTGGCTTTTTTGTAAGATAATTTAGAGGACGAATATCGTCAAGTCCACCAGTATGGTCAATGTGCCCATGTGTAAAAAGTATTGCATCAACATTATTTGCCTTTTCGCGAAGCATTTGGTGTCGGAAATCAGGACCGCAATCAATCAATATATCTGTACCATTATTATGCACAAGGACCGATGAACGTAACCGCTTGTCGCGAATGTCATTCGATTTGCAAACTTTGCAGGTACATCCTAAAATTGGTGTTCCTTGTGATGTGCCGGTACCTAAGAATACAATTTCCATCTTGAAAAATTTGCTCAAAGATATTTAAAAATATTATTCAGCAGAAAGTACTTATTCAAAAAATTATTTCCTCATCACTCCTCTTTCATTTAGACAATGTTAATGTTTATGATATAATGTGTATTAACCTTACTCTTCGACCCTCCGACTGACGCCAGGGGGCATCTCAATGCGTCGCAGGGAGCGAAAGGAGGGGATTTGTTTTTAAATGAAATCACTGTGAACCTACACACGGCTCTTTCATTTGGACAATGTTATTGCTTATGATACAAGCAGTTAATGTTTGAACAAATCCGCTGACTGAGCTTGTCGGAGTCAAGATGACAAATGCAAATTAACCTTACCCTTCGATACTTCGACAGGCTCAGCATGCGAAGCTCAGGGGGCGGTTATTAGCTTTCAAATGAAAGAGCCGTAGAACCTACATCGCATTTTTTTGAAAAACTTAATGTGTAATAAAAAAATCTTATCTTTGTAATTTAGTTTTAAAATGTTATGCGTAAATATATTGCTATATTGTTAGTATTAATGTCGGTAATTTTAGGTTTTGAATCTTGTACAAGCTACGAGAATGGTCCTGCATTTTCTTTCTTGACACCAAAGAAAAGAGTTGTTGGTGAGTGGCACTTTGCCGATTTGCTTATAAATGACAAGCGCGAACAACCCTTGTTTGACAAGGAGGCATCATCGGTTCTGTTACTTAAAGATGATAATACCTATACTTATACGATGCGTATTGTAAGGTCTTCAAAAGAATTTACGGGACAATGGGCGTTCGGCGAAGACAAGACGGAACTTGTGCTTTCTGAAATTGATTCTGTAAGCGGAAACATAGAGCATAATTATCGTATAACTCGTCTTACATCAAAAGAAATGTGGTTAGTAAGCAAAGACAATGAATATTCAGGTATAGACGACCTTATCGAACGTCATTTTGAAAAGAAGGAGGATTAGTTTATGAATAATATGAAAAAGTATATTTGCTTAATAGGTGTCATTGCCCTGATTTTAGGTTCGGTTTTGTCTTCGTGCAAGAAATACGAAGAAGATTATGGTTTGATGATGAAGACGCCTAAAGGCAGGCTAGTCGGTACGTGGAAGATTGTGCAGATTGATGCGGACACTATTATTAAGATGTCCGATTACGCTATGCTTGGCGAGTTACAGATGACATTCGAGAAGGATGGAACTGGTTACATTAAGTTCAAAGACAATGGTTTGGGCGAAATGTTAGCGATTATCAACTGGGAAGAACTACTTGGCGAATATCAAGATTCGACTATGAATATAGACAGCATTTCCGGAGGACTTGAAGGCTTGGATTTTGCATCGTTGCTATCCACTGAAACAAAATTCAAATGGGCTTTCGACGACAAGAAGGAATATCTGAAGTTCAGTATGTACGACTCGACATCAAGATCAGACGTTAGCGTTGCCGACATGAAGATTTTGTCGCTTTGCAAGTCCTACTGCAAGTTGCGCTACGAAGACGATTCGACAAGAACGGATGTTTTGATGGAGAAGTAGAAGAAGTAATTGTCTATTACTCCGAATCTTATGAAAAAATTTAGTGTTTTGTATTTGTGCCGATTCGATTGGCACAATTTATTTTGTGACAATTCTATTGCGTCGTATTGAGTGGTTGTTGCATAATTTGCAACTATCTTTCCATCTGCCTAATTTTTATACGGGGGATTGGAGTTGTTTTGATGTGCATAATCAACAGAAATCAGTTTAAACATTTCACTTTGCCTGCGGCATAGGTTCACATTGGGTTTTGTTTACAACTCGGTCGCGCATAAGTTTCATATCGGTAAAGTTCCTGGAAATGTTCTGCACTATTTCCATATAATTGTCTGTATCGCCATTTTTGTAGTAAAACGGTTTTATCGAAATGCAATTTTTGTGTTCGAAAAGCGTGTTGAGCAATGTCCCATCCGATTGACCGCACGAATGTCCTATTATAAATATCTGATACGGAGAAGATTCCATAAACGCAAGCAGTTTTCTATAGGCTGGTGCTTCGAGATACTTTATTGTTTTTATGTTTTTCAAACTCTCCTTGTCGTTTCTTTTCTGCAAATCCTTGAATGTTTTGTCTTGCTCGTCACCATATCCAAATATTATGTTTTCAAAATTATTCAATGTGCCATGAATATGATTAACAATAAATTTATCCGAATTCTTCGGGAAATACTTGTCTGCAATATCGGTATAATTAAAATTCAAGAGCATAATTCTATCTGGCAACAAAAGTTCTGTTGGATACCCAGTTGTTTCGGCTTTTATGGAATCTATAGAACCACCTTTTCCCTTGAAATCCTTTATATGATTTACATTATACCAAATTTTATAATCGGTTATTAAATCATTCATTTTTAGGTCATTATACTCCAACCTGTCACTAATGATGTCCCAGAAAACATCAGAAGAACTGACGGCAACATCTTTTGCCAATATCGGTTTGAACAAAATGCTTTCTATATCGTAGTTGAGAGAAAGATTCGATGTGTTTTTCTCTATTTTCTTCAAATAGTCCGCCAGATATTTCTTGATAATGTTCAACTGATTGTTGATGCTTTTTATTTCGTCACTATTATCAATCGAAGTTAGCAAATTGTAATATTCATTTTCAATGTCCACCCATTTCTTGTCATTTAGTTCCTTTATTATTTCTTGAAATAATTTAGAAGGGATGACCTTGAATTTATCCTTCTCGCTTTGAATATTGTTCAATATATCACTGATGTTCAATTTATTATACAAACTTGCATCAATAAAATAACTACTCCATATACCATAGTTGATTATTAATTTGCAAAGTCCATCGTCGCTTTCATTCGTATGTTCAGACTTCAGTGTATTTATCCTTTGCTCCCAGTACCAATCAATGAAATCTGCATAACTTGTTTTCAGTCCGTATGCCAAGTCGAAGCCGTTGCCAATGAGAATTATTCTGTTCATTATTGCTTTTTTCTCCGTTAATGTAAACTATTTCTGCAAATTTACACAAAACCACTTTCTTTTGGAAATAATTTTATCAACAAATTAGACGAAAATCGGGAAGAATAATTGGAATGAAAAGTCAGTGCATGTAGATTACAGGCTAAATCGACAACTTTCATTCGAGGAGGGGGACAAATTGTACCCCAACCTGGATTTCAATTCAAACATCTTTTTGATGTAATTCCCTCACATATAATATACTTTTAGTGAAAATGCGAAGTCGTTATCGGTATTATTGATGTTTACCGACCTTACTCACTTTGCAAATCAATCCCCGTCCTTTTTACAATCGCCTTTGTCACTATGAAAAATGCCACTGCCACCGAGATTCCAAAGCAGAATCCTACAAAGATGTCGGCAGGGTAGTGGACTGCGAGGTACATCCTTGAATATGAGACGATTGAAGCCCAGCATAGTGCGGTTATTGAGTACCATTTCCTGCGGATGAAAAGCATTGTGATTAGCGCAAGTCCGAAGCTGTTGGCAGCGTGACCGGAAAAGAATCCGTACATTCCTCCGCGATAGTCGTTTACAGTGTGGACTTCGTCCTCTATTTCAAGGTTATGCGTGGGACGGTAGCGCTGTACCGATTCCTTCACATTGTGCGAAACGACATCGGTAGTGGCAAAGCATAGCGTGGCTGCCAGTATCGGAATCCAGCACCATTTCCCGAAACGCTTCACCGCCATAAAGATGAACAGAGCCACCATCGGAATCCAGAACCAGTTGCTGCTTATCGCCCACATTATCGGGTCGAGCCAGTCGGCATGCAATCCGTTGATGAAGAGCAGAATCTCGCGGTCGATAAGTTCAAGGCTTTCAATCATTATGCGTGCAAGTCGTTAAGAAGTTCTGGTGAAAAATACTTGAGCCATTCGGCGTAGGTGTCCTGTGCCGACTTCATTGTATCGACAAGGTATGAGGGTGCGTGTTCAAATTCGCGTAGTCCTCTGTAGTAAAATGTCTTGTGGTCGTTGTCGATGACGAAAGGCACAATGTCGTTGCGCAGGCATTCGCGGAAAAGTATCAGGCGGCCTACGCGTCCGTTTCCGTCTTGGAACGGATGTATGCTTTCGAAGTAGAAGTGGTATTTTGCAAGAGTTTCAATGCTTACATTTTTCTGCGAGGCGTACCAGTCCGAAAGGTCGTGCATTTCGCGGTCAACATCTTCGGGCAGGGTTGTCCTTGCTTCGCCAACTTCGTTGGCAAGTTTTTTCCAGTCGCCTACATTGAAGTAAGGTTTCTGCGCATCGGAAGTGCTGGATTTTATAATCTTGTGGAATTCCTTGATAATATCAATACTTAAAGGCTGGCTGATTGTGTCAATAAGATAGTCGAAGGCAACGAAATGGTTGGTCGTTTCGATGATGTCGTCAACGGGAACGGCCTCTTGTTCCTTGAATCCTATGGTGCGAGTCTCGAAAATGTAGCGCGTCTGTTCCTCGGTAAGCTTGCTACCTTCGATTCGGTTCGAGTTGTAGGCGAGTTTTACCTGAGTCTTGTGGTAAATTCCGCCTTTGCGCTTGACATTCCGCTCGTCGATGAGAAGTTCTGTGAGTCTGTTCATAGGATTATTCGTTCAGTGCCTTCCAGATTAAGTCTTTCAGCTTGTCGATGTTCTTGTGTGCCACCGACGAAATGAAGACTGTTTCAATCTTTTCGGGCAGTTCCTTCGAGAGCATTTCCTGAAGTTCGTCGTCGATGAGGTCGCACTTGGTGACGGCAAGGATGCGCTTCTTGTCGAGCAGTTCGGGGTTGTACTGCGTGAGTTCGTTGAGCAGCACTTCGTATTCGTTGCGGATGTCCTTGGTGTCGGCTGGAACCATGAATAGCAGTATAGAGTTGCGTTCGATGTGGCGCAAGAACCTAAGTCCCAGACCTTTGCCCTGACTTGCGCCTTCGATGATTCCGGGGATGTCGGCCATTACAAACGACTTGTAGTCGTGGTAGGCGACAATGCCGAGGTTAGGCACGAGAGTGGTGAAAGGGTAGTCGGCAATTTCGGGCTTTGCTGCCGATACAACCGACAGTAATGTTGATTTGCCAGCATTTGGGAAACCTACGAGACCGACATCGGCAAGCACTTTCAACTCGAGGATTATGGTCTTCTCGATTCCTGGTTCGCCTGGCTGCGAGAATTTTGGTGCCTGGTTGGTTGCCGTCTTGAATTCGGCGTTGCCAAGTCCGCCACGACCGCCCTTAAGGAGTATGATTTCCTCGTCGTTTTCGGTTACTTCGCAGAGGATTTCGCCTGTGTATTCGTCGCGGGCGATAGTGCCCAGCGGGACATCGAGGCGAATGTCCTTGCCATTGGCTCCCGAGCAGAGCGCACCGCTACCGTTTGTGCCGTTTTCGGCGAAAATGTGACGGTTGTATTTCAGGTGCAACAAAGTCCACACGTTGGTAGTGCCGTGCAGTATGATATGTCCGCCACGACCGCCGTTTCCGCCATCGGGACCGCCTTTTTCGACGAATTTCTCGTGGCGGAAGTGCATCGAACCTGCGCCGCCCGCTCCCGACCGGCAGTATATCTTTACGTAATCTACAAAGTTTGAGGTAGTTGCCATAATGGGTTAATTGACAATGGATAATTTATAATTGACAATTTATAATGGATAATTGATAATTAGGTTAAATAAGTGTCTATATTTTCTCTGTTAGTGAATTTTCTCGCAATAGGAACTTGTCTTTGCCAAAGATTTTTATAGCTCGTTGGCGCAACGAGTTTGTTTCTGGAATACCTTTCTTGGCTACTATTCTGCCGTAATAGTTGAAGTCGAAATCTTTATAGTCGTTTTTCAGCAATGTTAAAGTTGCAATCAATTGCTTGCATGCTTCATTTGCATCATCTCCTTTTAGTTCAATCAGAAAAAAACGTCCGTCTTCAAGCAAAAGCCCCTTGTCGCATCTTTTTGTAGAAGAGTCATACATTTTGTCTTCTATTTGCAATCTAATCCCAATTTTTCCACAGGAATTTTCTGCGGTATATGTTTTTTTGTTTTCTGAAAACGAGAAAAATGAGCGTTTGTCGTTGCTCAATGTCGCATTTCCGAATGATGGCTCAGTAATCTTATTATTTTCAGTTTTAATTGTTTTCCTCACCATCGTATAAATCCATTAGTTCATCAAAAACCCCGTTAATAATCGAAGAGCAGACATCAATTTGGGAAGCATCAATCAAACGGCTATCGTTGTCTATAATTGAAATAATCTTGCTGTCTTCCAGCTTGTAGGCAGACACATCGTCGAATGAAACCATTTTGCTTAATGGAATAGATTCTACGGCTTGGTGTGTCTTGTCGTAAACATCGCTTGCAAGTATCGCATTGTTCAGTGCTGTCAAAATGTATGGCGAGTGTGTTGATATTACAAGTTTGTTCCTGCTGTTTGCATTCTTACATTCAAGCAGTTCGTACAGAACTTCGGCTTGTGTTTCGGGAAAAAGGTTCTGCTCGGGTTCTTCAACAATGTTGTAGAAGCAGGCTGGTATGAATTTATGAGAGATTTTTTCAATCTTGGAAATGTTGTCTTTTTCCGACTGTGAGATTTCATCCTTGTAGAAGAAGCCGTCCTTTAAATTTGAATATGTCTTATATAAATCGGCATTTTCATCTTTTAAAATTTCAAGCTCCATTTGTTTCTGGGATATTTCGTTTATAGGTGATTGGAGTTTTTGAAATATATCTTTTTGGACTTCTTTCGATAAGTATTTACTTACAATAAGGAGCGGCGTAATAGATTGAATTCCGCTTGAAGCCGCAGACATTGATATTGATGAAATTTCATTTGTTTTAATAAAAGTAGTGTGGTTTTGATAGTAAACGCTAATGCCGTTTATTGGCAATGAGAATCCTTCTTTTGCAAGTTCCTTTAATGCCTGTGTATATGTGCCATTCAAGTCGTTTACCATATATGGGATGTTGGAGGCAAGGTTTATTATGTTGCCCTTTTTGTCCAATGTATTTGGTAGCTCAAATTCGTATAGTATTGTTAAAAGATTTCTCGCAGCGGTCAGGTATTGAATTTTTGGCAATATGTAATTTTCAAAAGAACTGGATATTTTTGCAGTAAAAACAGAATTCTTTTTAGCGTATTCGTAAATATAGGCATCACCGTCGTAAATGATTTTGGTGTCTGGGTGAAAATATTCTTTGATTTCCTGTTGCTTGCAAAGGTTTTCAAGCACGGCTACCGGCATGTTGATGGTTGAAGGTGCTCCATCGCGTATCAATTTCTTTTCGAGCCACGAAAAAATGGAAATAAGTTTTGCAATGGTGCTTTTTCCGCTTGCCTGCTTGCCAATGAAAACCGTTACTGGCGAAAATTTTACAGAGAAAAAGCCTTCCTTGTCTTGAGGATTCTCGCCAATTACACCAAAGTTCTTTATTTTCAGTATTGCCATAAGATGCTAGCCAAAAATCTTTAAAAAAGAACCCCGGAACCGAGATTCCGAGATTCTCAATATGGAAACAAATGTATAATTACTTAACCTGAGGCATCTGGTCCTTGAAGAGCGGAGTCTTCTTAACTTCGGCCTTTACCTTCTTGCCACGGATGTCGATGTAGATTTCGGTGCCTTCCTTCCAGAAACCGCGGTTGAGGTATGCCATACCGATACCCTTCTTCATCATTGGCGACAT
>Ga0265299_10000269_pt1 | contig 67290 bp, 34 predicted proteins | sample AusTroGonzalo_MG_4_FD_193485 | JGI IMG/M metagenome (GOLD analysis project Ga0265299, IMG submission 193485) | Bovine rumen microbial communities from tropical cattle in Woodstock, Queensland, Australia - Gonzalo_02 | ecosystem: Host-associated > Mammals > Digestive system > Stomach > Rumen ... | reverse complement strand
CCAGCCAAGGCGGCAATCAAGGTATCGCCAAAGGTGATGAGTAAAGAAACGAATTTCGTCTTCGTGGAATTCCGTTTTTTAGCGTTGCCAACATAAATCTCCACCCACCTTTTCCACTGTCCCGTGAGAATTACCCTGTAGCAAGATGTAGTCATAACAGCCCACGCGATACGCGCGAACTACTATGCTCTCTTTGCTACGAAAATTTCTCACGTTTTCACTTGCAAGACGAGCATAAACGCTTCGTTAATCAATATGTACGGCTTGGCGCAAGCACCAAACCAAGTGCAAAAATAAGAATAGGAAACGATTTTGCAAAATTTATTTTTCGGATTGCTTTTCGATATGCCTTTTCCAAAATTCCTTTGTCATAAACATACGAGCAAACTTTTTATCATCCAACTTTTTGGTAATCAACACAAAAGCAAATGTTACAGCAAAGGCAAAAATAGCACGCACAAGTATCACGCCGGTCCAGTGCGCACCAGCACCTATAATTAATATTGTATCCTCGAAAATGCTATGGAACAATCCCATAAGCGTCATTGCGAAGAAAATATCCTTTGGCTTCATACCCTCTTTCCTACCCTCGTCAACAATAAGTCCTCCACCGTATGCAAGCCCCATTGTCATACCGATTACCGTCAGCGGTAACATACGCTCGCTTATGCCAAGCCAACCAAGCAAAGGAAGGAACATTCGGTTTATAAACTTCATAAAGCCAACAACTTCGAGCAAATGCACAAACACCACAAGCGTAAATATCACAGCGATTATAAGTCCGTAGTTTTTCAGTTCGTTCAACGCCCACTCGCCCCAACCGAGATGTCCCGGAACAAGAAATTCCGGCATTTCAACAGGCTCCTGCAAAGTTCCTGTAATCGAATAAATTCCATTAAGTATTGCACCCAGAGCTATCGCACCAAGGAAACGAATAAGGAACATTATCCAGAACTTTACGCCAGTCTTCTTTGCAATGCCCACTTCGACAGGAAAATTGTGTGCAACAATAACCATAGTGAGCAGCACCGTAAGCTGCGAATGTGTAAGCGGTTCACTAAGTGAAGGATAAATCGAGAAAAGCGACAAAAGTCCGCCATAAATGTTGACCACCATAGCAGAGAGCCACACTATTGCAGTCTCGGCTGGCAAACCAACTATGCCCATCACAGGTTCAAGTATGCCACTTATATGTGAAAGTACTCCGAATTCCTGAATCAAGCGGATTACTATGGATACTGGAATCATCAGCTTGAAAAGAATCCAGCATGACGATGCAGTCCGCTTCAAACAATAGCTGAAAAATTCAGCGACCTTACAATCTTTCACAAGACAAGAAATTTGTATTATGCCTGCGAGAAATCGGAATCACTTATTAGTCCAGCCACATCCGGATTATTTTTTCGTATGTCACTGAGTTGCTCCGAAGGACTTTTTACCGTTACGATATTTTTTGCAGCCAAACTTTCATCAACAACAAAAGAAAATTCAAAACTGCCATTGTCTATCTTTTTCCTGATATAGTTCTGAATAACATGCTTCTTTTCCATCAAGTTTTTTTGCAAGACATCATTTTCCACCTTTACTTCATACTGGTTGGAATCATTCTGTTCAGGACTATGATTCATCAGATAACTATACCAACGTGTATTTTCAGGACACTTCTCCACAACAAAATCATTCCATGCTGAAACTACAGCCTGCAAATCGTACTCCTTATTGCCATAACTTATCCGATCATCACCTTGTGCATTTTCTTTATTTTCATTTGCATTAACAGGATTCAGCCCTTCGATTTTCTTCAATAGGAACTCCTTGCCTTTATGCCCTTCTTGAGGTTCCTCACTTGACGAAACAGGCTGTTCTGCCGAAACAGTTTGGGTTGCCGAAACATTCTGAGGCTTTACCGCACTTGATGTCGATTGAGCTTCACCCGATTTCTCCACAACGACATTTGTACGAACATTTTCAGTCTGTGCCGACCGCGACTTTGCCTCCGCTGGTTTCGGTTGCTGCTGTTGCTGAACCTCAAAGACATTGGCAGATACATTACAAATCTTCAACAAAGCCAATTCTACAAGCAGTCGCTTATTTTGAGCCGTCCTATAGCTAAGGTCACACGAATTAGCAATCTGGATTGCATTAAAAAGGAACGCTTCGGAACATTTTTGCGCATAATCCTGATATTTCATCTTTGTCTTATCCCCCACTTCTATCAGCTTTAGCGTTCCCGGATCCTTGCAAACAAGCAAATCCCTATAGTGAGATGCCAAACCATTAATGAAATACCCGCCTTCAAAACCTTTTTTCAGCACATCATCAAATATTGTAAGAGCATTCGAATAATTGCCACTTAACAAAGAGTCTGTAATTTGAAAATACACCTCATAATCAAGTACATTCAAATTCTTGATAGTATCCTGATACGTAATATTCCGGCCACAGAAACTTACAATCTGATCGAAAATAGAAAGAGCATCACGCATAGCGCCATCTGCCTTCTGGGCAATCACATGCAACGCTTCAGTATCAGCCTCAATTCCTTCTTTTTGTGCAACATATTCCAACTGCTTACGTATGTCCTCAACACTTATCCTGCTAAAATCGAATATCTGGCAGCGCGACAGAATTGTAGGCAATATCTTATGCTTTTCGGTAGTAGCAAGAATAAATATCGCATGCTTGGGCGGTTCTTCAAGAGTTTTTAGGAAAGCATTGAATGCCGCCGGCGACAACATGTGAACTTCATCGATAATATACACGCTATACGATCCTAGCTGCGGAGGGATACGCACCTGGTCAATAAGCGCACGTATATCTTCAACGGAATTGTTAGATGCAGCATCGAGCTCATGAATATTAAATGAACGGGATTCATTAAACGCACGGCACGACTCGCACTCATTACATGGTTCGCACGAATCTGTCGGAGAACTACAATTTATTGTCTTGGCAAAAATTCGCGCGCAGGTAGTTTTCCCAACCCCGCGAGGGCCACAGAACAAATAAGCCTGACCCAACTGCTTATTCTTTATCGAGTTTTTAAGTGTTTGAGTTATAGCATCCTGACCGACAACCATTTCAAAGGTATCGGGGCGGTATTTTCTCGCAGATACAATATAATCGTCCATTCTAAAATATTTAGGGTGCGAATTTACTAAATACTTTTATAGTTATCGAAAACAAACCACAAAATTGGATTTATACTTATCAACAAACTAACATGCCGGCAAGTCACAAAAAAAGGCGACACAAATTATACATGTGTCGCCTTGACAATAAACGGAAATTTTTATTTCTTCATAAATTCCTTGATAGCCGAAGCAAGACGCTTTACACCTTCTTCAATCTGTTCAAGCGATGAATACGAGAAATTCAAACGCATTGTGTTCTTGCCGCCACCGTCACAGAAGAATACGTCACCTGTTACAAAAGCAACATTGTTCTTTATTGCCACCTGGAACAGTTCATTTGTATCATAACCTTCAGGCAACGAGAGGAGGAGGAACAAACCGCCTTCTGGATGCGTCCACTTTACACCTTCCGGCATATATTGTTCGAAGCACTTCAGCATGTAGTCACGTTTCTCGCGGTACATTTCAATTGTTTTTCCAAAATTCTTTTCGAAAAGTCCCTTTGACATGTATCTTGCCGTTGCCATCTGCAGAATAGCAGGAGTACAAAGATCGGTATGCTGCTTTGCTGTTACAAACTTGTAGATAACATCTGGATGAGCGAGAACCCAGCCAAGACGGAATCCAGGAGCCAATGTCTTGGAGAATGTACCCAACGAAATAACTCTGTTATTCTTGTCAAGTTCATACATCATCCTCTGCGCCTTTCCTTCGAAACGAAGCTCTCTATATGGGCAGTCCTCAATAATAAACAAATCATACTTGTCTGCAATATCAATGATTTCCTGACGACGTGATTCTGGATAAGTTATACCTGTAGGATTCTGGAAATCGGGAATCAAATAGATGAATTTCGGCTTTTTACCGTTAGCTTTCATCTCAGCAAGCTTTGCATCAAGCAGATCAGGTTTCATTCCGTATTCATCGAAAGGAATACCAACAGGAACAGCACCGTATGCACGGAACGAACCAAGGGCGCCAAGGTACGACGGCAGACCGCAGATAATGGTATCGCCGGGATTAATGAAAATCCAGCCAGCAATATCAAGAGCCTGCTGCGATGCAGTAGTAATCATGAGGTTGTCAATTGTTACATTCAACCCGTGACGTGCATAATGCTTAACTATCTCGTTACGCAGATCAACATCGCCTTCTGTTGTTCCATACTGTAGAGCTTTTGGACCAGCCTCGTCAAGCACCTCGTCAATGCATTGCCTAATATCTGCAACAGGGAATGATGCCGGAGCCGGTAGACCACCTGCAAAAGATATAACTTCTGGACGCTGCGTTAATTTTAATATTTCACGAATAGCCGAACGCTTTGCTGCGGCCATATTCGTTGACATAAATTCGTTCAAGTTTTCTATCATGACTTTTAATTTTATTTTTATTGCACAAAGATAAGCAAATTCGCAGAACGATGGCACAACAAAAAACATGTTTCCAAACATATATTATTACCTATATTTATTATTGCCCATAAAAAAGAAACCGCTAATTTTGCGAAACATATTGATTCATACATTTAAAATTAAACAAAAATGAAAAAGACATTAGTATTAATTGCAAGTGCTTTATTTTTAGCGCTATTTGTCATTTCATGCAATGGCACACAAGAGAAAAAATCAAATGACGAAGGTCAGAAAAAAGAATCAAAAGAAGTTGACGAAAGCAACGACTTTGAATCAAACGACAATGGCTGGGATGACGTTAATTATTATAACGACACAACAGAATACGTTTATGTTGATCCTGATGAAGAAGGTGATCCAATGCCACTCACTAGCGGAATTTGGGTAAACGACGAACTAGGCAGCACAACAACCTACCAGTTTACAAATGATGGGAAATGCACAATCATAAGACCGGACGTTTTTGAAGGCGGAATAGATACCATAGTATGGAAATATACCCTCGATGGAGAAACAATGAAACTTGAGCAAAAAGGCAAGAACTACAGCATGTCAAAGGAAATTGAAGTTTCCATTAAAGGTAAAATACTCACAATCACTGAGACAGGAGTTCCTATGAGATACAAATGGCAAGAAAAATAAATTATAAAAAAAGTAGTTCAGTTCAAAAAAAAAACAATATTTTTGCGAAATCAAAATTTAAAATTTTAACAAAATGAAAAAGACATTAGTAATTATGGCAAGTGCTTTATTTATAGCACTTATGACAGTTTCATGCGGAAGCAATGAAGAGAAAAAAGACGATGGCAAAGACAAAAACGCCAAAGTAGAGACAGAAGAAAAAGACGCACAGCCTAATGAAATTAACGACGCGACCTACGATGGCACTGATAATGAGAACGCTCAGGCAGAGGAGCCAAAAGTAGAAAGCGAAGTTGTTAATTTCGACGAATACCTTGACGAATACGAAAAGTTCGTAAAGAGCTATGAAGAATTCGTTGACAATGGTGGTATCGATAAGGCAAAGGAAGTAAAGACCAATGCAGAAGCAGCAAAGGCTAAGATTAAGGAAGACAATCTTAACGACGCTCAGTTGGCTCGCTTCAAAGCTTTGAACAAGAGAATGGAAGATGCTTCTGTAAAACTTGCTAAGAAAACTGCAGAAGGAACAAAGGATGCAATAAACGCCGGTAAGGATGCAGCAGGTAAATTAGGAATCGGTAAGAAGAACTAATAAATAATATAATCGTAAGCAAAAAAGGCTCGATACCGAGCCTTTTTTATTTATTAGACCCCAGACCTACAACAATTTAATAGCATTATAAATTCTGTTGTACATTATTCCTAAATCGTAAATCTTTATTGGCATACAGGCCGCACAGGAAAACCATAGTAACGGGAATAAGCGCCACACACACATACAATAGGATTGAAACTAAGAGCCCACGCACGATAAGGATAATCGGAATCAAACGAGCTCGACCAATAGTAGCTGTAGCACCCTGGATTGACGGTTCCACTATCGTCGCGATGATCTGCATAAGGAAGAAAGACGCTATTGCCGTTAGGTCCCACGAAAAGACGTCCGCTTGCCCCAGGCCGGGATATCCACTCATTAGTACAACAACTAAGCAATTCCTCTACTTCTGCTTGAGTTGGCATTCTCCATCCTACCCCCCAATTTGAAGTAGCGACATCATCGCTCGGCACAAGGATGCTTAGGTCGTCTGTATAACTATTGCTGCCATATTCAGGAGTGTTGCAATATTTTATTAGAGCATTATAAGAACTCCTACAATGCTTATAAGTATTCCATAAGTAAATGTCCTTAGGTGTAGTTTCGCCCCACGAAATGTAATATCCATGATCTTCCGGACTATCTGCACCTACATTAGCTGTTGCCCACCTTGTACCACTCGGCAAACCAAGGTCAACCCATTCATGACCATTTGTTTCTCCAGTCGCTTCAGTTATAAATTTCAATACCACATCCTGATTTTCTTCCAGCTGTCCTAAAATCATCCTACTACCAACCAATATATCATCAACAATAGCATAACCCACATATTCCATATTGTCGCCAAGCATATATTCATTTTCTACGGTGAGTTTTGTTTTTATCCCAACGTATCCGCCATACTCTATGTCATCAGATCCCCCACTGCCAACATTTACCATCCTTACCGAATAACACTCTTGCCCGGCAATTGCCTTCAATATATATGTCTGCGGTTTCGATGCCGATATTTCAAAACGATGCGAACCTGCATCAATCGCTAATTCCAATTCAGAACACAACTTTCCATTTGCATCAAGAAGTTGCAAATCCACATTTTCATACTGCGGAATTGTAAGTTCTACAGTGGTATAGCAATCAAACGGATTAGGAACATTCTGTTCAAAGCCACCGACTTTAGTTTCATTATCTAACACATTTCCAGTAAAATTCAAAACCAATACCGTATCTGGATAATCAATCGTCACCACCCATCCCCTACTAATGTTTCTCACCCTTACGCTGCTGAGCTGCCTATATTGCAAATCATCAGTTTCCCCGACAAAACTAATTGTACACTCCTGCGAAAATACTATTACCGAAATCCCGACAAAAAATACTATTGACAAGATTATTCTCATATACCAACCATATTATTAATAGTTAGACATATATTTTAATATAATTTAAGCCCAAATATAATAATTATATCTTTGATATAAGACAAATTTTAACTTTTGTATCCAAACTATTGCAAAATAAAACTGCAGCCTAACTTTGCCAACTGCTGTGAAATGTAATCTTACCAATAAAATCACAAACCTATTTTTACAATGCCACCACGTCTATAGCAGTGCGATAACCATGCTTAAAAAGACACTTATCGCACTATATTATTTACACACAAAACATCATAACACACTATTTACAAACACATTACCAAAGCACAAACCACATTTAACCCATAAAATATAAGCCATAAAAACCGCAGACCTAAGATTGCAAATTATAATTCGTAAACCATTAGCTCGAGCAAGCAATCCACTTTATTCTTTTTCAAACAAATCTTCGCTTTCGATTTCGGTTTGTACATTATCCCAATACATGTTGTGGGCAACTCCCATTGAAGTAACCATCGTAGTTAGAAGCGATTTGCTCGTATGCGTAACTCGGCGAAAAGTTTCGCGACGGTCGAGCATTATATCATTGTAGTCCTTCGTTATCACAAACTTTCCATCTGAATATTTCATCTCACAAAGGTTTATATAGTCATCGCGGCGGTCAATTACAAGGTCTATCTGCCCACCACTCCAATAGGTTCCATCGCTGTCGGTAAACGGCCTGCATTGCCATGAACTTACCGATGTTTCAATTCCACTGATACCTATTTTCTTCTTAATTTGCGGTATATGCTGCAGACAAACTTGCTCAAATGCATACCCCTTCCACGCCAAAGTAGTATCTAATATGTGAGACCAATAGTGCTCGTCCCTTCCAGTATAATCTTTTACAAAACGCAAGTAAAATAATGAATACAAGTCAGTTAATTGATACATGACTTCGCGTTCCTTCTTTCCGAAAGCATTGTAGCTTCTAACAAAATCGCATTGGCACAAGTTGTCGAGTACTTTGCTAAGATAGCCGTTATCAAGCAGTTTGGCTTCTCTAATAATCTCCTGCTTTGTTAATCCTTTTGTTTTCGTTGACAATGTTTCGATAACTTTCTGGTAAAGTTCCGAATCGTTGAAAAGCGATTTGAATAGGAATCCGAACTCGTTTTTCAAAGGAGCATTGCTCGAAAAAAACAGATTGTCAATATTTTGTGCCACACTAAGCGACTTCTGGAACATATCAAGATAGTATGGTATTCCGCCAACGACCATATATGTTTCAATTATCTGCTTTCTCTGCATCGCAAATCCTTTCATTTTGAAGAACTCTTCAGTTTCGTGCAGGTTGAAAGGTCGCAAATATATCTGCTGTGTTACGCGATTGTGCAGACCTCCCCAATTTGCAAGAATTTTATTTGTCATCCAAGAGGTTGACGAACCGCAAACTATCAATTTAAGGTTGCTACGCTTTGACGCCCAACCGTTCCAAAACAACTCGAATGCGCTCAGAAATCTCGACCGCAGAACATCGAACCAAGGCAATTCGTCAATGAAAACCACTATGCACTTTTTTCGCGACAACTTCTGGAGATACTGCTCCAACAACGAAAATGCCTCTATCCAGTTTTTGGGTTCTGGAAATAGCATCCCAGAATACTTTTTCAGTTGTTGCGAAAAGTAAGTCAACTGTTCTTGCCTCGTAGCCTGATAAATGCCTGTCATGTAAAAGTCATACTTTTTGCCAAAGTACTGATCTATAAGAAATGTTTTGCCTACACGACGACGACCGTATGTAACAACAAATTCGGCTTTGCCTGAATTGCAAATATCAGTAAGCTGTTGTGCTTCTTTTTCGCGTCCTGCCAGTGTATATGCTCTCATGTTTTATGTATTGAAATTCAAGCGCAAAGGTAATAATTATTTTAATTTAACCAGTGCGATAACTATATATTTTTTACAACTTATCGCACTACATTAAATTATTTTATCAGTGCGATAACTATATTTTAAAAGACACTTATCGCACCACATCACTCACCAAGACATTAAACAATCAACTAACTATCAACACATTACAACAAAACAAACCAATTTAAACCTAAGCAAATCCGCTACAAAAACATACAGCAATCTAACTTTGTCGACTACTGTATATCATGTCTTTTAATACTTAACAACTTAATGCTTTAGCAACAGGTTGTCAAAGGATTGTCGCAAATATTCTCAAGCCGAATCCAGCCACGATGCTTGTCGTGGGTTTCCACATAAACCCACATGCCTTTTACATCCAACGGACACAAAACTATCTCTTCTGTAAAAGCATAAACCTCATCAGACTTTTCGCTTGGCTTTGAGTACAACACCATACGCTGACCGCCATAATTTCTGGTCGAAAAGCCAATAACCGAATAATGTATATATGCAGTCTTGCACTTGCCGCCGAAATCAAAATCATTTTCACTATAATCGCACATTCCAAAGACGGAATTACCAGTAACAACCCACCAGCCGTTCTGCGGCTTTTTTACTCCTAGCATATAAATGCAAGTATCTGGCAATGTGTATACTATTTCCCCGTTGGGAGCCGAATGGATAGTTGCTTGCTTATTAGTTTCGTCTCCTATTATATAAACAGAAAGGCTCTTCTGCGCACTAACACAAACCGATGCAAACATTACAACGAAAACTAAAATTAATCTTTTGATATTCATATCATTAAATTTATCTTAATTTATTTTTCAAATAACTATTCCGAACATACGCGAAATAAAACAAAACGCCGACAGCGTTCAAAATCCATGCCGCCCAAAATGCACTATGATAGCCGAAATGTTCAACAAAGACACCACCAACAAGAATGCCAAGTCCCACCCCTATATCCCAGCTAATCAATATACTTGAATTTGCCGTACCTCGTTGGGTGTGAGGTGCCAAATTTATAAACATGGTCTGAAATGCTGGCCACATGTGACCGTTGCCCAAGCCTATTATCAGCGCTGAAGCATAGAATCCAACGGGGTTATGCAACATGGCAAAAACAAGATAGCCGCATACCGACACGCATATTCCGAGTGAAGCATTGCGCACAATCTTGCCCTCTCGCAAAGTCCTGCTGCCAATCAGCCTCGACATTATAAGTCCAGCCGACAGCAGTACGAAATAAACGCCGGAACCGCCGGTAATACCGAGTTCTTCCTTACCATAAATGGCTATGTATGTAGCGATTACGCCATACGAAAACGCATAGCACACCATTGCAAGCCCCTCGCTCCAACCTTTGACAAGAAAGAACCTGTCGAAGGAAAGTTTCGGCTTGTTCTGCACAATTTCGCGCGGACGAATCTTGAGTGTTGAGTTTACGGCAAAGCCGATTCCAGCAAATATCAGCGACAAAAGGAAAATCAAATCGTAGCTACCTGTCACCTCGTGAATCCAGATTGCCACCGATGGTCCAATTGCCGATGCAATATTGTTGCTTAGTCCATAGTATCCTATTCCCTCTGCCCTACGCGATGGCGGAAGCACATCGATGGCAACAGTGCTATTCGATACCGTTGTCGCACCGAATGGAGCTCCGTGCAAAGTCCTTACTATGGCAAAAATCAGCAAAGTTCCTGCCGCCAGATAACCTGCAAAAAATATGAAGAATAGGAAATAGCATATCAGCAGAACCTTCTTGCGCGGAAAACTATCGACAAAAAAGCCACTGAACGGACGGATAAGCAAGGCCGTGAGCGTATATCCCGACAGGACTATACCTATAATATCCTTGTTTGCATCAAAGGCATCGCTCATGTAGAGCGGCAACATCGGAGCCAAAAGCATGAACGAAAAGAAAATCATGAAGTTTGCAATCCACACTTTCGTGTAGTTGCTATTCCATAGTTTTTCCTTGATTTCGGACTGCTCCGATGCCATGACGTGGTTTTATTTCAAACCTATTTCCTTGAGCCACTTGGCAATATCATCGTCAGATGATGCCACCTTGGAACCACTGAAAACGCCCGACTTCAAAAAATATGCATTTGACACAATATTGCGCATATCCGATTCGCACCTTGACAATCCGCCTCCACCGTGAGTTACGAACAAGGCTATCTTCTTGCCATTGAACTTATTCTGCTCAAGGAAAGTTGCAACAGGCGGTGCTATCGTACTGCACCAATTTGGCGTGCCGACAAGAACAACATCGTAGTCGCCAAGATTATCAACCTTAGTTTTTATTTCTGGTCTGAAGTTCCCTTTTGTCTCCTTGCGAGCTTGAGCCACGCATTCCGAATAATCGGTCGGGTACGCCGTTACCGGAACAATTTCAACAACATCGGCACCAAGTTGAGTCTTAACCTTCTCTGCCACTACGCGCGTATTTCCGCCCCATGAATAATAAACCACCAGAACCTTTGGATTCTGCGAATTAGCACATATTGTCGCCATAACAAATAAAACTAATGTAAATAATATGTTTTTCATCGAAAAAATGTTTTGGCAAAGGTACTAAAAAAGTAAAACCGCCATGAAAACATTATTATTAATTTCGCGCCCGAAAAACATACAACGACAAAATGAACAAGTTCCGCAGTTTCGTACTTCCCATAGCAATATTCCTCGGATTGTTGCTGCACAAGTACTGCACCATGTTCACACCATACGTGCCGATTCTCATTTTCGCTATGCTACTGCTCAACTTTGCCGCCGTTGATGTCAGAAAACTCAAAATTACAATGCTTGATGTTTGGCTCATGCTTTTCCAGATTGTAGTAAGTATGGGCAGCTACTGGCTTGTAATGCTATTTGGTGGTGGCGACACCATTGCCGAAGGCATACTGGTTGGTGTGCTTTGTCCTGTAGCAGCATCGGTGGTTGTAATATCGTGTATGCTTGGTGCCAACCGCGAAACAGTCACGACCTACACCATTCTCGGAAACCTTATGGTTGCAATAATTGCACCTATATATTTCTCCTTTATCGGACAGCAACAGGACATGCCATTTCTTGATTCGTTCTGGCTGATACTGAAACGAGTAAGTCCAATAATAGCACTGCCATTCATATTAGCACTATGTATGCAGCACTGGCTTCCGAAGATTAACGGATTCCTTTGCAAAATAAAGGGCGTATCATTCTACCTATGGGCGTTGGCTTTGCTCTTTACGCTCGGTCAGACTATCGACTTCATGGTCTTGTATGGCAAGGAAAACCTCGTAAGCATAATAGCATTGGGTATCGCCTCGCTGATATTCTGCGTAATACAATTTGGTTTCGGAAAATGGCTTGGCAAAAAATATGGCGACAAGATGGCCGGAGGACAATTGCTCGGACAAAAAAACACCGCCATGGGAATCTGGATGGCAAACACCTACCTCAATCCGCTAGCATCCGTTTTCCCCGCCTTATATTCTATTTGGCAAAACCTGTTCAACAGCTGGCAGATGTGGAAGAAAGGCAAGGACAAACCGACCAAATAAGCAACTGCTATCCCCTTTTCTTTACAAACCTGTCGAATGCGGCAAGAAGTCCGGGCAATATGAAAATAATCAGCATTACGGCAGCAAATGCTCCTGCCGCAATGCACTGCAAAATAACTATGGTAACAGGATCATCAAGCATGAATGACATGGCTAGCGGAGCAAGCGTCATTATCATTCCAGAGGTCAGTATTGTATGTGTTGATGACATGTATGCCTTGCGGATCGAATTAATCTTGCTGACAGATGTACGAGCCTCGCGATAATTGTTGGTAAAAAGTATTCCATAATCAATTGTAGCGCCCATCAATATGCTCTGCATTATGAGATATGCGAGGTAAAACAAGGCACCGCTCAAGCCGCTCACTGCTACGTTAATATACACAGCCGACATTACAGTCATTACCAATATGGCCGGTACAGCAAGCGAACGGAAGGTTATAGCCACAATGAGGAAAATTGACAATATGGTTATGAGCGTGACCAAAAGCATTTCATCTCCGAATTGGCTGCGCATTTCGTTCATCATCACAGATTCGCCAACAAGATAATGATTTCCAGCGAGCTGAGCATTACATTTCTCAGCCAACATTTCTACAAAGCTATTTGTCTCATCCGATTCTTTGGGGAAATCAGAGAATATTATCGCCTGAGAATAATTATTACCACGCAGCCTGCTAAGATTCTCATCTATCATAGTGCCAACCTGCTCCATTCCAGCTTTCATTTCGTCATTGACTATAGAAGCAAATCGCGGATTGGCAATCACAGAATCGTTAATTGTTCCTATGATTTCTTCAGCTGACATTTTTACAGTGTCGCCATCAAAATGAGTTATGCCGTTGTAAAGGTAGGCAAGCTCAATATCCTGCAATTCAGTTTCTGCACCAAGTGAACCGAGCAACGAATGCATTTCAGCTGCATCGTAAACACTTCCCTCCTTAGCTATTGCCATTAATTTTTCAGCCGTATTTAATTTCTCTATGTTCTCATTGTCGATACTTGGCATAGCAAAAGTAAGTTCAGGCTCCTCATGCAAAACTGGAGTTTCTTCTTCTGTATCAACAACTTGTTCCTCAACTACAAACTCGACTTCCTCTTCTGGAATTTCCTCCTCACCAACATGAAGTGCAGCCACCATAAGGTTTTCCTTGTGCTTCAACCATTTGCGGCTCTCCTCATCAATCTGCGACGCAAAAACTTTCCTGTTGACAAGATCGCTGTTGATGAAATGTATAAAATCGTACAGCGACATCGTTTTTGTCTTTTGCCCCTTGCTCCGCCCGTAAAGGTTGAATATTATAGAAGCGCTCCTTTCCTTCATTCCTATGAAATCGGCAATTTCGGATGCAGAGTATTGACCTAGGAAAACAGTCGAATCTTTATAAATTGCATCAACATCTTCGACTGGAGTTTCATTTTCGGGATGGACTACACTTGCAGAAGTATCTACGGCCTCATTTTCGACAGGAATTTCGACCTGCTGTTCCTCATGTTGAGGTTTTTTAGATGGAAAATGATGTCTTTCATTTTTTGAAATCATGCTTCCGCTTAATAGCTCCTTGGAAGACTTTACAATTTCACGTATAGTAGTCTTTTGACTTGCAGGACAAATAAGCGAAATAAGCTCCTTATCAATACCAATAATATCAGAAATTTCTTGCAAAGTCAATTTCTTGTCAATAAGACTTGTATCGGTAAGCGAAACTAGAATATCAAGATATTCAGCTTCTATTTCGCCAGTATTCGATCGATTTCCCATATATGCAGAAAGAGTGCTGTCAGAGCTTAGTTCAGCAGTAAGCTTAGCAAAATCGTGCAAACTCATTTTTTCGTCGCGGAAATCTTTAGAGCCTACATAGAATACCGCATCTATAATCGTATTTATATCATAATCAGCAAAATTGTAGTTTTCTGCACCTGATATTGCCGACAAATCACCCACCATGCCTTTAAGATCCGACGAAGTATGTCTTTTTTGCATCAGAGACGGATAAGAAACAAAAGATTTCACTCTCGGAATAGACGACAAACTGTCAGCCAGTTCTATAATTTTCTCGGAATCGGAATTTTCATACAAAAGAACCATAATGTTTTTCTCGGGGAAAAACTTTGAAATTTCAGATTTCTGTTCGGGAGAAAATGATATTTCCGTCTTATTGTGAAAATAGTACGACCCTGCAAATATTGCCACGAAAAGTATCGCCAGAGGAATACGGAATTTCATACTGAATCCTGCCAGACGGTCGGTTCTGAACTTCAATACCCTTTTCGTTGATTTCTCAATAGCCCCGTCTAATGCCAATATTATTGACGGCAGTACAGTGAAGATTGTAACAAGACTACAAAGGACTCCTTTTGCCAAAACGATTCCCATATCGGCGCCAATCTTCAATTTCATGAAAATGAGAGCCATCAATCCGACTATTGTTGTGAATGCGCTGCTTACAATCGACGATGAAGCCTTTTTGAGCGCATTGGTCATTGCCGTGACCTTATCGTTTTTTCCCAATGCCTTCTCCTGCCTGTAGCGGTTCATTAGGATTATGGAATAGTCGATTGAAAGCACAAGCTGAAGGATAGCGACAATTGAATTTGTTGTTGCCGATACACTTTCCAGCAAGGCATTTGTTCCCATATTGATCGCTACGCCCACGCCAATTGCGACAAGGAATATAGGTGGTTCAAGCCACGACTCGCACATTATTAGCAGCACGGCTAAAAGCAAGGCAAAAGCTATAAGCATAACACCTATTGGAGCCGTCGTATCCTTTTCGCTTGTCTCAACCACAACCCTGTCACCATATTTCTCCGAAATCTCATCGGCAATTTCGTGCTGAGATCGCTTACTGCTGCACAAAAGTTCGTACAGAACCTTATCGTCGCGGTTATACTCTTCGCTGCCCTCCTGATACAATACACTTGAAACTCCATTGACAACCGAAAGTTCGTCCCTTGTTGTTGCCCTTAGACTGTCGGGAAGCGAAGAAAACATTACCCTTACAATCCCCGACCCTACACCATCTTCGCCAAACTCTTCCGACATTTTGTCTATTCCGTGCTTCATACGCGAATCGTCGGGCAGATAACGTGTCATGTCGGAATTTATATTGGTATATGGAATCATAACGACAGATGCAATTGCAACAGCAATCACTGCAATAAGAAATGCAATGCGTCTCCTTACAATAAATTCCGACAAATTGATTTTTGACATTAACTTTCCCTCTACATCAATATGTTAGCATACGCATTTGGCGTACAAAACATTCTCTCGCACATAAATCCAAATATATAACGTTGGCACATAACCATACTATGTCAATTTCGGAACGCAAAATTACACTAAGTCATATTCTTTCGTGTTTCTTATTATTCGTTATCAATGTTCTATTTTTCGCTTTTATATTGTTATTTGATGAGAAAGCACTATTTTTGTGAAAAATTGAAAACTACCATGCAAGCACCCATAAATCAAATCTTATTAAGATTTTTCAATAAAAGTAGCGAATGTATGTCGTATGGAGATTCGACATTCATTGTAGATAACCTTGATAACGATTTTAACATGTTGGATTTTACCACCAACTATTCGCTTCCGTCCTCATATCCAATGAAGTTAACATTTACCTCGGCTATATTATGCATAGAAGGCTACATTAAAGCTACTATCAACCGCAAAGAATTTAAAGTGGAGAAAAACGATGTACTTGTTGTGCAAGGAGGATCAATAATTGAAATGGTATCAAGCAGTTCAAAACTTCGCCTCATAGGAATGGCCTTCGAAGACAACAGCGACAAAGACAATTTTGGGGTGTCTGCCATTCACGTTGGGTCATACATCATGCACCGTTCGGTTCCCCTACTCATTCAACTCGACGAAGCCGAAAAACAAAAGCATATCGAACTATACAAGAGCATACAGAAACTATATACGTCAACCGATCCAGCATACAGAGGCGACATAGTAAAAGGATACCTGCTTGTTGCTACTGGAGCATTCCTTAGCCTGATGAAAAACAGATTGTTGGATAGCGACATAGATTTTGACAGCCGCCGCGAACAAAAGCTATACACTCAGTTCATGGATGACCTTCAGCTTTTTGCAGGCAAGGAACGTACCGTATCATTCTATGCCGACAGGTGCTGCGTATCTCCAAAGTATTTTTCAAAGATGATTCATCGCGCATCTGGCAAAACTCCATTGCAACTCATACGTGAAAGAGTGATAATAGAAGCCAAAGTCCTGCTAAATTCAACAAACATGAGTGTACAACAGATAGCCGACACCTTAAATTTTCCCAACGATTCGTTTTTCTGCCGTTATTTCAGACAGGAAGTACAAATGTCCCCTGCCCACTATAGGGAAATCGTACAAGACAAATCGTCAATTTAAGGGATTACATATCACTACACTGCCGCGGGCGGACTTGCAAAAAAAGGAAACTTGCTTCGCTGCGTTTTCAATTTTTGTTTTCTGCAAATTCTTTAGAATGCGAGCATTCAAGAATTTGCAGAAAACAAAAATAACGAAGCAAAAGCTTCGCTATTCTTTTGCGGAGAGAAAGGGATTCGAACCCCCGGTACTCGAAAGAGTACAACGGTTTTCGAGACCGCCCCATTCGACCACTCTGGCATCTCTCCAAAGCTGTTTTGCGCAATAAAGAATATTTTCTTTAGGGACTTCCGCGCTTTAGCGGAGAAAGAGGGATTCGAACCCCCGGAACCCTCGCGAGTTCAACGGTTTTCAAGACCGCCGCATTCGACCACTCTGCCATTTCTCCGAGCGGTGCAAAAGTACTACAATTTAAATTTTCGACAAATATATTTTCCGTTTTTTTATCAATAAGCAAACAAGTTAATTTTCAAAACATTACATGAAGAAAAGCTATTTTTTATCATTTATATCTCCCCAAACGCACCTAACAAAGAACAGCAAAAGCACCTTTTTTACCATTATGAAACAACAAAATGCATAGTATATATTGTCATCTCGCAATAATGCTATATATTTGCGCCATCATGTCAACAAGCAGCAATATAATAGAACCACAAGCTAAAGAAGACGTAAAGTCCAACAAAGGAAACTGCCTAATACTATATAACGACAGCAAAAACACCTTTGACCATGTAATTTCGTGTTTAGTTGATATATGCAACCATGATGTAATACAAGCAGAACAATGTGCATACATAGCCAACTACAAAGGCAAGTGCGACATAAAAAAAGGCGAATACAAATACCTGAAAGACCTGAAGGACGCACTAATCAAGAACGGACTAATCGTTACAATAGAATAACACCATTAACCTATTAAAAACAAAAAAGTCGGACAGAATATCCGACTTTTCTTTTATTGTTCAAAAGTATTTTATTCAGGTTTATATATCTCAACATAATTCTGAATAGCCTGATTATTCACCGTTATACTAAGTTCAAGTACAATGTGATCAACAAAGCCTTTTGCATCGTAAACAATCATAGACTTAGGAGTTTGACCTTCCATACGCCCCTGAATCCTTACAGTATAATCGCTTATTGCAGCATCACCGTCGGTATATGCTACGCTTGCTTCCTGAGTTGGGATTTGCAGATATACATAATTCATACGCATTGAATCAACTGCTGCATCATACGACAGTCCATTATAGAAAGCAACTTCCTTATCTTCTGCCTTACCAAGGAATCCAACTTGATCTGAACGGGTACGAGGCGATAGAGTTGGAGAATAGAGGTCAGCATCAACCTTGAATGAAACCTTCTGTCCATTGTATTCATGCTGAGCCACCTTTGAGAACCTGATACGACCAGATACATTATTTGAAGCGGTTATGTTTGAATAATACTCTGCGGGCTGGCAAATAGCACTAATTCCGCCACCAATGATTTCTGTACGTGTTGTCCAATATTTACCTGTGTAAATATCGCTGACGTTCTTGCACGATACAACTTTTGATTTTGTACCTGCATTTCCTGCCTCATCAGTTGCAGTATAAGTTACTGTGTAATCTCCTGTTTTCTTTAATTCGCCAACATGTGAAGCTATTTTCTTTTCTATTGGCAACACTGATTCCATATCTGATGTAATCTGAATATCGGCGGCCACACTTGCATTGTCCTCTACATAACATCCCGGATCAACATATTTTGTATACAGCAAAACTGTAGTATCGCCTTTCTTGTCAATATTTACACCATCCTTTGCCAAAAAATAAATTGAAGGCGCAGTTGTGTCTTTTGAACAGTTTGCACACAACACACATAATGTCACCAATATGGTGATCACTGTCATCGAACTAAAAATTCTTTTATTCATAACCTATTAGAATATATTCAAGCCGTAAAATTATTAACAATATTTCAATCCTCAAAATATTTTCCTACTTTTTTAGCAAAACTATTTTTGCCTGTACTCCTGAACCTTCCATTCTAAAGAAATAAACGCCATCGCCAAGTCCCGACAAATCGACACTAAACATCTCATTATCAACAGTAATAGTCTTCACTTCCCTTCCAAACACATCATACAACAACAACCTTTGTCCAATATAGTCTGATGGAACAGATATATTGACAAATCCATCAGTAGGATTAGGAAAAGCCTCTATCTTTTTAGAAATATCATTCTCCTTAGATTCATAAACAGCACTTAAATTCACATTTTCTAGAGAAATATTGCTTATATACAAATCAGAATTCCTTGCATTCTTTACGGTCATCCTAATCATCACATTCTGTCCACGGAAATCGGCAAGCGACACCGATATCGTATCAAATTCAGAATATTCAACTGGCACATATTCAGAATTAGCATAACCTGGCTGCGTATATAATCCAGGACCACCATTAGCCCAAATGCGATATGGGAAAGTGGCGCCACAATCGGTACTCACCTCCACAAACAATGAATCCCTGCTCGAATCCGAAATTCGGTTCTTGTAAGCATATACAAAATTCAAAAATACAGAATCCGAATCTGGCAAATCGGTCTGCGGCAAATAAGCATAGTCAACATCCTTGTTCTTTACATTCTTGCTAAACCTATATGCCAATGCATGATGCTCGGAATTTTCGCCCCAAGGAAGCATCTCCCATGTCTTCAACCCGTTTGGATTTCCAATTACAACTCCGTACCTCGAAAAGAAACCACCATCGTTGAAGTCTATTGTATATGGAAACTCCCAATTGTAATACTTGTTGAACCTCAGCATGGCACTATTATTAAAATCATCGTACTCGACACCATTGCTTCCCGGATAAACTACTGCATACAACTCGTTAAGTCCACCATGAACAGGCACATTCGGCACTACGTATTCGTATGGTTCTTCCGCCAAATGAGAAACGTATTCAAACTCATGACTTGCAATAAGACTGTCGCCCGAATAAACGCGAAGCATTGTATGTCCAGAATCGTAATCTCCGCCATTGAATACTTGCGCATACACAGTTGGAACACTCTCCACACATGTCACCGTATCGTAGTCAACAATGCCATCGCCATACGACATGCTAAGTTTCACACTTATGTCAAAATTTTCGTTCTCGGGTGCCGATGCAGGGTATATATTTGACAAATAATTGTATGCGGCAAGCACATCAATCATACCCATTCCGTAGGTATTGTCCTCACCCTCATCGCCAAGGTCAATAGCCGAGTAATACAAAGCCTCCTTGAGTTCCCTTGCCGACGCCATCTGAAAAGCCTCAGCCAGCAACAACAACGCTCCCGACACATGCGGACAAGCCATTGATGTTCCCTGCAAATTGTTGTACCCGCTTGTACCCACACACGAACGCACATTTACGCCCGGAGCCGAAACTTCAGGCTTTATCTTCAACGACGACTCCTCATCAACGCATGGCGTTGGTCCACGGCTTGAGAAACCAGCAACCACATTGCTCGAATTTACTGCCGCAACCGACATAGGATTTACAACATTGTATGCAAGCATTGCAGGATAGCCTGTGGTAGCAACATTCGGGCCTTCGTTGCCAGCCGAAAAGGGAGAACAAATTCCAGCAGCCTCCAAAGTCTCAACTATTGAATTTTCGGGAAGCGAACAAGCGCCAAATTCCTCAGCCAAATCGTAGCTATAACCCCACGAATTGTTTATCACACGTGGAACATCGTTAGTGGTATTTTCATCTCCATCTGGATTGAGAACCCATTGGTAAACCGAGAAGAACTGACTTACAGTAAGCAATTCAGCATCAGTACTTGCCACAGGATCGCAGGCTATCCACTTGGCGTTGAACGCAATACCGATAGTATCGTGAGTTGCCCTGTCAAGTCCCATTGTGGTTCCTGTGGTATGCGTTCCGTGCGATGATGATGCATTGTCGCGCGGATTCTCGTGGCGCATTCCGTACCAGCACTGCGACTGTGGCCAATAATTGCCAGCATAGTTGGTGCTGATGGCAGGATGTTCGGGATTTACACCAGTATCAATACTAAGCATCAGCATATTGCGACCAGTATAACCCAAAGCCCACATAGCAGGAGCATTTATGGCACGCACGCCCCACTCCACTCCGTTTACAGAACGCGGAGCATTTTCCTCAACCAAAGTTGTACCGTCAATAATCGTGAAGCGCGGAGCATTCAAGTCGATGTATATCACATCCTCAAAACCTGCAATCTGCATTATAAAATCACGTTGTACCTTCATATTCAAGGCATTCACAATCCAGAAATCTTCAATATCTGTCACAGCCGACGGACTTGACTTCATCAACGGAGCAATCTGCCTCATGAACTTGGCATACGACTTATCGTGATTTCGTTTCAGCAACGCAGTAACACCTTTCACTCGCGTGTCAAAGTCTGCATGATACATATCGAACTGTAATGCAAGGGCAGAAACCGACTCCTCATTCTCGAAAAAAACATTCACATCAAGATACTCGGAGTCTGCGTTTTTCATTGCATCCAACAATGCTGGACTTACAACAAACTGTGCACTCAAAAACACAGAAACTGAAACCAAGACCAAAAGTAAAAGTATCTTTTTCATTTATTATTATTTTTCACGTTATTACTCATTTTAACATTTCTGCTTCAACTATATCATCGCCAACAACTTTAGTCAACTTCACAGGACAAATCCTATTTATAAGCTCCTTGTCATACGGAACCGCAACCCTTATATAATTATCGGTATAGCCGAACATCTGCCCCCCCTTCTTTGCCGACTCGAACAGAACATTATGAACCGAACCGAGCCTCGACTGCACAAACTCCTTATGCTTCCTTTCGCAAACAGACTTCACCACATCTGCTCTCTCCTGCTTCTGCTTGGAAGTAACGCGCGGAATAAACTTCAACGCCCTCGTGCCTTCCCTTTCGGAATACTGGAACTGATGTATGAACGAAATATCAAGAGATTCAACAAAATCCACCGTCTCGGCAAACATTTCTGGAGTTTCACCATTGACGCCAACTATCAAGTCTATTCCAATGAAAGCATCAGGAATAAGTTTCTTAACTAACTCAATCTTACGACGATACAAAGCAGTATCGTAACGGCGACCAATGAGTTTCAGCAACTCGTCGCACCCCGACTGCAACGGAATGTGAAAATGCGGCATCATCTTGGGTTCTGAGGCAACAAATTCAATAATTTCATCAGTAAGCAAATCAGGTTCTATGCTTCCAATCCTATACCGTTCAATGCCATCGACATTTGCGAGAGCCTTCAGCAACTGCAAAAAGTTTTCGCCAGTAGTCTTACCGAAATCGCCAATATTCACACCCGAAATTATGACTTCCTTCATTCCGTCAGCGGCAAGCGACTTCACCTGCTCCACACACTCTGCAACAGATGGATTGCGGCTGCGACCGCGAGCAAACGGAATCGTACAATAAGCACAGAAATAGTCGCAACCGTCCTGCACTTTCAGGAAAGCGCGAGTGCGGTCACCCTTTGAAAATGCCGGCACAAAGGACTTCATTTCGTTGTGTGGCGTAGTGCTGACGAATACATCACGACCTGCCACCGCATTGTCAATTATCTTTTCAATCTCGGCTTTGTTGTTCACTCCAAAGACATAGTTCACACCCGGAAGCGATGCTACCTCATCGGATTTCAACTGGGCATAACATCCTGTTACAATTATTATTGCATCGGGATTTAGCGAATGGGCACGTGCAACAGCATTTCTGCCCTTTCGATTGGCATTTGACGTTACCGAACAGGAGTTCAGCACATAAAAGTCCGCTTTCTGCGAAAAAGGCACTACCGTAAAACCTCGCTCAATGAAATAGCGGGAGATTGTCGATGTTTCGGCAAAATTGAGGCGGCAGCCAAGAGTGCAGAAAGCAACGGTTTTCATAGGGATTTACGATTTTAGATTGACGATTTACGATTTTTTATTGTAGCGGCGCAATGCATTGCGCCGCTACAATCATAGAAATATTTATTTTCTCAACCTTAAAATGTCGTCTGCAATCCTTGCATACAAATCGTCGCTGACATTGACCAACGGCAGACGAAGCACATTCTGGATTACACCCATCTGCGACAAGTATGCCTTTACGCCAGCAGGATTTCCTTCGGCAAACATCAAGCGAACTGTTGGCAACAACCTGTAATGCAACTTCCTTGCTTGCTCGAAATCTCCATTAAGCGCAAGTTTCACCATCTGTGACAATTCACGCGGGAAAGCATTTGCCACAACCGAAATCACACCTTTCACACCAGCTGCCATAAGCGGAAGCGTAAGGCCATCATCTCCCGAAATAACAGTAAAGCGCTCAGGCTTATTCTCCACCACGCGCATAATCTGGTCAACCGAACCCGATGCCTCCTTCACGGCAATTATATTATCAAAGTCGCGAGCAAGACGGCAAATTGTCTCTGGCGAAATGTTAACCCCAGTACGCCCCGGAATGTTGTACAAAATCACAGGCACTGGCGAAACCTCTGCAACATGAGCAAAATGCGCGTACAAGCCATTCTGTACCGGCTTATTATAAAACGGTGATGCCGTTAGAAGTCCATCAATACCACTGAAATCGAAATTGCGGATGCTATCAAGCAGGTCGGATGTATTATTTCCGCTCATTCCTACCATAATCGGCACACGACCGGCAATCTCACGCTTTGCAAAATCAATCACCTTACGACGTTCCTCTGCAGAAAGGCAAGGAGTTTCGCCTGTCGTTCCCATAACCAACACATAGTCGACTCCACCATCGACAACATTCGACAGCAAACGGGCAAAAGCCACATAGTCAACATTTCCGTTAATATCGAATGGCGTAACCAAAGCCACTCCAGTTCCCAAAAACTTGCTATTCATATCTTATTACTTCCAAATAATGAATTATCTGTTCCACCAATTCTGATATGTTTGAATTTTCCTCGTCAAGGCTAATCATAACATCAAGCAAATCAGTATTTTTTTCGTTATACAATCCCAGTTTGAATCCAGACACCGACTTCATTTTTATATAATCAATAGGAGTCTTGGCTACCATGTCAAGGCATATAAGAATATCAAAGTCGGTATTGCAAAATTCAACCACAGTTTCTTCTCGTGGAAACCCTAGCCAATCAAGTTCCTTGTTGCAGAAAAACGAAAAGTCAAGTGGCTGCAAATGGAAATCGGACAATTCCTTGCTATCAACAAAACCAAGAGCCTTGACATAAGGAATAATCTTCTGCAAATCAAAAAGCAACTTGCGCGCCACCTCAAATTGAGCCTCATCGGTAGCATCATGCAAAATACCAATTTTTTTTGCAGAATACAAACCGCAAGCACGAACACAGCGATGCGCAACACCATGTGCCTTCTGCAATTTGCGTCTTGCAAGTTCCGACTTTATTCCGTCAAACATAGGCACAAAAATACAAATTTATTTTGGATTCACCAGTTAGGTTTGATGATTTTGATGGAACTTGGCAATAACTTTATTGTCTATTTCCTGAACTAAAATCAAAACTTTATGCAAAATGGCAAAAATCTTCCTGTACGTTGACAATATGCATCGTACTTCTCTCCAAAATCCCTACGCAAACGCTTCTCCTCCGTCATGACTTGCACTAGCATTATAGCTACAAACACCACAAACACCAACAGCGACTGCCATGTCCACAACCATACGCAAGCAGCAATATTATATATGAAACTACCTGTTAGCATAGGATTCCGGCTCAATCGATATGGGCCATCAGTCATAAGATACTTGGTACGCGGAGCAACTTCATGTCCGAATGCATCCATAGGATTTCCGTCGCCCTTATGCCTCATATAAACAATAGACCAAATGCTCAAAAACAAACCTAACACAGCAAACACTATAGCGACAACAACTTGTGCAAGTCCTACATTACAAATATTAGGCATTAGCGAAGCTAACCACATTATTGCAGGAATAAGGAAAACAAACATCAATCCTCCAAGAGCATATCCAGCAATTTCAACGACCTTTCCCATTACACATCTTGTTTCAAAAAATCTGACCTACCATACCACTAGCATCCGCAAACACACAAAAGATGCTTCGCCCCCCTGCAGACTTATCTTGCAATAATCTTATTTACCGATTATAACGGCAAGGAAAACGACATCTTCGTCCGACATGTTAGTTATACTGTGCCTATTCCCGTTTCCGGTAAAAACAGCATCACCCTTATGCAAGACAACTCTACTATCGTTATCGGTAACAACAGCCTCCCCTTCCAGTATATAATACAATTCGGCATCAGACGTATGAGGATGATCGCCGATACTACAACCCTTCTTCAGTACGATTTTGGCCACCATGCGACCAAGTCCATACATTTCTGGAGCATCCACTAAAATATTCTTATAAATTTTACCATTGCCACCAGCAACATTTTCGACTACTACAAGATTGGCATCTTCGTTTTTGCGTATCATATCAATAATACAAGTTAGCTGATTTTGAACGTAAATACTTGTTAATAGAAAGCAAAGTTGCAAACACACAGAGCAAAATGCCAACGACTACAACAGCTCCAAAAAGCATATATATCTTCATCGGCTCAACTGCTCCGATAAGGTTCTCCAACTGTGAATTAGCAAAATAAATAATACCATAAAGCAATCCAATAGCTATCAAAGAGCTAATAAGACCCTGTATTGCTCCCGACAAAATGAATGGGCGACGAATAAAGCTGCGCTTAGCTCCAACAAGCTTCATAGTATTTATAATAAGACGCTTGGAATAGATCTGAAGCCTAATTGTGTTGTTTAGCAACGCGAAAGAAATCAAGAAAAACAATGCGCTTAGAGCCAGCAAGACAAAACTTGCTTTTTTCACATTGTCGTTAACTAGATTTACAAGATTTCGCTGATACGAAACTTCATCTACATATTCAGACTTCGTCTTGAAAAAAGTTTCAAGTTTCTCAATGCTGTCAGGACTTGCATAATCTGAGGTTAGATATACATTTATTGTTGGTGACAAGGGATTATACCCCAAAGTCTCTACGAAATCCTCTCCCAGTTCTTCCTGAAGTTGCTTTGCTGCATCCTCCTTGGTTATGTACTCCGTTGATTTTATAAATTCGTATGTATCCAACGATTTCTGGAATTGCTTTATATCAGGTTCCGACGCATCGGATTTCATCAACAACGAAAAGCAAAGATTTTCCTTAACCGAATTTGACAACTGGCGAGCATTAAGCACCAGCAATCCGACAATTCCTAGCAACAATAATACAAGCGAGATGCTTACCACCGAAGTTAAGTAAGCACCTCTTATCCTGTTTTTGATATTTGTTTTAGTTTTTATTTTTTTCATTACCTATTTATTATTAGTTTGCCGACACTCGTCTTTCCATCGCTGTATACTATTCTTACAAAATAAGTAGCATCTACCAAAGCATCCACATTCATAGTGGCAAATTCAGAATTTATCGATTTGTTCATAACGAGTCGTCCTGTCATATCGTAAACCATAAGTTCCGACATTTCTCCGTTGGAGGAAACAATGTTGACAAAGTCACTTGCTGGATTAGGATAAATACTCAATACCGGCATAGATTCTTCTGCCACGTAGCCACCTTCAATAAAGTTGATTGTTATTGAATCGGTAGCATAGCAACCGCCATTCGAAACCTGAACCCAGAAAGTATGAGGACCTGTTCCGTATACAGAACCGTCAACTGTCAATCTTGGACCTGTGAAACCTGTATTCCAAATATATGACTCAAATACAGCCGGAACACCTATTTCTACAACAGAATCTACCGACGCATTGAAATCATTTCCAAGGTTAATAACGATTTCCTCTCCTATAGTTACGTTTACGGCTGCCGAAGTTGTACATCCATATCCGTCACCATCAACAGTTACCATATAATAGCCGCTCATTCCAATGGTAATAGCATTTGAAATACTAGTTGTACTCCACTGATATTCTGCAGCACCTGCACCTGCATCAAGTACAAATTCGCCACAAGTAACAACTTCGGTGCTATCAAATGCAATATCAAAATAATCATGATATGTAACAAGAACTGTATCACGTGCTACACAGTTTCCATGTGCAGAATCTGAAACTTCGAGGATATAAGTTCCACCGAGTGAAACTGTAAGTGTTGGCTGATAGCCGTATGTTCCGTAGTTCCATGAATAATGGCCATATTCTGCATCACCCTGCGGACCGAGAACAATAGTTTCGCCACGGCAAGGATTACGGTCGGGACCAAGAGTCATATCCGGAGCATTGTTTACTGTCAACTGAGCAAGATCTGTTCTAACTTCATCACAAGCATTTGACGCAATACAATAGAATACACCGCTATTGTCACGTGTTACATGTGCTATATACAAGCTGTCGGATGTCTGACCAGCGAGTTCATTGCCATTGTTGTACCACTGATAGTGAAGACCATCGCCAGTTGCTCTCATTCTAAGTGCATATTCCTCTCCTTCGCACATTGCCATTACAGCAGGAGTTGGCTGCCATGAGATAGCAGGAGTAGTTCCTACAGTAACTATAACGGTGTCGGAATAAGCTGTCGGGCAACCGATTTCCGATTCAACCTTGCAATAGTACAAACCGCCATATTGTGCTGCAACTGTAGGTGCTGTATATGTAGGGCTATTGTTTCCAAGGTATTCGCCATTGCGATACCAAGCATATCTAAGGCCATCGCCTTCAGCAGTAAGTGAAAGTGTGAGGCTACCACCAGTGCAAACATCAAGGTCGTGAGGCTGCATAGTTATTACTGGCGAAGAAATTACACTGATTAAGACAGGACCATTTTCGTCAGTGCCGCATGAATTTGTAATATCACAAACATAGCGACCAGCATCATCATCCTGCAAATTGCTAAAACGCAAATATGGTTCAGTCGAGATTATTTCAGTTTCACCCTGTCTGTGCCATGCGAAAGTTATTCCTTCAGCTTCGAAATCATCTTCATCAAGAAGATCGGAACCCTGATATATACGGTCTACAATACTTATAATAGTATCAACACCCGAGCAAGCAGAAAATGTTGCAGGCATTTCTGGATATACCTGAATATGCTGGTTTATCATCATGAACACGGTATCGGTACGAACAGAACCACATTCATTTGTTGCATAGCAGAAATAATAACGCTCATGCGATTCGGATGCTGGATCAGCAACTAAGGTATTTGTATGTATACCAGTAGTATTCTGTGTTGTAACATCTGTAAAATCAAGGCCTTCACCATTACTATTCAACCATGTGTATGTTAATGGTTCAATACCAGTAATCTTAGCATACAACTGGGCTGATTCGCCCTCGCATACAGAAACATCAACAGGCTGCGACTCTACCGTTGGAGGCATCTTTACAATTACCTGAGCCTCGTCGCTACGAACAGTTCCACAACCATTTGTAAATTCACAATAATACCATCCCATGTGGGCTGAATCCATTTCAAATGAAATTATATTGGTAATACCGCCTTCTACAGGAGCTCCATCAAGATACCACTGATATGTAATAGTATCAATCGGATAATGTGTAGTTGCATCGGCAGAAAGAGTTACCACAGTACCAGCACAAACAGTTTCAGGTAATGGACTACCAACAACTTCAGGCATTTCGCTCACGATAGTACCTACATTCATGGATGTTACAGTAGCACATACATTTGAAACCTGTACATTGAAAGTATTGGAATACAATTGCGGATCGTATGCTGCCTGCGAAATTGTAAGCGTATCATTTGTTTCCGAATGATTGTCCGGTTCGTAATAAGGAGCACCATCATAGTACCACTGGTATTGCAAATCAGAACCTGTAGCATGAACGATGAAATGCAAATCTTCACCAGCGCAGATACCAGCAGAACGAGGCTGCGTTACAATACGAGGCAACTCTATTACCGAAATTTCAAACGGGCCGTAAACAGAATCACCGCATGCATTTGTTGCTACAAACTTATATTCACCAGCATCAGCAAGAGAAGCAGATGCAACACGATATTCGCGTCCGTGAGAAACAGCTTCACCATTATGATACCAACAACGCATATTATATCCCGATGCGTCTGCCTGCATCAACAGCAAGGAACCCTCGCAAGGATCGGCAGGAGCATAAACACTGCTTACACTAGGCTTATTTGCTTCCACATCTACATGAATTCTTTCAGAATTTCTTGTATTAGAGAAAGACATGCCGAAAAATATTTTGCAGTAGTAATAACCTTCGTTAGCTGCAGCAACATTCGTCAGAGACAAAACATCAGAAGTTGCACCATCAACTTCCGTCCATCCATCATCTGAAGGAAGTATCGGAGCAGAACTATAGAACCACTGATAACGGAATGATGTTATTTGTCCTGTTGTATCTGTAATGAAAACTTTCAAATTACTTTCTCCCCCAACACATAGACTGACTTCACGGCCACTTGTAGAAATCACTAAATCCAAAGGACCTGCATAAGAAAACATAGCTGTCAATGCAAACATTACAGCCAACCAAAATTTGATAAAATTATTCTTCATACTCAAATTATTTTATTTTTTGACAAAGTTATGAAAAAATTTCATTGCTTGTTAAAAATTTTAACAAAAACATTAAATATCAGGTTCTACACTACCCATCCTCACAATTTCAGGTTCACCTCCAGTGCAATCAATTACCGTTGATGCGTACAAACTGCCGTATCCGCCATCAATTACAGCATCCACCCTATTCTTGTAGTCCTCATAAATAAGCTCAGGATCGGTAGGATACTCGACAATATCATCGTCGATGCGCAACGATGTGGTAAGTATAGGATTACCAAGCATTCTCACTATTTCGATAATTATTTTATTTGCAGGGACGCGAATGCCGACAGTCTTTCTATTCTGCTTCAGAATTTTTGGCACATTATTGTTTGCCTCCAGAATAAATGTGAAAGGGCCCGGCAGATTGCGCTTCATCATCTTGAAAATCGAATTATCAATAGGCTTGGTATAGTCGGAAAGATGGCTTAAATCTTCACAAATGAAAGAAAAGTTTGCCTTTTCCACCTTCACGCCTTTTAGTTGCGCCACACGTTCCACCGCCTTGGGCTTGGTAATGTCGCAACCCATTCCGTAAACGGTGTCGGTTGGATAAATTATCACTCCGCCTTTTTGCAGAATTTCGACAGCCTGCCTCACAGTACGCTCGGCAGGATTGTCGGGATGTATCCTGATAAGAACAGACATTATTTGTTCAGCTTGTGGTAATCTTCAAGGAACTTCTGCAAACCGGCATCGGTAAGCGGGTGCTTCAAAAGACCAAGTATCGCATTGAGCGGACAAGTTGCCACGTCGGCACCCATCTGCATGCTGCCAATAATATGCATGGTGTGACGGATTGAAGCTGCAAGAACCTGCGTCTTGAATCCGTATCGCTGATACATATCAACAATGTCGCCAATAAGCTGCAAACCATCTGTGCAGTTGTCATCCAAACGACCGATAAATGGAGAAACGTAAGTGGCACCAGCCTTAGCTGCCAACAATGCCTGACCAACACTGAACACCAAGGTGCAATTTGTGCGGATTCCCTTCGACGAGAAATACTTTATAGCCTTGATTCCGTCCTTGATAATCGGAACTTTGACAACAATCTGAGGATGCAACGCAGCCAGCTCCTCACCTTCGCGGATTATGCCTTCATAGTCGGTGCTAATAACCTCGGCACTTACATCGCCGTCAACAATTTCACATATCTTAAGATAGTGGTTCATAATATTTTCCTTGCCGGCAATACCTTCCTTTGCCATCAACGAAGGATTAGTGGTTACACCATCGAGAACACCAAGAGCCTGTGCTTCCCTTATCTGATCCAAATTTGCAGTATCAATAAAAAACTTCATAGGTAACAATAATTTTATTTAAGCGACAAAGTTACATATTTTTTGCTTGGCGCGAACATCATTTTGCAATTATGATGAACTAGTTTTCAACAATGATTGGCTACATTGTTGTTTTATCTTGCTTCTTTTTGTTGGTTATATTTTTTTATTGTTTTCCACTCACTCCTGGTCATCCGTAAAACAAAGCGAACCGACTAAGGAACGTATCGTGTGAGCCTGTTTGTACGGAATCTCCCAATAGTACCACAAAGGAGATTCCGCACAGTTGAACAATATTACGCTCCCCGTCCCGTATCGCGTTATTGTTCTAACTTGCGGAATGACAGAAGCGTGACAAAATTTAGTCAACTTGTATATAGATTCCTATTTTTTTTAGTCATAAAAAAATCTTGTTGACACACTGTTTCCTGTGTATCAACAAGATCATAAATTTTTTAAACTTATTTTACTTGTTTTTTACCACACTCTTCACATAAACCTTATCGCCGTTTAAAATACGAATTTGATATGTTGCAGGTGGCAAATTACTTAAATTCATTTGATACAAAGAATCTCTTTGTCCGCTAATTTTTTCTGAAATACGGACTCTGCCAAGGACATCAATTACTTCAATACTAATAGGTTCGCCATTAAAATTATGCATTTCTATAGACAAGTCCGAAACTACAGGATTCGGATAAACCTCGACAGAAGCATCACCGTCAAAGTTTTCATAACAATCCGTATAAATTATTTCAGAACGTGAGGATGTTCCATCATAATCTACCTGAGTTAAACGATAATATGTCAAACCATAATTCTTTTCATTATCGACATAGCTGTAATCATTTTGATTGATAGAATTTCCTGCACCTTGCAAACGAGCAATTTCGGTAAAGTTAACTGCATCATCAGAGCGTTCTACAATAAAATAATCGTTATTTCTCTCCGAAGCTGTAGTCCAGTTAAGAATTGCACTCGAGCCATCACAATCAGCTGTGAAAGAAAGCAGTTCGATAGGAAGAACCAACTCACTACTATTAGCAGAAGCAAATGTTACAAAAACTGGTGAAAGTGAGCGATGATTATTTTTAAACATAATATCAGCATCTGAAGTTATATAACCAACAGAATTATCATCGCTTGCTTGGATTGCCTTAGCACCAGCATTTTTCCAAGCAAAACCACCTTTTTCTGCATACGCTATTCTTAAATGTGAAATATTTTCATTGTTTACTAAATCACCATCTGAATTTGAACCTTGAATATCAAAACTATGGGCTTCTGCGGAACCATCCCAATGCAAAGTTACATTCGTTAAATCTGATGTTGATGTAATATACCAATTTTCTCTATCAGACACATGACTAAGACCTTCATTACTACAATTTCCTCCGTGTTCCCACCAATCTGGCATTGTATATCCTTCATCATTGTCTGTTCCAATTCGATATCTGACAGTTACAACTGAATTAGATGCACCTTTTGCATCAAATTGGGCATATTGTGAACCATTACCAGTCGGGAATGTAAATAATGTTGGAACTGTAGCATAGTTCTTTTTAACCATTCCATCAACGAAACTCAAATTATTTGGTTTTTTCCCATCTGCAGTGGATATTGTTCCTGAAGAAGTAAACTCTACATTTCCATTTGCAATTCCTCTCGAGAATTCAGCTTCACCATTAATTACAATTCCGGAAGAAGGAAGATTAATCATCGGAATCCTACCACTTGCATTTACACCCTGATCGAATGCTATATTATTAAATGTCAAAGATGCATTATTAGGAGTTACAATATTTTGATCTTCTGCACCTTTAAAGGTAATTTTTCCATTCGCAGTATTTAAAGTAGCGCCATTCTCAATTATAAGATTACCTTTTATTGATAAATTTTGATTATCGACAAATGACAAGGTTCTTCCTTCACGAATAATAACATTGTTAGCTATTGATTGGCTAGTTACTACCGGATTATGGTCGATACAAACATCACCGCTACGAATGATAACATCCTCTGTTTGTTGAGGAACAGTTTCGGCCAATCTATATCCATTTGCATTTGAGAAGGTCAACCAGTTATTTTTATTATTCCAGTCATCATTCTCCCTACCTGTCCAGATATAACCATAGCATCTTTCTTGGGGAACATTTCCTGGAGCCTGCTGAACCTGCTGAGATATTGTTGCGGTTGCTATACAAGTTCCATTATCGGTAGCAGTTACTGTATAGGTTGTATTTGATATTGGTGAAACAGAAATATAATTTGCGTCTGAGTAATCGCCACCAGTACTCCACTTATACATTTCGCCTCCGTCAGCAGTTATTGTAGCCGTTCCTCCGAGACACAAAGAAGAGGTATTTGTCTGCAGGCTTGCAGTAACATAACTGATTATAGATTCTACCGGTAGTCTTTCCGAACTTACGCAAGTAGTAGATATATTGCGCGCCTGTGCATAGAATGTTTTCGTTACATCCAAGTTGTTAACAGTATATGATGCTGAGTTCTCCAACACCTTATTACCACCTGTTGGTGCATCATACCAGTCGATAGAATAGCCGTCGGGCACAGATGCCGAAAATGTTGCATTGCTGGCACCACAATATCTGTTTTCACTATCACTAGTACTTGTTGGACGGTCAGGTTTGTCAACAGCAACATTTACAGTTACAGGTTGGGACATACAAGAACCCGAAGCAGTACAATAGAATGTTACACGTGCATATCCATTGCCCGAATGACCAGTTTCGCGTGAACCATCAGGAGCAGGAAATTCTTGGTTACCAGCTATTGTCTGTCCAGAAATTTTGGATGCGCTCAAATAACCTGAACCGCCTCCAGCAGCATTATAATCGCCAGATTCAGAAGGGTTAACTTTTCCGCCATACCATCCTGCACCGCCGCCGGCTACACCATTTCCACATCCCTTAGAATTACCATTTTCGCCACGACCAAAAAACTGTTCTTCTCCGGTCTGACCACCGCCAACGCCACCGTTATTTTCGCCTTGTCCGCCATTGACACCGCCACCATAACCACCAGACTGTCTAAAAGAACCACCACCACCAGCTCCAGCAACCACAAGGACTTTCTGCCTATCAGCAGCGGAAACAAAATCGGACAATAAACCTGTTTTCTTGGCAATATGGGTAGCACCGCCACCACCAGCCGAGGCTTCAGCATCAACTCTTATATCACCATTGTCACGGTACAAACTCTCATTATCACTACAACCATTACCTCCGCCATTGAATCCACCAGGGGCAGACTGTTTTATACCATCAGCCAATACCGCATCAGAACCTTGACCGCCAACAACAACATACAAAGTTTCGCCCGAAGTAACCGCGAATGTAGCTTGCGTATAACCGCCCTTGCCAACAGTATTAGTCAAGTAATTTGAGTTTCCCCAGCCACGACCACCTTGTGCGCCCCAGACTTCGAGCTTAACACTATCAGCACCATTGGGAACATTTACCATTTGAATATTCCCTGTATAGTCAAATTCATATACTTCTTCATACTGCTTCGAATAGTTGCCCATGGAAGTTACATAATAAGAACGATTACTTGAAAGTTCATCCGTTGTATAGCTGGCGCTGTTAGATTTCAAAAGTGTTGTACAACTACTATTGTCATACCAATTTGCCGCCACTCCGCCAGTCGTAAGAGTTGCCGTTGCATCTGCACATATTGTTTGGTCGGGTATTGATAATGAAGTCTCACCGGTACTTACTACGACATTTATCTCCTTAGGTTCGGACATACAAGTCTTTTTAGCTTCATAGTAGAATGTTACACGTGCATATCCATTGCCCGAGTGTCCAGTTTCCGTAGAACCATCAGGTGCAGAAAATTCTTGGTTACCAGCTATTGTCTGTCCAGAAATTCTAGATGAAGTAATATATCCCGAACCACCGGAACCAGAATATTTATATCCACCCATTACGCCGCCGTACCAGCCGCCGCCGCCACCGCTAACGCCATCGCCATCGCCCGTACCAGAAGCATCTTGACCACGGCCAAAGGCATAGCCTGATGTCTGCGTTGCGGATGTACTTGACCCACATGTTCCGCTAGTCTCACCACCGCCATAACCACCGATGTATGACCAGCCTGTTCCAGCGCCACCACCAGCCACTACAAGCACTGCAGATTTTTGTGCTTCTAACTTGTACAGCAAGCCGCCAACAGTTGCTATGTGCGTAGCTCCGCCACCACCACCGGCAGCCTCATCGTCGTTATTGTCCCAAGTACCAAGACCGCCTCCATTATATCCACCATTTGAATTGCTTCTTACTACAGCATCCGCACCTTTGCCTCCAACATAAATGTGAAGTTCGGTGCCAGCAGCAAGATTGTCGGATTCGACTACAGAGTAGCCACCCTTGCCACCAGAATAAGTATCACGACCATTGCAAATACTATTACCGCCCTGTGCGCCCCAAACTTCCAACTTTACTTTTTTAACACCTGCCGGCACTGGAATAATCTGCTCCGAACCAGTATATTCAAAGTCGTAAGAATATTCATAAGAACCAATTGATTCATCTGATGCCTTTATATAATATTTTGTGTCCTCGTATAGTGAAGGAGTTGTAAACGAACTGCTATTCGTCTTGACAGCAGTTGTACATCCTGCATCGCCATACCAATTGTAGATGGGAGAACGACCAGCATTTGTTGCCACTAATGTTGCAGTAGAACCTTGACATATATAAGCGCCAGCGACCGTTGGATCCTCTATATCTGCATACGAAGCCTTAAACTTGCCAAAAGATTTAGCCGGCATACCACAGGAATTTGTTCCAATACGTGACACCCAGAAGTACTGTCCCTGCTCAAAATCGGCAGTTGAATATGTAGCAGATGTTGCCCCCGATATATTGCTTCCGCTAATGTAATGTTGAATGCCTTTACCCCACTGGAAACTTCCATCAGGAGCACCGCCTTTAGCTGTCATTGATATCGGTTCGCCCTTGCATACCAAAAGGTTTCCGCTTAAAGTCATCACATACGGCTTTGCGCACACACTTACCGAGAGGTCACCTGATACATTTGGAACAACAAGTTCGCCAGTTGATGGGTCCCAAGAATATTCATTCTCACCAAGTATATCACCATTTGCTTTTGTAATTATTATTTCGCCAGGCAATCCAATGCCATCGCCTACCGTAATCGTTGTTTCGAGACTATGCCCACCACGGGAAACAAAATTCTGCTGTGGTTCTACCGAGCAATTGGTTAAATCCCAAGAAATTTCCCAGGGACCTATAACGCAGATGTCATCCAGGTACGCATAATAATAAGAAGATGTAGATGAATGATTATACTGGAACGCAAGCTTGGCGCCTGATGGTATTATGTCCTCGGAGATATTGTAGTTGTTTTCCACGCCGAACTGGGCTTCAGCTATGCTTGTAAAGCTTCCGCCGGCATAGTAGCCCATATACAATGTGCCATAGACGGTGCTACTACTCTTGGCTTTGTACGTCACCGTCTTGCCCTGCGACAGCACGTAGGGGGTTATTACTAAGGAGGTATTTGTGCTTGAACCACTTTTTGCAGTCATAACTATGCCATTGCCGGTAACTTCGCTACCAGTATAAATATGGGGAGCATAACCGGCATCACCATTCCATACACGGCTCCAGCCAATGGGAAGTCCTGAGTCTTTATTCTTTTTCGTCGTGGCATACCAGCCTGAAAAGTCGTCGCAGCCATTGCCCGAAGCGTCAAATGCACTGCCCGGCTCTATAACGCAGATGTCATCCAGGTACGCATAATAATAACTAGAAGATGATGCTTGATAATACTGGAACGCAAGCTTGGCGCCTGACGGTATGGTTATGTCCTCGAAGATATTGTAGTAGTTTTCATCATCTCCGAACTGGGCTTCTGCTATGTTTGTAAAGGTTCCGTCGGCATAGTAGCCCATATACAATGTGCCATAGACGGTGCTATTACTCTTGGCCGTGAACTTTACAGCCTTGCCCTGCGACAGCACATAGGGGGTTATTACTATGGAGGTATTTGTGCTTGAACCACTTTTTGCAGACATTACTATGCCATTGCCATTAACATAGGTACTGTTACCAGTATAAATATGGGGAGCATAGCCGGCATCACCATACCATTCACGGCTCCAACCAATGGGAAGGCCTGAGTCTTTATTCACTGACGACGTGGCATACCAGCCAGAAAAGTCGTCGCAGCCATTGCCAGACGCGTCAACTGCACTACCCGGCTCTATAACGCAGATGTCATCCAGGTACGCATAATAATAACTAGAAGATGATGCTTGATAATACTCGAACGCAAGCTTGGCGCCTGACGGTATGCGTATGTCCTCGAAGATATTGTAGTAGTTTTCATCATCTCCGAACTGGGCTTCTGCTATGTTTCTAAAGGTTCCGTCGGCATAGTAGCCCATATACAATGTGCCATAGACGGTGCTACTACTCTTAGCCGTGTACTTAACAGCCTTGCCCTGAGACAGCACGTAGGGGGTTATTACTAAGGAGGTATTTGTGCTTGAACCACTTTTTGCAGACATTACTATGCCATTGCCGGTAACTTCGCTGCCAGTATAAATATGGGGAGCATAGCCGGCATCAGTGTCTGTACCATACCATTTACGGCTCCAGCCACGGGGAAGGCCTGAATCTTTATTCTTTTTCGACGTGGCATACCAGCCGGAAAAGTCGTCGCAGCCATTGCCCGAAGCGTCAACTGCACTGCCCGGCTCTATAACGCAGATGTCATCCAGGTACGCATAATAATAACTAGAAGATGATGCTTGATAATACTCGAACGCAAGCTTGGCGCCTGACGGTATGGTTATGTACTCGAAGATATTGTAGTAGTTTTCATCATCTCCGAACTGGGCTTCTGCTATGTTTGTAAAGGTTCCGCCGGCATAGTAGCCCATATACAATTTACCATAGACGGTGCTATTACTCTTGGCTGTGTACTTTACAGCCTTGCCCTGCGACAGCACGTAGGGGGTTATTACTATGGAGGTATTTGTGCTTGTGCCCTTTTTTGCCGACATGACTATGCCCTTGCCATTAACTCTGCTGCCAGTATAAACATGTGGAGTATAGCCAGCATCACCCGAGAAAGTGACAGACCAACCAGGAATATCCGACACAAGAGTGGAGTTGTTTGTACTAGTTATGGAAGTATTTGCCGTATAACTTTCAAAATCTTCGCATTGTGCAACACAATTTGACGAAAAGCCCAATACAACCAGAACAACAAAAAGAATCTCTCTAAATTTATGCATAATACTTATTAATTTTACTACTTAAAATGTCAAATAAAAACGAATCCGAACAAGCACAATGCCTGTCGGAACTACTATAGTACAAAGAATTAAAAAGTTGGGGAAAAAGAAAACGAGAATTAACATCCACATTCGAATGAGGAGTGGACATAAAATGCAATTCTACCGCAACAGTAGAATAACAATTATTTGTTTTTTCAATGTAAGTCATTCTTTTTCAAACACATATACAAACAAAAACTTTTACATAAGGACGCGCAAATATAACACATTATACAAAATAACATATATTTTTATTTTATTTTTTTCCCAATTAATATACACAAGTATTTCACCCACAACATTCGATGTATTTTTACATTGTTTATGACTATCCGCAATATGCACAAAAAAGGAGATTGCTTCCGCGAGCTAAAGGTTGTGTAATGACTCCAGAGACGTCATTTCGGAAGCTAGTCGGAACACGCGATACGGAACGGAGAGCGTTGTGAAGACTGCTATCCGAAATCTCCCACAATATTACTAATCAATGAGATTCCGCATAAACGAACTCACAAGCAACGTTCCTTTTGCTGTTCGTTCAGTTTTGCGGAATGACGGTCTCTTTTTTAGCAGACAACAATAGTATTTTTACATTTTATCAAAGGAACAATTTCTTTAATTGATTTTTCAAATCATCAAACCGCTTTAACGAAATTTGTTGTAATTTTGCGCGCTCATTTTTTAACACGATGGAAGACATTAGAAACATAGCAATCATTGCACACGTTGACCACGGCAAAACCACATTGGTTGACAGAATTCTATATCAAGGGAAACTATTCAGGGACAACCAGAAGGTTGGAGAATTGATTCTCGACAGCAACGAACTCGAACGCGAAAGAGGAATAACAATCCTCTCGAAGAATGTTTCGGTAAGATACAAAGGTGTAAAAATCAACATAATTGACACCCCTGGTCACTCCGATTTCGGTGGAGAAGTGGAGCGCGTACTCAATATGGCAGATGGCGTGCTTCTAATCGTTGATGCTTTTGAAGGACCTATGCCACAGACTCGTTTCGTGCTGCAGAAAGCATTGGAACTCAAGTTGAAGCCTATAGTAGTAGTTAACAAAGTCGATAAGCCAAACTGCAATCCCGAAGAAACTGTAGAAAAGGTATTCGAACTGATGTGCAGCCTCGATGCCGACGACGACCAGCTTGACTTCCCAGTTGTATATGGTTCGGCAAAGCAAGGCTGGATGGGACCAGACTACAAGACTCCAACCAACGACGTTTCGCACCTACTGGATGTCATCCTCGACACTATCAAACCGCAGGAATACCCCGAAGGTTCGCTGCAGATGCGAATTACCAGCCTCGACTATTCGTCGTACACCGGTCGTATTGCAATCGGCAAGGTAACACGCGGAAGCATTAAGGCTGGCGATGTTGTTTCGGTGGCAAAGAGCGACGGTTCAATAATAAAGTCAACAATAAAGGAACTTTACCGCTTCGAAGGTCTTGCCAAGGAAAAGACCAAGGAACCAGTATATGCTGGCGAAATATGCGCACTGCTCGGACTTGAGTCGTTCGACATCGGCGACACCGTATGCGACAACCTTGAACCCGAACCGCTGAGCACTATTAAAGTTGACGAGCCGACAATGAGCATGCTGTTTGCAAGCAACGACTCTCCTTTCTTCGGTCGCGAAGGCAAATATGTAACCTCGCGCCAGTTGCGCGAACGTCTTTACAAGGAAACAGAAAAGAACCTCGCCCTGCGCGTTGAAGATACCGACTCGGCAGACAAATTCACAGTTTACGGACGTGGCATTCTGCACTTGTCGATATTGGTAGAAACAATGCGCCGCGAAGGATTTGAACTGCAACTCGGTCAGCCTCGCGTTATCATCAAGGAAATAAACGGACAGAAATGCGAACCTGTTGAGGAACTTTCGATTCAAGTTCCCGACGACTTTGCAGGAAAGGTCATCGAAATTGTAACCCAGCGCAAAGGCGAAATAGTAAACATCGAAAGCCGCAACGACCGCAGCAATCTTGATTTCCGCATTCCATCGCGCGGACTTATCGGTATGAGAAACGTACTTCTCACCGCCACCGAAGGCGAAGCTGTAATGTCTCACCGCTTCGATGCATTTGAACCGTGGAAAGGCGAACTCGGCATTCGTAGAAACGGTTCACTCATCGCCATCGAAACTGGTCAAGCAATCCCCTACTCTATCGACAAGTTGCAGGACAGAGGAAAATTTTTCATTTTCCCTGGCGAAGAAGTTTACGAAGGTCAGATTATCGGTGAGAACACTCGCTACAACGACATTGGCGTAAATGTAACCAAGACAAAGAAACTGTCGAATGTGCGAGCTGCAGGTTCCGACGAAAAGGTTCAGATTGCTCCGCCAGTGCGTTTCTCGCTCGAAGAAGCCATGGAGTATATCGCCGAGGACGAAATGATTGAAATCACACCAAAGTCGATGAGACTGAGAAAGATTATCCTCAACCAACTTGAACGCAAGCGCGCAGCAAGGGAAAAAGGAATAGAGGAAGAATAGAACAGAAGTTGTTTCTGATTTCTGGTTTTTAGTTTCTGGTTGCTGGTTGCTGGTTTCAGGTTGTTTGAGGTTGTTTTGAACCTTATTGTTGAATTCAAATTGGTGTAATTATCTATGGTTATCCAATATAACCAATTGACAACTCGCAAATTATCAATTTGTTATACAAAAAAAAATCCTTTGTTGTCCGCTAAACTCACTCTGGTCATTCCGTAAAACAAAGCGAACCGACTAAGGAACGTGTCGTGTGAGCCTGTTTGTATGGAACTCTCTCACGAAACAAAGTGAGTAATCTGTTCTATAATAATACATTAACAGATTACTTCGTGAGGTTGCAAGCAACGTTTCGGATAACCGATTTCACACAGCTCCCCGTTCCGTATCGCTGGTTCAATCAGGTTTTCGGATGACGAGCCCCCTTATTCATATTATCACATAAACATTTGATAATGTTTCAATTACATGTACTATTCCTATTTTTAGCGGACAACAATACTTGGATATAAATCCCATATAGGATACTATACTTTACAAAAAATGCTGGATTTCTCCAGCATTTTTATTATAAAGTTCTCGATTTTATTAATATTTTGGATTTATTCCCATGTTGTAAAAAATGAACGAATAGATGTCAACCACTTCATCGATTGCCTTGTCGAGAGGCTTGCCGCTTCCATGTCCAGCATTACTCTCAATACGAATAAGGTGAGGCTTGTTTCCTACGTTGCTGTTTTGCAATGTAGCTGCATACTTGAACGAATGTGCAGGAACAACCCTGTCGTCGTGATCGGCCGTAGTAACAAGAATTGCAGGATAATCAGAACCATCCTTTATAGAGTGAAGCGGAGAGTACTTATACAAGTATTCAAACATTTCCTTGTTGTCCTCACTTGTACCGTAGTCCACAGCCCAATATCTGCCAATGGTAAACTTATGATAACGAAGCATATCCATAACACCTACCTGTGGAATTGCCACTGCAAACAAATCGGGACGCTGGTTAACAACAGCTCCTATAAGCAGACCACCGTTTGAACCGCCTTGTATTGCAAGCCTTTCCTTGCAAGTATAATTTTCTGCTATTAAGAATTCTGCCGCAGCAATGAAATCATCGAACACATTCTGCTTCTTTAGCTTTGTTCCTGCTTCATGCCATTCCTTGCCGTATTCTCCACCTCCACGAATATTTGCAACAGCATAAACGCCTCCCTGCTCGAGCCATGCAATACGTGTAGCACTGAATCCAGGCGTCAGCGAAATGTTAAACCCTCCGTAGCCATAAAGCAAGGTCGGATTGTTGCCATCAAGAGTAATACCTTTCTTGTGAGTGATGAATATTGGAATTTTCGTTCCATCCTTAGATGTGTAAAATTTCTGCTCGGTAACATATTCATCGGAATTGAATTTTATTTCCGATTTCTTGTGGAGTTCCGATTTGTTATTTGTAATGTCATATTTATATATCAGCGAAGGAGTTATATATGATGTCACTGTATAGAACGTCTCAGTATCTTCGGCATCACCTTCAAAACCGCTTATTGTTCCAATCATGTCGTTGTCAAGATTGCCGATAAAATGTCCATCTTCATCGAAAATGCGAATTATAGTATGAGCATCCTTGGTATAGTTGGCAATAAGTCTCTTGCCAATATGACTAATACCTGCAAGAACTCCAGCATCTGATTTCGGAATAAGATCAATCCATTTGGCGGGATTAGGATTGCTTAGAGAAATCTTTATAACCTTGTATTCTGGTGCGAAATAGTTGGTCATTACAATAAAGTCTCCACCAATTTCATCTACAACCATGTAATCGTTGTCGAAGTTGTTTACGAGTTTTACAAAATTGGCATTGGGTTTATCCAAGTCTTTATAATACAAAGAATTGCCAGATGTAGATTCGCTTCCGTAAATAACCAAGTAGCGTTTGTTTATTACATCAGCATTGAAACTGATATTTGGATTTGTCTTATCCTCGTATGCCAGGACATCATCCTTCTGTTCTGTTCCTACCTTATGATAATATAGCTGTCCATTTTCATTTACACCAGAGAGTTCATTTTTGGGCTCTGGAAAACGGCTATAGAAAAATCCGTCATCTTTCCACGCTATACTAGTGAACTTTACCCACATAAGATGATCGCTGAGTATTTCGCCAGTTTCAATGTTCTTTACAAAAATTTCTTCCCAGTCGCTGCCGTTACGCGATATTGCATAACCTAGGTAGTTGCCATCGTCGGAAATATCCATTGTTGAAAGAGCAACAGTGCCATCGTCAGACAGTTTGTTGGGGTCGAGAAGTTCTACAGCCTTGCCATCGAGTGAATTTTTGCAGAACAGAACACTTTGATTCTGGAGTCCGTCGTTGCGGAAAAAGAAATATCTACTGCCTTTTTTCCATGGAGCACCTTCTTTAGGATAATCCATTATGGATTTAAGGTGATTCTTCATTTCACTCCTATATGGAATGTTCGACAGGTATCCGTTTGTGACTTCATTTTGTGCTTTTACCCAGTTGGCTGTTTCATCGGAACAATCGTCCTCAAGCCATCTGTAAGGATCAGCGACAGCAGTTCCAAAATAATTGTCGATGGTATCACATTTCTTTGTTTCAGGATAGTGTACAGAATCACATCTTACTGTTGTATCCTGTTTTTCCTGTTCTTCACTAGTCTTTTTTTCATTGCACGATACGAGCATAATCAATACATTTAAAGCTAAAACGCCGATACAATATTTCTTCATTTTGTATATGAATTTAAAATTTGTGCAAAGATACTCACTGTAGGAATCAAACAGATTGTTAATTCCTAAAAGAATGGTTAAAATTCATGCAGCGGGTTAACATTCCCAATACTACCGCCCTACTCCAAAGTTTCCTCTATCTGGTAGTCGTTTCTGATAGTTGAATTTCTTGAAATCATTTCACCAACGAAACCGGAAAGGAACATCTGGGTGCCAAGAATCATCATTACCAAGGCAAGATAGAAATAGGCAGTATCGGTAACCAATGGAGCAGGAACATGCTTGCACAAGGCGGCAATCTTCATTCCTCCGACAACGCAAATTGCAATGAACCCAATAATGAACATCACGCTGCCCCATAGCCCGAAAAAGTGCATCGGACGCTTACCAAAACGCGAAAGAAAATACAGCGAAAACAAATCCAGATAACCATGAACAAAACGGTCGAGCCCGAATTTGGACGTTCCATACTGACGCTTGCGATGCTCCACCACCTTCTCTCCTATCTTTGTAAACCCCGCATTTTTTGCCAAATATGGTATATAACGATGCATTTCGCCATAAACTTCTATATTTTTCACCACTTTGCTACGATAAGCCTTCAGTCCGCAATTCATATCGTGGAGCTTCAGTCCAGTTACACGACGAGCAGTGGCATTGTATAGTTTCGACGGAATATTCTTTGTAAAAGTGTTGTCATAGCGTTTTTTCTTCCACCCCGAAACAAGGTCGTAACCTTCCTCGTTTATCATACGGAACAATTCAGGAATCTCGTCGGGACTATCCTGCATATCGGCATCCATGGTAATGACAACATCGCCACGGCTAGACTGGAAACCTACCTGCAATGCCGCCGACTTGCCATAGTTCCTGCGAAAAGAAATGCCGCGAACCTCATCATGCATCTTCTTCAGGTCGCATACTACTTTCCACGAATTATCGGTGCTTCCATCGTTTACAAACAGAATCTCATACGAAAACGAATGTTCGTTCATAACACGTACAATCCATTCGCACAATTCGGGAAGCGACTCTTCCTCGTTATACAGCGGAACTACAACAGAAATATCCATAGTTACTACATAATTTTTTGCAAAAGTAAATAAAAAAAGCGGGCAGAAAAATTCTGTCCGCAAAGTTTTTTCAAAAAGGCATCAGTACAAAATTGTTACCGTACCTTCATACTTTTCCTCAACCGATTCAAGATCAATTATGTACATATATACTCCTGATGGAACAAAATGGCCTCTGTATCTTCCATCCCAACGCTGACCATTGCCACGTTCATGGTACAAAAGCTGACCCCAACGGTTGTATACGTAAATATGTGCATTGGGGAACATTTCGATATGTTCTATTATCCATTCATCGTTAACACCATCGCCATTGGGAGTAAACACATTAGGAATACGAATACAGTCGAGTTTGCTCTCGGGCACATTAATGTCGGAAATAGTAGTCGAGCAACCATTTGCATCGGTAACAACAATTTCGTATTTACCGGCACGTAAACCAGCAAATACTGCCGAATCTATAGTATACGAATCCATCGTATATGTATACGGAGATGTTCCTCCTGCCGTAACAATCTCTATTGAACCATCGTTCATATCCTTGCACGAAGGCATCGATTCGAAAGCAACAGCCCCAAGTCGTTCCGGTTGGGAAACATATACCGAAACAGATTCGCCACAACCATTGGCATCGCTAACCACGACCTTATAATGTCCAGGACCTAGACGATCATAAACTGTACGTCCATGAGTTGTAGAATTTCCTGAAACGAATCCGAAGTCGTATGGTTCCACACCGCCTTCAGCACTTATTTCGATACGACCATCCCTACGTCCGTAACATCCGACATCTGTGACCTCGGTATTTATTACAATACTCGACGGTGCACTGATTGTAAAGTCCCGCTGCAATGTACAGCCAGTAGAATCTGTTACCATTACATGATAATCGCCGCTAGAAAGTCCACTCAAATTCTGTTCGGTGCTTCCTGTCGACCACAAATAACTGTACGGAGCATGTCCACCATTTACATTCAATGATATTGCACCCTCATGCGTATTCTGACAATTTGCATTGGTTACAAACGATGACATTTCGATAGCAGAAGGCGACTGAACCAAATAGCTAGCAACACCTTCGCATCCCCATGCATCGGTTACCGACACAACATACAAACCAGAAGCAACACCATAAACAGTTGCTCCACTTTGACCGCTATTCCACTGATAGTTTACAGGTGCCTGTGCATATTCTGTGATTGCAGTCAGCGTAGCATCGTTCATTCCAAAACAGCTTATTGGGTTTACCTCGCTAATTGTTGCTGAAATCATACCCATCACGCTTACCTGCGACGAAGCAATAGCAGTACAGCCATTTGCATCGGTAACAGTCAGCGAATATGTTCCGCTTGTTATTCCTGCCAACGATTCTGAATAGTAGCCATTCGCCCATACGTATGAATACGGAGACGTACCACCGTTAACATTCGCAAATGCCGAACCCTGCGAAACGCCACACTCCACATTAGATGTAACTATGCCGACACTTAACGGCTCTGGCTGGTTGACTAAGATTGTAGAAGAAGCTGTACAGCCATTTGCATCGGTTGCCAAAAGGCTATACGTTCCTGCGTCCAAACCAGTAAGGTTATTGCCAGTATATCCATTGTCCCACAAATAGCTGTACGGAGGAACACCGCCACTTATCGTTGATATACTAACAGCACCATCGGCAAAACCATTGCACGACACGTCGTTTGCTATAAGTTCAAGCGAAATAGGAGCAGGTTCTCCAACCCACACTGTTCCATCCTTGCGACAACCATTAGCATCGGTAACAACATATCCGAAATTGACATTTACAGGAATATGAGTATTTGACTCTCCTGTTGAATTATCCTGCCATACGACTTCGTATGGAGAAGATCCTCCTGAAATAATAAGTGTTGAACTTCCTGTTCCGCCATTGCAAAGTGCATTTGCCGACACTGCGTCGACATTAATCTGACTAGGCTCAACCAACGACACATGAGTTGACGAAGTACAGCCGTTGCCATCTGTAACAAGATAATCATACTCACCTGCTACAAGATTAAAAGTTCCCGTATTCTGATATGGCAATGTACCACCTGTAGCAGAAACAATCACTTCGGCCATTCCTCCATGGCAAAGGATTTGTCCTGCCGACGAAGATGCTTCGAGAGCTCGAGGAGTTTCAACCTCAGCAGAAATTGTTGCCACACAATTATGAGCGTCAGTTACAGTAACATTATAAACTCCAGCCGCCAGATTATCGAATGTATGATAATCATTCGTTTCCGTGAGCGTACCCGAATTCCACATTATAATATAAGGTGCTGTACCATCTTCCATATTGATAACGAAACTACCATTTCTATCGTTAAAACAAAGTACCGATACTGGTTGCTCTACCTCGACACTCATATCAGCTGCAGCGTTTATCCTAACATCCTGCGTAGCCGAACAACCATTGACATCAGTAACCGTCAGCGTATATGAGCCAGCAGCTAGCAGAGATACAACAGTATTTCCAACCACTGAATTATTTGTAATGCCATCCCAAGAATACGTCAATGTTCCTGTTCCACCAGTAACACTAAGCCTTGCTTCACCCAAAGTTGTACAATACTGATTGGTCGTTCCTGTAAGCTGTACTGATATTTCATCTGGATTCTGAATTACATGAGTAGTAGTTGCAGAACAACCATTTCCATCACTTACAACAAGAGTATATGTTCCAGCCGGTGCAGTTATCTGTTGCGAATTTACACCAGGAACATTCTCTGTACTCCACGTATATGTGAGTACTCCTGTTCCACCCATTGCGTTTGCATTGACAATCGTTGTTCCATCGTGACATTGGATTGGATTACACTCAATGCCAGTAATTTCAACCTGCTGAGGATTAATAGGCGTAACACTGGCCGTAGCAATACACCCCTGAGCATCGGATACTTCAACAGTATATGTTGTATATACCGTAAGTCCAATACGCGACTGTCCTGCCACACTGCCGTCCCACATATACGAATATCCACCGTTTCCGCCAGTTGCCGATGCATAAATATCAAAGGCGTCGTTGTGGCAATTTATGGTCGAAGCCACTATAGCAGATGCCTCAAGAGGTTGCGGTTCTTCAATACGAACAGAAGTGTTGTCGGAGCAACCATTAGCATCTACAACCGTAACACCATATACACCAGCTGCCAAGCGCGAAAATACGTGCGATGCTGCTGTTTCTGTCAATGATCCATTTGTCCACATTATTGTGTAAGGCGATGTTCCGTTGGTGAAACTTACTTCGAAACTACCAGTAGGTGTACCATTACATATAACTCTATTATTAGAGGTTACATCCACTGTCATACTGCTACCATTCGGAATGTCCACAGTTTGTGAATATCCACAGCCATTTCCATCAGTAACCGAAACGTTATGAGGACCCGATGTCAGGCTTATTGTCGTTGCAGAAGTGTAAGTATTGACACTGCCAGCATCCCATGAATACGAGATAAGACCTATTCCACCAGATATTGACATGTCAACGCTACCAAGAGTTTCGCAAGTATGAGCTACAATATTGTCAAAAATGACAGACAAGGCTTCTGGTTCTTCCACAAGAATATCACCACTAGCAGAGCAATTGTTCTCATCATAAATCGTATATGAGTATAGCGTGGTGCTTGCTGAAATATTTTCATATTCGCCTGTTCCTGTATACGTACCTGTGCCACCTAAGCCAGAAACGGTTATTGTCGTAGTCTGTCCGTGACACAATATTTCATCCGCAGAAATCAATATCTGAACAGCAGATGGCTCTACAACATCTACAGATGACGTTGCATTACAGTTGTTATCATCTGTAACAGTCACTATATATGGTATATATTCTTCCAAACCATTTTGTGACTGCGTATTTGCGTGATTGCTCCACGAATAAGAGTATTCATGTCCATCGGCAAGAGTTCCGCCATTTACAATTACGGTAACACCAAATTTATCTCCGTGACACATGATTGGAGCGGTCAATTCTGCTGTAGCCCTAAGCAAAGCAGGTTCTTCAACTATCGTTGTCAAAGTGCTTGAACATTCATCTGCATCTGTAACTATAATCGTATAGTTTCCTGCCGGCAAATCGGAAATTTCGTACGAAGATGACACGACAGCATTTTCACTTCCATTTGCCACCGTAGAAGTCCATGCTATAGAATATGGAGAACGACCAGTTATGTTTTCTACATCGATACTACCAGAACCATCGCCATTGCACAAAAGTTCTTGGGCAGCAAGCGAGAAGGATACTGTTCCGCCCGTTCCGCCCAATGTTATCGCATCTGTTTTCTCACAGCCATTTGCATCGATAACAGTTACATTATATACGCCAGCATTTACGCCAGAAAGAACATTTGTACCATTGCCAACAGCTTCGTTTGCCGAATTACTCCACTGGTAAGAATAACCTCCTGCTCCACCCGACACGTTTTCAAGCGTAATTGAACCCGGTGTTGAACAAACCTGCTCTACAGTCGAAACAGAATAAGTTATTTCTATTGGAATCTCTATCACAAGTCCAGCTTCTGTTGATCCGCAGCCGTCTGCATCGGTGACGATAACCGTGTAGTCGTCCGAACCAAGACCTGCTATTGTGTAATGGTCATCAGTAATGTTGTCGGCTGAACCGCCGTTCCATGCAATTGTATAAGGTGCTGTACCCTGAATATTGGTTACTGCTATGCTGCCTGTCTCGTAGCTGCATGTCGGACTTGATTCCGATGCGCTGAACGATACAGTTGTAGAACTGCTGCCGATGGTTGCGCCGGACTCTGCAGTACAGCCGTTAGGTGCGGTGACTATTACGCTGTAGGTGCCTGCATTGGCGGTAAGTACGCTGGTGCCGTCGCCTACCGTCTCGTCGGAGGAGTTGTGCCATGCATACGTGTAGTCGTCGCTGTTGGATATCTCCACCGTCAATGTTCCAGGGGTCGTGCAGACCTGGGCGCTGGATGCCAATGTGAAGCTTATCTCTGCTGGTACTTCTATCTCAAGTCCGGCCTGACTTGATCCGCAGCCGTCTGAATCGGTGACGATGACCGTGTAGTCGTCCGTACCAAGACCTGTTATTGTGTAATGGTCTTCAGCAATGTTGTCGGCAGAACCGCTGTTCCATGCAATTGTATAAGGTGCTGTTCCTTGTATATTGGTTACTGCTATGCTGCCAGTCTCGTAGCTGCATGTCGGACTTGATTCCGATGCGCTGAACGATACAGTTGTAGAACTGCTACCGATGGTTGCGCCGGACTCTGCCGTACAGCCGTTAGGTGCGGTCACTATTACGCTGTAGGTGCCTGCATTGGCGGTAAGTACGCTTGTGCCGTCGCCTACCGCCTCGTCAGAGGAGTTGTGCCATGCATACGTGTAGTCGTCGCTGTTGGATATCTCCACTGTCAACGTACCCGGGGTCGAGCAGACCTGGGCGGTCGATGTCAATGTGAAGCTTATCTCTGCAGGTACGTCTATCGCAAGTCCGGCCTGACTTGATCCGCATCCGTCCGCATCGGTGACGATAACCGTGTAGTCGTCAGTACCAAGACCAGCTATTGTATAATGGTCATCGGCAATGTTGTCGGCTGAACCGCTGTTCCATGCAATTGTATAAGGTGCTGTGCCTTGGATATTGGTTACTGATATGCTTCCTGTCTCGTAGCTGCATGTCGGACTTGACGCTGATGCGCTGAACGATACTGTTGTCGAGCTGCTGCCGATGGTTGCTCCTGATTCTGCCGTACAGCCGTTAGGCGCGGTGACTATTACGCTGTAGGTGCCTGCACTGGCTGTAAGTACGTTGGTGCCGTCGCCTACTGTCTCGTCAGAGGAGTTGTGCCATGCATACGTGTAGTCGTCGCTGTTGGCGATCTCCACTGTCAATGTTCCAGGGGTCGTGCAGACCTGGGCGGTGGATGTCAATGTGAAGCTTATCTCTGCAGGTACGTCTATCGCAAGTCCGGCCTGACTTGATCCGCATCCGTCCGCATCGGTGACGATGACCGTGTAGTCGTCAGTACCAAGACCTGCTATCGTGTAATGGTCTTCAGCAATGTTGTCGGCTGAACCGCCGTTCCAAGCAATTGTATAAGGTGCTGTGCCTTGGATATTGGTTACTGATATGCTTCCTGTCTCGTAGCTGCATGTCGGACTTGACGCTGATGCGCTGAACGATACTGTTGTCGAGCTGCTGCCGATGGTTCCCGTTCCTGTTGCCGTACAGCCAGTAGCCGTAGACGTTATTGTAACGCTGTAAGTTCCAGCATTCACATCAGAAAGCACATTGGAGTTAGTGCCTACAACTTCGTTTGCTGAGTTGCGCCATATATAAGAATAGTCTCCGCTATTGGCAATTTCAACCGTTGCAGAACCAGGTGTAGTACAGATTTGCGGTGTGGTCGCAACATCAAAGGTTATTGCATCAGGTTGTGTTACCTGAATAGAAGTTGATGTTGCGCATGAATGTTCATCGCTAACCGTTACAGTATATGTTCCTGCCGTCACATCCTCGATTGTATTTGTTGTGCTTGTACTTTCTCCCCAATGGTACGTGTAAGGCGTACCAGCTCCGCCAGTTACCGTAAGTTCAATGTCGGTTGTACCACCATTACATGCAATTGGCGAATATTCATACGATATTGACGGATAACCTGTCTGTGAAGTGGTTACGCTTGCCGAAGCAGTACAGTTCGTACTGTTGTCGGTTATTGTAACACTGTATGTGGTATTGTTTTCTGCATTGACTATCTCGTCTCCTGTGCTATTATTATTCCAGAGGTATGAATAGTCGCCAGAACCATCGCTTCCGGTTGCTCTGATAATTATCTTGTCTTCGCAGAATCCAGCAATCTGCTCTGCATTTGCTGTAAGTCCGCAGTTGCACGTACCAACCGTAATTGATTCCTCATCGGAGCAATCGCCCTGGAAAACCGTTACCGTGTATGTCATTTGTGCTGTCGGGTGAATTGAAATGGTTGCCGTTTCCTCACCTGTTGACCAGTGATAAGTATAACCGCTTCCCACAGGAGTGGCCGTCAGTTCGGCATCTTCACCTATGCAGACTTCATCGTCGCCAACTATTGATGCACCTGCCTCTGGGGTTGGATTTACCGTAACAGCCAGCGTTGCGTCTACCGAACATCCGTTGGCGGCTGTTGCCATTACGCTATATGTACCGCCATTTGTTATGGTCACAGTATAGGTGTTAGCGTTGGCGCCTGTACCCTGCGTGCCTTCGGTCGCCGAACCATGACCCCATGCGTATGTGCTGAAGCCGGCTGTTGCGGTAAGGGTCATGCTTCTGTTGTTGCAGATAGCATCGGTGGTCGATATGTTCAAGGTCAATGCGTCGGGAATTTCAATTGAAAGCCCTGTATGTGTATATCCGCAACCATCAGCATCGGTAACAGTAACCGCATAGTTGCCTGTGCCAAGATTGGTTATTGTATAACTCCCTGTAATATTATCAACAGAACCGCCATCCCATGCTACGGTGTATGGAGATGCCCCGACAAAATTATTGACGACTATGCTTCCTGTCTGATAACTACATGTTGGATTTGAAGGTGTAGCACTGAATGATACACTTGTGGAACTACTTCCGACTGTAACTGCAGCTGACGCCGAGCAGTCATTGCCATCTCTGACGGTTACGCTGTAGTTTCCTGATGTAAGTTCTACGGATGCATCAGTAGATGAATTTGACCACTCATACGAATAAGTTCCGTTGCCTCCTTGTTCGTTGGAAACCGTTGCCGAACCCGGAGTATTGCAGACTTGCGGTGCAGTCGTTACATCAAAGGTTATTGCATCGGGTTCTGTTACCGAAATTGTTGATTCGGATGAGCAGTTTGCATCGCTAACAGTGACGTGATAAGTTCCAGCGGAAACATCCTCTACTGTATTTGTTGTGCTTGTACTTTCACCCCAATGGTATGTGTAAGGTTCTCCAGCACCACCAGTTACATCAAGGACAATGTCGGTTGCTCCTTCATGGCAGGTTATTGGACTGTAATTCGGAGTTACAATCGGTTTTCCAGTTTGCACAGGCGTTACCGTAGCGGTTGCCATACAGCCAAATTCATCGCTAGCAGTTACCGTGTATGTAGTTCCCGATATTGCACCAGCATACTGATAATCATTTCCTGCTCCATGATCCCAAGCATACGAAAAATCGCCCATACCTCCAGAACCTTCAGCCTCTATGACTATCTTTCCTTCGCATAAACCTGCTACCTGACGTGCTTCTACTGAGCATGGGTCTGGATAACAAACTTTAACATTGTCGATGAATGCTCTTTTTGTCGAGGTCTCAATCTTAACTGTCGATGTTGATGTCGCAGCATTAAAGTTAATACGCTTTGTTTCAAAATCACTACCTATTGTAGCTGTATATGAAACGGTCTGCGTTTCTCCACCACTTACTGTTACAATAATATTTCCCTCAACACTAGTCCAGCCTTTTACATCGAATTCCACATAGAAAGGAACGCTCAAGTTCAAGGGTGCAGTCTGTATAAATCCTGAATTTGAACTACTTCCAAGTTTTACAACTCCACCTGCGGCGTATGCCCTGCTGGTTGTTGGGAAATCAGATATAAAATTCGGTGTCAATTCTGTACCTAAAGGACCATTAGTTCCAGAAGTAGCCGTATTTCCACCAGTTGTTATTTCCGAAAAATCTTCCTCAATAACACATCCCTGATAATCGGGTTCCTCATCAAAATGATAGTCAACCGTGTAATGCGCCTCACATCCGTCACAAGTCATTGTTACCGAAAAACTTCCGTCTTCTTGATGTTCCGGGGTTCCTGTTATTACACCAGTCGATGGATCAAGTGCAAGGCCATCGGGCAAGTCTGTTGATGAATATGTTGCTGTTCCTGTACAATTTGTCACTGGCGAAATTCCACCCAAATCGACATTCTGATAACCAGAAATCGATGAGTATGACAATGTTATTTCTTCTGGATCATTCAAAACTATTTCGTTGTAGAACACAGGAGCTTGACAGCCATTATTATAGTAGTCTACAGTTCCGTCGGCATTGTAATGAACAGCGTTACCTTCTTCTGTTGTAGGCGGTCTATATGAAACAGCATCGCTACACGATGAAGAACCGAACGATATACTGAAATTTCTTGTTGTATTAGTACTATTTCCGAAATGACCAGTTTCGATTGTGGTATTGCACTGGAAAAGAATGTAAACATCGTGGTCTAGTCCAGAAAAGTCGAAGTGAGTATAATCAAAACGCGTAGAGGTCACAATCAGCACTTCCGAATTTGCCGGCAAAATTCCACCTGTGGGTGCTATCACCCTGCCACCTCCTGTTATTGATGCATTTATACCAGATACAATTGATGCATTTTCACAAAATCCAGTAAACGACAACTCCGATGTTGACCAGTTTATTTCCATTGCGCCAGCATCAAGGTCGTTTGGTCCTATTAGCAATGTGACCATTTCATTGAAACCTTCAGCTGTAAAGTCGCATGAATTGTAAAGAATATCAGTAATGCGGAAACATTCGTTTGTAGTTTCATGGCCACTTTCACATCCGTTAGCGTCACGCACTGTAACTGAGTAGGCTCCTGCGAGCAAGTCATCACGAACATTTGAAGTTGTTGTTTCTCCATCGCTCCACAAGTATGTAAATGGTGCTGTTCCGCCATCAACAGTAACTGTTGCAGTTCCATTGTTGCCACCATAACAGGTCGGGTCGGTATATGCAATGTCTGAAACAGAAATGTCGCAGCAGTTGATTGGAGTGACTGTCACACTGGTAGATGCCGAACAAGTATTGCCATCGTAAACTGTTACGCTATAGTCTGTTGGTGCCGATGGAGTTGGCGAAATTGTCTGTTCTGTTGTTCCATCATACCACAAATACGAAGCATATCCCGAACCAGCGTCAAGAGTTGTGCTTTCACCGCTGCAAGGAGATGTCTCGCCAGAGATGGATGGAGTTGGAAGAGGATTGACAACTACCGACACACTACCGTTGTCAGCACATTGACCGCCATCCACAACAAAAGAATATGGAGTTCCCGATGAACTTGCTGTAGTAGTATTGATTGACGACGGATTCCAGTGTCCTGTTATAGCATTTCCCGTAATTGGGTCAATCGCAGTGCTTGTCGGAAGGGATGCCGGTGTCGCTCCCACGCAGTAAGGTCCTGGCGCGGTGAACGTAGGTGTTACCTTGTCATTGACCGTCACAACTACACTGCTGTTGTTTGCACACTGACCGCTTGTTACATTGAAGTTATATGTATTTGTGCCAGAACTTGACGTGCTTATCGTGCTCGGATTCCAACTACCAGTGATTACACTGCCACTGACAGGGTCAACAGTCGTACATGACGGAAGGGATGCTGGTGTCGCTCCCACGCAGTAAGGTCCTGGCGCGGTGAACGTCGGTGTTACCTTGTCATTGACCCTAACGACTACACTGCCGTTGTTTGCACATTGTCCGCTTGTGACGTTGAAGCTATATGTATTTGTACCTGAACTTGACGTGCTTATCGTGCTCGGATTCCAACTACCAGTTATTACACTGCCACTGACAGGGTCAACAGTCGTACATGACGGAAGGGATGCCGGTGTCGCTCCTACGCAGTAAGGCCCTGGTGCGGTGAACGTCGGTGTTACCTTGTCATTGACCGTAACGACTACACTGCCGTTGTTTGCACATTGTCCGCTTGTGACATTGAAATTATATGTATTCGTGCCGGAACTTGACGTGCTTATCGTGCTCGGATTCCAACTACCAGTTATTACACTGCCACTGACAGGGTCAACAGTCGTACATGACGGAAGGAATGCCGGTGTCGCTCCTACGCAGTATGGTCCTGGTGCGGTGAACGTCGGTGTTACCTTGTCATTGACAGTAACGACTACACTGCCGTTGTTTGCACACTGACCGCTTGTGACATTGAAATTATATGTATTTGTACCTGAACTTGACGTGCTTATCGTGCTCGGATTCCAGCTACCAGTTATTACACTGCCACTTACAGGGTCAACAGTCGTACATGACGGAAGTGATGCCGGCGTCGCTCCTACGCAGTATGGTCCTGGCGCGGTGAACGTCGGTGTTACCTTGTCATTGACCCTAACGACTACACTACCGTTGTTTGCACACTGACCGCTTGTGACATTGAAGTTATATGTATTTGTGCCGGAACTTGATGTGCTTATCGTGCTCGGATTCCAGCTACCAGTTATTACACTGCCACTGACAGGGTCAACTGTCGTACATGACGGAAGGGATGCCGGTGTCGCTCCCACGCAGTAAGGTCCTGGTGCGGTGAACGTCGGCGTTACCTTGTCCTCGACCCTAACGGTAGCGGTAGCCGCGCCTGTACAGTTGTTTGTAGTTCCCGTAACTGTTACTGTGTATGTTCCTGCATTGACCGACGACGAATAGCTTACACTTGCGCCTGTGGTAGCCGACAAGTTAGTCGAAGGTGCCCATGTGTAGGTTGTCGCACCGCTGGCCGTAAGTGATGCCGCAGTACCCTTGCATACTTTCGGGCTGTTGACCGTAACGTTTGGCAGAGCATTTACTGTCACCGTTGCCACTGCTGAATTTTGGCAGTTGCCAGATGTTCCCGTCACAGTAACTGTATATGAGTTTCCTGCGACAACACTAGAACTTGCAGACGAGAAACTTACACTGCTGCCTGTACCAGAAGAAAGATATGTCGTAGGAGTCCATGTGTAACTTGTTGCACCACTGGCCTGCAATGTCACAGATGAACCTTTGCACACCTGTGGACTATTGACAGAAACGTTTGGTTTGTTTGCCACCTTTATCGTTCCTGTAAGTGGTGTTAACGATGGACACGAACCGCTACTTACTGTTACTGAATAACTATATGTTGCAGATACTGTTGGCGAACCACTAATTGTTAACACTCCACTATTAGCCGTGTAATTTACACCTGATGGTAACCCCGAAACAGAAACATTTGCATCTGCTGGGGTATAATGATAAACTATATTTTCAATCGCATTATCAACACATGCATCCTGCGATGTACTACCAGATATATGCGTTAATGTTGGCGGAACGTCAATCGTTACATCTATGCTTGCCGTAGCCGAACAACTTTGGATTGGAATAACATATCCCTCTCGGCTGCCCGAATTATATCTTTCACCGCCATTTACAACTATTGCTCTTTGAAGGTTAGTAGCAGCATTGTATGCTATATTACCTGCTGAGGTATTTGAGCCTATGCCGCCAGTACCTATAGGAACAGCCTTACCTGTAGCACTTACAGTTGGAGCGACAACCACAATTGCCGGCACACCGTTTTGCACAATCAGGTCGTATTGCTGAAGATAGCTATCGTTTACTGTAAAAGTATAGGTACCTGATGTTGACACATTATAAGTATTAACAGATGTGCCAGTGCCAGAACCTGAGCCATCTCCGCTCCACACCCACGACACATTTCCACAGTTAGTATTTCCAATCGTAGGTGCTATATCAACACTTCCACAAGAGGAATAAGGCGAAGATACTGGGAACGTAATTGTTGGCAAACTATGATAATGTATTGTTACAGGATCTGTATATGTTGAACCGTTTACTCTGCAACGCCACTGTACATCTACATTGTCAGCAAAACTATTTATAGTTATTGTTTGCGATGTTCCGTCAGTATATCCATTGTGACAAGGTGCCGCTCCACTTCCAGAAGCATTGCAAGTAGTCCACGTGACATCAGACGGTTGCTTAAACTGCCATTGATACGAAGATGCTGACGGAGACACAGAAATTGTAAACGACTGGTTCATACCACAGGTAGAGGCAACAGAAGAAGTGATTGCATAGTTAACAAGATTTGCCTTGGCGATTAAAGTCAAGTTTGAATTGATATTATTTACCGTGTATTGCAAGTTTGTTGATACTCGTGTCGAGCCATTATACCATCCATCAAAAGTATATCCGTCACTCACTGTAGCCTTGAATGTTGCACTGCCACCAGCGTTCACTGTGACACTCGTTGCAGTACCCGAGAAGCTAGTGCCAGCCGCAACGTATGCCGAGGCTATCCCTGTTTCTGCGACAGCAGTAACAGTATATGCAGGAGTGACAGATGCTGTTGTTACACAAAGGTCATCAATACCACAGGTGTACCAACTAGCATTCAAGCACTCCCAACAAAAAGCAATACGTTTACCCGAGGTCGCTGCTGTGGCAAGGTCTATATCAATATGACCAGGATTAGTACCAGGATTAGAAATTGTTCCTAATACTTGATACGTGTCATCATCGATACCACTTATAACGCCATAAGTCAGCTTACCATAGCCAGCACTCTCAAAATTATACTTGAATGAAATATGATTTGCTGCCTCGTTTGCAGCAGAGGCAGGCATAATAGCATAACTTATTCCATTATTTCCTGTTGCATAAAAGCCCAAATAATAACCACTTAATGCATAAGTACCAGTACCAGTACCAGAATATGAAGCGCCATTATGCACATGTGCGGCATACGCACTTGATGAATTGACAACTCCATTATAAATCCAATCCCAACCAGAGGGCAGAGACCCTGCTGCACTATATCCCGTTGAGGCTCCAGAAACATTTTCAAAATCTTCACAATCATTTCCGCCTGAACGAACATAAGTTATGACCGTTCCAGAAGAAGGTCCGGTTGTGAAATTAGGCAATGTCGAAGGAGCTCCTGGCGTTGGCGAAGCATACGAACCGACCAAACAAACTTTATCTGTTCCATTGACAAGGAAAAAGTTGTGCTTTGCATTACTGTTTGTAGTTAAGGTGCTACTACCATAAACCGTAGAAATATTACCATTTGCATGAAGTCGGACTTGAAAATTATAATTTCCATAATCACTATAATAGCATTGGAGACCTTTGAACTCTATAACAAGGGTCTGGACTCCTCCAATGGTTTGCGTAGTGCTATAGGCGCCAGATGTTGCCCCATTGGCTGTTATTTTACCGTCGTAATTCAAGAACGGAGCAATAACCTGATATGAAGTAGTCGTCCAAGCGGCATTGCATGTGTGTCCTGGAGCGTATGTTCCGAAATAGAGATACCCATCAGCACGAACAGTAACATTAGTTCCTGCCAAAAAACTCGTTTCTCCAAATGGAAAATCGAAAGGCAAACTGATTGTTTGGTAGCCAGCATCTCCAGTAACAGATGACAACAGATTGCTAGAACTAGCAATAGACGAGTATGTCTGCGTTCCCGTCGTTACCGTATATTCCGCCAACGTCTGTCCCCACGCCTTTCCCAATGGAAGCAGGAAAAGAAGGATTAACAATGAATAATGGACAATGGATAATGGATAATGGACAATCCTTTTAATCCTCGAATATTCAAATAATCTAATCATCAAATCATCAAATCCTCGAATCCTCGAATTATTGCTATTTATATTCATATATGTAATGTTTTTCATTGTATTACTCCTTTCGTTCTTCATTATTCGTTACAATTAGGTGTTCCTTGTTGTGTTGTTGATAGTGGATTTTCCGGACAATACGGGTCCGATCCAACTGGCATTATAGCAAAATTGTACGGCTGTCCGTTAGTTAGTTCCGGTATTGTTATTGGTGAAGTTGCATTTGGCACACTCCACACATTACTTGTGCTGCTGTTCGGGTCGTTTACACCATAATATAATATATAGGAACTTGCATTGGGAACAGAATTCCACGAAACTCTTACCGAACGGTCTGTTTCCTGAACAACATTAAGCGTTGGCGGATCAAGATGAGTGCAAGTGATTATTGGTGTCAATGGCTCTATACAGAAATTATCAAGCGTCATCCATGCTGGGTAGGTATTATCGTATGATGTTGGGCAATTCGCATGTGTTTTTAGGCACACATAATAGTCTCCTTCTGTTAACACCTCGAAAGTTCCATTCACTCTTATAAAAGAATTACATCCAGCCGTAGGATGGTCGAATATATTAGATTCCCACCCAGAACGTGTACATTGCCATACCATATTCGACATCGGTGTCATTTGTGTATAATCCGCAGTAGTTCCAAAGTACAGATTACAAACACTAGCCGCTACAGTTATGTCTGATATAAAATAATTGAAAGACATATCTCCTTCTGAAGAATAAAGCACTGAATAGGAATATATTGCCGGGTACAAATGCATAGCTGGTGGATACAAATATACATTCTGACAATAGGACCTATATGCAGGCGCATATTCAATACATAAACAATTTGAACCTATAGCCGCACACGACTGATAAGTAGAATATGTGGAAATATTCCCCGTCATCATATACGGATGCTGTGCCTCAATCATAAAGACAGATGCTGGTGTTGAACTAAAATTTGAAAAATTATTGGGATTAAAAACTTCAGTAGTGTAAGTCCATCCAGAAGGCAGACTTCCAACAGCAGTGGTACTAAAATCATCGCACTCCATTACACTTACAGCATTGTCCGGACAACTGACACTTATTGTATATGCCGAAGTTGTAGATATTACAAATGAATCCAAAATCACGTAGTATTCTGTTCCTGCTTCCAAATTGGCCGACAAAACCACTTCCTGTGAATCTGCAAATGCAGCAGTGCTTGCCAAAATATTAGATGCTGCACAGTCGGTAGAAATTACAACAACAGCAGGAACTCCCGATGTTACAGCAACTGTAAAGGTATGTTCTCCTGTCGATAATGGAATAAACCTATAAAAGACTTCGCCACCGTTTCCAGTGAATGTGCCAGAAACGCATACAATAGTGTTTGTCCGTGCAGTTGCTCCTGTATATGTGCTGCCACAAGTCATTGGGAAGGTTGGTACGGAAAGTTCTCCAAAGCAGAATTTTATTTCTGGTCTCTCCACTCCACTATTAACGACGCTGCCCGTATATGTAGATACATTATATGAATTCAATGTGATTTGATTTGTAAGACTGCTTTGATAAGCCATCATATTTGGACTATTCGTATAGTAAAAATCGGAGCAGCAGCCATCACTTGTACTTGTTCTGCGGAATGCAATAAGCAAATTGCTGGTTCCATCCCATTGCCAATTGGCACTGCTTATATCTATGCTGTTCCATCCATTGTTATCAGGTGTGAAAGTATATGTGCCATTATAAACAATTCGTAGATTTGCATCTGTAACCCAAGTCGTTGGAACCGATGTGGCTGAAGTCTGCCCCAGATAAATTTCAAACGTATAACTCTTCGATACCTCTTCCTTATAGTGCAAAGTTATATAATTCAAAACTCCAGCCACGACACCAGCAGCCCTCAACTCAGCAGCAGTATATAGTTGCTGGGTATATGCGTATGAATTAGAATATGTATATACGCCACCGTGAGTTCCTTCATTATTTTCAGTATATGCACTTCCCATTCCTATCCTTGCGCACCCGTCCGAAACAACAACCGGATAGTTCAGCGTCACAGAACAATAGTCGCTATGAGACCATTTGATATGTATTGTTGTTGCACCTTCGCCCACAAAAGTAACCACACCACTGCTATTAACAGTAGCCACATCAGTATCGTACGATTGATATGTAAAAGTTCCACCACTGGGCAAGCTGCTTGTAAAATTTCCAGAGAGATTAACCGTAGTGCCAATGTCGGCAACCATAACATTACACAAACCTGTTGGCAATGAGAATGTGCCTGCCGGCTGTACACACGGCGTATATGTGAAAGTTATCTTGGGAATAAAGCTCCGTTGTGTAGCGGGAACCAACGACATGTTTGAAGCATGATGTCCCTGAACCGATGCATCTGACACCTCTTTTCCATACCACATACCAGAAAAAGAAGTAATTTCACTACCCGGAGTAGACGTATAAATACCTACCAACAAATTGCCACCATTGTATTCAAAATTTGTAGCAAAATTTACAGCGACCTTATAACTACTAATGCTCAAAGGTCCATCATATACAATTGTAGCGTCCTCTGTGCCTGAATATTCACTTATTGTCGTATTATCAACTACCTTTAAGAAAACCTTATATGACCCCAAAGAATAACTTGTTGTAGTTGAATAAAATTCCATCTTTGTAATTGTACCAGTCATTGAACTTAAGTCTGATGCAGGAATAATGAACTCTGACTTTAAGTAATAATCCCTATTTGTAACATGAATTGGCACATAAGAATTTTGATTGCCATTATCACAAACAGTAAGAGTACTCTGCCCGAAAGCCATTCCTGCAGTCAGCAGTCCAACCAAAACTACGATAAAAATTTTCAATATTTTGTTTATATCAATCATTCTTTTCCTACATTTTTTTATTCGTTACATACTGGCGTTCCAACTCTAGTTGGAGACAAATCATTTTCAATACAATAAGACCCTGTACCCACTGGCATCACCGCAAAATTATAGGATTGACCATTAGTTAGTTCTGGTACAGTATATGACGTTGATGTAATGTTTTCTATTGTCCACACATTGGTGCTGCCGTTCGGATCGTTCACTCCATAATACAAAGTATAGGAACTTGCATGAGGTACAGAATTCCATGAAACTGTAACGGAACGGTCGGTTTGATTTGTAACGGTAAGCGTAGGCTGGGCAAGTTCTTCACAGCATACGTTGACAGATATATCAATACTTGCGGTCACCTCGCAACCGCTTGCAGTGGTAGCAGTAACCCTATATGTAGTAGTTGATGTTGGAGAAACTGAAATACTTTGCGTATGAGCTCCAGTTGACCATGAATACGAAGCGAATCCTGCCCCTGCATTTATGGTTGTGCTCTCTCCCCTACAAATACTAGTACCTGCAGCAGAAACCATATTCAAAACACCATTTACCACTGTATTTTCTATCACCATTGCCCTTGTACAAGTACTGCTAGTGGAATACTGATATCCAGCACCTATATTGGTATGATTCTGGCTTTGACCTGCATAATACAGATAAATCTGGTTGTCGCTCGGACTATAAGTTTCAAAACCGCCATAATAAGTGCTTGCATAGTAACTCAACCAAATCAACTCGTTGTACTGCGAAAGCTGGGCAAAAAAGGTATTGGTACTTGAACCGGAATAGCCATTATTATAATACCCGTCCACAGGTATAGCTGTCATTGCCGTTGCATTAGCCTCACCACAAAGCCACAGGTTGTCCGATGGATCCTTATATATTCGCTTCATAGCGGTGTAACCATTACCGCCAAAATATGTGGAATAATCCACACTACTTGTCCCATTGGCGTTTGTGCTTATTCGGAACATATATCCATTCTGAGTTCCCGAGACATTGCTACTCACAGAGCCGTTTATTGTTCCCCTGTAATAACCACAGACATCTGGCGGACTTACGTGTGGAAAATCAGCACTATATGTATGACCTGTCACATACAGACGTTTTTGCGAGTCAAGTTCAATATCGCCATTTGCAGCACCAACATTTATCTTGTCGAAGCCAGCACCACCAATGTAGCCACCCCATGCAGGAACCGGCTGATTACTCGAATTGAACTTCATGTAGAACATATCGTCCTGCCCCCTATTGGTATATGTTGCTGTAATCAGTGCGGTAGAGAACCTGTAGTTGCTACTGGTCCACAATTCATCGCCTACAATATACAGCGACCCGTCGGCATCAATTTCTATATCGCAAACCCTACCGCTTGTATTAGAATCATACGTTCCCGTTGCCAAAGTCTGAACAGGCAGGTATGTTGACCACAGCATAGCACCAGAAGATGAGAATTCAATTATATAAGAATAAGAATATGTTTGCGATTCGGAACTCCCATACACAAAATTACCCTGATATCCAGAACCGTACGGAATTTGAGCCAACTGACTACCATATCGTGCATAATCGCGATAGCTAACAGACCCCATTTTGCCAATAAGGTATACAGAACCACTGGAGTTAACTGCCATATCGTATGTTTCAAGGTTTATGCCTCGGTCGAGAAGCGTTGCCCACTGACGCACATTGCTAGAGTTAAACATTAACAGGAAACCGCGTGTTCCACCCGTTGTAAACGTATAAGTACCACTTGTAGCATTAGACCAACTCAAATTGTAAGCTCCACTACGTGTCTGCAAAGGAAATCCAGAAGAGCCAGTACTACCTGCAACATATAGTCTTTCGTTGACTTCATCGTACATAACAGCTCCATCAATGTCGTCTGCGCCATCACCACCATACTGGCAAACCCATACTAAATCGCCAGACAACTTGAATTTTGATATTATTATATCGTGTCCACCTGCCGTTCCATAGTGATTATTAGAAGATGCAGAATTAAGATAATTCGCAACATCTGTTGCCGTTGGACTCCATTCCCAATCGGCATAATAGAATAAGTTGCCATTTGAATTATGCACAATATCGCCCCATGTTCCATAACCATTGTACTCAAGATGGCTAGTCCATGTAATTCCAGGGTCAATAGTCAGAGTTGAACTTGCATCATAATTGCCAACAGAAAAACCGACGACATTCCCTTTGAGTGAATATTCTGTTTCTAACGTTTCATTTCCACACTGCGACACAGGAGGCATATCAACAAAATCGAATTCACCACCACTAAATGTTATGCCAGCATCCGACAGTTCAAGGTTCTCAACTCCTTCCCATGCAATTTTAATATCCTCGACATTGCCACCTCTGCGCACAATGAAATTGTATTTCAGTTTGCTTCCATCATAATAAAATTCAAGGTCAACATTAGGATATATGTTGGAATAAAGGATTTTAGAATACGACATTGCACTAAGAATACCATCGGGACAATGAGCCAAATAATAATCAAACTTTGTTTCCTGCTCATCAACACCAATTACTTTCACATCTGGACTTGAGTTGAGGAAACGCATATCGAAATGATACGAATAGGTAACTGCAGAAAGCTTCAAAGCCTCATTAACGTTTCCCTTTCTGCGAGCTTCAAGCGAAGCCTCATTGTCAACATAATGGACTTCCTGCGTTACAAAAGTCACCTTATCGGTACAAAAATAGGCAAACAACTGATTTCCTTTCCACGAAAATTTCAGATATTCAGGATTTGCATTCTGCCCTTTTTCTTCTACAAAAAGCATATTCCTGTCTTTGGACAGAACTTCCGATCCTAATATGTTATGAGACACGAACAGACACACAATCAACAACATAGCGCATCCGCTCATTTTACTATAGCACACTTTCATACCTAATTTAATTTAAACCTGCAATTTAGCAACAAATTTCCATATAGCATAAAACTTTTTCAAACCACATACTTATTATTATACTTATTCACAACTATTTGTTAATTGCTTTTGTTTTTTACCTATTAAAATAAGTGAACAGGCTAGCTGAGAGACGACATTAATGCCTAACACTTTTTGGGAAATGGCTGCTAGCCTGTTAGCCTTTTAGCCCCCCAAAAACAATGTTCTTAAACACTTTTAACACTCGCAAAACATCGCAAACTCATTATGAATGTTAATTTTATATTTTTTATCAACACCACACAAAACTTTTCTATTGAAAAAATTTTTCTAACCGACTATTTGTTTCACAAAAAAAATACTAATTTAGTCGCACTTTTAAATTAACGGATTAATAAAATTTAACCTATGGATATTAAAAAATTAGATGACGTTCTAACCGTCCTCAAGACAAGGGAAAAGAAGAGATTGGTTGCTGCATACGCAAACGACGACCACACAATCGAAGCAGTTTACAATGCAATTCAGGAAGGCATAGTTGAAGGTACATTGGTAGGCGACGAAGCTACAATAAAAGAAGTTTGTGCTCGCCACAATTTCGACGTTAGCAAGTTCCGCATCGTTCAGGAAGCCGACGAAAACAAGGCTGGTGCCGTTGCTGTATCGCTCATCAACAAGGGCGAAGGCGACATCCTCATGAAGGGACTCCTCAGCACCGACAAGTACATGCGTGCTATCCTCAACAAGGAAACTGGACTTATGCCAGGACCGAAGGCTGTTCTTTCGCACGTTACAGTTTTCGAAATTCCATCGTACCACAAGCTGTTGGTAGCAGGTGATGTTGCTATTATCCCCGCTCCAGACCTGAACCAGAAGATTGCTATCTGCAATTATGTAATTAAAGTTGCAAAGTCGTTGCAGATTGAAACTCCGAAGGTTGCAATGCTTGCAGCTACCGAACAGATGCTTCCAGGAATGCAGGCTTGCGTTGACGCTGCTATCATCTCTAAGATGGCAGAACGCGGACAAATTAAGGGCGCTTTGGTTGACGGACCTTTGGCTCTCGATGTTTCTATCAACAAGGAATGCGCACAGACCAAGAAGCTCACAAGCGCTGTTGCAGGCGACGCCGACTGCATCGTATTCCCCAACATCGAATCTGGAAACGTATTCTACAAGAGCATAACCAAGTTTGGCGGTGGAAACCTCGGCGCAATGGTAATGGGTGCGAAGGTTCCTTGCGTTCTCACTTCGCGTGGCGACTCTGCAAAGTCGAAGATGTACTCAATCGCTCTTGCAGCACTTGCAGCTAAATAAGTAAATCATTAACACCAATTAAATATTATGGAATTAAAGAAGAATAAAAGCTTAATAATCAATCCTGGCGCAACTTCGACCAAGGCTTCGATATTTGAAGGCGAAACCGAAATCTTCACCGAAAACATCAAGCACCCGATTGAGGAAATCCAGCAGTACAAAGAGGTTGCCGACCAGTTCGAATACCGCAAGAATGCTATCCTCGACATGGTTAAGAAGCACGGAATCAGCACCGATGAAATTGCAATAGTAGTTGGTCGTGGCGGTCTTACCCGTCCATGCGAATCGGGAACCTACCGCGTTGATGAACTTATGCTTCAGGAATGCCGCGCAGGTATTCAGGGTAAGCATGCTTGCAACCTCGGAGCTCTCATTTCCGACAGTATTGCGAAGGAAATAGGTCTCGAATGCGCATACATTGCCGACCCTGGTATCGTTGACGAACGTCCCGAATACGCAAAAATCACTGGTCATCCCGAGTTTGACCTCGACCCGACACGCGAAGGCGTTATATGGCACTGCCTCAACCAGAAGATGACGGCAAAGCTCTACGCTCGCGAAATCGGCAAGACCTACGAAGACCTCAACCTTATCATCGCTCACATGGGCGGTGGCGTTTCGGTTGGTGTTCACCAGCACGGACGTTGCGTTGAAGTTAACCGCGCACTCTGCGGTCTCGGTCCATTCTCGCCTACCCGCTCCGGCTCTATCAACGCCAGCAAGCTCATCGAAGTTTGCTTCAGCGGAAAGTACGACATGGCAAAGGTTAAGAAGATGGTAACTGCCGAAGGCGGTTTCGTTGCTTACCTCGGCACAAACGACGCATACAAGGTAGAAGTTGACGCTCTCAACGGCGACCCGAAGAGCAAGCTTCTGGTTGATGCATTCTGCTATCAGGTTGCATTGGAAATCAGCCGTCTTGCAGCAGTTGTCAAGGGCAAGGTTGATGCCATCATCCTCACCGGAGGTATTGCATACAGCAAGCCATGGATGCAGCAGATTACCGACCAGATTAGCTGGATTACTCCTAACGTAAAGATTTACAAGGGCGAAAACGAAATGCTTGCTCTTGCAATCTGCGGAAACGAAGTTCTCAACGGAACCGGTACCGTAAAGGAGTATAAGTAATCGGTATCTTAAATAAAAAATGGGAATCCGAAGAGGGTTTCCATTTTTTGTACTTAATAATTATATATGACGACAAGCGACTATCAGGCAAAG
>Ga0265299_10000267_pt1 | contig 67580 bp, 91 predicted proteins | sample AusTroGonzalo_MG_4_FD_193485 | JGI IMG/M metagenome (GOLD analysis project Ga0265299, IMG submission 193485) | Bovine rumen microbial communities from tropical cattle in Woodstock, Queensland, Australia - Gonzalo_02 | ecosystem: Host-associated > Mammals > Digestive system > Stomach > Rumen ... | reverse complement strand
GGAGGGTGGTCCAACTTACCACTCCTTCCGTCCCGACAAGTTCAAGGAGATGGCAGTACAACTACAAACCAACCTCTCCGAATGTACCGAGAAAGGGCAACCCAATACACGAAGATGCGAGTGTACGAGGAAGCCAAACAACGGAGGAGCCTCCCTAAGTGCGGAGGACAAGGAGAAGCCGGGGTGAGTTTGTCTGCCGAGATATTGTTTAATTGGTGGCTGACCCATGACTCTTGGGAAGTGTTCAAAGCCAAAATGGAGATGCCCACATTATTTGATGATGAGATATGACTTGCCACGGGACAAAGCACACGGGATTGATTGAGTTCCTTCCCACGATAAGTTGGTGGCGTTTCACCCATACGCTCTGCTTCTCGTGGCTTCTATGGGAGATATACTTCGATTTTGACGAATAGTGGACTACAAGCATAAGATAGACTCTGCGATACGGCTCTTACAGTCCATCCCGACAACGGATGGGCCGATAGAGATTTCGTACTCCACGGGCAAGGACTCCGATGTGATATTGGAACTTGCGAAGATGGCGAAGATACCCTATGTGGCGGTGTATAAGAACACATCCATTGACCGCCCTGGGTCTATCGCCCACGCCAAGGAGATGGGCGCAGAGATTGTCAATCCCGACAAGACGATGCTCCAACTCATTGAGAAGATGGGATGGCCGTCAAGGTGGATGCGCTTTTGTTGCAAGGCCCTCAAGGAGTACAAGGTCTATGACCGCGCAGTCCAAGGCATCCGCAAGTCGGAGTCAACGGCAAGGGCGAAGCGGTACAAGGAGCCGGAGGTCTGCCGTGTCTATTCTGCCAAGGAGAAAGTGAAGGTGTACCTTCCCATCCTTGAATGGACGAACGAGGATGTTGAGAGGTTTATCCACGAACGGGGTATCAAGTGCCACCCTCACTACTACGATGCCGATGGTACTTTCCATGTTGAAAGGCGCGTGGGTTGTATCGGATGCCCCTTGCAGTACGATAAGGGCAAGGCTGACTTCGTGAAATACCCCAAGATGTTCAAGGCTTGGGCGAGTGCCTACAACAAGTGGTGGCTATCGCATCCCGATTCCAAGACGCGCAAGGACTTCGCCACCGTGTACGATGCGCTTTATATGAAGATGTTTTGCAAGTCCCTTGAGGAGTTTCGGAACGAGGTCAATTCTCCGTTGTTCCCAGAGTTGACACTTGACACGAAGAAATACTTGGAGGACTACTTTAAGATAGGATTAGATTTCAAGGAATAACCTTTTCTTGCGTTTTAGTGTTTTTTTAGCCATGTAATGTAGTGAAGAAAGGGCGCAGCCGTGATGGTTACGCCCTTTCGTTGTCAAGTCCGTGTCGGTTACACGATATGTATCAGCGTCAAGGCGAGTCCGAGCAGGATGCCGATGACATCGCAGATGATGTCGTGCCAAGTGGCCGCGCCGTCATGGTACTTGTCCCACAACTCCTTCCCGACACCGATGGCGAGTGTGATAGCGGATGCGCCCCACCACGGCAGGACGGCGGTGAGGACGGTGCAGATAATCGCGGATGTCTCGATGTGGAGAAGTCCGTCAGTTCTGGTCAATCCTAGGAGGCCGTTTGTCATACCAATGGTGATAAAGGACTCCACCGACACCCATGAAGATGAATCCCTCAAGGATACCGATGACCACGATTCCCATGACAATCCACTTGGCGATTTCCGCGAAGAGGTTGCCTTCGATGACCTTGCCCCATCCGAGTCCGATGAGGGCGATGATGACTGCGGCGACTATCGCCGTCCAAATCGCAAGTCTTTTGATAAATGTTTTCTGTTCCATATACAATTTTGTTACAATAAAGTTGCTAAATCATTGGGAAAAGTTGTACATTTGTTGTATCTTGGTCTTGCCAAGAGAATAGTTGATAGACCCATAATGGGGCTATTGTTGCGTGATAGTATCATCTCTTGGCCGAGTCCGCGACAGTATGCCCCGTTTCTTTTTTTAGGCCAAGAGAAATGGAAGAAATTTGGAAAAACATCGACCCCGAAGGCATCTACAAGATTAGCAACTTCGGACGAGTCAAGACTACTTTCCGCAGGGGTAGTAGTGGTGGTTTTATGAAACCAAGCGTCGGCAGGAAAGGGTATCTGCAAATTGACCTCCGCTACGGTGGTAAAAGGCATTATTGCAAGATACATCGCCTTGTTGCGGAGGCTTTTATACCTAATCCCGACAATCTCCCAGAGATAAACCACAAGGATGAGGATAAGACCAACAACCGTGTTGACAACTTGGAGTGGTGTACTCATTGGTACAATGTCCACTATGGTACGGGCGCAGAGAGGGGTAGAGAGCCACTTAAAAAGAACTTCAATCAGTATGACTACGATGGCAACCTGATAGCCGAGTGGCGAGGGATGAATGTTGTCGCAAGAGATAAATCCATTGACCCGTCCTGCATCATCCGTTGTTGTCAAGGATTGGTGAGGACATACCAAGGTAGCATTTGGCTTTATGCGGACGATCCAAACCTTTCTGAGTCCTTGCGTGAGCGAGTGGAGTGGGTTAATGCGAAGAATCATTACCGCTATGGAAAGAAGATGCCTATACGCCAATATGACCTTTCTGGTAATTTGGTGAGAGAATATGCCTCCACGAGAGAGGCTATAAGAGAAACGAATGTTCCCCACTACATTCTCTTTACTAAACTCAAGGAAGGAGGCTCTATCTACCATAGTGGCTACATTTGGTCAAAGTCCTAACTCCGATGCCCGAACGGGTACTGCTATACAACAGCATCTGGGATGTCTTGGTAATATTTGGACATCCAACGGGTACGGACTGCCCGCCACGGCTTCGTCGCACACCTCGCAGTCATACGAGCTTCCGCGCTCCACACGATACCCCACGATGTCGGGGTCGCGTCCGAACTCCAGGAGCCGACCACGGTTGTACCCCTCCAACACCTCGTACTGTATCATGTTGGTCATCGCGTCAATGGGGTTGGTGGCGTTTCCGCGCCCAGGGTGGAGTCCACGGATGACATCGGTAGTCCACCTTTCGGGATTCTTCATCGCCTCGCGCATCGGCTCCCACCCCCACGGATTGCTCAAGAAGCGCAAGACATCGCCTAAGATGTCCGCGTTGGTAAGTTTATTCGCAAAGGACACGGCGAGGTATCCTTCAAGGAGAAACCGGAGCGCACTTGCGTGACGATCCATTCTTTCGACATCGGTTTCTCCGTTACGCTCACGGTGAATGTAGGCAAGTACGGTGTCGTTGTCATCTTCATTCTCTATGGTCTTGAGTGTACGCTTGTCGGCCTCGTCGAGCATCGCGTCCGAGAGTTGTATCAGGAGCGCGTTGACTTGCTCTGACAAGTCCGATGACGCATCGAAGGTGAAACGCTCACCGAGGAACGAATACTCGCGTGTGAGGACGAGTATCTGCCTTATGGTTTCGAGCGTTTCAGCCGTGACGCGCCCCTTGATGCCGACAAGGTACTTTGTTACTTCATCTATTGTCATACGGCGGCTTGTGCTTTCCTCGCGTTATTGACGGGGTTGTTGGTCTGCGCCTCCAAGCCTTCCTTCTGCGCCTCGCCCATGAGTTCGTCATGCTCCTGCTGGAGCAACCGCTTGGCTTCGTCAAGGCTACCGAGTCCGAGCGTTTCGTACACATACTCCGTTGCCGACCGCTTGGACAGTACGCCGATGGACACGAGTTGTACCACGGTGTTGACGATTTCCGTTTCGGCCATGAATGTCCACGGCTGAAGCGTCACACGGATGTTGAGTGCCTTGAACTCTGGAATCATCCCGACCTCCGTGCCGTACCCCTCGATGAAGATGCGGACGATGGTGTCAAGGAACGCCTGGTACTCCTTGGCATCATCCACGGCCTTGAGGTACGAGTCCTGCTGGAGCGTCTTGACGGTCAGCGAGGATATGTCCGCGCCACTCTTGAGTTCAGGGGTTTCGACCGCAAACGAGCAACGCATGATTTCTTTTTCGAGTTTGCCGATTTGAAGCTCGTATGACCCCGACTTCTCGGCTGGCTCCAGGAATCCCACCTTGGCATTGGGGTCGGTGGAGTTGATGGTGCGCGGTGTTCCGTCCACGCTGCCTTCCATCTCGAACTCCGCACCGAGGGCGTAGAGGATACGCAGGGCGTACTGCGCGTTGTTCTCGGCGAGTTGCGACATCGCAAGTTCGTGTGCCTCTATGAGCGACTGGCTTCCGTCCCAACAAGGCGCACCGTAGCGGTGGTATGCCACGGGGCAGAACGGGAAGGCGTGGGGACGCATCGGTGACGATACTATCCACCCACCGGCATTGAGTGCGGTGATTTCCCACGGGGCGGCACTCCGATACTGCACATAGTATTCCTTCGTCCACACATCGAGGTAGGTGACGGTCTCGTACTGTCCCTCGCTGTCGGGGACGGGGATGTCACGCAGGAAGGTGCGTCCGAAGGTGTCAAGTTCGCCCGTCATCGGGTCGAAATGCGGATAGAGCGTGTCCCCCTTGGCGTAGGAGAAGATACGGTAGCCGAAGCGTCCGTCCGACTTGAATCCGCAGATGGCGACATCGCCGACCATGAGGTCATCCTTGATGGCGAGATGCACGGCGGTGTCCATGCCCTTGATAGACCATCCTTCCTTGAAGTTGGCGAGGTTCTGCTGCGACCTCTCGTCGGACTTGGACTTGGACGATGTGACATCGGGGTCGTATCCCGTGAGTGCGACCGTGCGCTTGGTGTGGATGCGCCTCTGCCACGCCACGGCGATACGGGAACGGATTTTAGCCTCTTTCTTCGACTTGCTTTGGTCGATGAAGAGCAAGTTGGGATAATACTTGAGCGAGTTTATCTTGTGCGAGGATGGGTTGTACTCGCGCATGAACTCCGCTTGCGACACTCTCGTATAGTTGACCTTCTCCGTGGGCAGGTCGGTTGCCGAGGGCATCATGCGGACAAACGGCTCTTTGGTGAGGATTTGATTGATTGTGAGCATAATTATGTATATTACCAGATACTGAAACCTTTTCGGATAGGGGATTGGTGAACCTCGTATAGAGGCATGAACATTATCAAGCCTTCGATGAAGTCGGGGGAGTGTCCCACCTCTATCTTCATCTGCCGCTTGTCGATTATCTCGAACCTTGCGCCCGTGTCCTCCTTGCGCTTGAGGGCAAGCCTTTCCTCGTCAAGCCTTTGCCTAACGGTGAAGGTGTGTCCCTTGCGGTCGGTGAACTTGCGGTCAAGGATGCGCGAGTCTATCGACCACATACCTTGCTTGACCTCGCGTGTCCATTTCTCGGCGGATTCGGACTTGAGGTTGTTCCACAGTTTCGGGTCGGACGCGGAACTCTTGTTGTTGAACGGCTTTGACGCACGGAACGCGGAGTTGGTGGAGAGCCACACGCCGAGTCCGTTGGCATCGAAGGTGAAGTTCTTTTTGTTGACGTTGTTCTTCTTGAGGAACTGTTCTATGAACGGTATGACGGCATCGGACATCTCCCCGAACCACGCCTCCATGTCGATGATGTGCCGTCCCTCGGCACACCATATTACGAAGAAGTCCCCCACGATGGCGACATCGCAGGACGCACGGCGTATCTCGTCACCGCGTTTCTCGGTGTTGTCGAAGAACCGCCGCATCTCGTCCCCCGTGAGAAGTCCGCTACCCTCGTCAATGTCGCGCCACACGCCCGACAAGTCATTGATGACCGAGCCGTCACCCTTTGACGCAAGACGGGATATGTACCGCTTATCGGTGATTTGGAGAATCTTGTTGTCGGAGTAGTCGCCTTCGATGAACTGCACGGTCATAATCATGTCGCGTGGAGTGAGGTCATCGCGCCCCAGGACGAGAAGGTCTATCTTTTGGTGCGCTTTGGGATGCGCGTACACCTCCTCCCAAGTGTTGCCCCACGCGATCTCGGAGTCATCGCTACCGAACTTGAACATATATCGGACTGCACCATCGCGCTCCTTTATAATAGTATCGGTATCGGGGTCGATGTAGTATTCCAAGAACTTGCGGAGTTTGTTCTTCCACCCCACGGGGTTGCAAGTGGCAACGGTCTGGGACTTGACCCCACAAGTGTTACGGTTGACCGCCAAGAAGTCGAAGATGACGGACAAGTCCTCTCGCGTGTGTTCCGGCAACTCCTCAAGGTCTATGTATGCCATTTCAGCACCACGGAAACGGTCGGAGATTTTGCCGAGGTCTGCGATATGTTCCATCTTCATTGTCGCGCCCCTGCCGTCAAGGAACGAGAACTCGAACGTGGACTCCTTGGCCGTGCCGAAACCACGAAACAACTTCTTGGCTTCTTTCCACGGGCCACGCCTAACATCGTCCTCGAACTTTCGCACGGCAAGTAGCGAAACATCGGGGTTGAACATATAACGCATTGAGTTTAAGAGACTTATAGCGGTTTTCCCGCCACCTTTCCGGCCGCCGCATATAACGAGGTCTGCTTCTGCGGTGGCTACTTTCTCTTGGAAACCCTCCTGGGGGATAAGGTTTGCGAGTCGCTTCCCCTTGGTCTTGCGGTCAAGCACATCGGCTCGGATGACTTGTGCGTAGTCATTGGTATAGACCTCCTGCCCGTATCGGAGGAATACGGGGTCGAGAAACTGCTTATCGTCAACTTGTTTCTTCATCTTGCTACAAAAATCACAATAAAATCACAATAAAATTGCAAAGGTGTTGGAGTTTATTGTGAAAAGATTGTACTTTTGGCACAAAGTGACGTGGTAGATGGTAGAGAAGCCTACATATTACAAGGTATGTTGCCCGAATTGCGGGAAGTTCCTGAAGGTTAGGATTCTCGAACTCCGTGGCACTTTGCGGTACTCCGTGTATTGTACCTCATGCAAGAGGGCAAGCATAGTGGAGTTAAGCGACATAAAGGCCGGAGACCAGGCCACCGCAGACTAACCCCAAGACCCACCGAGGTCACGATATAGTCCGTACCGAGCGCGAATGAGACTTGCGCCCGTGTGCGGACTTTTATGTTTAACAAGTTCTTTAACAATCAGATGAAAACAAAAATCTCAAACGCACTCAGAACTAAATTTCAGCGTTTCGGGCTGAGTAACGAGGCTGTTGACCGGATTGCCTCCGCGTTGGAAAAGACCGTCACCGCAGAAAGCGACATTGAAAATGCCCTCGCTGAAGCATCCACAATGACGCTTATCGCAGAAGAGTTGCAGAAGTCGGCTGATGCAGAGAGGCGCACACGCTCCAATCTCCAGAAGTCTTTTGACGACTACAAGAAGGCACATCCCACCGATGACCCCAATCCCGACCCTGCGCCGTCCAAGGGTAACGATGAAGTTGCCGCCATACTCAAGCAGTTGGTGGAGGACAACAAGGCACTCAAGGCACGGCTCGATGCGAAGGACGCATCCGCACGGAGCGAGGAATTGAGGGCGAAGGTGCTTGCCGGACTGAAGCAGTCGGGGCGCGAGGACGCGGCCATCACGAACATCATCATGCGCGGTTTCACCGTTGGCAAGGATGACACCGAGGAGGGTCTTATCACGCGCTTCAAGGACGCTTACGATGCCGACTACAAGTTAGTCCACGGTGACGGTGCAGTACCGCCCGTAGGTGGCTTCTTCCCCAAGAAGGAGGGGCCGGACAAGAACGAGTTTTCGGGTGCAGTCCAGCGACTCCGCGACAAGGGTGTGCTTCCCGCAAAGGAACAGTAATTCTTAAACCCTTAACAAATGAGTACCTACAACACTTATTTCAACAAGAATGTGAAGGTCGGGCAGGAGATTCCTGTTTGGCTTGGCGTAGTGTCTCCTATCCCCGTGGGTGCGGTTCTCGCCTCCGCTTATGCGAAGGCCGGTCTCTTCCTCCCTGCCGGAACTCCTATGGCTCTCGGCACGGACGGTCGCACCGCCACTCCGTTCCTCGGATTCGAGGTCATCTCCTACGACACCTCCTCGACCAACTCACTCATCACCGTGAAGGGCAACATCCCTGGACTTGCCCCCACCACCGATGATGTTCTCCAGAAGGTTGGTGCTACTTTCGCCGCCACCGCAAAGGCTTGGAAGCCCGCTTCCATCGCCGCCGGTGATGCCGAAGGCACTTATGTCATCACCGTTGCCACTTCGGGCATCGACGTGGTTGCCGCTGGCGATATGCTCGGCTTCTCGGCCTCCGAGAGTGCCGGTTCGAGCAAGAGCCTCGCAGTCCAGCCCGCGTTCTACCTCTACAACGATGTCTGCATCGACCCCGTTGCCTCCTACGAGTCAATGTCGAACGTCCAGGCATCCGTCGCCCTCGTGAACTTTCACGGTGAGGGTATCCTCATCAAGAGGACTCCCGCCGCCGCTTGCGCCGCCGCTATGAAGGCCGCCGTCCCGAACGTGTATCAGGAGGCAAGGTACTAACCATCTAAAACAAGAAGCATTATGGATACTTTCAATCCCGAATCCCATTTCGATGCGCTGTACTATGCGCTCGGTGGCGACATGGCTCGCCTTCAGGACTTCGTTGATGCCATCCTTGCGGACTACAACACCCTCAAGGTAGATGGTTTCACCTTCAACGATGACCTTCTCGACGATTTCACCTTTGAGCAGGTCGAGCATTACGTTGGTATTGCTCCTCTTGCCGCCGTCGTTGACCCCGACTCCCCGGCCATTCCTTTCGGTAGGCAGGGACAGAGCCTCGGCACGGGCAAGATCCCGCGCATGAAGACTGTCGAGTATCTCAACGAGGCGAAGGTTCGCACTCTCAAGAAACTCATCCGTAGGCGTGACATCACCGCGCAGATGGTGCAGGACTCCGCCGGAGCCTCCATCGGCGAGATTATCGCCAATCAGGTTGCGAGCTTCACCAACGCCCTCACCTATCAGCGTGACCAGATGGTCTCCACGGGTGGCGTGGTTTACAACTCCACCAACAACCCTTACGGTATCAACCTCGAACTCTCTGCCCGCGTTCCGAGCGCGAACAAGTACGCGGTCAACAGTGGTAACGGCTGGTTCGCCGCCACCACCTATGCCGCCGTCGCAAGTTCCGACCCCGTGCAGGACATGAAGAATCTCGTGGAGGTTGCCCGCAAGAAGGGCCTTTCCGCTTGTCACTTCGAGATGAACAATCTCACCATCGACAGGCTTCTCGCCCACACCCAGGTCATCGCCGACCTCAAGGAGCGTTTCTCGCTGAACGCCACCTACACCGTGAGTTCCCTCAAGCCTTTCACTCGCGCCGAGCAGATTGCCGCGCTTGAGTCGCTTGTCGGCAAGCCCATCATCGAGAAAGACCACATCTCCGCAGTCGAGTATTCCGAGGGCGGTCTCCTCAAGGAGCGCACCTTCGCATCCTTCTCCGACGCGAACGTGGCACTTGTCCCCGATGGCAACATCGGTGAGATTCTGACCGTTGAGCCTCTGCTCTTCGAGGGTGGTAGGTATGCCTACGCCTTCGGTCGCAAGGCCGCGTTCACCATCGGCACCGACTATGTGAAGAAGTGCCAGAGTTATGGCGGTGAGATGACCTCCGTGGTCGCTCCCGACAAGCCGAGGCTGATGTTCTATCTCACCGGCATCAACGCCGCTTAGTGAGGAGTGCGTGAAACCGATAGCGAAATGAGGATATGACCATAGAGCAATACTTGGTTGGCAAGGCCGATTTCAACTTGCAGGAAGCGACGGTACAGGCGATACTCGTAGATCGTGGCATCACCCCTGGGTCGGATGTGACCGACTTGACGGAGCGTCAGCGTGACTTGGCTACGGCAGACTTGTATATGTTCTTGGCGCAGTCCTCGACTTCCGCGTCGGGCGATTATGAATCGGACGGTGGTTGGCAGCGTCAACGCTCAAGCAAGAACGTATATGACCGCAGTGGGTTGAGAGCCCTTGCGAAGATGTTATACGCGAAGTGGGGCGTTGACGTGCCTGACCCGTCCGGGGTTATCCGAATGAGAGACCTTTATTGACAAGCGAATGGCAGACAGTCCGCACAATCCGAGATTCCCATTCACCTTGAAGGTGTATCGGCCCGTCAAGTCCTCCGATTGGCCTTTGCCGTCGGACGATGACGATGTGACCGTAGTGGACGAGACTTCTTCCGATGATACCACGGAAGAGCCTACCACCACTACGGAAACGGCATCTACCGAGCCTACCTACGACACCACGGGCGAGTATGTCCTTGATGCGAACGGCGACCCTGTTTATACGGTGGTGAAGTTGGCGAAGGTGGCGATGGCAGACGGATGGATGGTGCGTGACGGTGACGGGAAGCCCGTTGTGGATTCCTATGTCGAGGAGATAGAGTGTGGTTATCGCACGAACACGAGGAACACGGCAGAGTACGGCGATGTGGTAGTTTACAACGTCACTTTGCACACGCCGCCTTTCCTCACGCCGTTGTACTTCGATGACATCCTTGAGATAACGGACTATGACAGGACATTCCGCGCCAAGATGGTCAAGAAGGCTACATTCAACTGGGGTAGCGACATTTGGTTTGACGAGATAAAGAACTAACCGTATGGGTTACAAGGAGGACAATGCGAGGATAATTGACGAGGCTTTCGCCAAGTTCCAAGCGAACGCAGAAGCATCTTTCCGAAGCGGTCTTGAGGCCGTTTTGGATGCGGGCGTTGAATACTGCCTCCAGGAACACGATAACATCCACCGCCGTCACGCAGACCAAGGGGATGGATACGGTTGGATTCTTCTCCACAACGGGAACGAGTTGGAGCGCAAGTTATGGGGAACGGACAACGATTTGCGAGGTAACGCGGACGATGCCTTGACCTATGTCAAGAGCAAGGTTTCGCCCACGGGTTATGTGGGAGTTGTCCTCGCCACCGTGAAACCCGTCACATACTTCAACGCCCTTTACGAGTTTATCCCGATGAGAGCCGGTATCCGCGACCTCAAGTCGGACGATTTCAGTAGATATTTCAAGAAGTTTGCGGTATGACGAACTACGATGTAACCAAACTTGAGCAAGCCTTTGAAGGCTTCGTGACTACGGGCGGTGTGACCGAAATCGTGTACGATGCGCGTCCGAAGGCTACCGTGAGTGTCCAAGACTTCGCGGTTGTCCGTATGACGGGCAAACTTGAGGACTTGGCCACCTACGGCGAAACCGAGGTTGGTGTGCATCTCTTCGCCCGCGACATCCAAACGAGGAAGAACGGCAAGAAACTCCAACTCATGCAGTCGAAGTTGATGGCCGCAGTTCCCGCCGAAACCGATGACTTGTATATCGACATACACCCTTTCATACTCCCCGACGTGGCAGACGACTACGGCTTCCACGCACGAATCATAACTTTCAGTGTAACCGTTAAAATGAAATAACAATGGCAGCACAGTCTGTAAGATTTTTCACCGGAACGAGCAAGACTTGGGCGAAAACCCTCCTTGCAACTCTGTTCAAGGGCCAGAGCCATTGGTCTCTGATGCCCTACGACTCCACCAACGGTGTGGCTTGGGAAAACCTCTCCTTCAGTGGCGCGGACGAGTTCTTCACCTTGAAGGACTCCTTCCAGCTCTCGAAGGCTGACCCGACCGTCACCGAAATCAAGATTGACCAGATGGATGCCACCATCGACACCTCTACCGAGGACGGTGAGTGGACTTTCACGGGCAACATCCCCGTCATCGCCGCCGCTTACTGCGACATCTTCTTTGACAAGGGAGCAACCGTGACCTCCAGTGGTGTCATTCTCGGTCAGGACGGCACGACCTACACCGCACAGGCTTACTTCGCCACCCCGAAGGAGGTCTATGCTACCATGATGATTGAGAACCAGGCCAAGAACGAGGGCATCGCCTTCGCCCGCGTGAAGATTACCGTTGGCGTGTCCAACGATGACTCCACCAACCCTGCGTACCTCAAAATCAATGGTACTATCCTCAACAACACCGAGTCCACTGGCCTCCAGGGTGACTGGGCAATCTGCTCGAAGTACGGCGCGTAATCCGCGCTTGGACGATAACGCGAGGGGCGGGAGATGTGAGTGTCGCCCGTCCCTTTTTTCATTGACAATATGGAGCAAGTTTCAAAGCAAGCACGAATAGGGTTAGACGAGATTATCAACGATAGACCCACGCGAGTGCATATACCAGGAACGAAGAGATATGTCACGCTCACGGGCATCAAGCCTTACACCCTTGAGCGTTTGACGAGGCTATGGATAGAGCGTGATGTGGAGTCAATCCCGGACGATGCCGCATCCACGCTCAAGTCCATGTGCAGGGAGCCTTATTTTGCCGTCAAAGAGGCGGTTATTTTGTCCTTGAACGGTTTTTTGGGGTTACACCTTATCTATCCGTTTAAGTGGCGAATATGGGCGTTTTTGAGGGGTTATACCGAGGGCCAGATGATGCCGATAATCATGGAGGGTAAAAAAAAACTTCCGCTTACCGCGCATTGGACGAATATGGTGTACTCCTCGGATATGAGGACGGATTGGATGAGGATGACGAAGGTGGAAGCCGAGCAATACCGAGCCGAACTTATCTTGGGGTCGAGTCAGCCTTCGTTGAAAAGTTCCCCGAATACGGACGGACAAGGTGGGGAGTCAGGCATTGGGGTTATCGGTGTTTCTTGACACTCCCGCAGATAGAGTTGATGAGTGCGGACTTGCCTCACACGCTCTATCGTAACAAGAAGAAAGCCGAGGCCGACGAGATGGCAGAGGTCGAGCGCAAGAACCGCGAGATAGCGGAGCGCAAGCGTAAGGCGAGGGAATCCGGGGGATATACCGTCGAGGATGTCTTTGACGGTTTGGCTGATTAAAATTGAAAACGATATATGGCGAACTTAGAGCAACTGAACTTTGAGGTCATCCTTAATGATGTTGAGTTCAACAACAAGATAGGGCAGATGAAGCAACAGGCGCAAGACCTGAACACAACCCTATCGAACCTTCTCAGCATTAGGGGTGGTATTGCGCCCGTTACCGATGCGGATGTCGAGAGTGCCAAGAAGATGAACAAGATTCTTCAAGACAACTTCCGGCTTGAGCAACAGATGGAACGGATGCGATCCAAGACGCGAAGGCAGACATCCGTGGACGATGCGGCTGCGGAGGCCACCGCCCGTAAGGAGGTGACGAAGCAGAGGGAGCAGGAGCAACGCGAGGTCATCAAGACCTTGACCGCGCAGGAACGGCTTAATAGGTTACAGAAAGAGAATAACTCCATCCTTGGCAAGAGCAGTAGGCTCTGGCGCGAGGTCGGGTCTATGGCGGCGGCATATTTCTCCATCCGAGGTGCTACCACCCTTATACGCACTCTTACCCGCGTGTCTGCGGAGTTCGAGATGCAGAGAGTTACCCTGGGTGCTATCTTGAACGATACGCAAGCCGCAGGGAAACTCTTTGGACAGTTGAAGGAGTTGGCGGTGCGGTCGCCCTTCCAGTTCAAGGACTTGGCCACCTATGCCAAGCAGTTGTCCGCATACTCCATTCCCGTGAACGAGTTGTACGAGACCACGAAGATGCTTGCCGATGTGAGTGCCGGTCTTGGTGTCGGAATGGATCGTTTGGTGTTGGCGTATGGCCAGATACGAAGCGCATCTTTCCTTCGTGGCCAGGAGGTCAGACAGCTCACGGAGGCAGGAATACCGATTCTCGTGGAGTTACGGAAGCAGTTTGTGGAACTTGGCGAGGAAGGCATCACCGTGGGCGATGTCTTTGACAAAATCTCGAAGCGCCTGGTTCCCTTCGAGATGGTGGAGAAGGTCTTTAAGAACATGACCGAGGAAGGTGGCAAGTTCTTCGAGATGCAGGAAGTGCAAGCCGAAACCTTGAAGGGAAAGATAAGCAACTTGACCGATGCCTATCAGATTATGTTCTCCGAGATTGGAGACAAGAAGAGTGGATTGCTGAAGGGTGCGGTCGACTTGGCGCGTAGTCTTGCCGACAACTACCAGAAGGTAGGAAGGGCATTAGTCGCGCTTGTCGCGGCTTACGGCTCTTATCGTGCCATTATGGTGGCGGTAAAGGTCATTGAGGAGGCCACCTTACTCGCCGGTATCAACCGAACGAGAGTGATAACCCAGATGGGGAAGGCTATCAAGATTCTCATTGAGCAGACGAAACTGTATGCCGTAGTGCAGAAACTGATAGCGAGTATCAATCCCTGGGCGGCTATCGGGGCGGCAGTTATGGCCGTATCTGCATATCTCATTTCCGCATCCGTGCAAGCCAACCGATTTAAGAAGGAATTGCAAGGCATCGCGGATACGCAGTATAGGACGGCAGACAAGGCCGTCAAGGGTTTCAAGGAACTCGTGGAAAGGTTGCGTAGCGCGACCAAGGGAAGCGAGGATTACCGCGAGGCTATTTCAAAATTGAACAATCAGTATGGTGAGTACCTTCCCAACCTCTTGAACGAGAAGAACGCTCTTGAGGAGATAGCGAAAGCGGAGAACGAAGTCACCAACGCGATATATGCCCGCGCCCGTGCGTATGCCGAGGCAGAGGGATTGCAGAAGATTGAGGACAAGGAGGGCAAGAAGATGTCCGAGGCCGCGAACAGTCTTGTCAAGGCTCTCCGTGGTAGGGGCATGGCAGAGGATGTGGTGGATGATTTCGTAAAGGGATTCCGTGATGCTCTCAAGGCCGATTCCAGCTCAATCGAAAGTGTATTCAATACCACCCTTGACAACTACCTTGGTAAGACTCTTGCGGACAAGTGGCGCAACGCCTTTGTTGCGATTGACAATACCCGTGCGGCGGTGCAATCCTATGGCCTTGCGGTACGCGCTGTTGCCAAGGCAGAGGATGACTTCAATCACACCCTTGACCTCCGCTTTGGTGCGAAGGGTTATTCAAGCGTAGAGGAAAGGGAACATATCCAGAAGGTTGAAGCGGAGTTCGCGCAGAAAGAGGCCGCGATCCGTGACTCGACTATGTCCAAGGAGGAAGCCGAGCAAGCACTCCTTGACAACAAGAAGGCGAAGCTCAATGCGATGCTTGTGACCTACGAGAAATTGAACGAGGAGGCCGCGCAACTTGGTAAGGAGGGCGCGTGGGACAACCAAATCCGCGACATCAAGCAACAACTTGCCGACCTTGAGCCGGGCGAGGACTCTTGGATAATGAAGATTGTCAACCCCGTCATCAAGGGCAACGGTGTCCGCGACCTCTTGGCGCAACTTGAGGACGGCTATGACGAGTATGTGGACAAGATTCGCAAGGAGTACAAGGATGTCACCGAGACCTTTGCCGATGCACAAAAGACCTACAACGGCTTGGTGGAGGACAAGAAGCGTGGACTCGCCGTTGACGATAAGGTTTTCGACAAGGCCAAGGAGCAGTACGAACTCCTTGAGCATCGCAAGGAGACCATTGAGGACATCGGCAAGGCCCTGCACATCTCCGTAAACGATAAGGTCAAGAAAGCATCTGGTAGTGGCTCCTCCGGCAAGTCTGCGGAGCAAGTCGAACTTGAGATGCGCCGCGATACCCTCAAAGACCTTCTCAAGTGGTACGATAAACTCAAGGATGCGGGTATGGATAGCCAGAGCATCCGCAATATGCTCGTAGCCTATTTCCCCGACCAAAGCGAAATCATCAACGGTGAGAAATACAAGGAAGTCCTCATAGAGATTGCCAATGCCCTTGAGGTGTATGACAAGAAGGCTGCACAGGCTCTCCGTGATGATATGGGACTCAATGCCATTGACGCTCAGTTTGACAAGTGGAAGAGGGCAAAGAAGGCGGCAGAGGATTACGAGGAGTTTATGAAGGATTGGCTTGAATCATCCGAACTCTTTGGCGAAGGCTCGGAGTTCAACATCTCCAAGATTATAGACCGCTACGGCAAAGAGTTGGCGAAAATTGACAACAAGCGAGAGGATGCGTTGAAACGAGCATCTGCAAACGCATCGCTTAATCCAGGCTTCGACTTTGATACCGCGCTTGACGAGATTACTGATAAGACCATCACGGAGAAGGCAAATGCTCTCAAGGAGGCCAATGAGTCCATACGCAAGGAGGCAGAGAAGTGGGTCAAAAACTGGGAAGGTTTGGGAGAAATCGACCTCTCGCATATGGCCGACCTTACTGCCCGTGAACTGACCAAACTCCAAGACAAACTTGCCGAACTCGCAAAGAATCCAGAGAACTACTTTGGCGAGTTGCCCGAAGAGTTGCAGAAGGTAGAGGGAGGCATTGAGGTGTTCAAGGATGCGGTTATCAAGGCCATTGACGAAATCAACGGGAAGGCCGAGGAGCAGAGGTGGAAGGAGATCGTGAAGCAAGTGAGACGGTACAAGCAAGCCTTGGATGTTTCCATCGGCTCACTCAATCGTCTTGCCGAAGCCTTGCGCGACCCCGCGCTTGCGGGTATGGCCGATGACCTTGATAAAGCCGCCGATGCCACGATGAAGATGGTCGAGGCTCTTGCAAGCGGTGATACCTTCGGTGCGGTCATGGCGGCAGTAACCTACATCGTGGATGTGTGGACTGACGCGGTGGCGGCATCCATCGAGTTCAAGAAATCCATCCAAGACCTCCAGGTCGAGATGATGTCCTTGCAGTATGCCGCGCAGTTGCAGTCCGGCGTTGAGTCCATCTTCGGCACGGATTCCTACAAGGCTCTCAAGAACGCGAACGAGATGGCGAAGCAACTTGAGGGTAGCATCCGTAATCTCCGCTCCACCCTTGACGGTATCACCGTATCCACGGAGAACGCGAAGTGGTGGGAGTTCCTGCTTGCCCCGACTGCTCCTGCGGCCTGGGCGAAACTCCTTTCCAACAAGAATGTGTCCGTCCTTGATATGCTTGAGCAAGCGGGCGCGGACTTGATGACCGAAACGGGGCGCGTGAATGTGGAGGCTTTGGAGAAGTTGCGCGACAGCACGAACAACTGGTCTGCCGAAAATCTCCGCGCTTTCAACGAGGCAATAGAGCAAGCCAAGGCGTACAACGATGCCCTCGACCAGATTGACAAGGTGATGTCCGAACTTGTGGGTAGTGTCGCTGATGACTTCGCGGATGCCATCATCGAACAATGGAAGGCGGCAGGGAACGCGGCTATCGACTATGCCGACATCCTTGATGACCTTGCGAACACCTACGCCAAGATGTTCGTCCGCAACGCGATAATGGACTCCCTCTTTGACGAGGACTTCCAGAAGCAAATCACGAACCTTACCAAGAGTGGCAAGGCGGCAGAGGTGCTTGCCGAGTTCGAGAAGAAGGCTATGCAACTGCAAGAGTTGTTCCCGACCATCAACGAGATTCTGTCCGGCCTTAGTCAGTATTTCGTCACGGACGAGGAAACGAGCAACACTCTTTCGGGCGGTGTCAAGGGCATCACCGAGGAGACCGCAGGACTCCTTGCCTCGTATGTCAACGGCATCCGCGCCGATGTCGCGTACATCCGTCAAATGATGGCCGAGCAGAGCGCAACGAATGTCCCTGCCCCGACCCTCGCGGAGTACCTTACCCAAATCCAAGCGAACACCTACAACACGGCCCAGAACACGGCTGACATCCTTGCCGAGTTAAGGAGTGTCCTCACCGTGACCGACGGCCCCGCTTTCCGAGTTTTCATGTAACAACAACGAGATATGTCAGTAGTTAACATACCGATACCGGGATACAAGAAATTCTACATCCAGTACGGCTCGAACTCCACCGCCACCGACACCAAGGCACAATGGGGTATGGTGGCGAAGGTTCATCCGTACACTTTCCTCCCCGACCCGAAAGACCCGTACTCGAACGATTGGAAGGACGAGAACGGCGATGACGAGTACACCGCCGTGATGCAGTACAAGGCTTTCGAGATTGAGGTGGAGTTCTATGTCAAGGTCGAGGCAACGGGTAACGGCGTGACGGCCACCACCGCCGCCTCGCAGTTCTACACGAATATGCGCTCCTTCTTCGATGCCGTGAAATCGGGCGAGTTCAAAATCTTCATGGAGTACACGCAGCAGGGATTCCAGAAGGTGCGCTATGCGGGATTCGAGATGGACGAGGACGGCTACAAGGCCCGTAGCAACTGGGTACGCGCCACCTTCAAGGTGAAGTTCAAGGTCAACGATCCCGTCACCGTGATGACCATGAGCAACGGCGCGATTGTCGAACCATCAACTTCGTAGTATGGCACGATTCAACATATACTCCTCCGACGGGCAGACCGTCCGTTACAAGGGCGCACCGAAGTACAACGGCATCTTCGGCAAACCCTCCTACATCGAGTTCGCGGAAATCGCCTCGCCCACGCCTATCGCTTGGAGTGTCGGCGACTATGTGGACTACACGCGCACCGGCTTCCGTTACCGCCTCTATTTCGAGCCTCAAGTGGTCAAGAGCGCGACATCCACGAAAGCGGGCGATGCCTTCGTGTATAAGAACGTGCAGTTCTTCGCACGGACGAAAGACCTTGAAATCGCGCTCTTCCGCGATGTGGTACTCTATGACAACTCCGTGCATTTCTCCTCGCTTGCGGCGGTTGACACCTACGAGGATGTGTACGGCATAGCGAGGCGCATCCAAGCGAACATGGATGCCTTCGCCCCGAACGCATGGAACATCCAAGTTGTCACCACCACGGACGCGGACTTGCTTGCGGTCTTGAGTGAGGTCAAACAGTTCTCCGTGAGCGACGGCACTTGCCTTGACGCGCTCAACGCGATATACAACACTTGGTCGGGCATCGGTTGGGTTTACTCCGTTGTGAGTGGCGTGAACACCATCACCATCGGTAGGCCGAACATCCAGGATTCGGGGAACACCACCTCGGAGTTCTCCTACGGTCACGGCAACGGCTTGAAGGTGCTGACGCGCAACCTTTCGAGCAAGTCCGATATGGCCACGCGCATCTACGCATACGGTAGCGACCGCAATATGCCCACGCGCTACTACAACAACTACACGCCCGCCATCAAAGACCACGAGAGCGTCTATATCCCGCACCTGATGCTTCCCCTCACCGATTGGGGTTCTACGGGCGGCTTGAAGGATGCGCGTCTTGCGTACCTTGAGGATGCGACCGCGATTTCCAAGTACGGCCTTATCCCGAAGGTCTTGCGTTTCGACGGTGGCAACGGTCTTGAGGACATCTACCCCTCCATTGAGGGTATGACGGTAGGCGATGTCGCTGATGCGAGTTTTCCCTCTACGGGATGGAGTTCGTCGGATAGGATTGACGAAGTGTATAGCGCGGTGAATCCGGGCGATGACGGGCAGTACACGGAGCGTAGCGAGAAACTCAAGCAGACGGTGACGAAGAGCATCACCGACCCCAACAAGACATACACTACTGTATCGGGGCAGGAGGCTCTCACGGTTGGCAACGATGCCGAACTCTTTACCACGGGGGCTACGTCGATGCAGAGTGGCAAGTACACCATCAATATGGGTGAACTTGGTGGTTCCATCGTGGCCACGAACGGTGATTTCACGGAAGTCCCGAAGGGCTTTCTTGAGGTATATGTCGGCTCATACCTTGAGACATCGAAGGAACTGGATGTGAGGTTTGGTTTCACGCGGATGGAGAACGAATATATTTTCTCCGTCCCCAACGTGTCCTTCACCACCGAGCATAGCGGTGTAGTAAAGGCGTACATCCGTTTTGAGGCGAAGATACCTAAGAGCGCACCGAATATGTCCTTGGCATATCACCTCACACCGACCACCGCGACCATCAACGTGGAGTATTCGATACCTTCGACCTTCACCTTGAAAGTCCCTCAGTTGGGCTTCGACCTCAATACGGTGGGTACGTCCACGGACGGACTCGCAACCTTGAGTATGAAAACGGGTATGTGTGCAGGGCGCGATTTCGTGGTCAAGAAAGCCGAGTACAACACCACCACGCATACATGGGACTTGACGTGCCAACGGCAGGACGACACCTCGCTGATGCTCTACTTCCCCAACAATGTGTATGAGATAGCGAGTGGGGACAGATATGTGTTGCTTGACATCCAACTGCCCGACAAATATGTCACGGCGGCTATGACGAGACTGCACAATGCCGCGTCCGATTCCCTTTCGAGGCTCTGTAAGCCCCGTATGGTCTATACCCCGGAGGTTGACTCCAAGGAGGTGTTGATGTCCGAAATTTCGCTCATTGAGGGCCTTTATATGCCCGTCTACGACACGGACTTGATTTCGGCCACGGGTAACACCGAATGGGTGCTTATCGACTCCGTTACGATAGCGGAGAACGAGGATGCGATACCGATTTGGAGCGTCACCTTGAGGGATGAGAAAGCGGAGAGTATGATGGTCGCGCTCACGGGTGAGTTGGCCGATGCGAAGAAGCGTCTGCGCGATTGGGATGTGGACGAGAAGCGCAGGCCCGCCCCATCCGATGAATCTCCCGTGCTTATCCCTACGGTTGTGGGTGTGCAGATACAAGCGGAAAAGAGTTTCTTCCCCTACACGGGCGACAGTACGCCGCAGACCATCGTGCTGACTGCGGTGACGCAAGGCATCAACAACCCCACCTATCAGTGGTATTACCTCGGACAAAGTGGATGGATGGCGATAAGTGGTGCTACGGCGCAGGCTTACTCGGTGCAGAGCAATAGCCAGATATACTACCAAGGCGGTGAGGTCGTGGAGGATTTCCGCGTGGTGGTGACGGACGGATCGTCATCGTGGGAGGACAGGATGCAGATAACGAAGTTGACGGGCAGTACTACCATCGCATTGAGCAACCCCGTGCATCTTTTCGCTGGCGAGGTGTCGTCGGCAGTTGATGCCCAGAGCGACTCCACGACGATTGTGGCATACGCTGGTGACACGCTTGTGGCGGCTACCGTGAACTCCATAAGTGGTGCGGTGACGGGTATGACCGCATTGGTGCGGAGTGGCACGAACGGCACTACTGCACCCATCATTGACATCTCCGTTACGGACTCGCTTGTCGAGCCGAGCGGGGCATTGATTATCAATGTCACCGCAGGGGGCGTGACGCGGAACTTGACTTACTCTTGGGCTATCGCCTTCAAGGGCGAGGGGGGTGGCTCTGCCGGCCTCTCCAATGCCATTGTGTATCTCTACAAGAGGTCTGCGACTGCGCCTACTATCAACTTCACGGATACCTTGACATACTCCTTTGTCAACAATGCGTTGATTTTGCCCGCGAATTTCGTGAATAATTATGGTTGGTCTCCCACTATCCCTGCCCACAACTCCAACCCGTTGTATGTGACTGCGGCCACGGCATCAAGCCGTGCTGATACCGATGACATAGGATACAACGAGTGGGCATCGCCCGTGATGCTTGTTGAGGACGGTGCTGATGGGCAAGACGGGCAAGACGGAAGCCCCGGCGCAGACGGTCAAGACGGCGCAGATGGGCAAGACGGACTGAACTCCGCAACGGTGTTCCTCTACCAGAGGGCGGCATCAGCGCCGAACAAGCCGAACGGGAATCTCACCTACACCTTCGCTACGGGCGTGTTGAGTGGGTACTACCTTGGGGATTGGTCGCAGAGTATTCCTTCTGGTACTGACCCCTGCTGGGTTATACAAGCCACCGCTATATCGACGGGAGAAACAGATGTTATTGAATCGGGAGAGTGGTCTGGTGTTACTAAGTTGGTCGAAAATGGCGAAGATGGAAGCCCCGGCAATCCTGGGCAGTCATCATTCAAGTCCATCATCTTCAAGAGAAGCAACAGCACAGTGACCGCGCCGAGTGGCGGCTCATACTTATCGCCGTTGCCGAATCCGTTGGACGATTGGAGCGACGGGGTTCCGAGTGGAGACGCGCAACTGTGGATGTCAACACGCATTTTTACGAGCGATGCACAGTCGCCGCAGCAGCCATCGTGGACTACGCCTCAGCCCGTCACGGACACCTCGGACATCGACTTCGAGTTTTCTGCGGTAGAGACGAACCCCGGAAATCCAACGAGCAACCCTAACAACTGGCATAACACCGCCACATCGGCTGACATTTGGATGGCTGTGCGTAAAGCGGAGAATGGTGTGTGGGGTAATTGGGAAGTTACAAAGATAAAGGGTGAGCGTGGTTCTAACGGTCAGTCATCCTATAAGTCCACAGTGTTCAAGAGGAGTAACAGTACGTTAAGCGCACCGAGTGGTGGGTCTTATGCCTCGCCCTTACCCAACCCTCTCAACGATTGGTCGGATGGTGTTCCAAGCGGAGATGCGCGTCTATGGATGACCACGCGCATTTTCACGAGTGACGGGCAGTCGCCACAACAGAGTGCTTGGACAACTCCGCAGCCGGTGACGGACACTGCCGACATAGATTTTGAGTTCTCTGCCGTGGCGACCAATCCGGGCAATCCTACGAGTAATCCATCTAATTGGCACAATACTGCCACGTCGGACGATATATGGATGGCGATTCGCAAGTGCAGTAACGGTGTATGGGGAACTTGGGAAATCAGCAAGATAAAGGGCGAAAAGGGCGACCCCGGCGACAGTGCGGTGACAGCCGACATCGACAACGAGATGGATGGTGTCGTGGTGAGTTCCGAAGGACGGACGACAGCGCAAGTGTCCTTGACCGCCACGGTGTCTATGTGGTACGGGACAAATGCGATGACATTGACCAACATCACATTCGGAGGCGCACCTTCTGGCGTAACGACAAGCCGCAATTTGTCCACGGGCGTTGTGACTTTCACCATCGCAAACAATACCGCACTTTCAAATCACGACATTACGTTGACCGTGGTCGGAAGTTACAATAGCGTATCATATACGAGGTATTTGAAGTTCACGATTGTCGGTGTGAAGGCAGGCGCGAATGGTGAGGATGGCGTGGTGTACTATCTTCTCCCATCCGTTTCGTCTGTGAAGAAGAACAAAAACGGGGCATATAGCGTTCAGTCCGTCACTTGTGCGAAGATGAAAAGAACGGGCAGTGGTAGCGGAAGCACTACCACGGACGGCACGTTGAAGTATTCGATTGACGGTGGTTCGGAGACTAATTACAGTTCCGCTATATCAACCGCTGACTTCACGAGTACGCTTACATTCTTCTTCTATATCGGTTCGGTGTTGGTTGACAAGGAGACCATCCCTATGCTCATAGATGGTACTGATGGAGAAGATGGTGATGACGGTGATGATGGAGACACCATTTATAGGGCCTTCGTTTTCAAGGCATCCTCTACCAAGCCGAACAAACCTACGGGGACGAATCCCGACGTGTCATCGCAAGGTTGGTATGATTCCCCTCCTGAAGCATCGGAGTCCACATTATCCGTGACCTATGATTCCAATTTCAATACATCTTCCACGCCACACATCGCCTCTGTTGCTAACAACGGTACGAAATGGGGCAAGGTGACATTCGCCGCCAACAAGGGAGATAAGGTGAAAGTGGAGATTGAATCCTCAAGTGAGCATAACTACGATTTTGGATACCTCTCCTTGCTTGACGATGATTCCCTCCTTGAGGGGAATGTGGCCACTCCTGCATCCAACAAGTACACTGCAAAAGTGTCGGGTACGTTCGCGTCTTACCCCACGGATGCGAAAAAAACGGTCACGTTTGAGATCCCTTCCACGGGTACGCATTTCTTCTGCGTGGGCTACCACAAGGACGGCACTAACACTTCTGGTAGCGATACAATATACATCGACTCGGTGAAAATTGTGCCGTTTATCCCTATATGGATGTCGAGTTCTTTGGTGACGAACGGAGTATCGGACGGTAATTGGAGCGACCCTGTGAAAATCACCCCGGAGGATGGTAATGATGGGCGTGATGGTGAATCTCACGCGACAATCTATATGTACCGAAGAATTGATTCGGGTTTACCTACGAGTTACACGATAGGCAACGCAACCTATGACTTTGAGAATGATACACTTACTGCGAACAGTGGGCAGACCTTGAACGGATGGGTACGCGACCCTGCCGATACCTCCAACAGCGGGCCGATATACGTCACGATGGCGAATGTTTCTTCGCGTGATGCCACCGTAACGGTTTTGGGTGGTTGGAACACGGGCCTCGGTGATTGGAGCGAACCAGTCCGTTGGACGGGCGACGATGGTGTCCAAGGCCCGATGGGAAAGGTGATGCGCGGTGTGAATGTGTGGAGTTCAAGCGGGCTTCCCAATGGTCGCATATCCTCCAATGGATACCAGGGACTTGACGAGGTTGTGTCGGGATTCATCTACTATGATGTGGTTTGCGTTGTTGACACCAACGGGCAGTTGAGCCAAGACACGGAGAAGTTGTGGTACTTCTACTGCAAGGACGGTGTAGGCGCAACAAGTGTCAATCCCATCACGGACGTTGTCACCAATGACCCCACCAATAAGATAGATGGAGATAATTGGGTAAGGGCCGTGAATTATGACTTCATCGCTACGCGCGTCTTGTTGGCAGAGAACGCCTTTATAGATGTGATGAGTGGCAACGGTGTCTATATGTACGGTGACAACGGCGCGTCCGACGGCAATATAGTCGCAGGAGTGCAGGGAGGCACGAAGGTGTCGTACAACGGCTCTCTTGTCAACCAAGTCAATTTCTTCGCGGGGACGAATATGGCATCGCCTACGACTGCCGACATCCAAAACGCGCCCTTCCGCGTGGATTATGAGGGCAATATCTATGCCTCCCAAGGTTTCATAGGGCCTTACACCATAAACTCTGACGGTCTTGTTAAAACCGCTGGAACATATACGAATAGGGAGTGCCAATACTCCTTGGGAGAGTTCAATATCGAACTGACATCTGGACAGAGGCACTACTATATCCACGGTGACACATCTCCGTCCACGGGAGTAGGAATACTCGACGTGTATAGCAACTATTCATTGTTCCCTGCCATAACCACTACGGGTGATATTATGCGTAATGGCGAGTCAGTAATCACCTCTTACGACGGGAATGTTTTGAAGATTCGCAAGATTACGCAAAGTGATTACAACAACCTATCCACGAAGGATAGCAAGACATTGTATGTGATAGTGAGCAGTTAGGATATGACAACGGAAGACATACTATCGGCATACGTTGGCACTACGCAAGTCTCGCGCCTCTACTTGGGGAGCGATCTTGTGTGGCCCTCCAACTACACATATAACATCGTCAATGCAACCGCACATTTCTCGTCCGGCTCATTCATAGACGCTGGAGTGGTGGGAAGCCAATACTCCGGGAACTACCTCTATTTCACGGGTACGGTGCGCCTCCAACGAGGACAGACGGTCATATCCGAGACAACGGAGTACCTCGTCCCCACGGTGTCGAACACCTCCGACTTCAATGTCATCTACGAGTCATCACTCGGATACTATGTTGTGCGTGGGAACAACCTCGGAACGATACCCACATCGAGTTCCAAGACTACCACCGTATCGGTGACATTCGCCACGAGTGCGTCTTATACCATCCCTCAGTCATTCGTACAGGAGAGAAACATAGAGACGGAGGGAACGCCTACCACGGAGAGGGTGAACGGAACGCCCACGGTCACTACCGAGGCTTACGACTACAATGTTTACATTAGTGCGACATCATACGCTTCTTCATCGAATCCTGCCCCTGCAAGCGGTGGAACTACCACCCTTACATACGGTGCAAGCCATACGGAGAGGAGCATTACCGTCACTCCTTGGACGGATGTCACAACGCCCCACTACAACTACACCTCCGGGGCGACACGCGACGGCTCTCCTTATATCTCCGACTCCGGCTCTACTACCACCTATGGAACGCCTCGCGGAGTTGAGGACACGCCTACCATATCGGGAAGCGCGACGGGATTCACAAGAAGTGGGAACACCGTTACCATCGCCAATCGTGGAACGACAACGGAGCAGGCGCGTTCCGTCACCTATACCGCATCCAACGGCAACGCGACTCCAGCAACTGTCACCATCTACCAAGAGGCGAACGCGATTATATCTACTGTTGTCGAACCTCACCTCGAACTCGCGTGGGATTACTCCGGGAGTACATTTCCCGGCGACGGTGGTGTCTTTGGCGTTACATATAGGTCGGAGGCAAAGACCACATACACCTATACAAGTCGTGAGAGTACGGAAAGCAGTGATCCAATTACCTCCAATGTAACGAGTACGAACTGTACTCCGAGCGTGAACACGGTGTCCGGCTATGGTGCTTTCTCCGTGACGATTGCAAGGGCTGGTTCTTCGCGCAGGTGGGTATTTTGTAGGATCACCGAGCCTACATCGCAGGAATATGTATCCATCAGCAAGCAGCAGGATGCGTACACCCAGAGGGTCGCGGCCTTCACCGCCATCGCATATCCGCAGACTTCAAGCGACTATACCAAGGGACACGTTTACTACAACTTTGAAGTTTCGTCAGGTTCTCTTTCGAGCGATACCTTGACGGACGTAGTCCTGCATTACAAGGTGGGCAACGGTAGCGAGACTACGGTGTATATCGGTGATATGACCGTGTACGCTATGGGTACGAATGAGTTGGAAGAACTTGTATCCACGCAAGGCACAGTCCCCGTGTTCTCGTCTGGGCAGAGCGTTGAAACTTGGCTCTCGGCATCTGGCATAGGCGGTTTCGATACAATCAGTTACGCACATACAACTACACAAATCCAATAGTATTATGAACTACAAAATCAAGAACTTCTTCAACCTCCTGCTGATTTGCCTCTGGGCAATCGGCTTCATCGGTGGCTTCGGTTACTGCCTTTCCATCAAGGAAGTGGTGGTGGCCATAGCCGTACTTGTACTCGGCGGGATGGCTTTCCCTACCGTCCAGAAGTGCTTCGACGAGATGAAAAATCTCAAGTAAGCACAATAAATCTACAATAAAGTACAACGGTAGTCAACGAAATGACAATTTCGTTGGCTATCTTTGGTTGTAACCGATAAAGTACGCCAAAATGGACTGGACAAGTTTGATAATTGAGTTCCTCGCCTTCCTATTCGGAGGTGGACTCGTAACCATCGTAACGTTGCGGCAGATACGCAACCGAGAGAGCATCAAGAACGAATCACTGGCCATCAAGCCGTTGAGAGAGACCAACGAGCAGTTGCGTGGCGAGATTCAGCGGATGGAAGCCCGATATACCTCTCTTGAGGAGAAATATGAGGCTATGGTGGCGAGGATGGAGACGAAGCAGGCCGACACCACGAAGAAGTATGAGGACAAGTGCGAGGAGTGCGCCACGGCGAAGAATATGATGTGCGTACACCTCGGTTGTTCACTCAGAGACCCTATGCTTGGGCAGGGTGCTGATTGGTACGAGGCGCACAAGGACAACTTGAGTCTTGGCGTTGACTATACATCGGTGAATGTGCTGATGAAGAACCTTGGCGCGAAACGAAAGAAAGAACAGAGCGATGAGGCTAAAGATTGACAGACGGTGGAAGAAGGAGACCTATACGATAGGCCGCCTGTATGTTGACGGTGTTTTGTTCTGCAACACTCTTGAGGACAAAGACCGTGGACTTACGAGGTATGACTCCTTGTCCACGATATACTCCGAGAAGGTCTATGGTGAGACCGCCATACCTACGGGGACTTATGCCGTGGCTATGAATGTCGTGTCTCCGAAATATGCCGCCGTGAAATGGTACAAGGACTTGTGCGGTGGACGGATGCCGAGACTCGTCAATGTCCCTGGCTTCGACGGGATTCTCATCCACCCTGGGAACACCGCGCTTGACACGTTGGGCTGTGTCCTTGTGGGGAAGAACACGCAAGTGGGCAGGCTCACATCATCCAAGGACACCTTCAAGGCTTTGTATAAGAAGATGAAAGAGGCGGTTGATAGGGGAGAGACCATAACAATCGACATCGTATGACGAAGGAGACCGCATTGAAGATATTGCTGGACGAGTATCCGCAGGGACGGAAATTCGAGGCTTTCTTCCGCAAGACAATAGACGACTTCGTTGGTGAGGGGAAGATCGTGGATGAGTACTGTCTTGAGCAGATAAAGATATACCTAAAGAGTTTGACATAACTTTTCATAACCTATAAAGTTTTTAAGTATGCAGATGATTATCAAAGATGAGACCCCGTTCATAGTGAACAAGAGGGCCTTTATGTTGGGTAAGTCCACAAGTGGCTACACCCTCAAGTGCAACCCCGATTACAAGCCGGGCGAACCCATCGTGGATGCCGATTGGAGCGCGTACTCCGACGCTATCGCGGCAGGCTACCCTTGCACCGTCGAGTGTGCGAGTGGCGTGTGGTGGATGCTTGACGGCAACGTCGGCGAGGTTGCGTGTGTCTTTTAGCAAGGAGGTGGCACTATGGCAACAACTCTAATCAACGGTGTGTATCACACCTCGTTCCGCGATGTCGGCGGTGGCGGTGGTGGTGGCTCTACTACTGACCCCAATGCCGTACATTTCAACGAATCGCAGAGCCTCACTGATGCTCAAAAGGAACAAGCGCGTGACAATATCGAAGCGGCAAGCCAGGCCGTAGTCCCTTCTGCGGCATCCGCATCCAACCAACTCGCGGACAAGGCGTTTGTCAATTCGAGCATCAGCACGGCAACGGCAACCTTCAAGGGGTCGTTTAACCTCGTCTCCGACCTCTTGCTGACCGTTTCCGCAACGCAGTCGCAGATAGCGACGGCCCTCGGCACGGCCATCTCCACGGCAGACAACAACGACTATGCCTTCGTGCAGATACCGACCGCCGACGCGACGCCCACGGAAATCGCACGGGTCGAGCGGTACAAGTACAACGGGAGCGCGTGGGCGTTTGAGTACGCGCTGAACAACTCCGGCTTTACGGCTTCCCAATGGGCGGCTCTCAATTCGGGCATCACTTCTGGATTGGTGAGCAAGTTGAGCGACCTTCCGACTAACTCCGAACTGACGAATTTGCTTGCGGGCAAGCAGCCGACGATTGACAACAATCACAAGTTGGATTATTCGCTTGTTAGTAACACTCCGCCTTCCGTGCCTACGCCCACCTCTGCTGACGAGAACAAGGTATTGGGTGTTACCGATCCGCAGGGAACACTTGGTTGGGTTCCGCAGACTGGAGGTGGTGGTTCTGCAAATGCGGTTCTCTACACCCAGCAGAGCCTCACAAGCGAACAAAAAGCACAAGCGAGAACGAACATCGGAATCCCGTCTCCGCAGATGACATACACCCCGGTTGGCGATTTGTCTCCGAATGTTGACCCGGCTGAGAATGTGACGAAAGACCTTGTGATGGAAACCCCGTCGAGGGGCGCGATAACTCCAACGCTCGTGAATGGCAAATTCATCAACCAGCAAGGGGAATTCGAGACGACCAGCAATTACTCTTATTCGGCCCCGATTCACCTGAAGCGCGGGAAGACCATCAACGTGCGGACGAATGGTTTGGGTGTAGCGGGCATTTCACTCACCGATGCCGCCGGCACAGAATACTTATGGGTTGACGGCTCGTCCGAAGGAGGCGACCGTGTCGTCTCATATACGGCGGTGCAAGACTGCTATGTGGCAATATCCGGCCCTACTGCGTCATTGGCGGCGGACCTGGTGTCTTCGGACAGAAGCAGCTATATTGACCCGGACGACGTTGGTGTTGAAGCGGAAGAGGAGGTCTCTTTCCCTTCAGTCACTCTGGTCGAGGGTAAAATCCTCCGTGCGGATGGAGACGTGGGCACCAGTGTATCCTTCCTGTACACAAGTCCGGTATTCCTCAAAGCCGGCGATACGCTGGAATTTGACTTTACCGGCGGTCAGGGGGTTGCCACCCTGGCGAAGGTCCTTGTCGAGGATAGCCGTTATCAAGCCATCCGGGTCGATAATGCCAATGTGGGTTCGCTCACCCATGTAAGCTACACGGCGGAGACTGATTGCTGGGTGGCCATGTGCGGCACTTCCGTGGTGTCCGTGATGGTTACCAACGCCCAGGGCAAAAGGATAATCGTCCCCCTTACGGACATCCTCGACGAGATGGCGAGCGTGACGAAGGATGCTTATGAGGGGCTGGATTACTTCGAGATTCCGATTCCCAAGATGGCAAAACTCAACGTCATCTCAGACGGCTTTTCCGAGAGCAAGCAGGCCCCCGTCGATGCGACCATCGAATACACGGATGTCGAACATAACGTATATTTCAAGCGGCGCGTATCACTCACGGCCCAGGGGCAGAGCTCGATGAGCTACATCGAGAAGAACCAGACGCTGGATTTCGCCGACTGCGAGATCAAGTTCGGGGACTGGGTGTCCCAGGATTCGTTCCATTTGAAGGCGTACTATATTGATGTTTTCCGGGGCATCAACAATGCGATGTATAACTTCGCCGAGAGCGTTATCAAACTCCAGGGCTGTCGTTCTAATCGCGTTCTCCGTTCCGGCTCGACGACCGACCATACCGGGGCCGGGAACTTCTTCACGGACTTCGGGACGGATGCGCTTTGCCATCCGGACGGTTTCCCCGTCGAGGTGTACCTGAACGGTGAGTATTACGGGCTTTATGCGTGGAACCTGAAGAAGAACCGCGACAACTATTCGATGAACAAGAACAACGCGGCCCATATCCTCATGGATGGCGAAATGGGGCACAATGAGTTCTGGGACGGCTCCGTCAACTGGACGAAGTTTGAAATCCGCAACCCGAAGGGGCTTGTCACGATGAACGGGAACGACTACGACGGAGAGAACCCCCTGGAACTGATCGATGCCACTTCGTCGTATTATGATCCGTCCAATGCGAACCATGTGAGGAGCGCCGCCGTGAAGGCCAGCATCCTCACGCTCGCCGGAGCACGGGACAGCATCCTGGCGCTGGCGACGACGGAAGCGCAAAAGACCGCCTTCGCCGAGACTTTCGACGTCCCGATGTTCCTCGTCTATTATGTAGTGTCGCAGGTCATCGACAACTACGACGGGTTCTACAAGAACTGGATTTGGACGATGTACAGCGGGAAGGCCGCGCCGAACTTCTACGACATGGATTCCCTTTTCGGGCGTTACTGGAACGGGACGCATGTCTTCCACAATCCGAACTGGGGCGATGTCCAGAATTACAGCGATTCCAATTCCATTTCCCATCTGTTCGTTTCCCTCTACGCGGACGAGATCGCGGCGCTTTACGGCGAACTCCGCGAGGCGAAGGTGTTCACCGTGGAGAACATCGTGGGCTACCTCCGCGACTGGCTGGAGAGAATCGGGCGTGCGGCGCTGAAGCGGAACATCGACAAGTGGCCCACACTTCCGTCATATCGTCCGACCGGCGAATCTGCTTATCAAGATGGCACGGGCACGGCGCAGGGAATGTATGATTCCGTCGAGCGTGTCAGCCTCTGGCTCGCCGGGCGAATCACTTATCTTGACAACAAGTATGGTTACACCGAATAAAACAAGAAACTATGCCTAATACGATTCAAATACGCGACGAAGAGAGTAACGCCCTCTACCCAATTACGGACAAATCCCTTGTCATGGGGCTCAACTCTTCGGGTTCATCCCTCCCCAGCGGGGGGATGCTCCCCGATGAGGTGTACGACCTCGGAGAGTTGACCGGGAGTATCTCGTTCACCCTCGCTGCGGCGGTCTCTGGCAAGACGAACTATTACACTTGGTCTTTCTCGACCGGCGCAACCCCTCCTATCCCCACATGGCCAGTAGGTGTTACCATGTGGGCCGGAAACTGCATTGACCAGCAAGGTTCGCCAGAACTGTCTGCGAACAGGACCTACGAAGTTTCCGTCAAGGACGGTCATGGACTTATCTTCGAGTGGTAGCATGGGAGCAGTTGAAATACGAAGAAGGCTGATGGCCTTATCCTGCGGAGAGCCATTCGTCCCTCCTGCGCCCTATGACGCGCTGGTGGATTATGTTGATTGCGCGGGGACGTATGTTGATACCGGGATAAACCTCGGAGACCATACAATTATCGCCGAAATCCAGTTATCGGCCGGTTATGTGAACAATATCTGTCTGTTCGGTGCATGGCCATATAATGTGCTGAACAAGGCGTTGATGGTTGCGTTGTACAGCAACAGGTATTACTTCGGTACTACGAGCGCGGAAAAGAATGTTGCCCCGGCCCAGCCGTTTGATACGAATTGGCATACATACGAAATCTCTGCAAGGGGTTTGTTCAAGGTCGATAACGATGTCCTGTACAACGATGTACAAGACGCCGTGTTTTTGAACGTCCCCTGCTACCTTTTCGCTCGTTACGCGCCCCAGTTGGGAACTTGTCCCGCCGGTGTGAGGTGCCGTTCTTTCAAGATCATCAACAATGTTACCGGAACCGAAGTGTTCGACGCGGTTTCCGCCAGGGTCGGGCAAATCGGCTACCTGTACGACCGAAAGAGCCGACAACTCCTTCCTGGTGCGAATGCAAATTTAACCCCTGGAAACGACATTTAAAATTGCATAGCATTATGAAACGCCTCTTACCCCTTCTCCTTTTGCTGGCCGCTTGCCAGCAGTCCAATCCGATTGACAAGAGCCTTTCGGAGTTCCTTTCCACAAGGTCAGCAGAGCCGCTGGAAAGCACCATCTGGGAGCATCAAACCCAAGACGAGTACAACCGATACATCTCCTTCAAGGATGGCGTAGCAAGCCTTTTCTATGGCACATACGACGGGGAGTTGCAACGCTGGAGCGAGTTCTATTCCGCACCCTACGCCTACAAGGATGGGGTGCTTGAAACGGCTATCTCCTATCCCTTGTGGGGGCAGGAGGAACTGACCGAATCCGCTTTCATCGTGCAGGCCGGGGACAATTTCACGCTTCGGATCAACAACGACACCTACACCTATTGGGGGCCGTACACCGAGCAGATAGAAGGGCGGTGGATTACGATAAATGTCGGAATTAAGCCGTGGGAATGACCGGAGGGCAGGGGCCTCGCAAGAACCATACTTGCCCTCCATTCAAAAAACACACAATATCATGGACAAGAAAACATTTTGCAAGCGTGTCGCGCTTTGGACGGCAATCATCGCAGCCGTCATCATGCTCATCATCGGCCTCTGTTGTGGCAAGGTCATCGAAGGAAACCTTTTCGCCGAGGTCGCCAAGTGGGTCTTCATGTGGCTGATTGTCACGGTCATCCTCGAGGGCTTCGCGTACTTCCTCGCGCCGCTCTACTGGCATTTCAAGGTTGACCCGAGCAGGAAGAAAGTGGAGACGCCAGTAGAGAAGATGAGGCGCGAGTTCCGCGAAAACGAAGGGCTCCTGGAAGATAGCTGTGCCTCTGAGACGTGCGCCTATCGCGGCCAGAATATCTGCACCATAAGGAGCGGAGAATACTGCCCGATGTATATCCGCAAGAAAACATAATGCACTGACGCTACCGCCGTGAGGCGCGATTTCATGACGAATAGTTTTAGTGTTTTTTCACCCGGGCCTCGGAGCCATACCGGGGCCCATTAAAAAAGAGACAAGACATGGTACTGGAAGGAATCATCGGATACATTGTATCCGCACTCGGAGGCGGAGGCCTCGGATGGATCGTCAACTGGAAATGGGGGCGGAGGAGCATCGCGCGCCTTATTGGACGGAAACGGCAGTCCACGAGATTTACGACTCCGTGCGTAATAGGATTCATCCGTACAACGAGTGGGACTTCTATGTCACGATGAATATGATTGCGTCGGATAATTGGTGCTTGCTTCACGATTGGTTTCCCGATATGGACGATGCCGAGTTCGCGTCGAAGGTCACGGATATGGCCGTTAATTGGCTTGACGACCCCGACAACCCGTATGGTGACGCGAAAATCTGGGGATACCTCAATGGCGCGGCATAAAAAAAGGGAGACCGTTAAGGCCTCCCTTTAATGTTTATCAAGTTATACTGAACACCCACTCCCACATAGGGCGACAACCCTGCTTTCGATACTCCATACCCCGCCTGGATTCCCACCGACCATCTTGGATTGGTGTATTCCCTGACGATGTTATTCACGGTGATGGTGGTTGTCTTGCGGTACACATCCATCGTGTCAAGGCTCGGCATCACTCCCGAAATGACGGCGCGATAGGTTGAATCTTGGTACACCTTCTGCTCTCGTGGCAACTCTGCCCATAGCGTGTCGGTCTTGCCTGGGACTGCCACGGGGACTCTTATCGTGTCCACCGTCCTGACGGATATATACTTCGGCTCTACGACCTTTATAGTGTCCGTAAGGGTCAATGTATCAATCTGCGTTATAATCGTCTCTACGGCCTCGCTACGCCCTTTTACGCGCCCTTTGTGATACGCAAAGAAAACTGCCCCGATTGCAAGGGCGAGAAGCGCGATGATGATGTACTTTTTCATATCAAAACAATGTTTGGTTATCTTGTAGTAGTATATCCTGAATCAACGAATCTCTGTACCGTGTCGGATGCTTTTGAAGCATATTCTTCCACTTGAGCAAAAAGGGTTTCTGCTTCCGCTTGTATTTGCCGTTTTTCTACCTTTCTACGGGCCTTAATGATACGAGCCAAGCGGTTGAGTATCTTCTTTGCTTTGCGTTCGTCTGCGTAGCGTTTGACGGCCTTTATGACAGTTGGCATACCGATGTCGGAGATATACTTGGTAAAGTCATCGCGGACGAGATAATCGGAGCGTTTGTCGTGGAAGTACACCTTGCCATCAATGCGAATCATTCCGTAGTATCGTGCGAGAGAGAGTTGGGAGTTGCGCCAATAGTCGGGGTGGATAAGGATCGCGTTCATAGGCTTGGTTGACAGTCGCACCACTCGAAGTTCCTTTCGGGGTTGGGGATGATTTCGGGAATGAGCCGATGTTCCAGACAATCCGCTATGTCGCTGGACACCTCGGAAGCGAAGTCCGACTCTGCCATCTTGTTGAAGGCGATTGCTTGCACGACCTTCCCACATGTCGGACACTTAAAAATCAATGCGTACTTTTTCATTTCAGTAGTTTCTTTAATGCGTCGTTCGCGGCCTTGAGTTCGGATCTCTTGCACCCCTGGACGAGGTACTGGTCAACGCGCTCGGCGAGGTGCTGGGCGGATTGAAAAAAGTCTTGTACTATACTCCGTGGGTGTATCTCCAGAAACTTGTGTGAACCGCAAGACGAACACCATGTTAGCATTTCTTCGGTAGATATAAACTTTCCGCAATTGGCGCATTTGAGAACAGTAAGTGGTATTTGAGGGTTTACTTTTTCCATTATTGCTCTTACCTCTGCCCTCACTTCGGGGTCAACTTCGGAGAGGCACTGCTGATATAGTGGATTGGTCTTGGTATAACATACGCACCCTTCAATCTCGCATCGCGTTTCGGGGAGCCCTTTCTTGCAACACCCCGTGAGGTTATTGTAGTAGTAGCAATCAGTCTTTTCCATCTTCAACAACTTTTACGGTGCATAATGGTTCACTTCCAAATCTCATCGCTGGAACAGTTGATAATGGAATTTTGGGATAGTAATCTATTGATTGTGGATATGCTTCCAATGCTCTCTGTTCTGCTCTCTTGCTCATATTTACATTGAATTAGGTGTTGTTCTTGTTCCTCCTGTACTATATCTGTGAGGACAGTTAATACAATCGTGATGGGGATTAGTACACTTACTAAAGTCTTCAAAACAGCTGAGTTGATTCAGTGTAAGAGGGACAAAAGACAATGGAGATGATATTAAATCTCTTCTTGCTAATTCTTCAGCAAGTCTCTCCTTCGGGAGTTTCATATAGTCTTCTTTTGTCATACTACAATTTGATTTCAAGGTTAATTCCACAGAGTTTCAGTGCGTGCTGAAGTTCGTGGACATATTGGGGCATAGGGTAAAAGTATGAGATAAGCACAGACTTTTCTCCAGTTAGGTTAGGCTTGTCTATCATTATCGAAATCTTGAGTTTGCGCTTCCGTGAGAAATCAATAACGATATTGCGCTTGTAGCATATATCGTGAACCTTACTGTTCACAATCCATTCATTAGTAAGAAGCATAGGTCTTGTACCATCCCCGTTCCACTCGTCACCATCAGCGCGTACAAGAAACTCATCCTCGGAGAGTGCTATGATTCTACCCGTGTGCCCATCACCATCACAAACGATGTCATTAAGCATTAGTGTGTTTTTCTCAATCATAATAACAATATCCTTTTTCGTTAAACATTTTTAGCTTCTCGGTCAGTTCTTCCCAATCCCTACACTCCACCATCTCATGCCCGTCCTTGAAGAACTGCCAATCAAGTCCATGCCTGATAGGGTTGATACGGGAGAAGTAAGTCTTTCCATCTTCCCACCAGAACACCAAGTAAGCATCCTCCTTGAAGATTGGGCCTCGTCTCCATTCTAACGAGACATTCGCGCCAACCTTCTGAAACGTCTGGTTATGCGTCTGATATGAACCGGGAACTAAGCTCTCCTTAAAGCACAGATGATATATCTTCTCGTAGTCCATATTACTTAAACTTTAATTCATCTTGAACAAACCAATAATAGCTCCTTGCGAACTTCTCCGCAAACTCGATGTTCTTGGATAGGCCGTTACCCATACTTGAGCATATAGCATCCATCCTTCCGTCTATGCAAGGCATAACAACGAAATCCACGGAGTATCCTGCTCCTTCCTTGAACTGTTCAAAGTCCCAGAATCGGAAGATAAGTTGGTACATATCTTCATCACCATTCCTTACCATACGGGATATATCAAAGTCCTCCTCACCGTATTTGGCGCGAGTCCATTTCTTATATCCTCGGTCAAGCAAGGTCTGCTCAAAGGCTAACCATTCTTCGTGTGTCATCTTTCTTCAACTTAAAGTGTTTGCATTTCTTGGCAAGGTCTCCTGCGTGCTTATAGGTGTAGGTACACCACATCCCGTACTCCTTCCACCATTGGCAGTCCTTGCATCGGTAGTCCTTACTCATATCTGTCCTCCTAATATTTTGAACACCTTTTTAGGTAGTACAGTAATACTTGTGATGTGTGGAAGGCTCTTACATTTAAGTTGCTCTTTCATAGCCTTACGCATACTGTACAGGTCTCCAGAGCCATCGAAGATTGTATACAATCCATCACCAAGTGCGATATTCCCATCTTCTTGTTGGCCTTGATACGATATGTGTAGGTAGTACTTCTTTTTCACTTCTCATTCGGTATTTTTGGCATAGGCATCCACCAACAAACTCCGGGGATGTTCCAGCCGTTGTATGATTCAACTTTATATGGTTTCCCTTGGATTTCCACCGTTGTATCCGTGTTGACTATATGTCCGAAACTAATCCAATTTGCCCCTACCTTCTGTCCATCATAGATAACCTCGGTCAGCACAATCACCTCCTCATCCACGGGAGGATGCTCGGAGGCTGGATGCCAACCCAAGTCCTTCTCGGCTTGCTCGTATATGCGGATACCTTTTATTCTTCCCATACTTGCGCTATCCCTATCGGCACGATAAACAAGTATATCATCGTAATCCTCCAACTTTGGGTCGGGGAATAACTCTTTCGCCAATTCTTCTGCGCGTGTCATAGGTTAATCAAAGGTTATAAGCATCGGCAACAGCTGGTACAACCACCAAATCAAGAAGGCGGCGAGGACAACGCACACTATCGTGCGTACTGTCTCCAAAAACAAGTAGTAACTATTTCTCCGTTTCATATTCCCTCTTCCTAAAAGTTACACAAGCCTTATCTTCCCGTCCCACGGTGATTCCTCGCATCCAACAATGGTCGAGATCGTGGTCGCAGAAGTCGCATTTCCCGCAAGTGTTCTTGCGCTCCTCGTTGATATATCCGAGTACGCCAAGCAACGCACCAACCACCATTACCGCAAAGGCGATTGCCACAAGTACGATTATCCCAAGTGTTTTCATAACCCAATGCTTTTCCCGTAGTGCGCGAGTAGTATCGCATCTGAGGTGTTCAATGTCACTTTCTCGCTTGGATAGAGCCTCTGCGCGAGTCCCTTGAGCCGATTCTTCCACTCGGTCTTTGTCAGTCCCGTGGACTTGCCGACTTGGTTGGAGTACGCCTTCTGCCATTTCTGCGGTGTCACCTCCTCGGTTTGTATGCCGAGCGCGTATAGAGCCATCTCAAGGTGTCCGCAGTGCCGTGCGAATGTCGCCGTGGCCTTGCTTGACTGCCCCGGAAGTCCTTGTCCCACGCGCTCTACTACCGCCACCAAACGGCACGGCGAGTTGGCCTCGTTGATGCTCCGTAGTGTGGCGTATATGTCGGGATATGTGGACGGCATCTTGTAAGTGGTGAGCCTTCCGTTGCGGATTACCGCGATTCCTCCTGCCGCCCCAGGGTCGATGCCCGCGATTACAGTTGTAAGTTCTTTCTCCATACTATTCCATTCCGTTTTGCGCCTCCTCCAGATGGTAGAGCCGCCTCATTATTCCGTCAATAATCCCTCTCGCCTCATCGCTGTCGCATTGGGCCTTCAGCGCATCCCCGTCCCAATAGTTAGCGGTGTTAAGTTCCCGCCTCGCCCTCTTGATTAGGGCCATGTCCTTGTCCGTCATTGATTGCCTGATTGAACTTGTTATAAAGGTGCATGATGTCGGCATATTGCCGTGGAAGTGTCAGCGCGTCTTGCATAAGACCGCAGATGTTGATAACGGTGGCGTGGTTGCGCCCTCCGAGATACCCACCGATGTCTTGGTAGGTGTACCCCTCCTTTCGGAGCGTATACGCGAGTATCGCCCTCGCATTGACCAATGCCGATTTCCGACCGTGCGACCGCACATCCTCGCCGACAATCGCGTTCATCTTGCCGATGTACTCCTCGGCGTGTTCGCGTTTCTTCTCGGCCATGAGTTGCGTGACGGGCGTTCCGAGGGCATCGCACAACGCGACCTTCTCTTGTGGCGTGAGGGCGCGTACTTGCTCCATCAGCCGTGCAAAGTCAGAAGATGTCATCGGGCATATCCTCCTCGTTTTGTGCCGCCCACTTCCGCATCTCCTCGGCACTGTTCCAACCTCCCGTTTCGGGATCGGGCGCAGGGGGGGATGTCGGCGGGGTCTTGCCAGTTGTAATGCACTTGCTCCGATATGTCATTCTTCAAGCGGTTGCTTTCCAACTCGAAGTACAACTTTATGAAGTGGTCGGTGGCAGCACCCTTGTCGCGGCACTTGCATATCTCCACGGCATTGGAACACGCGGAATCAAGTATCTCTTGACGGGTGTTCTTACCAAGGAACTCCGCGCTCAATTTGTCGAAGTCCTGGTTGATGCGGTGGATGATAAACACGTTCTGCGCGATGTCCGGCAAGTGACCGCTTCCCGATATGGAGTTCATACGCAGGAAACCGCCCGTCTTGTTGGGATGCGCGATACAATGGATGTGGATGTTCAGCTCTATCGCAAGGTCATGTACGCGCTTCATAAAGGCTTTCTGCGCCTTCCACAAGTCCGTGTCCAAGTCATCTATGTCCAAGATGGTGAGGTTGTCGAGGAACACCTGGTCTATGTGTTCCGTCCGCACCACCTCGCGGATGTCAGCTTCGAGTTGTCCGTATTGGTCGGAATACTCGTTGTTGTATAGGAGGACATATTGGTCAAGCCACGGGTCAATCCTCTTCGCCACATCCTGCGGCGTGTAGTAGAACATATTGAACTGTGACTTGCGGTTGTGGTTCTTGCCCGCCGCTTGGAGGTAGAGCCATGTCTTGAACTCGCCATCGGAAAGTTCCCCCGTCCAGACCGCAGACTTGTAGCCGAGTTGCGCCCCGTTGAGGATAAGTTGGCTTATCATCGTGGACTTTGCGCTACCACGGTATCCCGACCATAGGGACACTTGCTTGCGCTTGAATCCTATCAAGAGGTCATCGAACTGCGGTATGCCCGTGGGGATGTACTGCGATGGGTCGAACTCCGGCTTGGGGATTTCACTCATCCGCTTCCATTTCTTCCCCTTGTCGGGCGTTTCTGGTTGCGGTGGTTGGGGATTGACCTCGTTGCGTTTCCAAGTGCGTTGCAGTTGTGGTTGTGCGCCGTACCGCCTATCGTAGCACCCAGGTTCAAGGGTCTCGCGGAGTTTGCGCCAATCATTCCCTTGGCAGGATGCGTGGTAGCAGAAGTACGCCACCGCACCACTTTTGTGTTGGAACAAGACCGCATCCTTTCCCTTGTGGTTGGGATTGAAAAGGCAGTGGTCGAGGATGTACCGCGTACCGTCCGCTACCTCCAACTTGCGCGTAACTTGTATGCCGTGGCGTTGGATGAAATCGTCAAGGTCGAAGCGTTGCGTGGAGAAGTTGTTGAACCGCGATGGTGCTTGCTCTTCGGGGTACAACGCCGCGATGCGCTCAAAGTATGAACGGTGCGTGGGTATTATCTCCGGCGGCACGGACAAGACCCTGCACATCCTTCGCGGTCGCTCCGCACTGTACTCGCTACCCTTCGCCGAGAATGTCCCAGGGAGTTTGGCGATGCGCGATGCGTTATAGACCGATGTGTCCACCTTGACGTGTTCATCGGAGAACATCATCGAAAGCGCGTACAAGAACCGCTTGACGAGTTCCGTGTTCTCGTCCGTGTTGTCAAGGTCGCACGGTATGAAGATGTGGTAGCCGTTGGCAGAGTCATCGACTATGCCGTCATTGAATCCCTCTTTGCGGAGGTATCGGAACACCTCGCGGCACTTGGCGAGGGCGAAGGCTTTTTCCTCTTCGGTGGAGTTGACATCAGACACGCCGGTTACGCAGTCAAGATCCACGAGTACGAAGTTGCGCTTGGCTATGTCTCCGTCCTGCGTGGTGGCCATCTTGTTCTCGGATGACATCTTCTCGGACTGCTTTCGTCCATAGACCGCATCCTTGGGGGTGTTGAACACGAAGTACACGGCTCCTCCTTGGTGTTCGCACTGGCCCAGGTCGCGGATGATGTTCTCTACATTCTTGTAGTATCCGCTTTGGGTGTACTTGCCGAGTATGCGTATCTCCGTGAGCCTACCCTTTTGAAAGGTCTGCCACCATGCGTAAACTTGTCTGATTTGCTCGTCAGTCATTATTCAAAGAGGTCTTCGTCCTCGATGTCGGGGAGGTTATTCAGGAGCGTTGAGAAGTTTCTTAGGAACGCTCCCGTTTCGGTTCTTGTCTTGACTTCCTGCCGTATTATCTGCAACAGTTCGTCCTTTGTGTACTTGCCATCGTCAAGGAGTCGCTTGATGGTGGACTTGTCGCGTTGTCCCTTGCCGGTGGGACGATTGCCGTTGTTGGGGTCGCGTGACGGATATTCATCGTATATCTCAAGAACATCCGCATCCTCGCCTTTCTTTGTCTTGGCGGTGGAGGGCCAGATTGTCTCCATACCCTCCAACCACTTCGACAAGACCTCGCCAACTGCAAGTCCGTTCTGCTCGGCATTGATAGCCGCGAGACCGTACATGATGAATTTCTCAAAGTTTGTCATCGCCTAAGAACAGTTCCATTTGACTGACAATGCCTCCGAGTTCGTCAAGAGTCCGATACTTGGCAACGAAGCTCTCCATATCGTGCTTGGCATCGTCAAGGAGTTGCTTGCGCGTGTACTCGTTTCGGAGTGCTTCGTCTATGGGGACGTATGATGCGAGGTTGAACGGACTGTCTGCGACATTGACATAGGCGCGGACATTACACTTGACCTCTTGTTTGTTGACGGTGACGATAACATTTCGGATAAGGTCTTGTGCTTGCCTTATGCGCCAAGCATCTGCGGCCTTTTCGTTATCCCATTGGAAGATGGAATGAAGCACCGAGGATTCGTCTTTGGATTCCTCTACCACGTTTTTCGGCTTGAGAGTGCCGTACTTGATTCGTATTCTCTCAAGTTCCTTTCCCGCCGCTTCTGCGGGGACTTTGTAAAGTCTATCTACTGCGTACTTATACATATTGATTGAAGATTAAATAAAACGTGCCATGCCCTGACAAGCGATACCTAACCGTGCCTCTCCGGGACAGACCAAGCCATTCCTGCCATGCCGAGCCTCGCCGTACCACGCCGTGCGTAACCCTATCGAAGCCAAACGAAGCGAACCATGCCGATCCTGCCGAAGTTTACCGCACCTTGCCGTGCCACAACGCATCACGCCAAAACTCACCCGAACTGACCGAGCCTATCCGTGCCAATCCTGCCCCACCTCGCCACACCACAACAAGCCAAGCCTAAGCATACCATACCTCGCCTGTCCTGCCTAACCCTACCTCACCTTGCCGGGACGAAACTGACCAAACCCCTCCGTAACGGGCCTTACCTCTCCTGCCGCGCCTAACCGAGCCGAAGCCTAACTGACCGAGCCATACCTTGCCCCACCAGACCCTACCAATCCTGCCAAGCCGGACTCCGCCGGAACGCACCGTGACGAGCCTAACCTAAACTAAACTGACCCCAACCGCACCGAGGCGTGACGAGCCGAGCAATACCTAAACTCGACGCGCCTAACCCCTCCTGCCGTGACTAACCGACCACGCGGAAGAGTCCGAACGAGCCACTGTTGCACTTCTCCGGCCTCCACTCGCCAACGCCACAAGTGAACCCTGCGGTATTGAGGAGCATGAGCAACTTTTCGGGAGTGATGATGCCCTCAAGGTAGTGGATGGTGATGTTCGCCCACCAAGTAGGATACTCGGCACGATAACGAGGGGAAGAGGTCTTGCTGATGCCACCGACCTTCACCACATCGCAACGCATCCTCGGCTCTCCGTGGATTTCGATGAGTCCCGTGTCGAGATCGTCAGCGATAACGTGGAACTTGGTGCGGAGGTCAACCATGACTTCGCCACAAGTCTTTCCTGCGCGAACCATAGCGGACTTGAATCCAACTGCGGGGAAGCCGGTGCGGACACCATCGGAAAGGTAGTAGAGGGTCTTGGCGTACTCCTCTTCGGGAGTCAGCTTCACCTTTCCTGCCTTCTTGAGTCCCTTTTCCTTTGCATCGGTGACTTCCTCCAGGACTTCGACACCGTGGCCGAAACAGTTGACGATAAGAGGTGCAACGCCCTCAATACGGAAAGTGATGGTACGAATTTCCATCTGGGTGAGGAGATTGGCCTCCTCTGCCTTCTTCTTTGCTGCCATGATAATTAGTGTTTTTGAAAAGTTGATATTAAAAAGTGAATGATTAAATCCTTGGTATCTCTATTCGCCCACCGTACTTTGCGAGGAACTTCTTGTCTTGGGTATCGTACACCCTTCCGTGCTTGCTCCCCATCGCAAGGACGAGTTTCTTTTCCTCGATGTACTCAAGCGCATCCTCTCTTGGGATGTTCTTGACAACCGCCTTGACCCCACCGTTGGGAAGGGTCTTGGCGGTGACTATCGCGTACTCTTTCTGCGCCGATGTGATGCCGAGCGCGGTGACGAAATACTGTATGATGATGAACTCGGCCATTATGACGGGAGTGTTATCTTCGCCCATTCGGGGATGAATGTGTTTCCGTCAAGTGCGACATACTTGCCGCCGACCTTCTTGCACTTGACCGTGACCTCTTCGATGCTCGTGCCGTTTCTACGGTTGAACTTTGCGAGGAAAATTGTGGGTTGTTTCTTGGTTGCCATTGTCTTAAATGTTATTGATGTTATCAGTTCTTCTCGGTCTATGTTTGTGTTGGTATCTCCGAAGTCCTTTTTTTAGAGCTTCGTCAAACTGACTTTTGGGTATTCGCGTAGATGCGCCTATCTTGACGAAGGGAATCTTACCCTTATTCATCATTGAATGTACGGTTGGCAGACTAACACCCAAAGCGTCCGCGACCTCCTGTCGCGTAAGAAACTTGTCAGGCACATCGTGCGAGTCAAACTGTCGCCTAAACTCCTCCTCTATCTCATGATGAAGTTCGGAGATAATTTCGCTTTTGACTTTGGCAAGAAGTTCCTTGGCAAGTTCCTCTATGGTTGCATTGGCTAAGGTCTTACTCATATCTTATCAAAGTCAACGAAGTTGCGCTCAACGGTTACTTTCTCATGGTAGAGAGCCTTTGCGCTCCACTTGTATCCAAGATTTTTGAGATGTGCGAACATCTCTCGCGGAGTAAAGTCATCAAGGGTCTTGACCTTGACCAATTTTCTTGTTTCCTCCGTGGTGGGGGCGCAAGGAGTATATGTGTATCGCAGTACGCCTTCTTCGTCAACGGCGCGATCCAATCCGACTATTTTGTCTGGAGACCACGCATAAATCAAAGCCCCACCTACATCGTAATAGTCGAAATTGAGGGCCTTGGCAATTTCCTCTGCTGAACTATTGGGATGTGACGCGATATAACTAAGAATCCCATCCATTAAGTGCCGAAGGCGAAAGAATCCGTTTGCGACCTCTATTGCGCGATTCCGAGAATCATTCTCTATCTGATGCTCAATGCCAAGGTCTTTCTCTGCGTCAATCAGTTCGTTTTGTGGATGGGATGCCTTGAGGACATAACGATAAACGCCTTCCTCATCTTGCTCTCTTGTTGCCCTCCTATTTTGATACATCTTGAGAAGGGCCACGCTGATGGTTGATTTCCCTCTGCCTGGGTAAGTGCCGATGCCCTCGCAGACATCTTTGGCAGACGATAGCGGATGCTCCGAAAGGAACTGCGCTATCTCGTCCTGTAATGGAGTCGTTGTTCTTGCCATAATTGAATAGTGTTAAAAGTAAGTCGGAGGGGCGGGCAGAGTCGAACTGCCGTTGCCGTCTTTCGCCCCTCGGTGATTTCTACCTTTCCCCCTTGCCCCACGCGGTCAAGTTGACCGACAGTGTGCCGGAGGTGGTGGTCGGAATGTCGGGTGTCAGCAAGTACCAATAGCCGTCCTGCACATGGAGGCCCGTCCCGCTGTCCATCCAATTCAACTCATAATCCGTAGGCTCGGTGAACAACGGATTCGTGGAGTAGGTCTTGACATGATAGGTGTTACTTGCGTTGAACATCGTGCAACGGGCAAACACGATAGGCAAGTCACCCTCCAATTCCAACTCCTCATATACCCTCGTGTCGGTGCGATGCTCGACCTTGCTTGTGACGGTCATGTCGAACGCCACGGCGATGCACAAGTAAATCGCATCCACGGTGTATTGCGAAGCGTCCTCGGTGATGGTCAAGTCCTGCTCGACATAGAAGCACGGCTCGGAGAACAGGAACGCGGCATAGGCTTCCTTGATAAGCGGTGGCGCATACTCGCCGAACACGGAATACTCGCCAACGGGAAGGTCAACCGCCTCGCCGACCGTGACCGCATAGGCCGTCCCCGTTTTCTTGGAGGTCAATCGAAGGGACATCGGTTGCGTGAGCGTCACTTGTGCGAGTGCCGTCTGCACCTCGGCATCGGTGGCTTTGGTGATAGCACCGCTTCGTGTGCCGTTGATGTTGATTGTCACCCTTTGGTACTTCGTGGGAATGTCGAGGTCGGGGTTGTCATTGTTGCACGAGCAAAGTGCGAGGAGTGCGAAAATCGCGGTAAAGATTTTTCTCATAACCTTTTGATTTTAGTGTGAAAATTTGTAACTTAGTGATGCTAAAACGCTATGAGAAAAGGCTTAATCGCGGCTTAGAAGAGCGACAGTTGGATGTCGCTTTCCGAGGCTTTCGCGGACTCCGAGAACTTGATGAAGTTCTCAATCGACTGTCTGCGCTCGAAGATGCTGATTGCCTTGCTCTTGAGTTCTTCAAGGATAGCATTGGCGAGTGCCACATCTTCGTCCGAACAAGGGTTGCCTACATGGTAGCCCTTTTTGCTTGATGTGGAGAGTACGCATTTGCCGTGGGATTTGAGCCGTATGTTCAAGTCCTCTATGAAGGCGCGGACTGCGCGGTCATTCGTACCGAGCATGGTGCAGAGTTCTTCGCGGCTCACCCATCTTGACTCCAGGGCGAGGATGATGTCGGTTTCATTCATGGTTCATCATTGAATAAAGTTGGTCATCGGGGGACGGAAGCACGATGCCGAGTTCCTGCGATGCGAAGGCTGACACTTGGTTCATGTAGTCCGAGAACTGTGCGGTATCCAAGTTGGCGGTGGATTTCACCACGGCAATCTTTTCGCTACCGAACTCGCGGACATCATAGCCGAGGAACTTCTTGGCGAAGAACTTGTGGCAGACCTCGCGGTCATTTCCCGTTTCGGAGGCTATGATGCCTATCCATTTCCAGTACAACGCATTGGCATCGTTGCTTCGCTTTGCACGGTGTAGCCGTATGCTTACATCGTAGGACTTACCTTCGGGGAGGCATCGCAGATACTCGCAGAATACCTCCCTTTCGGTAGTGTTACTTAGGTGGAAGTCCATGACATCAGAATCCGAGATCGTCGGGCATATCACCTCCGACGGGCGCGGCGGGCATCACTCCCGTCTGCTGCATCCCACGGGGATTGTACTGCGGTTGGGGCGCGTAACCGCCCTGGGGCGCGTAGCCACCACCCTGCGGAGGCAGAGGCTCGTTGAAGGCGAGGCTAAGATACTTGCGTCCACTCTTGGCATCCTTTATCCAAGCGGCGATGCGGTAGGTCTTGCCACCGATGAGTGCGTTGCCCTCGTAGTCGGGCTGATTGGGTGCGTTCTTCTTCTCGTTGCGGAAGAGAGAGCCGGAATTAGGGTTTTGTTCGTAAGCCATAATGCTATTTGAGTTTGATTGTGATACTTCCTGCAACTTCGGTCTGTTGCGTGTATTTCTCGCCCAACTCTGGGTAGTCCTTTCGGAACGCCTTTGTGTCGAAACGCGAACTGAAATAAGGTTTCTTGACCGTGACGGTGACATCTTCGAGGTCAAGTTTTTCGATGTTGTGTTCCGTCATAAAGTCCATGAGTCCCGCCTTGGCCTCGTCTATCGCCCTTTCAAGTTCCTTCATCTTGCGGAGGGAGGAGATAAGGGCGGGGTAGTGTCCTGCCACGAAGGTTTCGGCGAGTGCGGTGGTTGGATCGTCCTCGGTTTTCTTCTCGAACTTGACACCGAGCCTTTCGCAGTCAATCAGCGCACGGACATCCCACTCGGATACGGGGTCAATCTCGACCAACACGCCACACTTGTCTTTGGCGATGTCATCGGTGTTGCCCTTCTTGATGGGGAGGCAGTAACAGTTGCGTACCTTGACCTTCGGATTGAGCAAGCCGAAAAGGTACTTGTAGCATCCTAACTGCCACGCCAAAGCCTCCTTGTGTACCGAGGATGTGCGCTTCATGTCAATCAAGTCCACGGTGTTGTCATCCACTTGCGCCACCAAGTCAATCTGCGATGCAACGGTCTCGAAATCCGTCACCATGTACTCCGTGGCGATGATGTTCAAGCCGAGTTTGCGAAAGGACTTTAAAAGTGGCGTATCGGCAACGGGCAGACCATCGCAGTAGGCTTCGATAGCCTTGTGTGCCTGTGTTCCGAGGTCGGCGGCGTGTTTGAGAGTTACCTCGTCAATGCCCGAATAGTCTGCGGAAAGTCCGTGCTTCTTCAAAATCGCGGTTATCCCTTGCAGTTCCTTGGTCTTGTCGAGTATGTATCGGTGCGGTTCTTCATAGAAAACCACACGGCTAACTTGCTGGAGTGTCATCTTTCCCTTCGAGTTTGATACCGAATTTCTTTATCAGTTCATCGGTGGTTTCGTGTCTTTCCTTGTTATGCTCTGCGGCTATCTCCTCAATCTTGTCCATGAACTCATTTGCGGGGATGCCGAAGGCGGCTACGGCCACACCAACGAGGATAGCGGCCATATCGTAGTCATCACCGAACACATCCTTTCCCGCCGCGTTGAATATCTCCAACCACTTGGCGCAATCGTGTAAGTTCGTGATGAAGCGCGTTGGGGTCATGCCCTTGATGCTCTTGTCATCTATCATGCTACTTGAATGTCTTGTTCTTGGAGTTGAGGGCATCGAGGAAGGCTTTGTTGTATCCGACCTTCACGCCGTAGGTGTTGTAGAGAACATCAAGTTCTGCCTTCGATTTCGCGCCCTCTACGGCTCGTAAAGCCTCGCCTAAGTAATCGGTATCGTCTTTTACGTTTGCGTCCGTTGTAGGCTTTGTTTTGGGCGTTTTCGGGGCATCCTTGCCGTGTGTGTTCGTTGCATCGGGGTCTTTGTTATCGTCGATGCAGAAGAGGGCGTTGAGCGCGTACTTTCTTGCGTAGGACGAAGCCGCCCCCGTAATCTGCGCCTCTATCTGCCCCGTGACCTTCTCCTGCTCTCTTGCGTAACCCGTAGCCGAAACGGTCTTGCCGTCCTTGTTGGTGAGCGTGTAGGTAGCCTTGACATAGAAGCGGTCGCCGACCAGGGCGATGTCATCTTGACAAGTGAGGGTACATTCCGTTTCCGCGAGGAGTGGCTTGACCGCCATCAGGATGTCCTCGCACGAACGGTACGCATACTTGCCGAAGGAGTTGTACTGATTCTTCGGCGCGTTGAGTTTCTGCTGAATCGTGAGTAATTCTTTCATGGTGCGTTACTTAGTGTTTTCCGTTACCGCTACGGGCATGAGGATAGCCTTGCGGCTCTCGTCATCCGTACTGATAAGCACCGCCTTTCGCGGAGAATCCATGTCTATCTTGACATCCTCCTCGCCCAATGCACCGAGCAAGTTGGAGAGCAATTCGTGTTTGAAGCCGATGGTCATGTCCGTACCGTTGTACTGTACGCAGTCCATGTCCTCCTTGGCAGAACATCCGAAGCCGACATCCTGCGCCTCAATGGTCGCACCGCCGAGGGTCGAGAGCGTCACCTTGATAACTTGGCTTGCCTTGTTAGCGCAAGTCGCAACGCGCTTGACGGTCGCAAGCAAGTCCGCTACCTTCGCGGTCAATGTGTTGCCGTTGTTGGTCGGGATGACTTGGTTGTAGTTGGGGAACTTCCCCACGATTGTCACCACATCCATCTGCGTGTTACCGAAGGTGAAGGACGCGGCACTGTCATTCGTGGCGATGGTCACATCATCATCGGTGTCGGGGAGTTGGCCGACGAGGAACTTTGCCGCCGAGGATGGAAGGATGAACGCCTTGGTCTTGACGAAGCATCCGACCTTCTGGAGCGACAAAGAATGACTGTCGCTTGCCACGAGGTCGAGTCCCGTGTCGGTGGGGTTAAAGAACACGCCACACATAGCGGGTCGGAGTTGGTCGGTGGCGACGGACGGAAGGACATACTTGAGCGCGGACTTGAGTTCGCCACAAGGGATGACCGTCATATCCTCCGCTAACGGATAGGGCGTGTTGGGGAAGTCCTCGGTGGGGAAACACGGAAGGGTGAACTGTCCCTTGTTGTACTTGATGGTGCAAGTGTTGTCATCGGTGGCGAGGGTGAGATCGCCGTCAGGGAGGAGCGACACGGCATCGAGCAAGAGTTTGGCGTTGATACACGCCTCGCCTTGTCCTTGCGCGTCGGTGTGTGACTCGATGGTGATGCTTCCATCGGTTGCCTTGATGTGAACGCCATCGTCCACGGTGATGAGGAAGTTCTCCATCATCGGGAACGCGGCTTTCGCGGGGACGGCCTTGATAGCCGTTGACAGGACTTTCACGAAGTCCTTGATGTTGGTTGTGAACTGCATAGTAAAAATGGATTTGAGTATTCGTGCCACGGGGGAGAGTCGGACTCCCATCTTCACGCGCAACTTGTATTCTAACTACATTCACTGAGAGAGGTTGCCGGACGTTGTGACCATCACACCGCCGTGACGGAAACCCTCTGCTTTGAGAGGGCGAGAGTCAGCCGTGCCGAAATTTCCCTGCTATGGACATTGAGGGTTCCAGGGTTTGCCAACGCGCCACGCTAAAAAAGACTCTGGCACCCGTGGCGGTAATGGATTACGGCCTATGCGAGACCCGACAAGTCCTGCCTTTCTTAGAACCCGCCTTTACCTTTCTCTTCGGTCTTGCTTTCCGTGAGGAGCGCGTGGGCCATAAGGCCGCAGACGGCCACCATGAGAATCTGGTGCGTGTAACCGAAGAAGAGTGAGATAAAGGCAATAGTGCCGAGTATTGCGAATGTGTATCCGAGTGCTTTCATTTGCGTAGGTTTCTTAGGTCGGAGGGGAGATAGCCGACGATGCCGTGCTTGGTTTTCTTCGTCAGCTTGCCACTCTTGACATAGTTGTTGATTGTAGATTCGGAGACACCGAGGTAGATAGCCGCCTGGTGACGGGTCATCGGTATCTCGTCACGGATTTTCATATCGGTTATGACCTCGGTGATGGTCTGCCCGATGGTGATGAGGTCATCTAATTCCATTAGAACAATGTTAGATTCGGTGTTGTTTCATAAGAAGCATCGTAGCGGATGTTGTCACCTTTGGGATATTCCGATACGATAGGGTATTTTAGATCGCCCTGCATCTTGCGCCGTTGCCGTTTGTCACCAAGGAACTGGAAGTACCGATATTTCCGAGGTCTTTCCACGGCATAGACATTCTCTGCACCGAACTTGTCTTGAAGTGCCTTGAGCGAGAATGTGTCACCTCCCAGATGCCGGTTGTGCTTGTCCTCTTGTCCCTTTATCTTGTAGTCGGTGTGAGGCGTTGACAAGCCGGTATATATCCAGTTGGTCGCCTGATAGATGTAGCCGTGGTGTCCCATACTACTGTCTGCGTAGGAGACAACTACCAACGGACGGGGTAGCATCTGGAGGCATCTGGAGACGAAGAACGATAGTGCGTTCCGTGGCAGACCGTCATTGACTACCAGACGGTTCAACTCAAGGAACATACCCTTGTATTCCTCGCCCATAGAACCGAGAATAAGGTCGTTGGATGCCGGGATGCCGAAGGTGCAAACGCCTGATAATAAAGGACTTGTCTGCCCCCCCCCTATCAGGTAGAGACCGAAGGAGTACACGATGCAAGGAAGGCGATGTGCGTAATGCTTGTATAGCACCCATTCTTTAGCCTCACTTGTCGGTATGCCTCGGACATCCCAATCATCCTTCACGAAGTCCATCTCTCATCTCGGTTGCGATGGTCACGAGGATGGGCGTTTCGGACGGCTTCGCTGAAACCGTGAGCCTATATTCCCTCTGCTCCCGTAGGTTGAACTGGTAGGCGGCGGCACGGATGGTTTCGACCGTCTTGAAATCTTCGACGGGGAAGGTGCATTTGTCGCCGGATTCGATAGCGGAGAAGAACTCCCGCCACTTGCGGCTCTCGCCGGAAATTAAATCGAGTCTAATCATATATAATGTATCATTGGTTGTCAAAGAAACCTCCGCACCATCACGGCGAAGAGGTGATTGAAATCATAATGCAAACATTCGGCAGAACGCCAGATGTGGCAGAGTGCCACAAGGAAACAAACAAAGATGAGTATTAGTACCCAAGAGGGTCAGAGCCACGAGGGGGAGTCGAACCCACCACCATCAGCGCGACAAGATAAATTGCTGACCACTTATCTGAACCGTGAAGAAATACGAATTGCTTGCAATTAACTCTCCGTTGCGTCGCCCGTTGTTGCTACCAATTACACCACCGCAGCTTGCGCCGAACCTCACGGCTGGACTTCCAAATCGCTTGCTTAGTTTGAAAAAGTATGTATGAAAAAACGTTCCCCTCCTCGCTTCTGTTCGGCACTTGGGACACCGCATGAGGACTTCAAAGAACTTATATGATTATGGGATTATGCCTCATGGTGGAGTTAAAACGCCTTTTTTTGTCTTTCCAAGCACGAGGTATAGACAATGCCTCTCGGCTGTTGCTATGCCAGTTCCGTGTGGTCTGTTGTGCGCCTTGCGCCAACCTTGTACCCCGTCGGAGGTATGCTCATCTTGGAAGCAGTCTGGTCTGCCATCGGGTCTTGGTGGAGCGCGTCTTTCGACCGACACCATTTTGGATACTCGAACCCACCGAGTCGGGAACTTATAGGGGCCTATCCCTTGTTTCTCTTGCGAAAAACTTTGTTTCGGTTTATTCATAGACGGACTTGCTTTTGTGAATCCATTTCCCTAACTTTGCCTTTGGAAAACAACATTGTATGAGGCTCGTTTGGGGGTCGGGGGTTTCTCTTGAGCAGTCCGTTCATTTAGAAACCGAGAGCAAATATAGGGACTAATTTTCGTTTTAGCAAGGATTTATTCATAAATTTTTGAAAAATTTTTCGCTTGAGCAGAAACGCCACCACCAACGGTTATTGCAAACAACTAAAACACAACACTATGGCCGAAAAAGAACAACCCGTGGTGAAACGGAGAATCATGGACTACTACAAGGCGAGAGGCATGAGTGCGGGCGATTTTGCGAAACATTGTGGCATCGACGGCACTACCTTCTACCGCGAAGGGCAGGAACTCCGCATCACAAGTCTTGTCAGCATCCTCAAGGCTTGCCCCGACCTGGATGCCTACGAACTCCTGCTCGGTGCTAAACCGAAATTTGAGAACACCACCATTGACCTGCCACTCGTACCCTTCGATGCCGTGGCAGGACATCTCAAGGAAACCTTCGAGGACTCCTATCCCGAAACCATCGCAGTCCCGAAAGCCGTCACCCGTGGCGCGGACTTCGTGATTCGTGTGGATGGGGATAGTATGACACCGAGATTCCAGAGTGGCGAACTGCTCCTCGTGAAGAAGGTGGACGATCCATCCTTCTTCCAGTGGGGCAAGATATATGTCCTCGCCACCTCGCAGGGATGCGTTGTCAAGCGGTTGTACCCAGACCGAGACGATGACAATTCCGTGGTGTGCCACTCCGACAACACCGCGAGTTATCCCGACTACACGGTGCGGAAGAACTCCATCTACGGGGTGGGACTCGTGGTCGGACACATAGGACACGATTAAAGGCGGTTTTTAGGCGATTTAAGACACTTATACGATGGAAACGGTTAATGACATAGGCGAGAGGCTACGGACGCTCGTGGACGCGCTTGCGCGAGGGAACCAGGCAGAGTTCGCACGGAGGTGCGACCTGCAACCGGCTTCGCTCTCACGGCTGATGAAGGGCAAGTACCCGATGAGCCTTTACTACGCGGGGAAGATACGAAAGGCTTTCCCGATGGTGAACGAGGACTTCTTGTTCGGGAAGAGCGACTACCCTGGGGAACTGCGGAACAACGAAACGGAGATTGAACGGCTCAAGAGGGAGAATCGGGTGTTGCGGTGGATGATTGAGACCGTGATGAGGCAGAGCCTTGAGGGGAAATTGTGAAAGTTATCCACAACGATATTAACAATCGTAGGAAAAGTTGTGTGGGCGTTGTACTTTTGTGGCAGTACGGCAGACTGCCAAACGCCACCGGCATACTGCGACTAAGACATAGAAGTTACCGCGAGAGCGACAACTATACAACACGAAACGAGCAACATCCGAGTCGAAAGCCCGGTGGCGTACTACGAAAGTAGAAGGGTCAAGACTCAAACACTCTACGAAGCGTAGCGGCAGAAATCCTGTCGCTACGCCCGTTTTATGTACCAGACGAGAGTCGCAACAGTCCTACTTAGGTCGGCGGTGAAGAACAACATCGTCCGGGAACTTGCGTTTCTCGTTGCCGTCAAGAGGCGCACTTCCATCGTCAAAGGAAAGAACCTCTCACGCATCCACATCGCCCTGGGCGAGATTGCCGGATGCTCCTCCGCTACGGCACGGAGATACCTCACCACACTTGTCAGCCTCGGCGCAGCCACCATCACCAAGCGAAAGGGATTCGTCTATGCGAGCTTCAAGCGAATCCGTGCGAGGAAGGTGCAGGACAAGTCAAGGCTGATATGGTGGACACCACGGGATCGGGACATCAAACTCAACCCTTCCGTGGTTCTCCTTGGCAACTACAAGGACATCGAACTTGCACTTAGAGCGAATATCATAGTGGATACCCAACGGAAACGGGACTACTTGACGCAAACGACAAAATTAGCACGGGAACCAGAAATGGGAACTCCGGCACGGGTCATCAACCGCGCCAAAAAACAACTCCGTCGTTATGGCATCGAGAACTTCGTGGATAGAGGGATGTCCAACAAATACCTACGGAAAAAATTACACTGCGGGACGGCTACACTCCAGAATGTCATAGCCCTTGGCGAAACTGTCGGACTCTTCACGCGCATACTCCCTACTGTCGAGTATGTCCCCGTGGGAAGAGGATGCGGTCAGGAAGCCTTTGACTATACCGATGGTGAGTACACATTCCATACCCATTCCTATGTCGCTATTATGGACGGCGCGACACGGTATGCCTTGGGATAGTCCCGTGCTAACCCATTAAGGACACTATTTTGAAAAATTCAAATTTGCAGACGAGTTCGGGGGCAAGGCTCACGAACACTACGAAATCATTGAGCGTCTATACTGAATCAAGTTGCACACTTGTTAGAGTCAAGAGGATTGACAAGGCAGATGTATCTCCACATTTGCTTGCTACTGCGGAGGCGAATCGGAAGAAACATCTTGCGTTCGACTCCTATCTTGAAAATATGTTCATCGAAAAGACCAAGGACTTGGGGATACCATTCAAGAGGGAGGTCTATTTCAATATTGAGAATGTCAGTTACTACTTAGATTTTTTCTGCGAGGAGGATAATGTCGCCGTGGAGATAGATGGCATACAGCACCACGATCCAAAGGCGCAGTCCTGGGACATCAACCGAGATAAGGTCTTTGCGTTTATCGGCATCAAGACAATCCGATTCAAGAGGGAGGATTTAATGCGGAAGGACTTTCACTTGTTGTTTGTGAGGAAATATGGGAAGGCAAAATTGGAAGCCCCAAAACTGCGGAATCCACAAAAAAGAAAGTCCATTGTCAAGTCCTACAACAAGAAGCAGAGGAAGGCGACGGAGAAATTAACCGAGGTTCACGAAGGGATAGTCTTAATTACACCCAAGGGGACAAGACAGTTGTTCCTTCGTGATTTCGACCCCAAGGAATTTAACTTCGACGGAGATCGTGGTTTGTGGTGCATCGGGAAGGGGGCATATTTTTATCATTGGGGGCTTCAGTTGCCACGGTATTACTTTGAAGGTTTCGATTCCAAGGACTCACCCCTAAAGGTTAAGGTAAGCATAGAGATGTTAGAAACCTCGCGTGTGCAGAATTACGCAAAGAAGTCCCCCACGGAAACGAAAAAGCCAAAGGAGAAGTCCCCAACTAAGGAGGTCGATAATTTGGGGACTAAAGTCTGGACGCACGATGGGATTGTGGATGCGAGGAAATGGTTAGAGGATGGCAACGGGACTTGGGAGCAAAGGGTGCAAGTGGAAAAACTCATAAGAGAGATAGAGTGGGAAGATTTGCCGGATGATATTTTTGTCAAATAAAAAAACCTCCGCACATCACTGCGAGGAGGCCGAATGTTTATACAAACTAAATTTGAGTTATGACTCGCCCCAAGAACGGGGCAAGACACGGCAAAGTTATTTGAAAAATTTGACCCTGCCAAAAATTTCCTCGGTGTCCCGTTCACTTTTCCGCAGATACTTCAGTAGCGATGCCAGGTTCTTGTGTCCCGATACCGTCATAATCTCGCGCATCGGCACTCCCTCCTGGTCGAGTAGGGTGCATAGAGTCCTGCGGCAAGTGTGCGATGAAATCATCTTGTACTTCGGCTCCCGTGTATGCTCGAACTGGTTGCCCTTGCTTCTGCGGACTTCCACCATATCGTTGATTCCGGCTTTCATGCACACGGTCTTGACAACACGATTGAACACCACGTCATTCATCTTCGGTGCTACCCATCCGTTGCGTTTGAGTGCTTCCTTGAGCCGTGGGGATAACGGCAGCACAACCCTTTCGCCAGTCTTTCTCTGGATGTAGCGGAACTTGCCGTCAACGATATTGTCACGGCTGAACTTGGAGAAGTCCTCCCATCGCGCACCCGTATAGCAACCGATGATGAGTAGATCACGGGCGTTCTTCTCCGTGGTGGAGGTGAGTTCGAGATTCCAGAGCTTGTCCAGTTCCTTGCGTGTGAGGTATGCCGTATCAGCTTCGTTGGACGGCTTCTTGAACTCTCGGTATTCGGAGTTGTTGTGGTACTTGAGTTTCTGCCCCTCGCTCATCACGGTCTTTATCTTGGCGATGACGCTCCCTTGGTAGTTCTTGGAATATCCTTCGTCATTCATCTTCTCAAGCAACTTGAAGCAGAAGGCAGAATCAATGTCATCCCAGTTGTGCTGCGTTCCCATCAGCCGTTGGATTAAGACCATCGAATTTTTGCGTTGGCGTTTGGCAGGGTTGGACTTCTCTGCCCAGGATGCCCAATAAGACCAAAAAGAGGGCGTATTTCGCGTGTTTACCACTTTAGTGGTATCATCTATCCAACCACCGTCTTGAACGCGCTCTAACGCCCTTAAAATGGCTTGCTCGTCAGACCACTCGTCAAGGGTGGATTGCAGACCCACGAGGATGACGCGGAGCGCGGAGTCTATCTTGACATTTCCGCTCCGCTTGCCCGTCCAGTTCTTGCTCTTGACGGACAGTCCCACGGCTTTTCGGTACACCTTTCCTCGGTGCGTGATGATTACCCGGATGGGGGAGATTTCCCGCGACGGGTAGGTAAGGTTGTAGTAGATGTTCATGGTAGCAAGCAATTCTGCCACGAATATAGCACAAATTTCGACAAATAAGGCAAAAAGTTAGGCAAGATTGTAGAAAAATGTGCAAGTGGGCAAAACGGGTGAATGTGCCTTGGAGTGCGTTCTATTGGGGGTCGGGGACGAAAAAAGGAGGCATTTCTGCCTCCTTCGTGACTCCTCCCAGGTCACGCATCGAGTCCTTTCTGCGTGGGTCGGTAAGCGTTTTATTGCTCGGTGGGCAAGGAATCAGGCAAGGACTTTCGCTTGTGTAATTCCTTGCTGAGAGTATCCAGATCGTGTACCGTGGCGAGGTCTTGCAGGAACTCCGTGTCGGCTACCATCTTGCGTGGTCTGCCAGGTCTGCCCGTGGGGACTTTCCCCTCGGCTACCATCTTGGTCGCGCCCGTGACTTTCTTCTTCTTGGTGGACTTCTTCTTCCGAGTGGCTTTCTTCTTGACCGCTTCCTTCTCGGCTTTCTCCTTGACCTTGCGCTCCTCGGCTTTCATCCGTGCCAGTTGCTTGGTGATGTCCTCCCGTTGCCGTTTCAGTTTGTCCTCCTCGGACTCCACCGGCTTGTCCATGTAAGACCAGGCGGTCTTGAGGACGATGCACCCTGCATCCCTCGATGCGTCGGAGTCGATGCCCAACACTTGCATATTGCGCCCCGCCTCGCTCTGCACGGTGACGTTCTCCGTGGGATAGCAAGCCGAGAGTATGTTGATAAGTTCTATCGCCGTCATGTCAACAAAGTTACAATAAATTTGCAATAAAGTTGTATCTTTGTGGTATATGGCAAGGAAGATTCATAAGTTATCGGACTCGGAGGAAGCCGCCCTCCTCTGGGGATTCTACACCGTGGTAAGCAGGAAGGACGGCAGCAAGTGGGAACGGATGTTCGACATCTGCCACCCTGGGAAGGAATACTCGACACCCGTGTCCAAGCGAAACTCCATATCCGAGTGGCGCAATTCCCCTGCGGTGGTGTCCTTCTGGGAGGGACTGCAAGCCGCCGAGGACAACCGCGTGGAGAGCCGTGTGCGGAGCGAGATGGCGAAACTCGGCACATCCGAGGAGAAACCCACGGCATCCGCATTACTGGAGGGCATCCGCGACTTCACCGATGTCAACCAGTTCATCGCGTTCCTGAACGAGCAAGCGAACACCATCACGGATGAGAAGGACAAGAGGGAGTATCTGAAGATGCTCTCGGACTTGCTTCGGTTCAAGGAGGGAAGCCAGACCGACCAGGACATTATGCGAGTGTATATGCCCCTCCGTTGCTTGGAGTGCGTCCTATACAAGCGAGAAAAGGAGAAGGTCAAGTGACCCTCCCCTTTGCTCGTTCGGACACCCCCTTGCCCGTTCGGACACCCCCTGCCTCGTTCGTTCAACCGTGCAGTGGCGACGATTCGCCGTCCAGGAGCCAGAGGAGCGTTTCAATCCGTTCAAGTGGCATAGGGATAGCACCACGGAGCGCGGCGTTGAAGTTCGGTTGCGTCACTCCGAGTATCTGGGCCATTCGGTACTGGCTGATACCTTCCTCTTTCAGTCTGCGGGCGATGTAGCCCCTGATGTCAACCCTCCCCATCTCGGAGACGGGCGTGTTCAATCTCTCTTGTCTTGTCATGGTTGTCAAAGTTATGGATTTATCTGAAAAGTGCCAGCGATTTTTCGTTCAATTTGACCTCACGGCGGCAAACATACCTCGAAGTCATAGCCGTTCCCGTGTGACCGAGAATATCTCGTATGTCCGTCAGGGGAGTGCCGTTCGCGCTCAAGTTGGTCGCCACGCTGATTCGTGCGGAGTGCGAGGAGATGAATTTCCACTTCGGGCCTACCTCGTCCTTGCCACCCTTATGCACCTTCACTTGCTCGTCGATGCCCGCCCGCTTGCACAGTCGGCGAATCGTCTTGTTGAAGGTCGCCGTGTCCACCTCCCTGCCGTTCGAGCGAAGCCAACGCAGACGGGCCACCGTCCTGTCCGAGCAAGGGATACTCGCCGTTATGCCCGTTTTCTTCGAGGTGTAGGTCAAGGTCGTTCCGTCCACGTTCTCCTCGGTCAGTTCGCGGATGTCGCTCAATCGTGCGCCCGTTTTCGTTCCGACAAGAAACTCGTTCAGCACGATCCGTTCGGTAATCGTTCGGGTAGCCACCCGTTCAAGTCGTTCGAGTTCCGATTCGTTCAGGTAGGTTTTCACGGGTGCTTCCCCTTTGAGCCGGAGGATGGTCGCGTAGTCCTTGCAGGGGATTAGTCCCTCGTCCTCGTACCGGCGAAGGAGTGCCACCAGGGAGGCGGCGACAGTCTTTGCCGAGGACGGAGCCAGGGACTTCCGCAGCTCGTCGCGGAGGTTCATAACTCCCGCCCGTGTAAGGTCGCAGAAGTCCCGTATTTTGGCGTTGTGGAGGTGCTTGGATATGGTGGCCGCTTGCGCCCCTCCATGCGTCTGTACGGCCTCAAAAAGTGCGTTCATGGCGTTATGCGATATTTAGGAATTTGGCCCACTCCGCATAAGTGGCAAGCCCCATCTTGTCCCTCAGTTCGTCCATGCTCTTTCCCGTCATGGTACGGGAATATCTGAGCAGGACGGCGTAGTCGTAGCAACTCGGCAGAAGGGGGATTCCCGCCTTCAAATCCTTCAGTAAACGTGCATCCATATTCGTTCGATTTAGTCTGTCAGCGTGTTACGATTCAACCACTTGTAATAATCCTCGTGGGTCTCCCATGTCTTGAAAATCATCCATCCATCGCGGTCATCCGTTTGGATGTTCCCAAAAATGTAGGCAAGGCAATCGGCGGTGCAAAGAAAAGCCCGTGTGCCCTTCATATCGTCCGGCATAATGTCGAAATCGTGGTCAATGCAAACACCGATAAGCACCTGGCCGTCCTCGCCCTGGAGGATGTCAAAACTACCAACGGATAAATTCGTGTGTGTGTCAATGATTCGGTACATGGTCGTTCGTGTTAGTCGTTCTTGGTAAGGTTGAAATAGCGCCTCTTCGGCTCAATCATTTGCCGGAAGAAAGCTCCATTGTTCACTGGGAGAGCCAAGTCCGCATAGATAGAGTTGTCGGCTCCAATCTCCCGATTCTCCTTGAGGATCGCGCCAAGTCTGGCCCAATAGTCCGCATTACCGTTGCGGACAGTCGCGTTGTTGATTAAAGATACCATAATGCTCTTATTTAGTCGTTAAACATTCGTTCCCGTGGGTTGATTCGGTCAACCGGCTTCGCGCCTCTTCACGGGCTTAAAAACGGGCTTAGTTGAGGAATCTCCTGCCGTCCTCCATGTAGCCCCAGTCCTGCATCTCCAGCCCTTCCTCGATGTTTTCTTCATCGTAGGCGTGCGCGTTGTCCTCCTCCCATCTGGAATAGAAGGAACGGAGCATATTGTTAACAAACTCCCTGATGGTGCGACCCTGGCGAACATCATCGTAGCCGTTCATCATCGCTTCGTCAACGGCCTCGCCAGTCCATTGTCCGTTATATACGCTCCAGTCGTATGCGACTTTGATGATGCGGGAAAGCCGTTTCTTTCCGTTCTTCCAATACTCCCTGGCTCGGTCGATCCTCCCGTCAATCTCGTTCAGGTAACGGAGGAGCATCCGGCCACCGGCCTCCTCGTCCACATCGCTCCAGCGGGACTCGTTCCAGAGCCAAAAGCCTTCGCGGATCACGCTGATTCCAAAAGTCTCCTCGATGCTTGCCAGGGTATCTCTGTACTCATAGCCGTCCATCTCAATCCTATCCTCGGCGACGGAGCTTCCGTACATCCTGATTGCATTGTCCTTCGCCTTCCTGCTCAACTCGCAGAAGTCATAAACATTCGTGGTAACAGTTTTCATAATCGGAAAAATTTAATAGTTAAACTCTGTACCCGTGGCCGGACTCGCACCGGCCTTGCCGCTATCGTTCGGGTAGCCTCCCCCTCCCTCGTTCGTTCGGACTCTCCCCCTGCCTCGGTCATTCCCCCTGCCTCGTCCGGTCATCCTCGTTCGCACCGTCACCCTCGTTCATTCGGTCAATCCAATCCAGGAAGAGAGGTGCGACAATCCAGGAGAGGATAAATAACCATCCAAATACTTGCATAACTCAAATAACTCTATCGGTGATCTCTACATAGAACCTATACAAACCAGAGCGAGGAATCCAGTCGCCGCGCTTCGGAAGCTCATACCAACTCATGTAAAATTTCAGGGGAAACTCCACCTGGTTAAATGCGCTCTTACGCCTCCAGACGTTTTTACGAATCCTTCTGTACTCCTTGATGACTTCTTTCTTGTCCTCGGAATGGAATCTATAAACAACTTCGCAGTTGCGGACAATAACAACGGTTAACATAGCATGGAAAATATTTAGTCGTTCAACTTATTCGTTCTTTCAGCTCGTTCGGCTTACTTCGTGAGACGGGAAAACTCCGCTTTCACATCCTCCAGGCTGCGCGTGCATCCATAGACTTTGCTCCAGACTTCGCAGTCGCCGTACATCTTTCTTTCCTCGATGGAGTAATAACCTCCCCACATTGGCAAATCATCTACAACGCGATAATTGCCGGACTGTGCAATAACATTCATAAACTCAAAAATTCAAGCGTTAAACATTCATGTTTGGCTGTCCTTCTGGACTAACCTCGATGCAAAGATATAGATAAGATTTTATATATGCAAACATTTTGACGAAAAAAGTTGAAAAAATTTTCCAACCGTTCAAATTCGTCCGTTCGTTCAACCATTCAACCATTCAGAACCATTCGTTCAAACTGGTTCGTTCGTCGTTCGTTCGCCTCGTTCATTCGCTTCGTCCGTTCGTTCAATTCGTTCGTTCCATATATGCGTATGCGTGCGCGTTACGCGCCTGTGGTGCGTGCGTATGTGTGTTCCTATATAAAACCGGCGGAGGCTCTTTCTTGCATCCCTGGAGAAAGCCGGATCAAGCCGGAGAAAGCTCTGGAAAGATGCTGCACACATTTCGCCGGACTGTCAGAGAGCGAATAAAAAAAATTGAGGCAAAAAACGGCTTTCTATGCGTCTGTATTGGCGTTTTTGAAAAAAAGTTGAAAAAAATTAACGTCACCGGCTTTAAAATGCTTGCATATATAAAATATTATCCCTAATTTTGCATCCAGAAAGGTAAAAGAAAGGTAAAACAACTAACATAAATCACCATGAAAGAAGTTTGGATAATTACTAACAGTAACGGCGTTTTTCTCCGCGCCTACGACTCCAGGGAGAAAGCTCTGGATTACATGAAAATGTGGCGTGAAAATATGATCCATTCCGGAATGTTCGGAGAAATCAGCCGTATAGATGCTGTCTATTATGATGTGATTACTTTTGATGTGACAATGAGAGACGGCACGCAAAAGAGACAGACGGCACGCAAACACATTTTGTATTAGCCGCCTCCAGTATCCCGAATGTTTAACAATCAAATCTATAAAACCATGAGCTACACTAATTACGAAGTCTGTCACCGTTGGGCTAATAACGTCGAAGTCCGTTCCTATTATCGGAGTTATCCTAATAACAATATCTTCTATGACAACTCCGGCCGCATTTACAGTTACGGCACGCATTTTTGCATGGGCCGCCTAGTTAATGGGATAGTGTTTTATACTCTCGAAACTTATTCCAATAGCACGTCAAAACATCAGAACTATATGCTTCGCGCCTCCTCTCAATATAGGAAAATTGCGTGCGCTCTCCAGGGTGCAAGAGGCGGCTATTACTCTGGTTATTCCCATGTGTTTGATATTGATAGCCGGGAATTTCAGGAAGCCAATTTTAACGCATGGATCGGCGAAATAGAAGCCGCCTCCCGCCTCCTCCAGAAAGCCAGGAAGCCGGAGAAATACCTGGCGCAAATAGCCCATATTTGCGGGCTGGCGCGTGACTTCGCGGAGGCTTGCGGCTGCAAACTCCCGAAAGCGTTTATCAATTTCGCATCAGCCGACAACGCCGAAGCCGTAAAGGAATACGCCAGGAAGCAAGCCGCCAGAGCTGCACGGGAGGCCGCAAAGAAAGAGAGAGAGAAAGAAGTCAAGTTTAACAACTTCGAAATATCTTCCTATTCCAGCGAATACCAGACAGTAAGATATAACGCGAAGTCAAACCGTTTTGAGACTTCGAAAGCCGTGCAAATCCCGTTTGAAATTGGCAAGCGTTTTTATCAGGCTCTGAAAGCCGGAGAAATCAAGATCGGCGACAGTGTGTTATATTATACTGTCAGAGGACAAAAGAAAGATGTAATCGAAATTGGCTGTCACACATTTAAGAAGTCTTATCTTCTCAAGTATGGAAAAACCATCTTCGCGGAGGCTTGACAACTCCAGGAACGACAGGAAGCACGCTTCAAAAGAGCGTGCTTTTTTCGTATCCTGACGGGCTGAAAGATGCACACAATTCGCACGCCTCCAGAGCGCAATAAAAGCCGGTAGACGATAAATTATATTACTCCACATATATAAACGCGCCTACGGGCTTAGAAATAGCCTCTATTCGCGTGCTGGCGTGCGTGCGTATCTATACGCGCGTGCGCGTGCGTATGTATGCGACAAAAGAGAGTCAAGGATCAAGACAGAAAGGAACGGAATAAAGGAAGCATCTTCGAAGCCTCCAGGAAGATAGAAAGAGCGTTTATTTAGATGTTAACGCCTCTTTCAGAGCTTGACAAAAGCCAGTAAAAGAGGATGCTTTTAGGCTCTCTCCAGAGAGGAACGAAATAGGCCACATTATAACAATAATATAGCCAAATCATTGAGTTTTAGGCATTTAGAACGGCACAAAAACGGCATTTTTCAGCCTGGAACGTGGGGAGTAGCCCCACCTTTGACCACGAACGACCGGCGGTGCTTTCGTAGTTTGATTTTTGAAATTTTTTTAGTTTGTACTTTTTAATTTTTTTTATTTTTATTTTTTGTGCTACCCCTTTGGGGTAGGTGGGATGCCAAGGGTGGAGCATCGTCCCGGAGTTGGGGTGATGCGTAATTTGGAATCAGTCTAAAGTAAAGGGTTTTGTAGTTTTGAGAAATTCCAAATTAGAATCCTCTATATTTCCGTCTTTCTTCGTTGCGCCAGAGTATGAGCATGGTTTCAGCCTTATCAAGAAGTTGACGGTTGTTATATCCACAATCTCCCCATGTTTTGTGTGCATCCTGCATATACTCTTGCGTCTTATCAAAGCCGAAATCAGTTACCATCTCACGAATTTTATCATATTCATTTTGGGTGATGTAGTTCGGGAGGTACTGCTTCCACATCGAGCATAGTGGATTGTGATAATTGAAGATTTCAGGGAGTGTTGGCTCTCTATCTTCAATGTTTATATTTCTTTCGTCTATGTTATATATAAGGCTATTATTAGAACCGTCCCGATTTTGTAACGGTGGCGTTCCAAATTTGTCTTGGTCTGTACCGATTTTGTCACGGTCGGGCGTTACATTTTTGGTACGGTCAACCGTTACAATTTTGTCACGGTAGTAGGTGTTGATGACATCCTCCGGGATGGTGTATGTCTTTTGTGATCCCGTGGTATGTCCTCTCCAGTCGGATGTGGTGATTAGTCCTTTCTCGGTGAGTTTGTCGATGGCGTAGAGTATCTGCCTTCGTGAGAGCATGGGCAGTTTGTCGGCGAGTTTATCTGCCGAGATCGTGACTTGGTTGAGTGCTTTCTTCTTATCGTTTTCGGTGCAGTAGTAGAGTATTTTTTCGTGTACTACTGCTGATGCGAGTCCGGCTTCCTTTGCGATGCCGACGGAGCCGGAGAATCGGCTTGAGGTGTAGATGTCCTTCTTCATTTCACGGGTATGTTATCACGGGTTGTTAAAAGAATCGGGGAAAGGCCCGTGATACCCTTGTCGGACGGTTAATTACTCCGTCCTATCCCCGTATTCCGATAGAACTGTTGCAAAGATACGGCGGTTATAGCAAAGTTTTGCAATAAGTTATCAACAATTTCAATGTTTATTGTAGGTTTATTGTGATTGGTGATTTATATTTGCGTCAAGATGTCGAGAACGAAGAGCATACGGAGTTCGACCCCGCCGCGACGGACGATTGCGGTGGGTGATTACTTTGAGTTGGCGGGTATTCGTTACGAGGTTGTGTTGCGTGGTGAGGTGGTATTTCCTCGTGAGGCTTGTATGGGTTGTGCTTTTGCTAACAAGAACTGTCCCGAATACTTGGCTTGTTCTTCGTTTGACCGTCGTGATGGTGTGAGTGTTTGGTTCAAGGAGAAATGATTAAAGGATTCAGTTTGGACATATACGGGTGTTGCATCTCTTTCGGATGGGACACCAACAAGAAGGAGATTGATGCCTTCCTCGAAGAGTGCGCCACCACCGATGCTTGTCGGGATGGTATCAAGAAGTACATGGACGAGGATATGGCGGGTGCGCTGACGATTAACCCCGACCCCATAAATGTCCTCACGCTCTTCAAGGACGAGCCGACCCCTCCGATGGTGGCGCACGAGATATTCCATGTCGCTTGTCGGGTGTTGCATCCGCGTGGCATCGAGGACGAGGAGGCATGGGCGTACTGCATCGGCTACATCACTACGATGTTCTATGACTTGTACTATGACAAAATCGAAACGGAGGACATCTCGCCCTCTGGAGATACCGAATAGGATATGAAAGTTACAAAGAAAGGCAAGGTCAAGTTGGAGACCGGCGACCGTCGGGTCGGCAATTTCGTTTACCACCGCGAGAAGGCGCACTACAAGTTGCAAGACATCGGTGGGTTGATGTCGCTTCGCGTGAGCAATACGCTTATGGCGGGTGTTATGATGTCGGAGATAATGGACGATGGTGGTGAGAACTTCCTGGGCAACTATGCCGCGACGATGTGGAATCTCATTTGTTGCGTTCCCGACATCGAGTTGATGACGGATGTCCACAAGGCGGTGACGGCTTGCTTGAATCGCCACAAGGACTTGTACGGCTTGAAGGATGACTTGAGTGCCGAGGAGGATGCGAAGATTCTGCGCGAGGAGATGGAGTTGCACGAGGCCGAGGTGGAGGCGCGAAAGGAGGAGGGCTTGGAATGAGTCCCGAAGAGTTACAAGTGATGCTGAATCTCCGCGCCACCTTGTCGGAGTACGAGCATTTTATGACGCAGTTGTCCACGATGATAGACCGTGGAATGGATATACCTTGCATTGGAACTGTGTCTTTCCCGATGCGCGAGAAGTTGTATAAGCAAGTACGCGACTTGGTGCTTGGGTACAAGCGTATGGATTCCCCGATTAAGCCTCTTGTTGGCGACATTGATAGTCCTAAAATTCTCCGCGACCTTGAGATGGGTTCAAAGGCGATGAGCGATGGAAGCGAAGGGGGCAAGTAAGATAACAAGGCTTGACCCTTGGACGATGTGCTTTGTCCCGGCAGAGGGTAAGCAACAAGATGTTGTGCCAAAGCATATAGCCGATGCTGTTGTCGAAAGTATAACGGCCCACGCAGATTTGGTATATGCTAAATTTTTTGGAAAACCGCAGATATGACGGCAAGTGAGTTCTATTCCAAGCGCGTGAAGATTGGCGATGTTGTGACCTTCCGAGGTGAGAGGGTGCGAGTGCTGAACGCCTTGACGGTGAGTTCCGACAAGCAAGGTAAGGAGATGCGCGTGGAGATTGCCAAGGATGTGTGGGTTGATGTCAGCGAGATAGAGTTATAATAGGCTTTGCGGAGTGGGGAAACCCCAAAGATACCAGATATGGCGAATACCGTTGGCTGCTCCAAAAGCGTTGAAATTCGATAAGAAGCGGATTCCGCAAGCCTTTTACAAAAGAGTATATGACGATACAGACGATAGAGGTTGGTGGCTTTATGCCGATGTTCCTGGCTCTGCGCCTTCCGTTTGGGAAAGCACCGAGGGTCAAGGGCGCATCGGACTTCTTTATGGAGGGCGAGACCGTGAACTACGGCGGTCTTGTCACGCCCCATCCCAAGGACATAGAGTTGTTGCAGACACTCATCAAGAACGGCGACGAACACGCCAAGGTCATGCGTGGCGTTGTGGTCTGGGCGAGGATTACCGCCCCCGTCTTTTTTTGGTGTGAGGCAGAATGTTATCGCGCCGGACACGAACGGCTTTGCTCCGAGAGTACCATGCACATCGACTGCAAGGGACTCCAGGGCGAGGAGTTGCAGAAGGCAAAGTCGGAGATCCCGATGGGAAAGGAGTTGACGAAGATAGATATGTTCTCGTACCAATGCCTTCGGAACATCTGCCGCCAACGCGCCAACCACCGCCTTCCCGAATGGCATGAGTTCATCGCTTGGGTACACACCCTTCCGCTTGCGGAGGAGTTAATCTTTGTCGGCTTATGACCACTCCCGTAACATACGAGCAAGCCTTGGCGAAAGCCACTCCGCAGATGCGCTATCGGATAGAGCAGTCTGTGGCGTTGTTACGGAAAGGCGAACGGCTTGCCAAGCGATATGACCCCGATAACGGCTATTTCCTTGCGTTTAGCGGTGGCAAAGACAGTCAGACGCTATATCATATAGCCGTCCTCGCTGGCGTTCAATTTAGGGCGCATTTCTCGCCCACAACGGTTGACCCTCCGCAACTCATAAAGTTCATCAAGCGCAACTACCCCGATGTGGAGTTTGAGAAGGTGGACAAGAGTATGTACCAAGTGGCGAAGGAGATGGGGATGGTTCCCACCATGAAACTGCGTTGGTGTTGTGCCAAGTTCAAGGAAACGGCAGGAGCAGGGAAAGTCACGCTTACGGGTGTGCGCCATGCCGAATCCGTCAAGAGGGCGCAACGCAAAGAGGTGGAGGTGTCGGGACACAAGTTCGCAGGGACGATTGAGGACTTCTTTGATTGGAGCGAGGAGAAGATTGCCAAGAAACTCAAGAATGTCAATCAAGACGAGTTCTCGCGTGACGCAAAACAAGAGGTGCGGTGCATCAACGGCAAGGACTCCATCATCGTGAATCCGATTATCGAGTGGCGTGATGCTGATGTGTGGACTTTCCTCAACAAGATTGTGGAAGTCCCCCATTGTGAATTGTATGACCCTCCCTATAACCGCACGAGGATTGGTTGCATCCTTTGTCCGATGTCCAACTACAAGAACAAACTCCGCGACATCGAACTCTACCCTTATGCCAAGAAGAAGTGGCTTGAGGTCTTTGAATATTTCATAGGGGGGGGGTACACTCCAGAATACAGGAGAAGTGTTCAAGAGCAGGGGGGGGGGCAACTTACCACTCCTTCCGTCCCGACAAGTTCAAGGAGATGGCAGTACAACTACAAACCAACCTCTCCGAATGTACCGAGAAAGGGCAACCCAATACACGAAGATGCGAGTGTACGAGGAAGCAAAACA
>Ga0265299_10000266_pt1 | contig 67648 bp, 62 predicted proteins | sample AusTroGonzalo_MG_4_FD_193485 | JGI IMG/M metagenome (GOLD analysis project Ga0265299, IMG submission 193485) | Bovine rumen microbial communities from tropical cattle in Woodstock, Queensland, Australia - Gonzalo_02 | ecosystem: Host-associated > Mammals > Digestive system > Stomach > Rumen ... | reverse complement strand
TTTAATTTTAATATCATAGCCGAGAACACGAAGCATTCTGACGATGGTATTTAATTTGGGCATTGAATCACAATTGAAGATTTGATACATCTTTGTTCTTCCGAGTCCTGTTTTTTTGCTGAAACGGTATAAAGTATATTTTGACCTGATTATTAATCCTAAAGAGCGAAAAAATTTATTATAGTTTCCGTCAGTTTCATAACAAGCCAATGCGTCATTCATATACTTTGCAATAAATTTTTTATCATTTAACTGTTCAGGAGTAAGTTCTTTTAATTCTACAAAATCTGCTTTTGCCATTTAATATTTGTCCTTTTATTAATTAATTGTCTATAATAGGTGTAATAAAAATTTAATATTTTGTCAAGATTAATATATTTATAAATAAGCTTCAAATAAGCTTTGTTATGCCCGTTAAAAATTTTAAAAAAAATAAAGGGCAGACCAAAGTCTGCCCAATATTCTTTGTATATACGAACTTTTTTATTTGTTCATAATGTTATTCATCCAGTCGGTAAAAGAAGAGTTGTTGTTATTTTCGACATTACAGTTATTGTCTGCTTCTGCATCACTGCAGGGTTTATATGTACTGATTTTATTACCGAATTTATTGTATTCTGTTACACCATCTGTTGTGGGTTTATATGTTCTTACAACATCACCTGATTTGTTATATTCTTTCGTTACACCGTCAGGAGCCGTTCTCCACCAGATATCATCGCTCTTTTTACCGTTATTATCGTATTTGTTGGTTATTCCGTTTTCATCCGTTTTATATTCGGCAACCTTGCTGTTTGAGCTGTTGTATTCCGTAACGGTTCCGTCAGGAGCTGCTTCAAAAGCAGACAACTTTTCTGCATCCCTGAATATTCCGTTTGAATATTTTGTTGTTACACCTGTAGAATCCGATTTATACGTAACATATTTATTTCCCGTTGCCGTGTATGCACAGGTATTAGCCGTTTTACCCGCATTATTTTTAGCTATAAACGAATCGAAACCCATTTTTTCTCCTTTTAACTACTGAAATAATCTCTATAAGATTATAAACGTATTTAATCTGAAAAAATTGCCCCGCAAATTTTTTTTATTAATACTTCTTAATGTTTGGTATCTTTGCAGATGTTGACTTTCCGAAATAAAACAATATCGTTTTTGGTTGTTTTGTGCAACAGAAAAAGATATTTTTGCTAAAATATTTTTGGTATATTTTATTTTTTCTGCAAGGAGTTTTTTAAATGAAAAAGAGTTTGTGCCTGATTCTTTTGATTTTATTTATGGTCAATAGTTCTTTTTTACCCGTTTTTTCTTCTGATATTCAAAAATATGATTATATTTCAGATAATCTTTCCGAACAACAAAAAAATTTTGTAAAAAGCATCAGCCGGTCAAATAATAATTTAAAAACAGCAGAAAAACTTATCGAACTTAATCTTTTGGATGATTGTAAAAACAGTTTGAAAAACAAATTCGGTTCAAATTATTATTCTTCACAGTTATACCTGATAGCAAAGGTAAATCCCGACAATTTGTCAAAAAAAGAATTAAAAAAAATTGATAAAGATTTTGGTTCTGATTACATAATTCAGATAGATAACAATTTTTATAACGGAATTGCCAAAACAGATTTTACGGAAAATCATCTTAAAAGTACCGTAAACATTTATGATAAATTCTATTTTAAAAATATTAAAACTCTTAAAAAATATCTTGAAATTCAGCAAAAATATTCATTAAGTGAAGAAACAATGAATAATATTATGGATGATACAAATAAATTGGCAAGACAATTGAAAACTTTACAGAAAGCACTTGATGACGGTTTATATGAAAAATTTACCCAATATTCCCACAATAAAGGTATTGCCGTATATTACGGCGATTTTCCTAAAAATTATGAGGCGGTAAAAAAAATAGAAAGTTCAAAATATCTGTCAGAAGCTCAGAAAAAGTCGGTATATAAAAACAGAAACAATTTGATTCAGGCTGATGGAAAGTATTATAAAAATCTGTATAAAATTGAAGATTTTTCTGTTGTTAAAAATATCGAATTTTACAGTAAAACAAAATATAAAAATACAAAGAATATTAAAAAATATAAGGAATTTCAGAAAGAATACAATCTCGATAATAATACTATGGATAATGTATGGGCAGACAGCAAACGGCTAAAAAGGAATAAAAAACTAATTTGTAATGCGATAAAAGATAAAACTTATTTTGATTATGTCAGATATATAAGGCATAAAGGTTATAAGTTTAAAGAAAATTATAAGTCTTATATGTATCTTAATAAGAATTCAAACTTTAATGAAAAACAAATAAGAGCAATCATTAAAAATGATGGTTATCCGAATGTTGCAATAAATCCTTTTTATTGGGGAAATAAAGAACAAAAAATAAAAAAGACCTTAAAGAAGAATAATATGACAGAAAAAGAGCAATATGAACAAATTCTGGAACGGTTATATTACAGACGACCGACAACGGAAGAATGGATTAGTGATGCTGCGACAAAATTATTTATCAGCGCATTAATACTGAGCGGTATAGGAACAATCGGAGGAATAATGGCACTTGCTGCTTATAGTGATTCGGGCGGAACTTTTATTAAAATTGTCTGGTAAATATAATTAAAAAAACCTGCAGAAGTTATAATCTTTTTATAAAATTCAAAACAGATGTAATTTAACACTCAGTACAAGATTTAATTAACTGTGAGATTGAGATTATAAACATAGAGAATATTCGCTTGTATAGCCAAGTTCTAAAGAAATTATTTTATGTGGGAATATCTTTTTGTGCTATAATTACTCTATTAACTTTTGATGTTATTAAAAAAAAACAAATGAATAAATATGCTAAAAATCGTAATACAAGGACTTTTAGCACAGGAGGGTATGAATGTATAAAAAAGTCTTTTTGACTATTTTAATAATATTGTTTGCGCCTGTTTGTTTTGCAGTTGACAGAAAAGATTTGAACGTAGATTTTTTCAACCGTTTCAACGATGATTACCTCTTTGAATACGTCAATGAGGCAATATCAAATAATCATAACACAAAACAGGCAACAATAAGAGTTGAGGAATACAGACAGAATGTAAAATCTCAATTTGCAAACGAATTGCCGAGTTTAGGTGTTGCCGCAAACTATTTAGGCATGCATGTTCCTGAAATAAGTCCTGCTTTTAATAACATAAGGAAAAACAACTTTGTTTTACCTTTTATGGTGAATTATGAGGCAGATTTTCTCCTGAAAAACAGAGATAAAACCAAAAGCGCAAAGAAAAGTTTGGAAATGAGCAAATTTGATGAGAAATCTGCATATTTGGCATTGATAACAGACGTTGCAACGGTTTACACAAATATTCTTGAATATGACAAACTAATTAAAGAACAAGAAAAAATTGTTGCTAATTATAATCAGATTTTGCAAGACGATAACAAAAAACTATCACGCGGAGTTATAAATACAACACAATTAAACAATTCCAAAAACAATGTTGAACACGCAAATATAACCCTTGAAAATTTAATAAAACAAAGAGAAATTCTTTTAATGCAATTTGCAGTTTTGACAGGCAGAAGTGCAGAAAGTGTAAATGATATTGAAAGAGGTTCTATTGATAATTTTGAATATTCCGAAATTATCCCGAGTGAAATAGAATCAGACGTAATATTTTCAAGACCTGATGTTAAAAGAGCAGAAACTGCACTTGAAAAAGCAAAAATTGATATTCGTGTTGCAAGAAAAGAATTCCTGCCAAGATTCAACATAACGGGTGTCTGGGCATTTAACACTATTGCCCCGGGCTCGTTTTTCTCTTGGGAATCGTCATTAGCGGCTTTACTTGCAGGGGCAACTCAGGATATTTTTGCGGGCGGAAGAAAAATCGCAAATTTAAAATATCAAAAAGCAAAGTATGAAGAACTTATTGAACAATACAGACAAACCGATTTAAATGCCGTAAAAGAAGTTAATACTTCTCTTTGTATAGTTAAACACGATACGGAAGTTGAAAACAAAACAAAAGATAAATTATTCCTTGAAACACAGAATCTTAAAAATACAGAAAAAATGCTAAATCGAGGAGTTGTTTCAAAATCTCAATATCTTAATTCAAAAAACCTTTATATTTCAAAAGATATGGATTTAACAAAAGCGAAAACTCAAAGATTAGTTAATTATTATACATTATATAAAACCGTTGGCGGTAAATTGTAGGGGTAAATAAAGATGGATAAGAAGAAAAAGATTATAGCTTTAATTTTAATACTTTTAATAGCTGGAATTTGTGTATTTCTATATAATAAGATGAATAAGGAAGATACTTCAAATGAATTGACTTTATACGGAAATATTGAAATAAGGCAGATTGATTTGTCTTTTCAGGTTCCGGGACTTGTTTCAGAACTTCTGAAAGAAGAAGGGGATGCCGTTAAAAAAGGTGAACTCATTGCAGTCATTGACGAATCCGACTATAATGCCAACTTAAAAAAAGCAACCGCAGAAGTAGACAGAACTCTTGCCGTTCAAAAAGATACAACGGATAAATACAACAGATACGCACCTTTAGGGGTTGATGATACCGTTTCGAAACAAGAGGTTGAATCTTTATATAATGCTCAAAACAAAGCAAATGCAGATTATAAAGCCGCAGTTGCGAACAAAGATTATTTAAGCAACCAATTAAAATATACAAAACTCTATGCTCCCGAAGACGGTATAATAATGGTTCGTGTTCAGGAACCCGGCAGTAATGTTCAAAAAGGTCAGCCTGTTTATACAATGGCAAAAACTAATCCTGTTTGGGTTAGGGCATACGTTAATGAAACGGAGCTTGGGAATATAAAATACGGACAAAAAGTCAATATATATACAGATACAACAAATCCGAACACAGGAGAAAAGAGAGAATATTCGGGACAAATAGGCTATATTTCACCTGTTGCCGAGTTTACTCCTAAAACTGTTCAGTCAACTGATATAAGAACTGATTTGGTATACAGAATAAGGGTTTATATTGATGATACCGATGAATTTTTAAGACAAGGTATGCCTGTAACAATTAAGGTGGATTTAACTTCAAAGGATAATCAAGATAACAATGCAGACGGTAACAATTAAGAATTTGACAAAAAAATTCGGTTCTGCCGTTGCTATTGATAACCTGTCATTAAATATCGAAAAAGGAAAAATTACAGGACTTATCGGTGCTGACGGAGCAGGAAAAACCACTCTTTTAAGGACAATAATAGGTTTGTTATTGCCAAACGAGGGTGAAATAAGTGTGCTTGGTTTTAACCCCGAAACTCAAAAAGATGAACTGAATTTACATATAGGATATATGCCTCAAAAATTCGGTTTATATGAAGATTTGACAGTTATTGAAAATTTAGATTTATATGCTGATTTAAAACAAGTTCCGCATGATTTTGAAAAAATGCTTGAATTTACAACACTCAGTCCCTTTAAAGACCGATTAGCAGGTGCATTGTCAGGCGGTATGAAGCAGAAGTTAGGTCTTGCTTGTACATTGCTCGGAAATCCCGAATTTTTACTTTTAGATGAACCCTCTGTCGGTGTTGACCCGATTTCACGCAGAGATTTAATGAAAATGGTTCGGGAAATGATAAATCCCGATACAACGGTTTTATGGTCAACCGCTTATTTAGACGAAGCACACAGTTTTGATACGGCTGTTGTTATTGATAAAGGAAAAGTTATTTATGAAGGAAAACCGCACGATCTTGCACCGACACCGCAAGAGTTTGAAAACAAAGTGATTGATTTAATGGGCGGATATAAGAAAGAAGAATCTTTGATAGCTAAAAATTACGAATATAATCATTCATATTGCGGTGAAAATGATTATTATACAGTTGAAGCGGATAATTTAGAAAAAAGATACGGAAATTTTTATGCTGTAAAAAACAATACTTTCAAAATCAAAAAAGGTGAAATATTTGGACTTTTAGGTCCGAATGGTGCAGGAAAATCAACTTCTTTCAAAATGATGTGCGGACTTGCAAAACCAACTTCAGGAACAGCAAGAATTATGGGAACCGATATTATCAAACACCCGGCAAAAGCACGATCACATCTGGGTTATATGGCTCAAAAATTTTCACTTTACGGAAGTTTAACCGTCAGACAAAATCTCAATTTTTTTGCGCTTGTCTATGGTATTTCATTATTGAAACGCAAGAAAAAAGTTGATGAAATAATAGAAGTATTTGGCTTAAAAGAATACGAAAAAATTCCTGCCGAAGAATTGCCGTTAGGTTTAAAACAAAGACTTTCTATGGCAGCAGCGCTTATTCATAATCCTCCTGTTTTATTTCTTGATGAACCTACGTCCGGTGTAGATATTTTGACAAGAAGAGATTTTTGGAATCATATTACTTCTCTTGCACAAAAAGGAGTAACAATTCTTGTTACGACTCATTTTATGGATGAAGCGGAATTTTGCGACAGAATAAGTCTTTTTTACAAAGGACAGACTGTTGCCATCGGCACTCCTCAAGAACTTAAACAAAAAGCAAATGCTAACGATATGGAAACTACCTTTATCAATTTGATTAAGGAAAGCGAGGTTAATCAATGAAAATTTTGTTGGCATTAATTAAAAAAGAAATAAAACAAATCCTTCGTGACCCCTCGAGTATAATAATTGCTTTTGTTTTACCGTTCATATCAATAATGATTTATATGTATGGAATAAATCTTGATTCCGTAAAAATCACTATGGGAGTTAAAAATGATGATAATTCTCCTGAAGTTGCTACATTAGTTAAATCTTTCGGTCATAGTAAATATATTAATTCAATAAATTTTGACAATATGGAAGATATTAAAACTGCTGTTTTAAGGTCTAAAATTAAAGGTGCTGTTGTAATACCGAATGATTTTTCCACAAAACTTTCAAGAGGAGAAAAGTCTGATTTATTAGTTATAACTGACGGTTCGGAAACAAATACCGCAAACTATGTTCAAAGTTATGCCATAACAATTGCTAATCAATGGCTAGCTACAAGTAAATATGCAGGGAAAATTAAAAGGCCCTTAATTACTGCGGAATCAAGAACCTGGTATAATCCTGACTTAAATTCTCATTATTTTATTGTTCCGGGTTCTATTGCCATAACAATGACTTTAATCGGAATTTTACTCACCTCTCTTGTCGTTGCGAGAGAATGGGAACGAGGAACAATGGAAGCCATTCTTTCTACGTCAGTTAAACCAATGCATATTGTATTAGGGAAATATATTCCTTATTTTGTTTTGGGAATGATGTCAATGGCTTTTAATGTTTTTTTGTGTGTCGGCGTTTTTAAAATACCGTTTAGAGGAAATTATTTTTTATTATTTTTCGTAAGCGGACTTTTTCTTTTTACTTCTCTTGGCATAGGTTTAACCGTATCTTCAAAATTAAAAAATCAGTTTCTTTCAAGTATGGTTGCAATGAGTTTGGGCTTTATGCCTGCTTTGATGCTTTCGGGTCTAATGTATCCCATAAATTCAATGCCTGAATTTTTTCAACATTTAACAAGAATTATTCCTCCAAGATATTATGTTTCTTTTATAGAAAGTGAATTTATGGCAGGAACAATTCCTGAAATAGTATTTGCAAATGCAATATTTTTGACAATTTTAGGCTGTTTATTATTCATTGCTGTCTATATGAATACATCTACAAGATTGGATGGTAAAAGATGATAAGAGATTTTTTACGACGAGTAGCGGCACTAATAAAAAAAGAATTTATAACTATCTGGAATGACCCTAAAACAAAAGGCATAATAATCGGAATGCCGCTTATGCAACTCTTGATTTTTTCAAATACATCAACAATGGAAGTACAAAATATTGATACGGTAATTTTAGACCGTTCAAAAAGTGTTGAAAGTCGTGAATTGATTTCAAGATTTGAGTATTCTCCGAGATTCAGAAATTTTTATTACGTTGATAATGAAGCTGATTTTAAAAAGAACTTTGATGTTCAAAAGGTTCAAATCGGGTTAAATATACCGAACGATTTTTCGAGGAAGGTAAAATCAAGGCAAGGTGCGGTTGTTCAGGTTGTTTCAGATGGAAGACAGACAAATTCTGCCGCAATAGGAGCAGGTTATGCAGGACAAATAATTACAGGTTATAGTAATGATTTAATTGGAAATAACGGTGCAGGTATAAATATAACCGTAAGAAATTGGTTCAATCCTAATCTTAAATACAAATGGTATATTTTGACTATTATAGTTTCTATGTTATCCCTTGTTACAACTTTAATTTTAACATCGCTTTCAATAGCAAGAGAGAGAGAATTAGGTACATTTGATCAGCTTATAGTCAGTCCTCTTTCCTCATTTGAAATTTTGCTTGGTAAATCAATTCCTCCGTTGTGCATTGCGATTACTCTAACAATGATTATGATAGGAATAATTATAGTCTTTTTTAAAGTTCCTTTTGTAGGTTCAGTACCTTTGTTCCTTCTTTCTGTAGCAATATCATTATTAGCAATTGTCGGCGTGGGGTTATATATTTCATCAATAAGCAATACGCAGCAACAAGCAATTTTGTCCGCTATGACATTTATGATGCCGGCTGTTCTTTTATCGGGTTTTCTTTCTCCTGTTGAAGACATGCCTGTATTTTTACAATATTTAACCTATTTAAACCCCGTAAGGTTCTTTATGGTGCTATCACGTGGAATATTCTTAAAAGGAATGGGAGTAGATGATGTTATAACAAACATTATTCCGTTGATAATAATAGCCTTAATAACTCTAACCCTCGCCAGCAGAACATTTAAAAGAAAACTTGGTTAAATACCTAAACGCAATAAAATAAATTTGGATACATGCTGACATTTCGGACATTATCTCAAAATACAAAACAAGCCTCAAAGCCCAATATATCGGCAAAGTTTACTCAAAAACCGTATCTGAATGTCCTAAATAAATTACAACAGAGCAATAAAAAAGACATCCGAAGATGTCTTTAAAAATACCGAAGGCCGGACTCGAACCGGCACATAGTGTGAGCTACGTCAGATTTTGAGTCTGATGCGTCTACCAATTTCGCCACTTCGGCTCGTGTCTAAAATATTATAACAACCATAAAAATTTTTCAATACTATTTTTATGCGTTCTTTATATTTTGGAACTGGGTTTCTCTTGAAATTACAACCTTTCCCGAACGAACTAATTCTCTTATTCCGATAGGTCTTAAAAGTTCAATCAGAGATTTTATCTGTCTTTCGTCGCCGAGAGCCTGTAATGTATAAGATTTGTGAGTTACATCAATTATTTTTGCATTAAAAATTTCCGCAATACGCAAAATTTCGGAACGATGTTCATCTCTTGCGCATACTTTACACATAATAAATTCTCTTTCAATAGCGTCACTTACAGGTAAATCCATGACTTTTATTGTCGGAATTAATCTGTTCAGCTGTTTTGTAATTTGTTCAATTACCTTGTCATCACCGTTTGTGGTAATGGTTACTCTTGAAAAATCAGTATCAAGCGTCGGCGCAACCGTCAAACTTTCAATGTTATAGCCTCTTCCGCTGAATAAATCGCTGATTCTTGACAAAACACCCGCTTCGTTTCTAACTAATATTGAAATTGTATGAATCATATCTGTCAGTCCTATTCATTATTTGAGATTAAAACTTTACTCAACGGTTCGCCCGCTAGTACCCAGGGATAAACCATTTCAAACGGCTCTACTCTAAAATCAATCAAAGTGGGGCGTCTTAATTCAATAGCCTTTTCCAATACAGGAATTACATCTTCCTCTTTATCAACCCTAAAGCCCAAAGCTCCATACGCTTCTGCAAGTTTAACATAATCGGGTGAAGATATTTTGGTTTGGGAATAGTGTTCATGATAAATTCTTTCCTGCCACTGACGTACCATTCCGAGCCATCCGTTATTGATAATTGCAACAATTACGGGAATGTTATAATCAACACAGGTTGCCAATTCCTGAATATTCATCTGGATACTACCGTCACCGGCAACATTAATAACAATCTTATCTTTATGTGCAATACTTGCACCGATTGCAGCAGGGAAACCAAAACCCATTGTTCCCAATCCGCCCGAAGTTATTAATTGTCCGGGGTGTTTAAAATCATATAATTGCGCCGTCCACATTTGATGCTGACCGACTTCTGTTGCAATTATTGCATCTTTATCCTTTGTCAAATCACTTATTTTGTGAATTACGCTTATCGGATTTAATTTATCACTCTTTGCGGATAACGGTGGTGAAATTTTCTTTCTGTCAGCAATCTGCTCTAACCATTTTGACTTTTCTTCAGCATTAATGTCATACTGATTTTCGTCAAATTCGTTAATCATTGCAGTAATAACACTTTTTGCATCTCCGACTATCGGAATATCAACTCTGACATTTTTTGAAATTGAACACGGGTCGATATCGATATGAATAACTTCAGCATCGGGAGCAAATTTTTTGATATTTCCCGTAATTCTGTCACTGAATCTTGTTCCGATTGCACATAAAACATCACAGTCGTTAACGGAGTGGTTTGCAACATATTGACCGTGCATTCCCATCATACCCAAAGAAAGAGGATTATCTTTCGGGAATGTTCCTATTCCCATTAATGTATTGGTAACAGGAATATGCAGCTTGTTTGCCAGAGTTACGAGTTCATTTTGAGCCTGCGAATGGACTATACCGCCACCGGCAATAATTACTGGCTTTTTAGCCCTACACAAAAGTTGCAAAGCTCTTGATATTTGTTTTGGGTGACCGTCATAAGTAGGATTATACCCTGGTAATTTTACCTTTTCGGGCCATTCAAAAACTGCTTTTGCAGTCAAAATATTCTTAGGTAAATCAATAACGACAGGACCGGGTTTTCCTGTTGTAGCAATATAGAATGCTTCCTTAATTATATGGGGAAGTTGTTTTACGTCTTTTACAAGATAGTTATGCTTGCAGCAAGAACGCGTAATACCGACTATATCAGCTTCCTGAAATGCGTCATTACCGATTAAACTCAAACTGACCTGTCCCGTGAAAACAATAATCGGGTAAGCATCATAATAAGCATTTGCAATACCTGTAATAGCATTACAAGCTCCGGGGCCGGAAGTAACAAATGCAACACCGGGACGTCCCGACGCTCTCGCATACCCCTCTGCAGCGTGTATTGCAGCCTGTTCGTGACGAACCAAATAGTGTTTTATTTCATCACAGGCATACAGAGCATCATATAAATCTAATATAGCACCTCCGGGATAACCGAATACTTCATCAACGCCTTCTTTTTTCAAACATTCCAAAAGAATTTGCGCACCTGTCAATGTATTTGCTTTTTCATCAGTTGTCTGCATTTTATTCTCCGATTACACTTAAAATACTTGCCTGTTTCTTCAAATCATCAGCTTTATCTGTTTTTTCCCAAGGAACATCAATATCAGTACGTCCCATGTGTCCGTATGCCGCTAATAATTGGTAAAACTTCCCGTTGTTTTTCTTCGGAAGATTTCTCAAATCAAACTGATTGATGATTGCAACGGGTCTTAAATCAAAGTTTTTGTCAATTAACGCCATTATTTCATCATCAGATATTTTCCCTGTTCCGAATGTTTCAACCATAACGGATACTGGCTTTGCAACCCCGATTGCAAAAGCGAGTTCAACTTCGCATTTATCCGCAAGACCTGCCGCAACAATATTTTTTGCAACATATCTTGCCGCATAAGCCGCAGAACGGTCAACTTTTGTGGGGTCTTTTCCGCTGAATGCTCCGCCGCCATGCCTTGAATAACCACCATAAGTATCAACGATAATTTTTCTTCCCGTCAAACCTGCATCGCCCTGAGGTCCGCCAATTACAAATCTTCCTGAGGGGTTTACAAGAATTTTCGTGTTTTCATCCGGTTTCAGTGATTCTTTTTCAAAGACAGGATTTATAACGAGCTCAATCATATCTTTGCGAATAATGTCCTGTATTCTCTTGTTATCGGAATTTCCGTTGATTTCGGGGTCGTGCTGAGTAGAAACCAAAATAGTATCAATCCTTACAGGTTTATCATCCTGATATTCAACGGTAACTTGCGATTTTCCGTCGGGACGCAGGTAATTAACAAGTTTTTGCTTTCTGACCTGTGCGAGTCTGTACGACAATTTATGAGCCAAACTTATCGGAAGCGGCATCATTTCAGGAGTTTCATTACATGCAAAACCAAACATAATGCCCTGATCTCCGGCTCCTATGTCTTCAGTTTCATTAACTGATGTTGAAGAGTTATGTTCTCTTGATTCAAGAGCTTTATTTACACCGCCCGCAATATCTGTGGATTGTTCGTCTATACTTGTTAAAACAGCACACGTATTACAGTCAAAACCGCCGGCTTCAGCACCCTCATAACCGATGTTTCTGATTGTTTCACGAACAACACGAGGGATATCGACATAACAATCAGCGGTAATTTCACCGCAAACAAGTGCCATACCAGTCGTTACCGTTGTTTCTGCCGCAACTCTGGCATGACTGTCCTTTGTGAGTATATTATCCAATATTGCATCCGAAATCTGGTCGCAAACCTTATCTGGATGTCCCTCTGTTACCGATTCCGAGGTAAACAGATATTTCTTTGAACTCATTACAATTCCCTTTCATATTCGTAATAAAAATAAACTCGCCGACAAAATAACCGATAGTTTTCTTCCGCCGCCGAGATTTATTTTTTAACGGTATTCCACTAACCTCTTAATTTGAGTTGTTTTAACAATTCCCTGTATTCCGAAAGATTTCTTTCTTTGAAGTAGGATAAAAGTTTCTTTCTTTGACCTACCATCATCAAAAGACCTCTTTTTCCGGCAAAATCTTTCGGATTTGCCTTAAGGTGTTCGGTGAGTTCATTGATTTTTTCTGTCAAAAGTGCTATCTGAACTTTTGCAGAACCTGTATCTTTTTCATCTTTTCCAAATTTTTTAACTATTTCCTGCTTGTTTTTTAAGTTTATAGACATTATTTTCTTCCTTTATAAATAGTCATTCTTCCTCGTAGTAACTATAATACCTCATAAAAAATACTTTTCAAGCACTTTCTTCAAAACTTTCCGCTTTAGTTTAAAAAATTTATTTCTTTCAAATTTATTGAACACTTATTTTTATGTTGTAAAATAAAAACTGAATGGAGAAACAAAAATGGAAGAAATAAGAGTAAGAATAGCACCGTCCCCGAGCGGAAATTTACACGTGGGAACGGCAAGAACAGCACTTTTTAATTATTTGTTTGCAAAGAAAAATAATGCAAAATTTATTTTAAGAATTGAAGATACTGATGCGGAAAGAACGAGTCAGGCATATATAGATAATATTTTTGACAGTTTAAAAGCATTGGGGCTAAATTGGGACGAGGGTCCGGATATCGGCGGTCCTTACGGTCCTTACACCCAATCAGAAAGATTTGATATATATCCTAAATATGTACAGGAACTTTTGGATAAAGGTTTTGCTTACGAATGTTTCTGCACCCCCGAAGAATTGGAAGCAGAAAAAGAAGAAGCAACAAAAAACAAACGTCCTTATGTTTATTCAAAAAAATGCCAAAATCTTACGGAAGAAGAAAAAGCAAAATTAAGAGCTGAGGGAAGAAAACCGGCAATTCGTTTTTCTGTTGAGAGAGCTCAAAAAGCTTTTCATGATTCTCCGATTGTACACTTTGATGACCTTGTAAAGGGTGATTTACATCAGGATACAAGCCTTATCGGGGATTTTGTGATTATGAAATCAAACGGTTCACCGACTTACAATTTTGCTGTTGTAATTGATGATATGTTAATGAAAATATCACATATTATCCGAGGAGAAGACCACATCTCAAATACATTTAAACAAATTCTTATTTATGAAGCGCTGGGTGCTGAAGTTCCAAAATTCGGTCATTTGGGAATGATTCTTGCTCCGGACAGAAGCAAATTGTCAAAAAGACACGGAGCTACCGCCGTCAGTGAATTTGTAGAAAAAGGCTATTTAACGGAAGCTCTCGTAAACTTTGTAGCTCTTCTCGGCTGGTCACCGTCAGACGGAGCTGAAATCAAAAATGTTGATGAAATTGCTCAGGATTTCAGAATTCATGATGTTTCTTCCTCTAACTCCATTTTTGAATATGACAAATTAAACTGGATGAATTCGCAATACATCAAAAAGCTTGAACTCAGGGATTTAGCAGAAAAATTAAAACCCTACTTAACAAAATATGATTTATCGGAACTTTCCGAAGAAAATTACCTGAAAATGATTGAAATAACAAGAGAACCGTTAATATTGCTTTCGGATATAACCGATGCAGTTCCATATTTCTTCGGCGAATATCCCGAAATTGATGAAGAAGCACAAACAACAATTATTGATACCGAAGTATCTCAAACAGTTCTTAAAGAAGTTCTTGAAAGAATTGATTCCTGGGATTTTGACAAATTGCACGAAATTCTTGAAGAATTCAGAGGTTACTATAAAGAAAAGGGAATTAAACCCAAAATTACAATGTGGGCAATAAGAGCCGCCGTAACAGGCAGAACAAGAGGCGCTGACATGTGCGGAATCATGGAAATTCTCGGAAAAGACAAAGTTAAAAAGAGAATACAAAAAGCAATAAAGTGAGGAGATATGCTGGAGAATAATATAAATCTCCCAAAAATCTCATTTATTGTAACCTGTTTCAATAAAGAAAAATTTATTGAAGATTGTTTGTTGAGCATAAAAAATCAATCCTACGAAAATAAAGAAATAATCGTAATTGATGATTGCTCAGCGGACAAAAGCGGAGAAATTCTGAATAATTTTGAAAAAAACTGTAGTGAAGTTCCCGTAAAAATCATAAAGAACGAACAAAACAAGGGACAACTCGCATCATTTCTTGAGGGTGTTAAAGCTGCCGAAGGTGAATTTGTAACGCTTACAGACGGAGATGACATCCTTTGCAGAGAATTTGCGGCAGCGCACATAAAAACCCATTTAAATACGGTTGTTGCAATGACAAGCTGCCGACAGATTGAAATTGACGAAAACAGTGTCATTCACTCTTTAAAATCAACCGACTGTCCGTTCATAACGCTCTCTGATTTTTCTGAAAATGTAAAATTTGAAAGCTGTATTTTTTCAAAAGATTTTGAAATAAAAAATTTTGAAGTTAAATTTTTGAGCAATAAAAAATATACTTTTGCAAAATGGCATTGGTCACCATCCACATCGGCAGTTTTGAGAAAATCTGTCTGCGAAATGCTTCTGCAAATTGAAAATCCCTCTGAAATAAAAATTACGGCTGATAAATTTGTATTTTCATTTGCACATTTAATAGGTTCAAGCGCTTTAATTGATGCACCTTTATATGCGTACAGACGGCATTACGACAATTATTCCCTTGCAAATAAAGTAACCGGGAATAAAAAATATCTTAATACAAAAACTCAAAAAAATTATATCAGGAATAATATTCTTATAAGAAGTGAAATGTGGAATTTCATAACAAAAAACAAAGAATACTTTTTAAACATGTTCAATCGCTCATCTTATTTGGGAATTTTGAAAAAAATCATTTTTTCATTTGATTTTTCTACCGTTAAAAGTGCCGTAAAATCATTATGGGTATAACGAAAAGGTAAAAAATATGCTCCAGGAAGCAACAAAAATATTAAATTCGGCGTTTTATAACAGTTTTATAAAGAAAATAAGCCTTTATCTTCACGATTGCGTAAGAGAAGAAGTAAAAAGCTCTACCTTCAGAAATTTAAAACAGGATAAAGATAACAAATGGATTTTTCTGAATGAATCCCATTTAATGCCAGACGGTTCAAAGCAAAAAAAATCCACAAATCCTATAAATGAAAAATTATTCACGGAATATCCCGATACTCTGTATTTAAACGGAGAGGATAACAACATAACCGAAATGATGATTCAATCCGAAAACGGACAAAAAGACAAATATCTGATATACGGTTATCTTTTTCTTGTTGGTAAAAACTCAAAAACCAGACGTGACAACGAATTTCTAACCCCGCTTCTGTACATGCCTTGCCATTTGGAGAGAGAGGGTTTGAGCATAAAATGCACCTTACAGGATGAAGTTTTATCCGTAAATACAGGAGCTTTAACCGCCTTAATGAATAAAAGCAATGATGAAGAAGAAAACGAAGAAATGCTCGAAGGTATTTTGGACGTTGTACCAAAACTTCCGTTAACGGATGAGGGGCTGCAAATATTTATAACAACTTTAAAATCTCTCATTCCGGATATCGAGGTAAAACTAAATCATGAAGAGGACGCAAAAGACGACAGTAATTTTTCCGCGACTAAAAGTCCCCAAAAAAATCCGATAAATGAAGAATTTGATGAAGACACAGAAAAGAACAAAATAAAAACAAGTATAGACAGAGTAACAATAACAAATCAAAGTGCTTTAATCTTGACAAAAAGACCTGATATAACAGCAGGTGTTTTACATGAATTAACAAGAATTTCGGAATTTCCGAGCGGTATGTTCAGAGAAACGGTTTTAAACGTAATCAATGAAGAATTCAGTTCCGTAAAAACAAAACTGGCAGAATTACCGACGAAACAAGATAAAGAAATATCATCGTTCTGTACGGTAACACCTTTGGCACTGAGCGACTCTCAGGAAGATGTAATAAAATATATGGAAAAAAGTCCCCTGATAGCTGTTTCAGGCCCTCCCGGGACAGGAAAATCACAAACCATTGTAAATCTTGTTTCCCATCTTGTCGCAAACGGAAAAACCGTTCTTGTGGCTTCAAGAATGGATAAAGCAACCGACGTAGTTGCAGAAAGACTTAATAATCTGGGAGCTCCTTACCTTGCAATAAGAGCGGGAAGAACAAATTATCAAAAGCAGCTTGCAAATCAGCTTCAAAATCTTCTTTCCAATCAGATTGATTTAGATACCGATTATGAAGAATCAATGCTTGCAAACACGGATGATATGGTGCTTTTGTGTGCTAAAATTGCCGACAGAAAAAGAAAATGCGACGAAATAATAAAACTTGAAGAACAATGGTGGAAAATTGCACAGGAAAAGGCAAGACATCAGGATGAAAAATCTGTTTATATAAAACATAAATTAAATATAAAAGATATAAACACGATTAAAAATATTTTGGATTCTCTCGAAAAATCCCTGAAAAAATCCAATTTTATAACAGAAATTCAAAATAAAATCAGCTTATTCCAATTAAGAAAAATTCTGAAACTTATCGACTTTAACGTTGAAACCGAATCAATTTTACAATTGAGAAAAGAGCTGTATTTAAGCGAGCTTTCGGCAAAATCTGCAGAAACGGAAGCAGAAATTTTTAAAATCGGGAATATAACAGAACTTACGGAAGATATCCGTAATTTACTGAAAGAGCAAAAAACACTTGCTGTAGATATTTTAAGAAATGTTCGCAGAGAATCATTAAAAGGACTTCTGAGAGATATCAAAAAGCGTCAGAGATTGAATATACACATCCATGCTCTGACCGCGGAAAGGAAAAAAAATCTTCAATACAGACTTTTGGAAGAAGAAGATTTCAAACCGCTTCTTGAAGCATTCCCATGCCAGTGCGTTACAACTTATGCGGTTTCGGGAGCATTACCATTAAAACCCGGTCTTTTTGACGTTGTAATAATTGACGAGGCTTCACAATGCGATATAGCAAGTTGTATTCCTCTTCTTTTTCGTGCGAAAAAAGCAGTAATTGTAGGTGACGACAAACAGCTTCCTCACCTTTCATTCCTCGAAAATGCCAAAGAACAGTCATTTATGAGCCAATACAATATTCCGGACAAATACCGACTTATATGGCGTTTCAGAACAAATTCAATGTACGATTTGGCAGGCTACTATTGCATGACACCCATCATGCTGAATGAACATTTCAGAAGTCTGCCTCCGATAATAGATTTCAGTAATAAAGAATTTTACTCAAATGCACTCAGAATAATGACAAAAAACAATCCAAACGGAAAAGTTCTTGATTTAATAAGAGTTCCGGGCGGAAAATCCGATTCCGACGCAACACGTAATTTTCCAGAAATCGAAGCAATTATGGAAAAACTGCATGAGATTATTATTAATGATGAGGCAAAAGGCCGTGAAAAAGGGTATAAACCTGTTACAATCGGGATAATATCACCTTTCAGAGGCCAGGTAGACGCAATTAAAAAAGCACTGCTGAAATCATTTTCACAGGCTACATTGGAAAGGCACATGATTGATGTTGGTACGGCACATACTTTTCAGGGTGATGAGAGAGATATAATTATTATGTCATGGGCAATTGCCGATAACAGTTATCCGCAAAGCCTTACTTTCCTGCAAAAACCAAATTTGTTTAATGTCGCTGTAACACGTGCCAAAAAACAATGTATTTCTTTCTTATCAAAAGACCCATCAACGCTCCCGCCTGGACTTCTGAGAAATTATACAGAATATATAAACAATTACCTTATTCAGAAGAAAGAAGAGGAAGAAAACGGAATTATCAACATATTTAACAACGAATTTGAAGAAACCGTTGCTGCCGAACTTGAAGAAAAAGGATATAAAATCAGGGCAGGTTATCCGATAGCCGGTGTCTTTGCAGACATGCTTATTTCCGATAAAAACGGCAAATCCATAATTGTTGAGTGTGACGGCGTTCCCGATGAAAAAAGAACAAATATGTCACCTATAAAAAAGCAATTATTGCTTGAAAGAGCAGGATATAAAGTTGTAAGAATATCTTTCAGAGACTGGTCGCACAGCAAAATAGCCTGCACATCAAGAATAACAAACTCATTAAAATAAAAATCAAATAAGGGGCGACCTAAACTCCCGACTACACATCAACATTACTGAGAAATGGTGGAAAGGGGGTGAAAATATGAAAAAGCAAATAATAAAAAATGCCCTACTGCTATTAGGACATCTTTTACAAATTATTGATTCGTTCATTTAGGGTCTGAAAAGGCGGTTCTGGCAAACCGTTGCTCTTATTTATATAATGACCCTTTTTTAATTTCAATATCTACATTTTATTGTCATATCTTAAACTTCTCCGCCATAATATTTACAAGTTTTCATTTTCCCTCTATTCTTTATTTAGTCCAAAAGTGATTAGCCAGATACCTTAAAATTTTTCATTTTCTTTGTAAGGCTTTTAAATTTTATATTTTTTCTTTAAAAATAGTTGTAAATCCCTTTTACTTTTTGTTTTAATTCCAAGGATAGTACTTTGTTTTTCCCGTAAAATCCATTAAATCCAGTCCTCTGTATTTTGAACCAGTTTTATAATCAACAGTATCTTTAAATTGAAGCATTGCTGTTGAATCATCTTTGAGTTTGCAATAGGATAAATCTGTCCCTTCAATATTTTTAAACGGTTCAGGATTAGATGCCGAGTAAACATATAGTAACGAATATTTCCAATACAATTTCTTACAAGAAGGTAATGTGCCTGAATTAAGAGCTGCTGTTAATGCTTTTTGGTGTTTTTCTTTTGTATCCTGAATAGCTTTTGCTTTTGCTGCTGCTTCTTCTTCAGCTTTCTTTTTTGCTGCTAATTCATCTTCTTCTGCCTTTTTCTTGGCAGCTGCTGCAGCCTGTTCTTCCTGCTTTTTTCTGTATGCCGCATTAGCAGCCTGTTGTTTTTCTAATTTGGCTTTATACTGTGCTACTGTTTGAGCAGACGCACTCACTTTTATATTTTGACCTGAGATAAAAGCCTGAACATGTGCCATTTCAACTAATCCTGCTTTAAGTACATCAGAATAACTGCTGTTTTTTGTAATAATTTTTCCTAAGGTCTTTGTTTGCGGATTATATTGTGCATAAATACGGTCAATTATATATCCGTTGTTATTTACCCTGTTTAAACACATATAAAAATTATTTTCGGCATAAAAATATGTTCCGCCGCTCGCATTGCAGTATTTTGCTCCCTGTACAGTAAAACAAGGTGCAGAATAACCGTTGTTATGTGCGTCTGCACTTACTTTTAAATGATAACTTAATAAAATTGTCATACAAAGAATTGTAACAATTAAAAATCTTTTCATTTATACCTCTTTCTGTTTTTTAATTATTTATAAAGTTGTGTTTCTTAATTTTGATATTTGTTTATCGCTTTCTTCAAAATTGTTACTGTTTTCCATATTTTTACCTTTCTATAATTGTCTAAAATAGATGTATAAATCAGTATCTTGCAAATTATGCATCAAAAAAACCTATGACTAAATTTTTAACCTAATATCCGACCGACCTTTTTATTTTCTGTTTTATTATTTTTGCAACAAGTGTTTAAAAAAGGATTTCCCCCTCTACCATCTCCTGTATATGGTAAAAATTCCGGTATTTCTGTTAAGTTGATAACATCATCGTAAATTTTTTTCAAAAATAAGGCTTCTTCTTTTAATTTGCTAAATAATTTATCAAATTCATCTTTAGATATTGTCCCTTGATTTAATCCGTTCTGTAAATCTATTATTTTATCAGTGATTAAGTATAAAGAAGAAATAGTTTCTGAATTTACGCTACCTGAAAGACCACAGCAAGTATACAATCCACCTCCATCTACAACGTTTTTAAAGAAATGATTATAAGAACTATTATACAATATGTCATTTTCTCGATACGCTCTACCATATAATATTCTCATAATTTCATTTATTTTAAAAAGGAGAAGTTCTACTTCTTTTCTCTCATTTTCTACATTTACACCTAATTCAGCCCTCTTATCCATTTTTGTTTTTTTCTCGGAATATTCTTGGTACAATTCTTCGGCTTTAGATTTAAAACTCGGTATAGCGGGAATAATATCATATCTTTTTTGTTCTTTTAATCTTAATTCTTCTTGATGTTTTTTATTTCTTTCCTCTAAATCCTTTTGACTAATTCCTCCGAGTCTTAAAGCTTCATTTTGGACGGATTCCAGTTCTCTTTGTAATGGAGATTTATTCATTTCTTTCAGAACAGAATCACAAGAATATAAGAATACTATTATTATCAATATTATCCCAATTAAACTGCCACACCCGCAACCTTTTTCATTTTGTTTATTTTCATTTTCAGTAGACATGTATTTTCATCCATTCTTTTTGTTCCAAATAGACTAACCTTTATCCTTTGCATTTTCATAAAGTTTTTTGCAAAGCATTTCAAAATCTTCATCAACATTCATTTTAACCAAGGTATAACCACTTCCGACAAAACGGCGCCGAACTTGCTCAGGAATATTCTCAATTTTTATTTTCAGCCAATTACAATCTCTGACAAAACCTATTCTGAGATTGTTTTCGTCTTTTTTCAAATCACTTTTAATCTGCCCTAAATAATATGTTGTACCGTCTGTCTTAACCCATACAAAATCGTCATTTATAATATTTTTCATATTTTTAATAAAACATGTTTTAAAAGAATTTCTTGGTATTTTTTTACTTTCCTTTTGTGCTTTTATTTTCTCTTTCTCATATTGATTCAGATATCTTTTCTCGTAATCTTCAATATTTTCGTTCTTTTTAACTACCCAACCAACAGATAAAAGGTTATTTTTCAAACAATAGTCTCTATCACCGTAGTGATATTGATTTGTTTTTGAAGTAAATAACTTTACTCTGTAAACTGCCATTTTATGCTCTTTATTATATTTGAATACATATTATTAGATTGATTATAGAGTATAATATGCTCTTTGTCAAACAACATAGAGCATATTATTACCTTATTTATCCGTTTAAATATTCTAAAATATTTAAGAGGATTAAATATGAATGAGGATAAATTTAAAAAACTTTTTGGCAAAAGAATAAAAGAACTCCGCATTAAAAATGGTTTTACACAGGAACAGTTAGCGGAAATGATTGATGTCGGCGAAAGGAACCTCAGTAAAATAGAATGCGGAAATGTTTTTGTCAAAGCAAAAACTATTGCAAAACTCATTGATGCTCTTAAAATTGAGCCTAATGAACTCTTTGAATTTGAAAAATACAAAGAACATGACTATATAAAAAATTTGTTAATTGATGAAATTTCAAACGAAAAAATAGATATAGATTTGTTGTACAGGTTATATAGATTTTTAAAATATTGATTTTTCTTTTGAGTTTATGATTTTCTAAAAAAGTATTCACAGCAAAACCGCCTGCATATCAAGAATAACAAACTCATTAAAATAAAAATTAAATAAGGGGCGACCCGAAACCTCAAACCCTACCGACACAGACCAAATCCATAAAAGGCGGAAAGGGGGTGAGAAAAAATGTTGATAACGGAAAAAGCGTTACTTCTGATACTGCTAATCATTGTAACGCTCCGACTAAAACATTAGGGTCTGAAAAGGCGGTTCTGGCAAACCGCCACCCTTATTTATATTATGACTCATTTTTTAAAAATTTCAAGATGCATTTCTGAAAAATAAATTTTCCCATTTATATTTAATTACATGAAATATACAAATCAGCACACTGCAGGTTATTTATCAAGAATAAAAACCTGTTACCTTGCTCGGTTAAATTTGTCAACTCTTTCCATTCTTTTTATATGAGGTTCTGTAAGCATTCTTCGATATTTTACTATATCATTGTCTTTTGCCTTATCGGGATTGTTTTTGATGAAAGTTTCAAGAAGAGTTTTAGCTTCACGGTATCTTCTTTCTTTCATATAAAAATAAAAGATATTATTGAAAGCTGTTTTATCGGTTTTATCAATTTGCAGTATTTTTTTAAGATAAACAACTTCATTATCTGTATCTTTAATCAAATCGTAAGCTTTAACAAGTCTGTAATATATATCTTTGTTTTGAACCAACAGTTCAGCTTTTTTATACTGTTCTATCGCCTTATTATACTCTTTTGATAGCATATATTCATCACCCAATTCAATAAAGCTGCTCGGGTCATTGGAAATTCTTTTTTCTATATTTTTAAGTTCTTCTTCTTTTGCTTTTTTAACGGATTCGGCATCAGGTTTTTTATTATAGGAAATATATAAAGCTCTTGCGGTATTTTTATCTCTCTTGGACAAATGCGGCAAGAAAACCGATGTTCCAGTGTACATAATATCGTTAGGGTCGGTGCTGTGTCCCATAATACCAATAGAATGGCCTATTTCGTGCAAAAGAACATGATAAATTACTTTTTCGGGTAATTTTTCTCCTTTGTCGGTAGTTGTAGAAATTACGATTTTACTTTTTACTATATTTGTTCCGTCGAATGTTGGCTGGGTAATACCACCTTTTTCAGCTCCCGGCATGTTAATTTTGTCCTGAAATGAGAGGATTATTGCGGCATCCTGAGGATTTGCACAGTAGGTAAACATTACATAAGAACCCAAAGCTTCCTGCCATTCATTAAAAGCATTAACAGCAAGGCTTTTATACGGAGAATTCGGTTGTATATAAATTCTTGTTGTGCCGCGGGGTCTTGTATACAAAACTCCGCCTTTGTACGCATTTTTTAAATAATCGGGTTCTTCAGACGGCGGCGGCAATTTGTTTGCTTCAGATTTACCGGAGGTTTCCTGTGTATTTGCATTTGCAGTTTTATTCTGATATGCGTCAATAAGTTTTATACCCTGTCTTGATAATTCCGCAGCTCTTGATTCCGGATAACCGGCGATAATTTTACTGTATTGCTCTTTTGCCTGAGCATATTTTTTTTGCTTTACAAGAACCTGAGCGTACATATATCTTGCATTAACATCCTCAGAATCTGCCTGTATTGCCTTTTCAAATAATGTTTGGGCAAAATCATACTGTTCTTTTTTGTATGCATTCATGCCCGCATCATACTCTACTCCTGCAAAAGCAGGCACAGATATTGCAAAAAACAAAATCATTGATATTAAAAATTTGGACTTTGAATTTATCATAGTCCAAATTTTAACATTATTTTTGTATTTTTTCAATTTTTATATATTTTATTTTTCCGATTTTTGCTTATTTTGTAATTTTTTTAATTTTTTTTCGTCTTTTTGGAATATAAAAATATATTCGTGTTGGAAAATGTAGAAACCGCCGAACAACGCTCTGTATCTCCAAAGGTTTGCATTTTTGCCTTTTGCACGTTCATTGCCCTGAATATCTTTAACTATAACACCCTTAAGGAAAAATCCTAATTTTTCCATTCTTTGTTCACAGCCGTAGGACAGAAGCTCACATTTACCGTCAATATATTCATCTGCAATTATGAGTGCGGCAAAACGGCCATCTTCAAGCAGGTCGTATCCATTTCTGGCAATATTTTCAAACATATCGTAGAATTCTTCAACAGAATTACAATTGGATAAATCGTCTTCTTTGTCTGAAAATCTTATCATATTATAATAGGGTGGATGAAGAACCAAAAATTGCGCGTTTTCTTCACCCATAATTTCCAGTCTTGCCTTAACTTTATCAACAGTTTCTCTTGAGCCAGAATCGCCTGATATAATATTTACATCTGTTACGAGCTCTTTTTGTGTAAATTTTTCGGCAACGTGTTCTGCCAAATCATTTTTTAATTCAACACCGATACATCTTCTGCCCATATTAACCGCTTCTATGGCAGATGTTCCCGAACCAAGGAATAAATCCAAAACAACATCTTTTTTCTTTGTAAATCTTTCAAAGAATTGTTGCGCCAATTGCGGAATATAATTTCCGTGATACTCGTTTGAGTGTCTGCCCGATTTGTCACGCGAGGGAAACAACCACAAAGAATCTGTTTTGATATGCGAATAATTTTTCCAGTTGTTTAAGTCAATGTCGTTATAGGACTTGACTTTAGGCTTAGTCGCAACCCGCAGGTCTGCTTTTTTCTTCGGAAGTTCCGCAACTCTTAAATCAGGTCTTGTTTTATATTCGTCTAACTTTGTGTTTGTCTTTCTTGCCATATAAAATTCCTCAATAACATTTCTTGAAGAAAGTATATGACTTTTAATTTAAAATTTTATCCGTTAAACAAAGTAATTATTTCGGCTGTTTTAGTTCAATCAGAGTATCGACAAGCATAGGATCCCATTTTTCCGAAGCTTCTTTTTTCATTATTTCAAGTGCTTGTCCAACGGGCATTGCTTTACGGTAAGTTCTTTCCGCAGTTAAAGCACAATAAGCATCCGCTACCGCAATAATTCTTGAACCAAGAGGAATGCTTTGTCCCGCAAGCCCCTCTCTTCCCGTTCCGTTCCACAATTCTTTGTGATAATGAATATAGGGAATTACTTCTGCCATAAAGTTAATACTCATCAGCAGATTTACACCGATATTCGGGTGATTATAAAGTTTTGCCCATTCTTCTTTTGTTAGCTCACCCTTTTTATTAAAAATTTCAACAGGTAAAGTTATTTTACCGATATTTCTCAATAAAGTTGCGTAATAAACCAAATCTTTCGTTTTTTCGTTAAGGTTGAGTGCCGTACAAATTTCTGATGCCAATTCCGCAACCGAACGTGAGTAATTTGCCTTAAAATGACTTCTCGCATCAACTGCTTTTGCAAGATTTTCAACAAAAGCCTGCTGTTCATCCCCAAGGTCACCTATAAGAGCGGTTATTTCGGCTCTCATGTGCTGCAAATCAGTAACCTGCGCATCTTCATCATTTATAAGAAGTTCCGCTTCTTCGGAAGCTTTTTGGAATGCCATTGACGTAGCAAATAAACCTGCGGTAATCTCACACAACTTCGCAAATTCATCATCAAGATAATTTTCAGTGTAATTTTCTATTACAATAACGCCAACACTTTCAAAAGCATTTTTCATCGGAATTGCAAGACAATAACGAACTTTATCCTCATTCAGTTCTTTTGTCGGAAAATCTTCGGATTTAATATCATATTCTCCGAGTTCAATAATTTTTTGTTCGGCAAAAGCTCTTGCCGCAACAGCTTTATCTGATTTCAGAAATCCGATGTTTTTAGAATATAAATCGCCGTCTATCGGAACAGATGTTCCTACAAGAATGAGGTCATGCTTGGAATCGGTAAATCCACCAGCATTACTTTTTGTAAGATAAATATGACAGGCATCTACACCTGACATTTCTTTTATTGTCTTTGCTATAGAACTGTATATAATATAATCTTCTTTACTGTTAAAACCAAGTATTGTGAGTGTTTTATCTTTTGAATAAATTGATATTAATTCAGATAACTGTTTTTTTAACCCCTCGCCTTTTTGAATTTCTTTTTGGCTTATTTTTTGCGCAAAATCTTCGGATATTAAACTTTCTGATAAAAAATCACCTAAATTTAATGCAAATATTTCCTCTAACGGATCTGAATCCATAAACTCTTCGCTTTGTGAAAATAAAGATACGTTTTCTTCTCTCTTTTCGTCTTCCATTGTCATGCTTTGTCCTCGCGGAATTCTCTCTTTGTATTTTTCGGCATATTATATTTAAACCTTAAATGATTTTACAAAACTTCATGCAAAAACATTAATTTTCAAATTGTCAAAAAACCAACTATTATTTATTTCATCATGTTTTGGCAAAAGTTTCAAAAAATTAACTTTTGTAACGATTAATAAATTCAGATTAAAGAATTTCTGACATCTGCCGAAACTATAAAATGTAAGGAATATGTGATAAGAAATGATTAACCTTTCTGCAATACCAATGAATAATATTTATGCGTCATCATTAAAGATGGCGGAAGTTCAGTCATCAACCAATATACAAAAGCAGGTTGACGGTAAAATTCACGTTAGCGAAAATGCTTTTCAGGCAGCAAATGCAGAAAATTTAAAATCAATTTTCTCGGCAAATGAACTTCCGGGAACAAGTAACATATCCAAAGACAAAAAGGGTTCGGGTTCACTACTGTACGAAAGACAGGATAATCAAAGAAAACATCCTGCTCCTGAGACTGCGAAAAAGTTTAAGGAACTTTACGCATAAAAAAGTTTTATTTTCTTACATTTCTTACATTTCTTACTTACAAACAAGATGAGCAATCATCTTTTTTTTTGCCTTTTCATCATATATCCTGTTTTAGGATGGACAATACATTATTATTTCGTGCTAAAATTGAATTGTTGAACATAAAAAAGAGGAATTATTTATGCAGGAGATACCGTCATATAAAACAGCATGCGCAGTAGCAGGAGTATTAGATGATAAATTAGGAAAAGATATTTCAATACTAAACATTTCTCAGGTATCAATGCTTGCAGACTATTTTGTAATTTGCTCAGCCGATACCTCTACTCAGGTTAAAGCTTTGACAGAATATGTCCGTGACAGAATAAAAAAATGGTTTAACAGAATTCCCATCGGTGAAGAAAAAGATTTGAAAAACAGATGGAATTTACTTGATTACGGCGATGTTGTCGTTCACATTCTTCAAAAAGATGAAAGAGAAACTTATGCAATTGAAAAATTCTGGAACCACGCTCTCTTAATAAACAAAGAAGAATGGATGGAAACCGCAAAAGAATTTTCCGAATACAAAAACGAATAAAAATATTTTAATAAATTTTGGAATATCAAAAAATAAGCAGACCTTAAAAGGTCTGCTTTTATATAAATACAAAATGAACCAAAAGCTATTTGATGTCTTTATAAGAACCCGTAAACATATCCGCATAAGATGTATGCAGCAGTTCGTGAGCTTTATGTGACCCCGGTTTTTCAAGGTCATCCTTATAAAGTCTTATGATATCAGGGTTTTCATGAGAACGTCTGATTGGAAGTTCTTTATCTTCCGTATAAAGACCCTCTGCACGTTTTTCTTTGATTTTGGCATCTTTACAGCTTGATGGTTGACCGCCGCCGTTTACACAGCCGCCGGGGCAAGCCATAACTTCAAGTAAGTGGAAGTTAGCTGTTCCGTTTTTGATTTCCTGAATTGCTTTTTCAGCTTCTTTCAGAGTAGAAACAACTCTTACAACAACTTTTGTTCCCTTGATGTCAAGTTCAACAGATTTTGAACGGGTTGACTTGTCAACACCTCTCATAGCTTTAATATCAGCATCTGCAAGATTTTCACCAGTTACATAATAATATGCTGTTCTTGCAGCAGCTTCCGCAACACCGCCGGAAGCACCAAAGATTGTTGCCGCACCTGTGTATCCGCCAAACGGTGAATCTGCCTGTTCTGGTTCAATATTTTTGAAGTCAATACCGGCTTCTTTAATCATTCTGCCGAGTTCCTGAGTTGTCAAAACAATATCTGTTTCAAACTTATTATCACGTCTTAATTGGCTTCTTCTTGCTTCATACTTTTTGGCAGTACAGGGCATAATTGAAACCACCGTGATGTTTTCTTTTGTAAATCCTTCGTGGTATTTGGGAAGAATTTCCTTTATTACGGGAGACAACATCCCCTGCGGTGATTTACATGTTGATAAATGACCAAGCATATCCGGATGCTGAGTTTCCATATATCTCACCCATGCAGGGCAGCAGGATGTAAACATAGGCAGCAGACCGCCTTTTGTAAGTCTTTCAACAAATTCCGTTGCTTCTTCAGTGATTGTTAAATCAGCGGAGAAGTTTGTATCAAAAATCATATCAAAGCCCATTTTTCTGAGAGCTGCATATATTTTACCGATTGAATTTTCACCCGGTTTAAGACCGAACATTTCACCGACTGCAACACGAACTGACGGAGCAATCTGAACAACAGTCTTTTTGTTTTTGTCGTTTACCGCATCCCATGCTTCTTCAATGTTTGATTTAACAGTTAAGGCACCTGTCGGGCAAACTGCCTGACATTGACCGCAGAATACACAGTCAACTTCAGCAAGCAATTTTCCGTTCATAGGCTGAACAACTGTTTTTGAGCCTCTGTTTGCAAAACCCAAAACGGCATGTCCCTGAAATTCCTGACAAGCTCTGACACATGCACCGCAAAGGATACATTTGTTGGGGTCACGTTTCAGAGAGGGATTCCAGTCATCAATTGCTTTCATATCTTCGGGTTTAAGTTTTTCGTATTTAATTTCTTTAATACCGTATTCTTCGGCATATCTTTGCAAATCACATTTACCCGATTTGTCACAGGTAGTACATTCTCTGTCGTGGTTTGCAAGAAGAAGTTCAAGAACTGTCTTTCTGATTTTTCTTACACGGGCAGTATTTGTGCTTACCTTAACATTTGGTTCCGGAGGCATTGTACAGGAAGAATTTACGACAACTCTGCCGTTAGGATATTCAACCTCTACAACACACATTCTGCATGAACCGAAAGGTTTAAGTTCGGGACTGTAACAGAAAGTCGGAACATCTATTCCTGCCTTTCTGATAACTTCAAGAAGATTCGGTTCATTTGTATATTCATATTCTTTTCCGTTTATAAATAATGTACTCATATTATTCCTCTGCTTTCATTACGACTGTTTGATTGCTTTAAACGGACATGCCGCAATACATGAACCGCACTTAATACACTTATCCTGATCAATTTTGTGAGGATTTTTAACCGTACCGGAAATTGCTCCGACAGGGCAGGTTCTTGCACATTTTGTACAACCCTTACATTCATTTTCTGCAATCGTAAATGTTTTCATAGCTGAACATACGCCGGCAGGACATTTTTTGTCTTTAATATGTGCAATATATTCATCTCTGAAATATTTCAATGTTGAAAGTACGGGGTTAGGAGCTGTTTTTCCGAGTCCGCAGAGAGAACCGTCTTTTACAGCAAGAGCGAGTTCTTCCAATTTGTCGAGGTCCTCCATTGTGCCTTGACCTTTTACGATTTTTTCAAGAATTTTTAACATGTTCTTGGTACCCTCACGGCAGGGGACACATTTTCCGCAGGATTCGTTTTGGGTAAAGTTCATGAAGAATCTTGCAACTTCTACGATACAGGTATCTTCGTTCATAACTACAAGACCGCCTGAACCGACCATTGCACCTGCTTTTGCCAAACTGTCGTAATCCATGGGTAAATCAAGATGTTCTTCAGTCAAACAACCGCCTGACGGGCCGCCGATTTGAACAGCTTTGAACTTCTTGCCGTTTCTTATTCCGCCGCCTATATCAAATACGATTTCTCTCAAAGTCGTACCCATAGGAACTTCTATAAGACCAGTGTTATTAACTTCACCTGTCAAAGCAAATGTTTTTGTTCCTTTTGCAGTTTCGGTACCCATTGAAGAGAACCATTTTGCACCTTTTAACATAATTACGGGAACGTTTGCGAGAGTTTCTACGTTGTTAATCAAAGTAGGTCTTTCAAACAAACCTTTGTTTGCAGGGAAAGGCGGTTTCGGACGGGGCATACCTCTTTCACCCTCGATAGAAGCCAAAAGTGCTGATTCTTCACCGCAGACAAATGCGCCTGCACCCTCTTTAATATGAAGAACAAATGAAAAATCCGTTCCCAAAATATTTTTACCGAGATAATGACGTTCTTCGGCATCGTGAATTGCTTTTCTTAATCTCTTAATTGCAAGAGGATATTCGGCACGGACATAAATATAACCTTCGTCTGCACCTATCGCAAATGCTGCAATAGCCATGCCCTCGAGAAGTTTGTGGGGGTCACCCTCCATAACACTTCTGTCCATGAATGCTCCGGGGTCGCCCTCGTCGCCGTTACAAACTACGTAGGATTTTCCGCCTTTGTTTGCAGCCGTAAACTTCCATTTCAAACCTGTCGGGAAGCCTGCTCCGCCTCTGCCTCTCAAACCGGAATCAAGAATTTCCTGAATAACAGCATCAGGATTGTTTTGTTCAAGAATGTTTGCAAGTGCTTCATACCCGTGAACCGCAATTGCTTCATCAATTGATTCTGCATTTATGTGTCCGCAATTTGCAAGAGCCGTACGGGTTTGTTTTGCATAGAAATTGATATCTTCACTTTTGTGTACGTGTTCATTTGTTTTAGGGTCAACGTACAAAAGTCTTTCAACGGGTTTTCCGTTTACTACGTGAGAATTATATATTTCTTCAACATCTTCAACTTTAACTTTTACATAAGTAACATCCAAATCAGGGATTAAAACAAGAACACCCTGTTCGCAGAAGCCGTGGCAGCCTGTCGGAACAATGGTCATTTTGTCGTAATCAGTCAGCGTTGAAACGTTTGCACCCAACTCTCTGAACTTTTCAATTACATTTAAAGAGCCGTTTGCAATACAACCTGTTCCGGAACATACGAGAACTCTCAGACCTTGTTGTTTAATATTTTCCTGAGCTTTTTTTTGCTCTTCCTGAATATTTATCGCTAATGTCATCTTATGCCTCCTTTTCTTTCCTGATGATTTCATCAAGTGCTATTTTTACGGCATCTGCTGTCATTTTGGGATAAACTTTTTCGTTGATAACAACAACGGGGGCTAAACCGCAGGCACCTAAACAACTAACCGTTTCCAAAGAAAACAAACCGTCTTCCGTTGTTCTTTTTTCCGCAGAAAGATTTAATTTTCCTCTGACCGCATTAAGAACAGGCATTGAACCTCTGACGTGGCATGCTGTTCCGTCGCACAATTTTATTTCGTACTTTCCTTTAGGTTCCAGACTGAATTGTGCATAGAATGTTGCAACACCATAAACCGTTGCAGGGGACAAACCTTCGATTTTTGTGCCGACATAAGTCATTGCTTCCATCGGAAGATATCTGAAAATTTCTTGAATTTTTTGCAAAATAGCAATGAGATTGGATTTCTTAAATTCATACGATTTAAGCACCTCATCTACTTTCGCAAAGTCAATTTTTGTTTGACTTGTGGTTGCCATGGAATTCTCCTTCATACTGTTATATAACTTATCGGATTTTAAAAATCCGTGAGAGTACCTCATGACAATTATCCGTCTTAAATATCAAAAATCAAGAAAAATTTAAGCGTAATTAACTTTGAAAATCAGCGATGTTTAGTGATTTATAAGATAAATTTGTGTAAAAATTCCCGAATAAAATTTAATTAATAATCAGTGCAGATAGTTCATGTTGTTGTGTTTAATTATGTATCCCGAACAACCCCAACCCTGTGACGACTTATTACAACTATTCTCCATATAAGGATAAACACCATCAATACTCATCGTATAAGTGAAAATATCACGACCGATAGTGTTTGGCTTTTTATCACCATTTACATCATAAAAAAATTCTGCACAGGCGTTAGGAACTTGTTGTTCAGCAACAGAACATTTTCCTGCACCACCGCCGCCGCCTGTTCTAAACCACATGACTCCACCATCAGCCAAAACAAATTTATAATATCTTGAATCTGTTGGATGATTTATACCGTATTGATTACCGTTTAAAGAGTAAAATCCGTTTGGTTGATAGCAATCCGAACTTGAACCGCAATCTTTTACAACAGAAATATGAGGTTTTAAGTAGTTCCAAAATTGTCGGGCAGTTTCAGAAGTATAACCCTCTCCGAAATCCCAGCCTTCAATTGAGCCGTTTTGAGCTTCGGCAAGTTTTTTCGCCTGTCCCAAAATGCTCAAGCCTTTTTTAACTTTTGCAACAGTTGAGCTTTCAACATAGGTATTTACAAGAGGTGAAATTGTCAAAGCCGCTACAACGCCGATAATGACGAGCGTTATCAGAACTTCTGCAAGAGTGAAACCGCTTTTGAATATTTCAAATTTGTATCTTAAATTTTTCATGATTTAAGTATAACATAATTTAAAAACAGAAACAGTCACACCAACTCTTCTATTCTATTAGAGAGCCTATGGCTATTGGGTTTTGGTGTCAAATATTTTTTGTAAATTTTTGTTAAAATATATAAAATATTCAGTTTTTATATTAAAAATTTTCCGTTTTCATATATTAATTTTTCGTCAGCGTATATTTTTCCGCCATTTTTCATATTTTTTATCATATCCCAATGAAGTCCCGAAACGTTTTTTCCTCCTGTTTCAGGATAAGAAGCACCGATTGCCATGTGAATAGAGCCGCCGATTTTTTCATCAAAAAGAATATTTCCCGTTACTTCCTGAATCATATCGTTTGTACCGATTGCGATTTCACCGATACCTCTTGAACCCTCATCCATATCAAACATTTTATTAACGTAATTTTCACCCTTTTCAGCTTTTACACCGACAACTTTACCGTTCTTAACGGTTAAATGAACCTTATTTGCTTCATTTCCACGATAGATTTGCGGATAATCAAAATAAATTTCGCCGTTTACTTCATCTTCAACGGGGGAAGTATAAATTTCACCGTCGGGGAAGTTGCATTCTCCCGCACAGCTTTTCCATTTTCTGCCTTTCACACCGAATGTAATATCGGTATCTTCGCCTGTTATGTGAATTTTTTCCACGGTATTGAGAAATTCAGCTATTTTCTTTTGGGATTCATCAATTTCTTTCCACTTTTTAACGGGGTCATCGAGGTCTAAATAACACGCTTTCACAAGAAATTCCGTATATTCGTCAACAGACATTCTTCCCTCCTGAGCAAGGGCATGAGTAGGGAAGTTTGCAATCACCCATTTAAGCTCTTTTTTAGAGGCTCTCGAAAGCATTAATTCCGAAAGAGATTTGGTAGCAGCAGAACGCTTAGCCATTTTTTCCGAATTTGCTTTCGACAGACATTTTGTATTAAAAGGAGCAGCAATAGAAATGAAATTTTGGGCTTTTTCATACTGCAGCCGCAGCATGGGGTCAATATACTCCAATTGCTCGTCATTTGCGTACTTTATATAAGTTTCTGTCAATCCGTCCAGTCCGCACCTTAAAACGGGAAAACCGCCTCTGAGCAAAACCTGCTTGTATATTTCTTTTATCAGAGGTGTTGCAAGTGGTGTTGAAGTACTAATGACGGTCAATTCACCTTTTTGCACGTTCGTTGAATACTCAACCAGAACTTTTGCGTATTTTTCCCATAAATTATTCATGTTTTTCCTCTTGATTAATAATTTGCACTGTGAACAACAATTCCTCTTTTAGTCGTTCTTATAAAATCAACCAGTTTTTTTGTGTATTTATTCTGAGGAATCGTATCTTCAATGATATCAGCAGATTTGAGAATTGTATATTCACCCGAGCAGATAATTTTGAACGCATTTTTCAGGCTTGTTCTTTCTTCAAGGGAAATACCTCTTCTTTTCAGACCGATAACGTTAATTCCATGAGGAATAGCAGGACGTCCGTCGCCCTTTGAATACGGAAGAATATCCATTCTTGATGCTGAAAATCCGCTTACTATACACATTTCACCAATTCTGACATTTTGATGAAATACGCTCATACCGCCGATAAATGCACCGAATCCGACCTGACAATGTCCGCCGATTGTAGCCAGATTTGCCATTATAACTTCATCTTCAAGCCTGCAGTTATGCGCAACGTGGGAAGAAGCCATCAAAAGACATTTGTTTCCGACAACTGTGGCATTTCCTTCGCCCGAAGCTCTGTTGACCGTAACGTATTCTTTAATAAGACAGTTTTTACCGATTACAGCTTTTGTCGGCTCGTCTTTGTAACTTAAATCCTGCGGGGGAGTACCGATACTTGCAAAAGGTGAAACAACAGTTCCGTCGCCTATTTCACAATATTCAACATAGGCATTTGCAACTATTTTGACATTTTCACCCAAAACAACATTTTCACCGACAACAACATTCGGACCGATATACGCACTATCGGGAATTATTGCTGATTTTGCTATTACTGCACTTTTATCAATCGTCATTTTTTTATCCTCAATTTATACAACAGAAAACATCATATCCGCTTCGACAGCAAGTTTTTCACCAACATAAGCACATCCGTGAGCTTTAATTATCGGACCTTTTACTTTTACAAGGTCAACGTTAATATCAAGCCTGTCACCGGGTTTTACCATTGCTTTAAATCTTGCATGGTCAATTCCCGCATAAACGACAAGTTTTCCTTTATATTCGTCGGTTGTCATTATAATTCCCGCACCCATCTGCGCCAAAGCTTCAAGCTGGAGAACTCCGGGCATTATGGGTTTATTCGGAAAATGCCCCTGAAAAAACGGTTCATTGAAAGTCAGATTTTTATATCCTTTTACGTATTTTCCGGGAACACATTCCGTTATCCTGTCAATCAATAAAAACGGATATCTGTGAGGAATCATCTCCATAATCTGTTCTATATCAAATGATAAAACTTCTTCTGCCATTGTTACTCCTTAACTATTTTACCCTGTAACATCTTTGCGGTTTTATAATGAACGGTATGCCCCGCCTCTTTAACAATTATCTGTGCTTTCCAGTTAAGAGGATTAAAACCGGTCAAATAAAAATCCCCTATAATATCAAGCATTTTATGTCTGATTAACTCAAAATCACTTCTTAATTCCGTTGTATAACCGTCCTCTGTCATACCTACGGCGTTATTTTCGTTAACCCCTCTTGCAAAACCCATTAACTGAAGCATTTTAACTTCTTTTAAATAGCCGAAAGTTCTTGCCTCAGTTATTTCTTTTATGTTTTTCAAATCAAAATCAACCCATCGTTTTGAGAGTTGGGGATGATTATAATTTACAGCATAAGTCAGGCGGAATTTTTCATCTGGAAGAACTACGCAATGAGTTTTTCCGTTCAGATAATAAACAGGCTCTGTGATTTTAAAAGATTCTTTTTTTCTGTCTTTGATACCGGCTTTTTCAAACAAATCCACCCAGAATAAAGAACTACCGTCACCAATCGGAACTTCATAATGCGACAAATAAACATCAAGAGAATCAATTCCGCAGATTGCACAGGCAGCGGAAAAATGTTCGGTCAGCATTATTTTTTTCACGGATTTATTTCCGAGAACAACACAGTGGTCTGTTGCAACGACATTATCAAGATTAGCTTCAACACAGCCGTCTTTAAAATGGTATCTTATTCCTTTTTCTTCTGAGGGAACAACGGTTGCAGTACAGTCAATCCCTGTCATTAATGCGACCGAACTATATTCAACCGTTTTTTTTATCGTTGACATTAAATTATTCCTCGTTGTCGGGAAGTTCTGCGTTCAGAACTTTTTCATAAGACTGGAATTTTTTGATTAACTGTTCTGCTTTTTTCATTGTCTGAAGCTGACGTATAAATTCTTTTCTCGGAACGGCAGGAGCGCCAACAATAATTGATTTTTCAGGGAAGCTTTTTGAAACACCCGCCTGTGCCATTACAATGGAATCGCTTCCGACCGTTAAGTGGTCTGCCAGACCTGCCTGACCTGCAATAACAACTCTGTCGCCGATAACGCAGCTACCTGCAACACCTGCCTGAGAAACTATCATACAGGCTTTGCCGACCTTACAGTTGTGACCGATTTGAACAAGATTATCTATTTTTGTCTGGTCGCCGATTTGTGTATATTCAATCGTTCCTTTGTCAATACAGGCATTTGCACCGATTTCGACATCGTTTCCGATTTTTACGCCGCCAAGTGACGGAATTTTAAATACGACCTGATTTTCATTTGTTTCTTTTATTTCTCCGCCGTCTTTACGTGCTTTTTCAATATTATCAGGAGTTTCCGTAACAAAACTGAAGCCGTCCGCACCGATACTTGCACCGTGATTAATTATTACTCTGTCGCCAAGAATTGTATTACTTCCGAGATTTACACCCGCATGAAGCAGACAGTTCTTTCCGATTTTTGAATTTTCACCGACAAAAGCATTTGCGAGAATTCTTGTATTATCGCCGATTTCAGCACCCGCACAAACAACTACGTTAGGACCGAGAGCAACATTTTCGCCAAGTTTTGCGGTTTCATCAACCACCGCACTCGGGTGAATTCCCTCGCCCGTTGACGGAGCTTTATAAAACAATGTTAACAGTTTCATCATTGCAAGCCTCGGACGTTCAACTTCTATTGAAGTTATGTTGTCGGGCGCAGCGCCGAGAGGAACTATTGCAACCTTTGCTTTTGTTTTTGCAAGATTTGCAATTTCTTCCTCATTTAATGCGAGTGCCAAAGTTTCTTCATCTGCCAGCAACGGCGGCATCAATCTGCAAACTTTTACATCGTCAACTTTGTTTAACATTCCGCCCGTAATCTGAGCAAGCTCTTCGGCACTAAAATATTTCATACAATAAACTCCATATATTTTAACTTATCTGTATATTTTAGTATATCAGCGGCAAGAATACAAACTCTTAATATTCATTTATATTTCGGTTAAATAATTCCGTAAAACCGAAAAAATTTGTTACGGTAAAACTTTTTAAATTAATGCAGATATTTCATGTTGTTGTGTTTGATAATATATGCCGCACAACCCCATCCCGTTGAATTCTTGTAACAATTATTCTCCATATGAGGATATACTCCATCTTTACTCATTATATAGACGAAAACATCCCTGCCTAAAGCATTTGGGGATTTATCACCATTTACATCATACCAAAAAATAGCACAGGAATTAGGAACCATTCCATTTGTAATGGAACATTTTTCCTGACCGCCCTCTGTTCTGAACCACATTACAGAACCATCTGCCAAAATAAATTTTTGATATCTTGAAGATGAATTATAATTTGCATAATAACTACCGTTTAAATAATAAATTCCGCCATTTTGATAACAACCCGTACCTGAACACTCTTTAACAAAAGAAATATGAGGTTTTAAATAGCTCCAAAATTGAGCAGCGGTTTCAGCCGTTTCACCCACATCAAAGTTCCAGCCCTCAATAGAGCCGTTTTGGACTTCGGCAAGTTTTTTCGCCTGCCCTAAAATGCTAATACCTTTTTTGACCTTTGCAACAGTTGAGCTTTCAACATAGGTATTTATAATGGGCGAAACAGTCAATGCCGCTACAACCCCGATAATTACAAGGGTTATCAAAACTTCTGCGAGAGTGAAGCCGTATTTGTATATTTTAGAATTGTGCAATAACTTTTTCATGCTTTTAGTATAACACATTTTAAAAATAAAAACTGGCGCACCACCGCTTCTATTCTATTCTATTAGAGAGCCTATGGCTATTGGGTTTCTGTGTCAAATATTTTTTGTAAATTTTTGTTACTTAACTATATCTTTGCTATATTTTTTAAAATTGTTAATAAATATTTGATTTTTGATAAAAAAAGACCATTATTAGTATAATGAAACCATGCCGCATTTTTTTACAAAAAAAGAAAACATTGAAAATAATTTCATAAAAATCGACGACAGCGAAACTTTTAACCACCTTGTAAAGGTACGAAGAGTCAAAATCGGCGAAGATATTTTATTTTTTGACAAAGACAAAACAGAATATTTCTGCAAAATTACCGAAATTTCCAAAAAGGAATTAAGGGCGGAAATTATCAATTCATACAAATCAGAAAGAGAACTCAAATACAAAATCGGCGCTGCAAAATGTGTTTTAAAAACAGACGCTGATTTTTCTGCTATTCAAAAAGCAACCGAGCTCGGAGTAAAAACTATAATACCTGTTATTTCAGACAACTGCGCAGTAAATACAAAAATAATTTATACAAAATCAGATAAATTTCAGAAAATTGCGGACGAATCCGTAAAACAATGTGAAAGAATTGATTTTCCGGTTGTTGAAGCTCCCGTAAAACTCGATGATGTAATTAAAAGAAAAGATTTTGATGTAATCATTGTTTTTTCCGAAAAAGAAAAAAATGTGACAATAAAAAAATTCTTCTCCCAAAACCCGTACAAAGGTCAGTCAATCCTGATTATCACAGGACCGGAAGGTGGTTTTTCAGAGAGAGAATTTAAACTTTTTGAAGAAAATAACATTCCGCAGCTGACACTGGGAAAACTCATAATGCGTGCCGATACAGCTCTTACAGCAGCTGTTTACGGCGTAATTCAGGAGATTTCGGATGATTAATCTCAAAGAAAAAATTCTAAACGACAGTTCAGTCAAACTTCTTTCTTCCGTCGGCAGCCTGCCTGAACACTATCTTGTCGGAGGATGTATAAGGGATTTTTTAGAGGATAAAAATTCTTTTGACAAAGATTTAATTGTGAAATCCGATAAAGCGGAATTTTTTGCAAAAAAACTGGCAGATAACACAAACGGTTATTTTATCGTACTTGACGAAGAAAACAAAATTTATCGTGTTGTCATGCCTGACAAGCTGAATTATTTTGACATTTCAGCCATGCTTAACGACAATCTTGAAGATGATATCAGGAGAAGAGATTTAACAATAAATTCAGTTGTTTATGACTTTCAGAAACAGGAGATAATTGACCTTACGGGTGGTATTGAGGATTTTGAAAGAGGAATTTTGAGGACTTATTCCATAAAAAATTTTGAAGATGACCCTCTCAGAATGCTTCGTGTTTTCAGGTTTTGCGCAAAATACAATTTTGAAATTGACGAAAAAATCAAAGACTTTGTAAAAAATAATTCAAATTTAATAAACAAATGTGCAAAAGAGCGTATAAATCAGGAATTAATGAAACTTTTTGAGGGAAAATATTCCGATATTGCGATAAAAAAAGCTGACGAATGTAATCTTTTGAACAAAATATTTCCCGTCATTGAGGAATTAAAAAAAATTCCACCGAACACCCATCATCATCTTAACCTTTTTGACCACGTAACGGAAACCGTCAGACAGGTTGAAATTAACACGGAAAAAGCACCCGAAAAAATTCGCGGGATATTGAATAATTGTGAACTGGGGCAATATTCCCGAAAAAGTTTCTTAAAACTCGGAGCGTTTCTGCACGACATAGGCAAACCCGACACTTGGACAATAGAGGAAGATACCGGTCGTCACAGATTTATTATGCATGACGAAGTCGGCTCGGAAAAAGTTGTTCCGATACTAAGGAATTTAAAATTTTCCAAAAAACAAATCGAATATATAAAAAATCTGATTAAATACCACATTTATCCGTCTGCCCTCGTAAGTCAGGAGGGAGTGACAGAAAAGGCAAAACTGAAGTTTTGCAGAAAAATTCACCCCTATACCTTTGACCTGATAATTCTTGCCATGTCAGACAGGTTATCTGCGCAGGGCCCTGCCGTAACAAAAGAAATGGTGGAAAACAACTTAGACAATTTAAAACTTCTTTCAGAAAAATGTTTGCAGTTTGCGGAAGAAGATATAGCTCCAAAGCCATTTTTAAACGGACAGGAGATAATGGAACTTACTGGTCTGAAACAGTCAAAAGAACTCGGAGATATAATTAAACAGGTTTATCAGGCGCAGCTTGACGGCGAATTTTCCGATAAAACCTCTGCAAAAGAATATGTCAAAAAAATTATTAACAGTACACAAACTTAATACAATCTTTGCCAAAATTTGCAAAACAGTTTTTTTAAAGGATAATAAGAGAAAAGTTTGAAAAGGAAAAATTATGAATTCAGTAATAGCAGTCGGTCGTGCAGGCAAAGATGCGGAAATAAAATATTTTGAAACAGGAAAATGCAAAGCATCATTTTCTCTTGCGGTTTCAAGATGGGATTCCAAAACAAAAGCCGAAGTTACCGATTGGTTTAATATCGAAACGTGGGATAAAACTGCGGAATTTGCATGCGAATATATTAAAAAAGGTTCACTGATGTGGCTCGAGGGTCGTCTTTCCGTAAATAAATATACGGGAAAAGACGGTCAGGAAAAAGATTTTTATCTGATTAACGCAACTCAAATCAGACTGCTCGGAAAGAAATCGGAGAATTAATAATGTTTATAGCCGAATCGGTCGGTATCATTGCAGATGATTTAACAGGCGCAAATGATACCGCATTACAGTTTTTCTTGAAAGGATGCAATACAAAAATTTTAACAACAGAAACTGAAATCCCCGAAAATGCAAAAGAAACAAACGTATGGGCAATTCAGACTGAAAGCAGAAATGTATCTCCGGAAGAAGCTTACAGGAAAGTTTTCAGAGCGGCTAAGTTTTTGACGGAAACATTAAAAGTCGAACATTTATACAAAAAAATAGATTCGACGATAAGGGGAAACATAGCGGTTGAAATTACAGCAGTGCTTGATGCAAGTAACTATGAAGCAGCTGTGGTTATTCCCGCTTTTCCGAACGAAGGAAGAATAACTCTCGGAGGATTTCAGCTTATAAAAGGTGTTCCGCTTGAAAGAACAGAATTTGCAAGGGACCCTAAATATCCTATTTACGAATCACATATCCCCACAAGTTTAAAATACGGACTCCCTGAAAAAGATAAAAATCTGGTGGATTTAATAGATTTCAACACGGTTAAACAGGGGGCAGGTCCTATTCTTGCACGCCTTAATGACCTTATCTCAAAAGGCAAAAAAATAATCGTTTTTGATTCCGTTTCCTCAATTGACATAGAACAAATCGTTCTCGCAGTCAAAAAATGTAATAAACGTGTTTTAACATGCGGTTCTTCGGGTGCGGCAAAAGGAATTTGTAATATTTTATTTCCATCTTTGAATTTTGAAAAAAAACCGCTTGATATTCCAACACTCCCAAGACTCGTAATTTCAGGCTCTGCAACCCAGCTTGCAGCCTCGCAAATAAAAAGAGTTGAAGCTGATGAAGATGTTGAAAACACATATTTCATTGAGGTTACACCCGAACAAATTTTAAATTCGGACAAAAATGAAATTATTGAAAAAGCCCTGAAAAATCTGGTAAGACAAAACACCGTCGTAATTCACACCTCGGAACTGTTTAAAAATCCTGATTCTTTGACTGTTTTGCTTTTTGACAAAGAAATTTCAAGAGATACATTTATCTCAATGATATGCGAATTTCTCGCTGATATAACAAAAACAATAACGGAACAGAAAGAGGTTATTTTAATCACAATAGGCGGAGAAACTTCTTCAAAATGTATGAAAGCCTTAGGAACAGACTGTCTGAACATTATTGATGCGGTTGCGCCTGCAATTCCTTTATGCAGCGATGACAAATCAAGATATATCGTTACAAAATCGGGAAATCTCGGTACTGTATCAACACTTATTGAGGTGCTTAAATTTTTTGAAGAATAAACAATAGCCGCCCCGTCAGGAAAACATAAATCTTTACTTTTTATTATCAGTCAATATCATTGATTTATGGCAATTATAGATACTCAAATATTAAAAGAAACCGTATATCATTTGTGCCTTACGGCAGCACAAAATCTTTCAGTGCATGCTTATGAGATTTTGAAAAAAGAGTATGCAAAAAATAAAAGTTCACGGCTTGCACATATTTTGCAAAATGCCAAATTTTCGGCAGAAAATAAAAAACCGTTATGTCAGGATACAGGAACTGTCCACGTTTTTCTTGATACAGGAAACGCCGTTTCCTATACTTCAGACCCGTATAAAACAATTAACGAAGGTGTTGCTCAATGTTATAAGGAAAACTTTTTCAGAAAATCTGTAACGGAAAATCTTCTTATTTCCGCCAAAAATACGGGAAACAATACTCCTGTTATTATTGAATCGGATTACCACGACGGAAATGATGTTATTGTAAGGGTTTTGCTTAAAGGTGCGGGATGTGATAATGTTTCTTCCGCGGAAATGATGCTTCCAAGCACAACAGAAAATGATTTAACTGATTTCGTAACAAAAAAAGTTCTTGAAAAGGGCAAAAACTCATGCCCGCCCTTATTTATCTCTGTTTCCTGCGGAGGAAGTGCTTCAAATGTACTTAAAAATGCCGAAAAAAATTATTTTTCGGAAAACCAAAACGAACTTGCAGATAAAATAAAAAACAAAATTAATTCTCTTGCGGAAAAAAAATATGACAACTTTTTTGCGGCAGATGTAAAACTCAGCCTGTACCCTCACCACATGGCAAGTTTTCCGGTGGGAATTTCAATTAACTGCCACGCTCTGAGGATAGCTGAGGCAAAAATAAACCCCGATAACTCCGTAACGTACTCAAAAACAGTCCGCAATTATGAAGAAATCGAAGACAAAGCCGAAGAATATGTAAAAGAAATTTTTACAACCGATACTGAAAGTATAAAGAATCTGAAAGAGGGCGAAAAAGTCCTTTTAACAGGAGAAATACTCATTGCCAGAGATGCCGCTCACAGAAAAATGAAAGAAATAACAGACAGAGGCGAAAAATTACCGTTTGAAATAAAAGACAAAATAATATTTTATGCAGCGCCATGCCCGCCTAAACCCAACGAAATTACAGGTTCAATAGGTCCGACAACTTCTTCGAGAATGGATAAATATATCCCCGAGTTTCCTCAGATTGCAGCAACCATGGGCAAAGGAACACGCTCAAAAGCCGCAGCCGATTACATAAGAGAAAATAATCTTGTTTATTTTGAAGTCGAGGGTGGCATTGCGGCAATTCTTTCATCAAAATTTACCGAATACAAAATTATCGCATTTGAAGAGCTTTTATCGGAAGCCGTTGCAACAGCAACAATAAAAAAACTCCCCGTAACAGTTTCGGTATCAAAGCACAGAAACTAATGACACCCTGTCAGCACCCGTTTTTTGGCTTTCTTATTATGCTGCTTTCTTTTCTGCTGAATTAACGTAATTTTGAAGAGCTGAAACGATTTCTCCGTCGAGTTTGCCTTCCATTACGAATGACTGCATAATTGCGAAAGCATCTTCTGATGATAAAGAAGTTTTATATGATCTTTTTTCTGTTAATGCTGAATAAACATCTGCAACTGAAACGATTTTTGCTCTGTAATCATTTGTCATTGAAGAAGTTCTGTGGTGATTTCTTACGATTGACAAAGCTCTCGGATCCATTCCTGTTGTCTTGAGCATTTCGTAACCGATTCTGCTGTGAGTATCAACAACATTTCTTTCTTCGGGAGTCAATCTGCCTTTTTTGTTGAGCATGTGTGAGGGCATCATGATTTTTCCGAAATCGTGGAACAAAGCACCTAATGTGATGATTTCTTTATCTTCTGAGCTTAAATTCATTTGTTCCGCAATTCCCATTGCTGCGTCAACAGTTGTTTTAACGTGAGTATTTTCAATATTTTTAAGATTTTCAATACAGGGAACTGCTTTTTGACCTTTTGATTCAAGTATTTCTGCAACAACAGGAGCGTTTTGTAACATAGCATTTACTGCTGTTTCCGACATATATCTGTCTAAAAGTGCATTTTGATTATATTTTAACAAGAATTTTTCGTAGAAAGATTCTATCGGATTTTTTGCTTTTGCAACACCCGAATTAAAGGAATCGTTCGGCATAAATCTCTTGCTGAGATATGATACCAAACCCGCACGTAACTTATTGACCTTGTTTAAGGAAGCCGTTACGCCGTTGTTATTAAAATTTTGAACTTCTTGTACGTTCAATTTTTTATTCCTTAATATCTCTTCTACCTCAAAGAAAAATGAATATTTTTCTCTTACATATAGTATAAGTATTCGGAGTCGAAAATATTGCCCTGCATGGGTTTGAAATATATAAAAATCGTTACAATTCTTTACAATAAATTTTCAAAAGATTTAATTTTCCATTTTGTTCATTCAAATTTTTTATTTTTTTACAAAAAATTCGTTAAATATTTAATAAAAACATTACTAAAAAATTAAAAGATAAATTTTGCATTAATAATTTAGGGCATTTATCAGATATCTGTACTGTACTGTACTGTACTGTACTGTACTATATTGTATTTTATTTTATTTATTCATTAACACTTTGTTTGTACAAGCCGCACCGTTATAATAACTGGTAGAATTATTCGAACAATATTTATCCATATCTGCGTATTGAGTACCCTCTGCACCAATTGGCAGTAAATTTCCGTTTGATATTACTTCAAACATGAAAGTATCTTTTCCCAAACGGTTAGGTTTTTTCTCGTATCCGTTTACATCAACCAGAATAAAAACTCCACCGGAATCATTATTAAAAAAGAGAGCAGTACCATCATTCAAAATCATCATACCGTCGTTAAAATTTCCATAAATTAAATTTCTTTTACCGTCATATGTAGTATAAATTTCTGAAAAATTTGACAAAGGAGCAATAGAGGTATCACTTTTTATACTTGAAAAATATTTTTCAATTTTCTGAAGAAAAGTTTTTGTACCTGAAGTTGAAGTTATTACATCATAAGATAATCTTTCACCATGTTCTATATAATATTTGTCAAAGACCTGTTGTAATATGGAATAATTCTTTTTAAGAGCCGCTTTAAATTCTCTTTCTTCCGTTTTATTAATTAAAGTCGGTATCGTAAAAGCTGCGACAACCCCGACAATAACAAGCGTTATCAGAACTTCGGCGAGAGTGAAGCCATTTTTGAATATTTTAAATTTGTGCAGACAATTTTTCATGTTTTCAGTATAACATATTTTGAAAACAGAATATGGCGCACCACCGCTTCTATTCTATTCTATTAGAGAGCCTATGGCTATTGGGTTTCAGCGTCAACTGCTTTTTGTAAATTTTTGTTACTAATTTATATTTTTACAATGTTTTGTAATGATTAAATATAATCCAAAACAGGTAATTCGCATTTTCCGAAACCCTGTCTGCCCATATATTCTCTTTAAATCTGCGAGAAAAATTTTACCGCTTCATCAACTCTCGGACCGGGACGATTTACGATATCGTTCATTTCGGGGGATAAATAAATTATTTTTTTATCGGGGAACAATTTTTTTAATCTCTTTTCATCAGATTTCATACTTACAATTATTACATCGGGATTTGTTTTCAGAAGATACTCTTCGGAAACACTCGGATAAAAAGAGTCCAGCTCCTGCGTAACAGAAATTTGCCCCGCCTGTTTTATCTCATCAGAGAGAAAGCTTTTACTTCCGATAGTAACAAAAGGATTTATCTGAATTAAATACAAAATTCTTTTAGGGTGTTTTGTTTTTGCCAGAGAAATATTTTTTTTGATTTTATTTTTCAGTTCCAGCGCCTTTTCCCGTTGTCCCGTCATTTCTCCGAGTTCCGTAACGGCATTATAAATTGCATCTATCGTATACAATTCAAAATAAAGCGGCTTAATTCCTATTTTATCAAAATTCTGAAGATGTGTCCTTGAGCCGTCTGCCGCAAGAATATATTTCGGACGGAGCTTAATAATTATCTCTTTATTTATAAAATAGCTGTTTCCGACTTTGGGTTTTTCGGGAGTATCCGGAGGGCAGACACAAACAGTCGAAACACCGAGAAGATTTTTTTCTGCACCTATTGCATACATCATTTCCGTCAAAGCCGGGGACAAGCTCACAAAGGTGTTCTCCGCAGAAAAAACGGAGATTCCCGTAAAAAAGAGAAAAAGACTAATTATTAACCTGTATATTATACTTGCTTTCATTTTTTGTTACTTCAAAATCAATTCCGTAAATTCTTTTCAGATTTTCTGCCGTAAAAAATTCTTCTTTACCGCCTTTGATAAATTCGCAGTTTTTGTCTATTCCAATAAAAAAATCTCCGTATTTTGCGGCAAGATTGAGGTCATGCATTATTATAAGACAGGTAATACCTTTTTGGGAAAGTTTTTTTACTATATCCAATATTTTTATCTGATTAATCAAATCCATATTTGACGTGGGTTCATCAAGAAGCAGACAGTCTGCGTCAGAAACAAGAGCCATTGCAAGATTTGTTTTCTGAAGCTCACCCGAACTCAAATTATCAATTATTACGTTTTTTCTGTCAGAAAGTTCTAATTCTTCCAGAATTTTCTCCGTTTTAGATATTTCTTCATTATTTAAAAACCATTTCAGAGAATTTTTATAAAAAGAAGATAAAACGTATTCAAAAAGGGTTATTCCCTCGGGATATCTGATTTTTTGGGGCAAAAAGAACAACTCTTTTGCCGTATTTATGATTTTTGCATCACTGACTTTTATTGCACCCGATATGATTTTCAGAAGAGTGGTTTTTCCGACACCGTTCGCACCGGCAATGACTGTAATTTTCCCGTCATCAACAGTAATATTCTGGTTCTGAAAAATCTTTTTATTATCAAAATTAAGGGTTAAGTTTTCTATTTTAATCATTGAAAAAAGCTCCTTTTTTCAAGAGGAAATATACAAAAACCGGAGAACCTATAAATGCAACAACCAAACCCAAAGGCAGCTGAAGCGGGTAAACCGCGCATCTTGAAATCAAATCGGCAACAAGTATCAGAACAGAACCCAAAAGCAGATTAACAAAAAACAGCCATCTGTAATCTCTTCCGATTATCATTTTTGAAATCTGAGGCGCGATAATACCCACAAAACCCAAAACTCCTGCCGCAAGCACGCTTAATGCTGCAAGAAACGAAGAAACGGCAATAATAAGAATATTATATATACTTCTTTGTTTTTTCATTGCAGGCATAAGCTCACTGTCAAGTCTGAAAAAGTTTAATTTCGGTATAAAAAGCGAGCTTATAATCATTGCCAAAACAAAAACCAAAAACAAAATTAAATCTGAGCTTTCGTCACCCTGAGTTAAGCCACCCGAGAGAATATACATCATTGAATATGTTTTATCGGGATTTGTAATTATGGCAAAAGAAATAATTGAGCTTACAAACATATTTACCGAAAGACCTGTTAAAATTAATTTTGTAACGGAAAATCTGCTTAAGCCGCAAAAGAATATAACAAAAAACGACGAAATAACCGCCCCGGCAAAGCCGAAAAGAGCATAATTCAACCCGTTAAAAAACAAAATGGAAATAACAATTCCGAGTCCGGCTCCTGACGATATACCCGTAATATACGGTTCGGCAAGAGGATTTTTTGAAACGGACTGCATAAACATGCCCGCTGTTGCAAGGCAGGAACCTGCTATTACAGCTCTCAAAACTCTCGGAAAGCGTAAAACTTCAAGCAAAATACTGTCCGTATCACCATCAAGAGCAAACGCTTTTTTAAAAAGATGCAATCCAAAATCTTTATACCCCGCAAATGTTGCCATATAGAGAGAAATCAAAAATAAAATTAATAAAAAACAAACTATTGTAATTTTTTTTGCGTTACTCATTTATTTATTTCTTTCAATAATTAAAAGTCTGCCCGCTCAACGAACGGACAGACTCAATTATATCACAAATTATACTCTTTCTTTTGATTTGGATTTATCTTTTTCGGGCAGGTTGTATTTAGCAAATATACCTAAACGGAAATTAATTCCCGGTCTGTATATTTTACCGTTTCCGTAATAACCGCAGGCAATTTTCTGGTTCAGGAGATTATATATATCTCCCTGCAAATACACATGCGTATTTTTTACTGTAAATAATCTTACCCGTGTACCCAAATTCATATCAAAATATCCGGGGAGTGTTCTGTTACCCGAGTACAATCTGTCCGAACCGCTTTCAACTCCGACATACATATTAAATCTTTCAACCGGCGACCATACAATTGTACCGTTGATTCTGTTTTGGGAAACAAGAGGAAGTCTTTCCTGAGTTTGGGGATTGTATGCGTCAGTATAAGTGTAATTAAAAATAAACTTAAACTTTTCATTAGGTGTAAATGTTAATTTACCCTCATAACCGCTTATTTTTGCTTCTTCAATATTTTTGTAGGTAGTTAAACCTGTCATCCAGTTGTAATCGTAAGAAATATAATCTTTGTATGAACTGTTAAAGTATCCGAAATCCAGACTCAATTTTTCATCAAAGAAGCTTTGTCCTATTCCGACATCCCATGACTGAACTCTTTCTGGGTTTAAATCCGGACTTTGCGCAACATATTTTCCGCCGTCACCAAATCTTTGGTATAATGTCGGATTATTTCTGTTCATACCCCAGCTTCCTCTGAGGGTTGTTTTTGCGCCCTTAAGCTTGAATGTAGGCAGAACCAGTGCAGCAGAAGCATTCGGAGCTACCCATGTGCCGTATTTTGAGTTTGTACTCAGTCTTGCACCACCTCTGATAAATAATATATCTTTAATATTTATACAATCCTGCGCATAAACATCGTGTTGAATTGTTCTTCCTCTTTCGTGCTGATTAAAAGGACCTACTCCGAATATATTCCAGTCAAAAGCAGTACCGTGAGCATTTAAAGAATAATATTCGGTTTCAAAATTATAACCGAGAGATAAAGTATTCCAGTCAACAAGTTTTACGTTGTGTTGGGTACCGATATCAAATCTTATTGCATTGCCTGAATATTTGTAATTGTCAGAATCGTATTTTGACGGACCTTCAAGATAGTGCATATCGTATTTTGAGTTGTATATAGAAGTTCTTATATCATAATTATATTTGTCGTTAACTTCATGCGACCAGCTCAGAACATTTGATATATCGTTCGTAACCGCGTAATTGTTGTCTTTAAAGACACCGTTTGCATCGGGCATCCAGCCTGCACCCCATGAATAATATCCGTCAAACATTCCAAGGTTTTTACGTCCTCTTGAATATCTGATAATATCTCTCAATTCTGCCTTACCGTCTAAAAATCTTATACCGTAATTACCTGTGATATTTAAGTTGTTATAGGCATTGTCACCAACTCTTTTATCGTTTTCGTACCAGGTTCCGTCATCCGTTTTAAACCACGTTACTGCTGTATAATGGTCAAACTTTTCACCGCCGCCCATTATACCGAATCTTTCTTTAAAATATCCGTAACTTCCGAAAAGCGATTCGGCTTCAAGCTTCAGCCTGCCTGAACCTCTTCTTGTTCTTGCAGCAATCATACCTCCGGAAGATGTATGACCTGCAATTGTTCCCTGCGGTCCTCTGACTACTTCTATTCTTTCAATATCATCCGTTAAAAGCCAGTTCCTTAAATCGGTAGTTCTTGCAGTTCCTGCGGGGTTATCAATTCTCACTCCGTCTAAAGTATAAAGAACTCTGTTTGAACCTCTGATAATTAAACTCGAAGGTTGTCCGTATCCGCCGGAACCCTGACCGTAAGTAACACCCATAGTTTGATTTAATAATTTTGATAAATCAGGTGAGTTTTGACTTTTTATATCTTCTCTTGTAATAATATCAACGCTTGCACCCGACGAAGCAGCGTCAGCGGAATAATTATTAAGAGAAAAAACCTGTTTATCGGTAAGCTGTCCGTATAAAACGTGCTTCCTTTCGGCTTCTTGTCCGTCGTCACGCATATCCGTTGTTTCCTGAATTGCCTGAGCCGACAATCCGCAGAAAAACGCAGCAGACAACAATATTGCCATTACCTGTCTTTTCATACTTTCTCCTTTTCACACTGTCCTGCGGAAATATATTTTCCGCATCCGGAGATTATTATTCCGAAATTAATTCGTATAAAATTCTCCTGTCACGAGGTAAACTTATCAATAAGCATTCCGACTCTAACGGCCGCGGACCGGTGTGGGATTTTCACCCTGCTTTCCTTACTGGTTGAGCAAATACTATCATGCACTCATTCTTTCGTCAACGGGTATTGAAAAATATCATAAATGAGTTTATAGTAGTTTGTAACTTCAGAAAGGGAAAAAATATGTGTTTTTTATGTGAAAAATTAAAAGAATATCAACTTACTTTAATGGCAATTATTCTTGCAATCGGAATTATTTTTGCCGCTGCCGTCGGAACCAAAAACATATCTCAAAAAGGTATTTATATGACAGGTTCGGCAGAAGAAATCGTAACTTCGGATTCCGCAACATGGACTATTACTCTTAATACAAAAAAGAAAACTCTTTCAGAAGCATATAAAACAATTCAGGCGCAAATTCCGACCGTTAAAGAATATCTCATTTCAAACGGAATAGACGAAAAGAATATATCAACAGAACCCTCAAATTACTGGAATTCATACGTCAGACTTCCCAACGGAAACACAACGGACGATATTGCAGCATATAACTATTCTCAAAATATTGTCGTAAAATCAAATGACGTAAACAAAATCAAAGAATTGTCGACGGATATCGAAAAATTAACAGAAAAGAATATTACATTAAATTCTCAGAGTCCCGAATATCAGTATTCCAAACTTGCAGAGCTGAAAGTCAAATTGCTTGAGGCAGCTTCTCAGGATGCAAAACAAAGAGCAAATGCAACTTTAAAAATCAATAATAACAAAACCGGTAAAATTCTTTCGGTTAAAACAGGTGTGTTTCAGATTACATCACCCGAATCAAATAACGTAAGCGACATGGGTATTTTTGATTCAAATTCCATTGAAAAGAAAGTAACCGCTGTCGTAAACGTTACTTATGAGATTAAATAATTAATTACAAATAATTAATATCACCATCTCTAAGAACTTTTGCCGCACAGGTTTTACCCTCTTGATTTTTACCACAACCGGAAACATTTTCTATTCCTGCGGGTACTACTCCCGCAGGATTTACAAGATAAAAAATAAAAGTATCAATTCCGACAGTATTCGGCTTTTTGGGTCCGTTCACATCAACAATAATTCTTCCGATAAACTTTGTATATGTTTCAGTTGATATTCCGTAATTATATGGACTTAACAAAGAGTCATTGGAAAAATTATAAAGAATGCCGTCAGAAGTAATGACGGTTTTTCCCGCAATAAAAGTTTCTTTTTGATTATTGAGCTTGTTATAATATATAAGATTACCCGAATAATTCTCTGTTGCAAAACATTCCTGCAAAATATCACATTTTTTGCAACATTTACAGTTTTGGCAAATTCATTAATAAAATCATAATTATTGAAAAAAGAATAATCTCCTTGAGGCTCACCTTTCTGCATAGCCGAAGCATGTACAAATTGTTGGAGTATAGAATAAGCTTTTTTTAGCTTGGAAGCATATTCCTTGTGATTTGTTTTGTTGATAAGATTAGGTATTGTCAGCGCTGCGACAACTCCGACAATCACAAGAGTTATCAGAACTTCTGCAAGAGTGAAACCTTTTTTATATTTTTCAAATTTGCGCCTTAATTTTTCCATACTTTTAGTATAACACTTTTATTTCCGAAACAGAACTTGTGACTGTTTTGTTTTTGCTTCGGCAGAGTTTAAAACAATGATTTTATAAAATTATTCCGCCGCCAATCAGGTGACCGTCGTTTTTATCGTAAAATACGGCTGCCTGTCCTTTTGCAACACCGTTTACCGGATTTTCAAAAACAATTTTTGCACAATTTCCGGAAGTTAATTCGACAGTTCCGGTTTCCGTTTTCATATTGTATCTGATTTTTATATCTGCAATGAAGTTGTTTCCGGCATTTTTGTCGTGCATATTTACGGCAGAAATGTTAACTTCTCGGGAGCAGGTATCTTTTTTTACTCCGACATAAACTATATTTTTTGAAACATCTGTTTTTACAACATACAAAGGCTCTTTATAAGCAATACCTATACCTTTTCTCTGTCCTGCGGTATACTTTGCCGCTCCGTCATGAGTTCCGATTTTCTCGCCCGTAGAATACAAAATAAAATCACCTTTTTTGTGTTCAATGATATCATTTATGTATTTTGAGGAAGCAACATTTTGTATAAAACAAACATCCTGACTGTCTTTTGCAGATTTTGACGGAAGATTGTTTTTTGCGGCAATTTGTCTGATTTCATCTTTTGAAGAAAATTGTGCCAGCGGAAAAATTGTCTTTGAAAGCACTTCCGACGGAATGTTATACAAGAAGTAAAGCTGGTCTTTTTTTGTATTTTTTGCGGGATAAAGAAGATATTGCCCGTTAACCTCTTTTATGTCGGCATAATGCCCTGTTGCAACGTATTCACAACCGACCTCTTTTGCAAAATCAAAAAGTTTTCCCCATTTTATAAGCTTATTGCACATTATGCAGGGGTTTGGAGTTTCACCGTTTCTATAAGAATTTTCAAAATAATTTATTATATTTTCTTTGAAATACCCGCTTAAATCCACCGAGTAAAAAGGAATATCCAAATTTTTTGCAACGGCGGAAGCATTTTCAACAACCTGTGAAAAATCCCCCTCCAAAAGCTTTGCCGTAAAAGCAATAACTTCATATCCCGCCTGTTTTAGCAAAAACGCGGAAACAGAACTGTCAACCCCGCCGCTTAATGCTATTGCAACCTTTTTTATATTCTTTTCCGAATGTAACATATTTTAACTCCGTCATCATTGTACGAAACTTTAAATAAATAAACCAGTCTTTTAAAAAAGATGATGAAAAATTGTAACTTTATAATATAATAACAACAGGAGAACAGAAGTGAAAAAATCAATTATAACATTAAGTTTAATATTAGGAATGGGACTTCCCGCATTTTCTTCGCAGGAAACTCTTCTTTATGATCAGGTTTGGAAGCTTATTAACGCAAAATATGTTGACCAAACCAATAATCACCAAAATTGGTATAAGTGGCGCAAAAAATATGATTCACAAATCAAAACGCCGGAGGATGCTTACGTTGCAATTTCAACCATGCTCGCAAGTTTAAATGACCCTTATACAAAATTTCTTAACCCGAAAGAATTTAAAGAAGAAACAAACAGTATCAAAGGTTCTTTGAAAGGTATAGGTGTTCAAATTGCAGTAAAAGACGGCAAACTTCTGATTGTTGCGCCAATGGAAGGAACTCCGGGTGAAAAAGCAGGTTTAAAAGCCGAAGATGAAATTCTTGAAATTGACGGTGTTTCAACAAAAGGAATTACGGTTGACAAAGCTGCTGATAAAATTCGCGGTGAAGAAGGCACTATCGTAAAATTACTGATTAAACGCAACGGCGAACCCAACAAAGTCTATGAAGTTCCGCGTGCAAAAATCGAAATTAAATCCGTATCAATAAAAAATCCTACGGACTACAAGCTGGACAACAGAATAGGATATATAAGACTAAGCTCGTTTATGAGCCAAAATGCTATTGAAGAGTTCAAAACCGCATTAAAAGGATATTCAGACAAAAAAGGTTATATAATCGACTTGCGTTCAAATCCCGGCGGACTTTTTGCAAATGCAGCATTACTGTCCGATATGTTTTTAAGCGGAAATGTAATCGTAAGCACGGTTGACAGAGATGGTTATAAAGACACAACCAAGGCAACAAAATCATATATCTGCGACAAACCTCTGGTAATTTTGATTGACGGAGGAAGTGCTTCCGCAAGCGAAATTTTCTCCGGTGCAATGAAGGATAACGGCAGAGCACTGATTGTCGGCGAAAAATCGTTCGGAAAGGGACTTGTTCAGGAAGTTAACAGACTGCCAATGGGTGCAGGCTGCAACATAACTGTTCAAAAATACTTAACACCAAGCGGTACAGATATAAACAAAAAAGGTATCATGCCCGATGTAGTCGTTAAATTTACTCCCGAGGATATAAAAGCAAATCGTGACGTTCAGCTGATAAAAGCCGAAAGTCTGCTTTTAAAAATGATAACTTACAACCCGCACCATTAATCAACGTTTAATTTTTGCATTAAAATCTGAACTGCGTTCAAAAGCGGGTCTATTGCTGTTGAGTACGGCGGAGCATAAGGCAGGTCAATACTCATAAAATCTTCAACTTTAACAGCTTCCATAATAGCAATGGAAGCTGTTGCCACTCTTTTTTCGGCATCACCCGTACCTATTCCCTGAACACCTATAATTTCATGAGAATTCGCATCCGCTATCAGCTTTAGGGAAATCGTCGCAGCTTCGGGCATATAACCTGCTCTGTCATTTTTTGTAACTATTGTTGAAACAGTATCGTAACCGAGATTTTTAGCCTGTTTTTCCGTTAATCCCGCCATTGCAACCGTAAAATCAAAATACCTGCTGACGGCTGAGCCTAAAACTCCCTCAAAATCACAATTTTTGCTGGCTATATTTATTGCGGCACACCTGCCCTCTCTGTTTGCGGTAGAACCCAACGGAAGCCAGCAGGGTTTTTTTGTTACAATATGCCGTTTTTCACAGCAGTCACCGACAGCATAAATTCCCTGCTCCGATGTTTCCATGTGAGAATTTACCCAAATCGAATTTTTTATTCCGGTTTTCAATCCGCAATCAATCGCAATCTGCGTATTCGGAACAATCCCCGCCGAAATAAGAACAAAATCGGTTTCTATTTCATAACCGTTTTTGGTTAAAATCTTTTCAACCCTGTTATTTTTTCCGACAAACTTTATCGCCTCATCAAGATTATAAATTCTGATTTTTGAACCGTCTTTCTGAACAATATGCTCCTGTATTCGGCTTGAAATGTCGTCATCAAAAACTCCCATTAAATATTTGTTTCGGTCAATAATACTCACAAACAGATGATTTTTTACAAACGCTTCAAGCATTTCTATTCCGATATAGCCAAAGCCGATAATTGCAGCCTTTTTTGAAGATAACATCGCATCTCTGACTGCTATTCCGTCCTCAATTTTCCGTAAAGTATACACATTCTCAAAATTATTAATATTCTCTATATGCGGAACATAGGGAGATGCCCCCGTTGCCAGTACAAGAATGTCATATTCAACCGATTTTTCTTCCTTTGTATGAACGTCCTGCAAAATAACTCTTTTTTCTTCTTTGATAATTTTTATACACCTTTGTCCGAGAAAAACACGTATTCCTCTGTGTTCAAATTCCTCCGGCGAACGGACATAAAGCTCTTCAACATCCTGAATAATTCCCTCAACAAAATAAGGAATTCCACATGCGGAATACGAAATATTCTGTTCTTCAGTATACATTTCAATTGAAATATCAGGTGCTTCTCTCTTTAATTTTGCGGCGGTTTTGGGGCCTGCTGCCCCGCCGCCTATAATAACCGCTTTCTTAACCATAAAATACCTTTCTAATCAAATTTAAATTCCATTCGCTGAATTTCCACTCCGTCAATATCAAGCAGCATTTGCTCTATATCAACAGACTTTTCTTTGTTGGTTATTTCAATCAATAACAATCCGTATTCAGTACAATCAACCGTTTTCGGCGAATGAAGCCCGAGCCTTGTCCTGATAAAACAGCCGAATTTTGTCAGAACCCTTTGAATACGCAGCGCAGTTTCCGAACGATTGTCCGTTTTTAAACCCAAAATTACTGTATACATTACTCTCTTATCTCAATCTTGCAGCATTTATCCTCTTCTTTTACGGCTTTTTGAAGATTTATCGTCAAAATACCATGGTCAAGCACCGCATCACATTTTTCAATATCAACATCCTCAGGAAAATAAAGCGTTCTCGAATATTCACCGTAACGAAATTCTGTCTTGTGATACTTTTTCTTTTTATCCTCTTCCTCTGCTTCTATCTGCTTCGTCGCCTCTATTTTTAATGAATTCTTCTTAATATCAAGCTTTATATCTTCCTTTTTTATCCCCGGAATTTCTGCCCTGACAGTATATTTATCCTCAAACTCTTTAATATCAACAGGCACAACCATACCTTTCATCTCCTGCTCAAATACATATTCGGGAAATAAATTGTCAAAACTCTTGTGAACTATTGATGTAATATCATCATTTAACAAATTTAAAAATGTATTTGGCTTCTTAATTAAGTATTTCATAGCTTTTCCTTTCTTTGCTCAAAATTTGGTAAGACAAAAATATTTTGAACAAAAAAAACGGTACTCACATTACCCGGGAGTACCGTCTACGAAAGGTTAGTTATATTGTTGACAATTGATTACAATGCTTCTCTGATAAAATCTTCTTCTTCAAGTTGTCTTTTCTTGAAGTTGTGAAGCACCATGTCTGTCAGCAAATCAAATGATTCCGTGTTTTTAATGTCTGCCGAAAATTCTTTTATTAATGTTTCTCTGACCATTTTTTCAAGATATTTTTCTGTTGCTTCTATTCTGTTTTCTTTTTCGCCGCAAATTAAATCAATATATTCACTGTTGATTTTATAATCCTGAATTTCAGAAAACATTGTCCATTTTAATTTGGGCTGAATATTCTTGAGTTCTTTTACAATTTTTAAATTCTTTAAATTAAACATTTTTCACTTACCTTTCGTTACACTCTTTTAATTTTAACGATAAACCTTTTCGTTTTAATTACCCTTTGGTATTATTTATCGCCTTTCACACATCTGATACTTACTTAATGAAAATGAAAAATTAAAATTTACTTTTTTTGACTGTGTTGTTACATTTCTTAATAAAAATCCTTTAAATGACTGAAATTATTGCGAAATTAAAATTTTTAGAATAACATATAAAGACAATAAAAAACTAAAAACGGAATTTTCGGATTAAATGGGAAAATGCAAAAAGAGAACTTTAATCAAGCCCGTACTTGCGTCAAACATAAAAAGAGAGGACGCAATAAAACAAATTGTCGAAAAGATTCATTTAAACAAGCTTGATACTGAAGCAAAAAAGCTTCTTACTCTTTTTGGAATAACACCCGAAGAACTGACCGAAGCGGGTGCAACTTACGAAGAAGCAATCATTCTAAAAAAACACATGTAAGGGGAGCAAGCTCCCTTTTTATTCTTTACAGCAGCCTGATTTCTTATACAGATATTTTGTTTTTTCTTTGGAGCAAGCTCCCTTTTATTCTTTACAGCAGCAGGCATATTTTTATAATCTGTATGGATAATCAGACTTAAATTCCCAGCCGTCTATCATAACAAGAGTAGAACAATAATAAGCAGAATTCTTGCAAGCCTGTAAAGCTGTACTCCTATTTGTCATATTCTGGTTTTGATACGTAATAAAAGTTCTTTTTCTGTCAGAATCGTTAATTTCTGTGTACATTGAAGAACAATACATAAAATAAAAAATATCTCTTCCTGCTTCATTTGGCTTTTTCAGACCGTTTACATCATATTCAAATCGCAAGCACCCGTATCCTTTCCAGTTGTTAAAACGGGAGCCGTCATTTAAATAAACATACCTGAACTGCAGGTATGAATCTTCACTTGTATTGTTATAAGAAATATAGGGCAGAATGTATAAATTTTGAAAATTTGTTGTAGTAGCCAAAGTTTTAGAGTCATTACCATAATTTGAATCGACCCATTCCGCCCAGGATTTACCGTCTGTATTTGCTCTCAGTTCTGCCTGTTTCATTGTCGAATAAAACTTTTTTAATCTTGCGGAATATTCATGCTTTTTGGTTTCATAAATAATATTAGGAATAGTCATAGCGGCAATAACACCGACAATTACGAGCGTTATCAATACTTCTGCAAGCGTAAAGCCGTTTTTAAATATTTTAGATTTGCGCAGACAATTTCCCATGTTTTTAGTATATCATATTTTAAAAACAGAAGCTGGCACACCACCGCTTCTATTCTATTCTATTAGAGAGCCTATGGCTGTTGGGTTTTTATGTCAAATATTTTTTGTAAATTTTTGTTACTTATTTATATTTTTGCAATATTTTGTAATATCTGAATTTATTTTACTGTCGTTGCACAATAAAAAGTCAGGCATAGCCGTGACCGGCGCACAAAAAATTTTTTATTAGCCGGACTGCTTTGCTTCACCCGCAGAGGCATTAAGTCTTTTATGTGTTTTTAATATTTTTTATTTTTTACAAATAGTATTTATTGGGTGTAAAAATTTTTCATCCTATGAGTCTTTAAACCCACATGCGTTTTATAACTTCTATAAAATAATGCAAATTCTTTGAATCAAGCTCTCCGCAGGAGCCGCATTTTTCTTTTTTCTTGGGGTACACGTTCTTTTTTCTTTTTATCGGAAAAAGCGTTTTTGCGCAGAGTGATGACACATAGTGTCAAACTTGAAATTACGGCGAAAAAATACACGACTGTTTTACGAAAGTAAAACAAAGTGTATGGCTTGAAGCCGTTAAGCAAAAACAAGACAAGAAAAAAGAATGGGTACAAAAGCAAAAATAACTGTTCTTTTTTATATCTAAACAAATAACAAGATTTTTTAATTATTTTTTATTTTTTACAAATAGTATTATTGCAACATACAGAGTTTTTTCGGCTTATGAGTATGCCAGATTATACAATTCCGATTCAAGCTTACAATGCTCGGCGTCTTTAAAAACAGGATTTTTCATCATTTCGGAAAACTCTTTATAATGTTTATTAGTCGGTTCAAATACTGCTATTTCATTATATTTTTTATGCAATTTCGCCCCGACCCAAGGCTTATATGTTGTAAATATTGCTTTCGCGTTCAGATTTTTTGCCAGTTTTACAAAATCCGGCATTTCTTTATAATTCATCAAATGAACAACAAAATTCAGATTAAGAAAAGCTATTTTACCTTGTTTAAACCAGTCCGACATCATTTCAACATTTTTCATAACAATATCAAAACCGTCTGTTCTCATAATTTTTTTATAAGTTTCACGTTTTGTTGCATTTATTGAAACCGAAACCACCTGAATATTATTCTGAATACCGATTTTATTTAATGTTTTTTCATCCAGATGAAATCCGTTTGTAGTTAATCTGAATTTAATATTGGGATATGCTTTAACCAATTCGGACATAAGATGTTTTGAATGTCTTGAAAACAGAGGGTCACCGTTGCATAACAAAGTTACAATCTCTGCATTTTCGGCAGCTTTTATGATTTTCGGAAGATAAAATTTATCATACAAATTCAATTGTTCGGAGGTATTTATTATGACGTTATCGCGGCATGTAATACATCTGTAATTACATTCATCATCATAGCCGATAGTTATTTCTTTCGGGCCATTTTTATAATCCTGAGATATTTTTTCCGGCGAACAATAATCATATATGTAACAATTGCCTGTATTACATAAAGAATAATCACCTTTTAATATTTTATTACGCAATTGTGTATATACTTTTCCGTTCCAGATTTCCTGAATATCCTGTTTTTTAATGTTTCCGGCAGGTTTTTTGGAATTCAGAAAAGTTGCGCTGCAGGGAAAAACATCACCTCCAGCTAAAATCTCCATTCGTTCAAAAGGAATTTTACAGGCTTTTATTTCCTGTACCGAATTAACATCAACTGCATCCGGGGAGAATAAATTACATTTGCGGAATAAGCATATTCCACATGCTCCTGCAAGTATTGTTCCGTATTTTATAAAATCTCTTCTTTTCATAAAATGTCCGAATGTATTTATTACATATATTTTATAATACCATATTCCAATCAATATTTTAAAAAATTTTTAAAATATTTTCAGAAAATTGAAATATGTAACATGTTTACAGAATTTATTTGGAATTTTTTTATTTTTATGTGAAAATTTTTTTAGCAAAATGCAAAATTGGTAGAAATAGTAAGAATAAAGGAATAAGAAAATGCCAAGACAAGTCCCGTTAGAGAAAATCAGAAACTTCGGTATTGCTGCGCACATCGACGCAGGTAAAACAACTACTACCGAACGTATTTTATTTTACACAGGAAAAACCCACAAAATCGGTGAAGTTCACGATGGTGCAGCAGTAACCGACTTTATGGATCAGGAAAGAGAACGTGGTATCACAATCCAGTCCGCTGCAGTAACAGCAGAATGGAAAGGTCACAGAGTTAACATTATCGATACTCCTGGCCACGTTGACTTTACGGTTGAAGTTGAACGTTCACTCCGTGTTTTAGACGGTGTGGTTGCTGTATTCTGTGCAGTAGGCGGTGTTCAGTCACAATCAGAAACCGTATGGAGACAAGCAAACCGCTACGAAGTTCCCCGTATGGTATTCGTTAACAAAATGGACAGAACAGGTGCTGACTTCTATCGTGTTGTTGAACAAATTAAAACACGTTTAGGTGCAAACGCTGTTCCTATCCAGTTGCCGATTGGTGCAGAAGACAAATTCACAGGTCTTATCGACTTAATGAAGATGAGAGCTGAAATTTACACTAACGACCTCGGCACAGATATCAGAGATGAAGAAATCCCTGCCGATATGCTCGAAAAAGCACAACAATACAGAGCAGACATGATTGAAAAAATCTCTGAATTTGATGACGATTTAATGATGAAGTTCCTCGAAGGCGAAGAACCTACCGTTGAAGAACTCAAGAGAGTATTAAGAAAAGCAACCTGCGAAAACAAAATAGTTCCCGTGACTTGCGGTACTGCTTTCAAAAACAAAGGTGTTCAACTGATGTTAGACGCCGTAATTGATTACATGCCTTCACCTCTTGATGTAAAAGCTATCGAGGGTGAACTTGAAGACGGTTCAAAAGTTGAAAGACATTCATCAGATGACGAACCTTTCTCAGCACTTGCTTTCAAAGTTATGACAGACCCCTTTGTAGGTCGTTTAACATTCCTTAGAGTATACTCAGGTAAACTTACTTCAGGTTCATACGTCCTGAACGCTACTAACGGCAAAAAAGAACGTATTTCAAGACTTGTACAAATGTACGCTGACCAAAGAAACGAAATTCAGGAAGTATTTGCGGGTGATATTTGTGCGGCAGTAGGTTTGAAAGATACAACAACAGGTGATACTCTTTGCGACGAAAAAGCTCCTATCATTCTTGAAAAAATGGAATTTCCCGAACCTGTTATCTCGGTTGCTATTGAACCCAAAACAAAAGCAGACCAGGATAAAATGGGTATCGCTCTCCAAAAACTTGCAGAAGAAGATCCGTCATTCAGAGTTAAAACAGACAATGAAACAGGTCAAACAATTATTTCAGGTATGGGTGAACTTCACCTCGACATCATCGTTGACAGACTTTTAAGAGAATTTAAAGTTGATGCAAACGTTGGTCAACCTCAGGTTGCTTACCGTGAAACAATTCTCGGAAATGCTGATCAGGATTCTAAATTTGCCCGTCAATCAGGTGGTAAAGGTCAATACGGTCACGTTAAAATCAGAATTGCACCGGCTGAAGAAAATGCAGGATTTGTATTTGAAAACAAAATCGTCGGTGGTGCTATTCCGAAAGAATATATCGAACCTGCAAGAAAAGGTATGGAAGAAGCTCTTGAGGGCGGTATCTTGGCAGGATATCCGATGATTGACGTTAAAGTTGAACTTTACGACGGTTCATACCACGAAGTCGACTCATCCGAAATGGCATTTAAGATTGCCGGTTCAATGGCTATCAAAGAAGGCTGCCGCAAAGCAAGACCCTGTATCCTTGAACCTATGATGAAAGTCGAAATTGAAATTCCCGATGAATTTACCGGAACAATTATCGGTGATATTTCAAGACGCCGCGGACGTGTTGAAGGTCAGGAACCTCTCGGCAACACAGGAAACGTAATTGTAAGAGCAATTGTTCCTCTTGCAAATATGTTTGGTTACGCAACCGACTTACGTTCAAATACACAGGGAAGAGGCACATTCTCAATGGAATTCAAGTGCTACGAACAAGTTCCTGCAAACGTTGAAAAAGAAATTATTGAAAAAGCAGGCGCTTCAAAATAATTTCAGACACACAGAAAAAGAGGAACGGGCAAAACCGCTCCTCTTTTTTATTAAAAAATTTTTTATTTTTTCCCGACAGCCATTTTCATATCAACATTAAAGCCAACACCGTTTCTTCCGCCGTTATAAACAAAAGTTTGCTCCGAAAGGGCAAAACGGTCGTTCCATTTTTTACGGATTCCTATACCGTATTTTACATAAGGCTTAACTGAAATTTTCGGAAGCTGATACGAAGCAATGTCAACTCTTGTATCACCCATTAAGTTCCAGTCACCGCTGACCATTGCGTATGATTGCCAGTTATTTCTCATATTCCATATAAATTTTAATGTCGGCTCGAGCTGAATTGCATTTATACAATCAGGAGAAACTTTTAAACCCAAAGAAGTATTATAATCAAATGAATCAACATAAGTATAAGACATTCCAAAACTCGGCTGAATTATAAACGAACCCTTTTTAAATTCAAAATTATAGCCTGTTTTTGCCGCAACACCTGATGCAATTACAATTACATCATAATCATTTGTTTTTGAAGAAGCGGTTCCGACATGAGCGCTTGCACTTGTTGTTAAACCTGCAAAATAGTTTCCTTTATATACAGAACCGACAGCGCCGAAAGTTCCGCCGTTCATATAAATACCTATTCCGTCATAAGTCTGGTGCGAGCCATTATACCCCGCAAATAAACCTACGTTTCCGCTCCAGCCCTTGCCGAATTCTACCATTTCGGTATCAAATCCCACGTACGAACCGTAAGAAATATTGGAAACATTCGGTCCGTTTTTTAACTGAACTTTTTCAACCCCCGCATAAGGTCTGACCCAAATACCTCTGTATTCATCAACAATTCCTTTTGGGGTTAAAACCGCATTATCACTTAAATTTGATGTTTCTTTTCTTTTTTCTCTTAATTCAACTCTTTCGGATTTCTTCAATGTCATATATGTATCCATGCTTTGAAATCCCTGTTGATATGACTGAAGTTGATTAAAATAACCGCTCGTCTGCATTGTAACAGAAGGAATATTTAACTGTGGGGCATTGTCATTCAGATATTTCATATATTGGGGAGGAATAACCCCATCCGCAAATGCTGAATTACAGGATAAAATAAACGCAAAAAGCAGTAAAAACGATTTTTTTATTTTCAACATTATTAATAATTCCAGACAATTTAATTTAAAATTATTATATCACAACTATTTAAATACACTTGTCTGTTTATAAAAGTCAGTCGCCGTTTTAATAATTTATGGCATTCTCTCTCAGCACACGTGCAGCGCAATCGTATCCCGCCTGAGTTTTTGAACATGTTGTGACATTTTCATATCCTGCCGGAATGGTCATGGCAGCAATAATGCCTACAATAACAAGCGTTATCAGCACTTCTGCAAGGGTGAAACCGCTTTTGAATATTTTAAATTTGCGCAGACTATTTTCCATGTTCTTATTATAGCATATTTTAAAAACAAAAACTGGCGCACCACTGCTTCTATTCTATTCTATTAGAGAGCTTATGGCTATTGAGTTTCAGTGTCAATTATTTTTTGTAAATTTTTGTAACCTGTTTATATTCTTGCAATCTTTTATAATGTTTGAATATATTTTTACTGTTATTCAGAGAAAAACTCCACAAAAAACCAATTATTAAAATTTTCCGTAAATTTCACTTCCGCAGTTTTGGCATTTACCGCCTTTCAGAGCAAGAAATTCCGTATTATAACCGCTTCTGATTATTAGTTTTCTTTTACAAACAGGACAAACGGTCGCAGAAGAATTTTCGTCAATTATATTCCCTGTATAAACATAATTTAAACCGGTTTCTTTAGCTAAATTTCTTGCCATAAAAAGTGTTTCGGTTTTTGTTCTTTCTCTGTCCGAAAATTTCCATGCTGGGTGAAAAGCACTCAGGTGAACAGGAATATCTGCTCCCAATTCTTTAATAATCCAATTAAATTCATTTTTTAAATCATCAGAATCTGTATTTTCTCCGTCAATCAAAAGCGTCGTCAATTCAACAACACAATCGGTTTCATTGGTGACATATTTTATTGTATTCAGAACAGGCTCTGATTTTGCAAGACAATTCTTGTTATAAAAACTTTCCGAAAAACCTTTTAAATCAATATTTGCGGCATCAATATATCTGTATAAATCTTTTGCGGGAGCAGGGTTGATGTAACCTGCCGTTACCGCAATTGTTTTTATACCCTCCTGACGGCATAATTTTGCAGTTTCAATGGCGTATTCAATAAAAACTGTCGGATCATTATAGGTAAAAGCGACACTTTTACAGGAATATTTTTTTGCAGTTTCGACAATCATTTCGGGAGTTGCTTTTTGAGAATAATCAAAATTCTGCTCAAATTTTGACATGTGATAGTTTTGGCAAAATTTACAACCCATATTACAGCCGAAAGTTCCGAAAGAAAGAACTTTTGACGACGGATAAAAGTGATAAAGCGGTTTCTTTTCAACAGGGTCTACCGCAAGTCCCGTTGCAAAATTATAAGGAATTAAATTAATTTTGCCGTTTTTATTTTCTCTTACTTTACAGAAACCTTTTTGTCCTTCGGACAGCAGACATTCTCTCGGACAAACCGTACATTTAATTTTATTTTTACAAACTTCAAAATATTCCATTCATGTATTATACTTTAATTAAGAATATTTTTAAAGAACAAAAGGAGAGCATTTGTGAATATAAAGAAGCCGTCCGTTGCGGGGCAATTTTACACCTCTGATTCCGAACAATTATCCGCAAACATTGAATCATACTTAATCAACAAAAGACCCGACTGTAATTATAAAACAAGGGCAATAATTGTTCCGCACGCAGGTCACGAATATTCCGGAGAGCTTGCCGCAAAAGGTTATCAATACCTGAAAAAAGATTTGGAAGTTTTATTCATATTTGCTCCTGCTCACAGATATTTTGTAGAAACACTTGCAATTTCAGATTACGACGCTTTTGAAACCCCTCTCGGAGAAATATACACTCACAAAGAGTATACAAATGAATTAAACGAAGCCGGAGCTGAATACAATAATAATGCTTTTATAAACGAACATTCCATAGAAGTTCAGCTTCCTTTCATAAAAGAACTGATGCCCGAAGCGAATATTGTTCCCATTCTCGTCGGCGGAGCGGATTTTAAAACAATCAGCAGCATTATAAAAAAATATTGGGACAAAGAAAAAACAGGATTTATAATATCTTCCGATTTAAGCCATTTCCATAATCAGCAGGAAGCTCAAAAAATTGATGTTATTACCGCTGATATGATTGAAAACCTCACAGCAGATAACTTTTTACCAGAGCAGGCATGCGGATATAAGGGTGTTTGCGGACTTATTGATTTTGCAAAAGAAAAAGGCTTTTCTCTGATGCGGGTCGGTCTAACCGATTCTTCCGAAAAAACGGGCAATACTTCAAGTGTCGTAGGTTACGGAAGCTGGTATCTTGCAGAAAAAGAAAAAACGGAATTCTTTAAGGAATATTTTTCCGACGTAATAAAAAATTTGTGTGCGGTAAGCATAAAATCACAAATTGACAGAGTAAATTTAAAAATCGAAAATTTTCCGAGAGCACTGGAAACAAGAGGGGCAGCCTTTGTAACACTTGATATTGCAGGAAATTTGAGAGGCTGCATAGGCTCAATTATTGCCCATGAACCCCTGATTGTTGATTTGTGCAAAAATGCACGAAATGCAGCATTTAATGACCCCCGATTTACTCCCGTGGAAGCAAAAGAACTCGAAAAAATCAATCTCACGGTTTCTATTTTATCTGCTCCCGAAAGAATTAATTTTAAGGACGAAAATGACCTGCTTGAAAAAATCAAAGCCGGTGAGGGACTAATAATCAAGGACATAGGCAGACAGGCGGTTTATCTGCCTGAAGTCTGGGAGCAACTTCCCGAAAAAACCGTTTTCTTAAAGTCGCTGAAGCAAAAAGCAGGTTTACAGCCTGAATGGTTCTCTGACACCTTTGAAGCCTACCGTTTCACAACCGTATTAATCAGATAAAAACCATCAGTTGCCGACTCTTTTTAAATGGTCAATCGTACAGTCAATGGGGACAATTGTGTTCTTATTATAATCTCTGTTGAACGGAAAAACATCCTTGCAGTATGTATTTGGCTCTTTTGTCCCGTTAACGTCAATATATAAAATTGTAGTATAAGCGGGATTTCCGTTTATATCCGTTGTGTTAATCGGATAAAAAATTGTTGTACCGTCGCCTAAAACAAAAAACATTCTTGTATCACTGGTAATAATACTCCAGTTCATATTTTGCCATTTACTGCCTGATAAATCACTTTTATAACCGCAAGCAGAAGAATTTGAACATAATTTTGCACCGCTGAAAAATGGGGCGAAATATATTTTCCAGTAATTTTCAACATTACCTATATCCGCAGCCGTCGGCCAGCCGCTAAACGGACCGTTTGCAACCTCAGACAACTTAATTCCGTTTGCAAATGTTGAATAAGCTTTTCTCAGTCTGCTTTCAATTTCCTGTTTTTTATATGCCGCAATTACCGCAGGTATTGTCATTGCCGCAATAATACCCACTATAACAAGGGTTATTAATACTTCTGCAAGCGTAAATCCTCTTTTAAATTTTGCAGTATATTTATCCATGTTGTTATTATAACACATGTCATACTAATTTTAAACATAGCGCTGCTTCTGTTCCGTCCTGTTTTATTTTAATAAATACCTGTAGTTGTTGGGGTTTAACGCTGACATTTTTATTTATAATATGTTATATATTATATTCTGACAATTTTAAATTTTGAATATTAAAGATTTTAATTTTTTAACATAAAAAACAAAAAAGGGGTTTACAAAGAGGAAATTTTAAATTAATATGAGTTATATGAAGAAATCGTGACGGAAGAGTGCCGGAGCGGTTGATCGGGCCGGTCTTGAAAACCGTTGAACCCGCAAGGGTTCCGTGGGTTCGAATCCCACCTCTTCCTCCATTTAAAAAGAAATTGCAACAGCAATTTCTTTTTTTAATTGTTGTATTGTTTCACCTCATTTGATATTTTGTACGGTTGAAGTGATATTCGGCAAATCGGGCATAATGAAAATACGATAATAGGTTCAAATCTTGATTATGCCGCTATTCATCAGCTTGGCGGACAAGCAGGGAAAAATAAAAAAGTGTCAATTCCCGCAAGACCTTATTTGTATCTCTCTGATGACAACTTTAAAGAAATTCTGCAAGAAACAGAAAAATATTTAAAAGACTAAAAAATTAATTCTTACCGACAGAGGTTAAATGCAAAATTTGCATTTAACCTATTGCTTTTTTATGTAGATTTTTTAGATTTTTGTGTGTTTATAAGGGTTTTCATAGTCAACAAATAAATTTTACCCAACTGGCGAATATACAAATTGAAGTTTCATGCTTTATGATGTACAAATCAAAATTTTTATTATTATTTTAATAAAAATTTGGGAGTACAAAAACACGATATGTGTTAAAAAGTAAAAAGCTAAGGTAAATAAGGTGAAGAATATCTCCGTGAGGGCATTAACATTGTTGCTTATACCGACTACATACCTTTATAATTGAATTGGTAAAGGTATATAGGAGAAAAATATGACTGAAAATAACAAAGATGATAATAAAAATATTTTTGTACAATTT